>Ga0209681_1000114_pt1 | contig 20946 bp, 18 predicted proteins | sample WorMetLIZISLAND2_3_FD_187416 | JGI IMG/M metagenome (GOLD analysis project Ga0209681, IMG submission 187416) | Marine gutless worms symbiont microbial communities from Max Planck institute for Marine Microbiology, Germany - Olavius clavatus LIZARD... ... | reverse complement strand
TCCGCCCCACACTGGGGACAAGAACATCGTGTCCCCGGGGCGAAGGCGCGGTGGAAATCGACCCGGCCCGATTGGGGATCGAAGGCCACGCCAACGACCTCTCAGGGAGCCGAAAGGCCGAGCGCAATAAACAACGACAACGGGTCCATGATGAAAACCTCCGACGTTTGGCTTGGCGACGGGTCCGAGCCTACAGGCGAAAAGAAGGGTACAGAGTAGGCTTGGAGCGGGCTACCCTACGCGATGGGAAAAGTGGCGCTACCCACACCAAACGCAAGAGAGCCCGAATTTTTCGAGGGATCCCTCAGGATGCTCTTGCGGACCGGTGACCGCGGGCCGGCTCACCCCCCCCCGACGGCATGGATGATCTCCACCTTGTCGCTGGGGACCAACCGATACTCGTGGAAACGGCTGCGCGGCACCAGCTCTTCGTTGACCTCCACGGCCAAGCGTCGACCAGTGAGCTCCAACCGATCGATCAAGCCGGCCATATGGATACCATCGGGGATATCGGTGGGGCTTCCGTTGAGAATAATCTGCATAGCGGGCTCTTGCTGCGGTGTTTTCCGGTCAAGGGTCGAATTCTACCTCACCCGCTCGTGTCGGGGCATCTCATACCCGTGGTCCCAAGGGCTCTGCCCCCCTTTTTCTCCTTCGAGGTTATCCTCTGTGTCATTGATCCAGCTGCAATCGATCACCCTGTCCTACGGTGCCTCCCCCCTGCTCGACGATGTGAGCCTGTATCTCGACAAGGGCGAGCGCGTCTGTCTCCTCGGGCGTAACGGGACCGGCAAGTCGACCCTGCTCAAGCTGATATCCGGGACCATCCGGCCGGACAGCGGCACGCTACGAATCGGGGCTGGCGTGCGGATATCCCACCTCGCTCAGGATATACTGGTCGCCACATCGGGGACCGTCTTCGACGAGGTTGCCGCTGGACTTGGCGCATCCACAGCCTTGGTACGTGAGTACCATGACCTAGGGCAACGCCTCGGGGATGGGACCGATCCGGGATTATTGGCTCGTCTGGAAGCGATCCAACACCGCCTGGAGGCGAGTGGCGGCTGGGATATCGAGGCGCGCATCGCGCGTACTATCTCGCGCTTGAGCCTGGACCCGGACGCCACCTTCTCGACCCTTTCCGGGGGCTTGCAACGACGGGTCTTGCTGGCCCGTGCCCTGGTGTCGGAACCGGATCTGCTGCTGCTGGACGAGCCGACCAACCACCTGGACCCGGAGGCCATCGAGTGGCTGGAGGCCTTTCTTTCCGAATTCGCCGGGGCCTTGCTGTTCGTCACCCACGACCGCGTATTTCAGCGCCGGCTCGCCACCCGTATCCTGGAGCTGGACCGAGGACATCTGACCGACTGGCCCGGCGATTACCAAAACTACCTGCGCCGGCGTGAGGAACGCCGACACGCCGAGACGCTCGCCAACGCCCGCTTCGACTGCAAGCTATCCGCGGAGGAAGTGTGGATCCGTCAAGGAATCTGGGCTAGGCGCACCCGCAACGAGGGGCGGGTACGCCTGCTCCGGGAAATGCGCGAGCAACGCCGGCAGAGGCAAGCCCCGGTGGGCCAGGTACGCCTGCGCTCGAGCACGGCCGAGCGCAGCGGCACCCTGGTGGCGGAGGCCACCGGAGTCTCCTATGCCTGGGATGGAAAGCCGGTGGTACGAGACCTGGACACCCGGATCCTACGTGGCGACAAGGTCGGCATCATCGGCCCCAACGGTGTCGGCAAGAGCACCTTGCTCAAGCTGTTGCTCGGTGAGCTCGCACCCGACACCGGACACATCCGCCTCGGCACCAACCTCGAAATAGCCTACTTCGACCAGCTCCGCGCCGGCTTGGAGGCGCATAAGAGCGTGCAGGACAATGTGGCGGGCGGGCGTGACAAGGTAGTTGTTTCGGGCCACGAAAAGCACGTCATCTCTTATCTGAAAGACTTCCTGTTCACCGCCGACCGGGCCCGCCAACCAGTACAAGTCCTATCCGGAGGCGAACGCAACCGGCTATTGCTGGCCAAGCTGTTCACCCGACCCGCTAACCTCTTGGTCACGGACGAGCCCACCAACGACCTGGACGTGGAAACACTGGAGCTACTCGAAGAGCTGCTGATCGGTTTCAAAGGGACCTTGCTGCTGGTCAGCCACGACCGGGCCCTCCTGAATGCGGTGGTGACCAGCACCCTGGCCTTCGAGGGGGCGGGGGCCGTGCGGGAGTATGTGGGCAACTATGACGATTGGCTGCGCCAGCGTCCGCCCATGCCTACGGTGCCCCCGACCCCGAAGCCGGAACACCCCGAACCGCGCAGCCGAAAACCCCAGGTCGAAGCCGTCCTCCGTAAGCTGAGCTACAAGGATCAACGCGAGCTCGAAGGTCTACCGGCACGAATCGAATCCCTGGAGGCGGAGCAAGCGGTACTGCATGAACGTCTGACCGATCCCGCCTTCTACCGGCAGGCCGGGAGCGCCATCGCGTCGACCAAGGAACGGCTCGCCAACCTCGAAGACGAGCTGGAGCGGGCCTATGCCCGTTGGCAAGCCCTGGAAGAGCGACGATAAGCAGCTAGGTGGTAGGCGCGGGCTTGCCGTGCTGCATCCGGCATCGCCTAAGAGACTGCCTTTTTAGACAGTCTCTAACCTCGGGTCACCGTCTCGGCACTTCAGAACCGCCGCTCCTTGTCCACCCACCTCCAAACCACGAGCCAACCCAGACCCGCGACCAGGGCGGAGAGGGTAAAGACGAAACTGCCCCCAGCCTCGCTCCACAGCATTCCGCTCAGCAGACTACCGACGGCAACGCCGGCGCCGAAGCTCAGGCTGCTATAGAGGGCTTGGCCGCGGCCTTGGGTGCAACCGCTGAAGTAATGATGCACGAGATGGATCGCGGTGGCATGAAAGGCGCCGAAGGTAGCGGCATGCAGGGTCTGGGCACAGAGCTGAAGCCACGGATAATCGACAAAGCCGCCGGTCAGCAGCCAACGCACTACGGCAAGGCCCAAGCTGATCGACAACACCCGACGGGCGCCGAAGTGCTCCAACAGACGGTGCATGCGCCAAAATACCAGGATTTCCAGGATTGCCCCCCAGGCCCAGAGTATACCGATTGAGGTCCCCGAATATCCCGCCTCCATGAGGTAGATGGAATAGAAAGTATAGAAGGCTCCATGGCTGACCTGCATGAGAAAGCAGGTGGTCAGAAAGGCCGCGATCTCCGGTGTTTTCAGCCGGCTGACCAGGGATTCGGACACCGACTCTGTCGAGGACTGCCGAGGGTCCGGGATGGTCAGGCTGCTGAGCCATATCCCCGTAAAGCATAGGAGTATCAGCTGCGGGACTATGTGGGTACCGGTCCGATCGATCCAGGTGCCGAGCCCGAGTACGGCGAGAATGAAGCCGATCGAGCCCCAGAGCCGGACGGTAGCATAGCGATGGAGCCGAGGTCCGAGGTGGTCGAAGGTGGCCGCCTCGATCTGTGGCAAGGGGGCATGCCAGAAAAAGCTAAACAGGATCGTCACCAAGGCGATGCCCCAAAACCCATGTACCACGAAGATTCCCGAGAAGGCGAGCAACGACAACAGAGAAGCCAGACGCACGATGGGCAGGCGCACGCCCACGTGATCGGCGATCCAACCCCAGAGGATGGGGGCCAGGATTTTGGTGGCCATGAGAATGGCTATCAGCTCGCCGACGGCGAGCTGCGAAACGCCACGGTCCCTAAGATACAGGCCCCAGAACGGGACCAACACGCCGAGGGCGGCGAAGTAAAAGAAATAAAAGGATGAGAGACGCCAGTAGGGCATAGGAACATGATCGATCGGAAGAGTAACGGACCGGCTTGGAGCAAGTAATGCTATTGCTTTGTTGTATTGTGGTCCACTCGACATAACTAGTGTGTAGGGAGCAAATAAACTGTCCGGACTTGTAGCCCGTGATGTGTCCGGTTTCATTGGACGCCGAGGAGGTGTCCAATGAGCCGAACGAACTTGCTGCAGGAGATTCGGAAGATGAGATTTGAAGAGGCGTATGAGGGTGGCAAGCAGGCCGCCTGAGACAGGAGGAGGCCCGGCTGCTCGGGGTAACCTGGGTCAAGAACCGGCTGCAAGAGGCCGGTGTGGTGCAGAAGGCACCTGGGCGAGGCAAGCACCGCAAGCGGCGCACCCGCGCGGCCGGGCCGGGCATGATGCTGCACCAGGACGCAAGCACCCACGACTGGGTACCGGGAGTGAAGTGGGATTGGGTCGTAACCATGGACGATGCCACCAACAAGCATTACTCGATGCGCCGGTCACCGAGGTAAGGTACGGCCTCCAGCTTCATGGGCGTGCGCGACGTGATCAGGCAACGCGGATTGTTCGCCTCGCTCTACACCGATCGGGGCAGCCACTACTGGCATACCCCGAAAGCTGGCGGCAAGGTAGCCAAGGAGAACCCCACGCAATCTGGCAAGGCCATGGCCCGCTTGGGGATCGAGATGATCCCGGCCTACTCTTCTGAGGCACGAGGACGCTCAGAGCGCATGTTCCGTACCCACCAGGGGCGTGTGTCTGCCACAAGAGTTGGCCATCGCCGGCATCCACGACATGACAGCGGCTAACCGCTACCTCGATGAAGTCTATCGACCGGCCTTCAATGCCGAGTTCGTGCCGCCAGCGCTGGAGGAGGGATCGGCCTTCGTGCCCTGGATCGGCGGCCGGCTGGATGACTTCCTGTGTGAGACCTTCGGGCGTGTCGTCGGCAAAGACAGCTGCGTGGCCTTCGACCGGAGCGTCGCCATTGTTCACGAAACCCGAAATGGGGTCCGTCCGATGTCGGGTGCACAGAATTAGGCGACGCTCCGGACCTCATGGATGATGTGGCGTAAAGTCTGCTCATCGTAGCAATAGACCTGGATCAGGTAGTGAATGATCGGACGAAGGTCTTCGGGGACTCTTCGGAGGACCTTGATTGAGAGACTCCGGATCGCCATCTGCTGTGCCTTTAGGGACAGAAATTCGTTGGGGATCTTCCATTCGTCGAAGCCATGGCAGAAGACAAAGGGCACGATCGCCGGAAGCTGATCCCAATTTGGATGGTTCCTTTCCCACTGCTTGAGGATCTCGACCAAGTACCTGAACAGCTGCCAACCGACCTTGTGATCCGGCGTGCTCTTGTGCTCGACGAGTACATAAAGGAAGGCGGTCTTGCTGCCGATGGTCTCGACCTCGAAACAGCCGATCGCTCAGGTGCTCGCGTAGCGCCTCGTCCATGAACGAGCTCGAAATCAGCTTGGGTGGCTTGGCGGAGAGGCACTCGACCACGGCTTCCGGCAGGCGCTCCCGCTGCAGGGCCCCTGCAGTCTCCGGATGGGAAAGCAGCTCCTTCATGAAGTGGTCGTGGGGATGGGATAGCTTGGTATCCGTCATCGACCAGCGCCTAGCAGACTATGCAACGGTCGCCGCAACACGGAAGACGGATGAAAAGACCAGCAGGATCACTAGTACCCCAACGTTTAGTTGAATAAATTCAGTTGGTTATCGTGGTCGCGCTCGTCGGGATTGTATACATAGTCTTTAATCGTTTGATTTTATTGAACTTGTTCGAAGATGATGGGGCTCAGAATCTGTAGAACTGTGTAGAAACTGACATCGATTTTCAGCCGCTTCTTGATAATGGCCACGAGCACATGGACGGAAATGGCGAGCTCGAGAAGACGAATATACCTGTGGACATGCGTCGTTGTTCTCAGTCCGCAATTTCGCGGGAGAGGCTGTCACCTTAGCGTACCGCAGCTCAAGTCGGTAACCGGCATAATTCCAAATATTTCTTTTCCAATGTATGGGTGATCCTGAATTGCCGGCCATAACGTTGGGGCACTAGTGCAGCAGGATGGTATTTCATTTGACAGAAGTCGCCTTATATCAGCACTCCCTCAAGCTTTACGTTTGCGTGTCTGCGGCTGTGTCAAGACGAAGTCGATCTTACGTTCGTCCAGGTTGACCGCCGCCAATCGGACCCGCATCCGGTCACCGAGGCGGTAGACGGTGCCGGTACGTTCCCCCGTGAGCCGATGCCCGATCGGGTCGAAGTGGTAGAAATCGTTGTCCAACGCTGTGATATGCACTAGGCCGTCCACGTAAATCCGGTCGAGCTCCACGAACACACCGAAGGAATTGACGCTGGTGATGGTACCGTCGAATTCTGCACCGACCTGATCCTGCATATATTCGCATTTGAGCCAGGACTCGACATCGCGGGTGGCCTCGTCGGCACGGCGTTCGGTGCCGGAGCAGTGCTCGCCGATGCGCTGTAGGTCCGGCTTGGCGTAATCGAAATCCGCCGCATTTCCCCCGGCTAGCAAATGCTTGATGGCCCGGTGGACGATGAGGTCCGGATAGCGGCGAATGGGCGACGTGAAATGGGTGTAGGCGGGGTAGGCAAGTCCGAAGTGACCCATATTTTCCGAGCTATACATGGCCGGCTGCATGGAACGCAGCAGCACGGTCTGGATCAAGTGCCGGTCCGGGCGCATTCGGACCGAATCGAGCAGGGCTGCATAGTCCCGGGTGGTGGGTTGTTTACCGCCAAGTAGGCTCAGGGACAGCTCGGCGAGAAATTCCCGCAGGTCGTTCAGCTTCTCCTCCTTGGGCGTCTCATGGATGCGATACAGGGCCGGTATCCGTTTGCGCTGGAACAGCTTGGCCGCGGCGACATTGGCCACCAACATGCACTCCTCGATGATCCGATAGGCCTCGTTGCGGTTACAAGGACGGATCGCCAGCACGTGGCCCTGCTCGCTGAGTTCGAAATAGGTCTCGGTGGTATCGAAATCGATGGCTCCGCGCGCCATCCGCGCCCCGTGGAGGGCCTGATAGAGGGCGTAGAGCTGGCGCAGGTGGGGCAGTAGGTCGACGAAGCCGTGGCACGGATCCGGCTCTTCCCCCAGGATCATGGCCGCGACCTGATCGTAGGTGAATCGGGCGTGGGAGCGCATCACCGCGGTAAAGAAACGGGATCGGGTAACTCGTCCCTCACGGCTCACGTATAGCTCGCAAGCTAGGCACAGCCGATCCGCATCGGGATTGAGGGAGCACAGGCCGTTGGACAGGACCTCCGGCAGCATGGGTACCACACGGTCCGGGAAATAGACCGAATTGCCCCGCTCATGGGCCTCCCTGTCCAGGGCCGTGCCCGGTGCCACATAGCTAGAAACATCGGCGATGCAGACCAATAGCTTCCAACCCTTGGGCCGGCGTTCGCAGTAAACGGCATCGTCGAAGTCCCGGGCATTGGCCCCGTCGATCGTGACCAGTGGAACCGAGCGCAGATCGACTCGTCCCTCCTTGGCCGCGGCCGGGACCTCGGTTCCCGAATCGGTGATCTCGGCCAGCACCGCCTGTGGCCATTCCAGCGGTAGCTCGTGGGTGCGTACCGCGATGTCCGTCGCCATTCCCGGGGCCATGTGGTCTCCGACTACCTCCTGGATCTTTCCGATGGGTTGGGTGCGCTTGGTGGGTTGATCCGTGATCTCGGCGACCACGATCTGGTCCTGCCGGGAGTCGGCAATGCGGTCGCTGGGAATGACAATGTGGTGGGCTAGGCACTTGTTGTTCGGGATGACGAAGCCGACCCCGCTCTCTTGGTAGAAACGCCCGACTACCGTGCGCGTGTTGCGCTCCAGCACCTCCACCACCGAGCCTTCCAGCCGTCCCCGGCGATCTTGGCCGGTGATCCGCACCACCACGCGGTCGTTGTGGAGCAGGCCCCGCATCTGCCGCGAGTGGAGATAGATATCGTCGCCGCCGTCATCCGGTCGGACGAAGCCGAAGCCGTCCTGATGGCCAATCACCCGGCCTGCGATCAGGTCTCGCTTGTTCACCAAGCAGTAAGCGTCCCGGCGGTTGCGGACCAACTGCCCGTCCCGCACCATGGCACCGAGACGGCGTTGTAGGGCGGCGAGCTCTTCCGGGTCGCGGATGTCGAGGGTGGTGGCGATCTCGTCGAACCTGAGCGGAACGCCGGCCTCGGTAAGGGTATCGAGAATGAACTCTCGGCTTGGTATGGGATTGGGATACTTCTTCGCTTCGCGCCGGAGATGCGGGTCCGAGTCCCGGGATTTCTTCGCCTGCTTGGGTCTTGCCACGATGGGGGGGTCCCTGTCGAAAAAAATCTCAGTGTATCGTTGACAAGCCCAGTTTGTCTCACTACGCTTACAAAGCCTATCCGGCCGGGGCGGGTTGCGTCCCTCCGGCCCACCTGCCGAGGTGGCGGAATTGGTAGACGCGCTAGTTTCAGGTACTAGTGAGCGAAAGCTCGTGGAGGTTCAAGTCCTCTCCTCGGCACCATCTCACTTGTGGGGACCTTGAAAAGTCCCGTCCCCGAAACCTTTGCCAGTCGCAAAGCGAGAACAGTTCGCTTTGCTCATATATTTTCAATCGCTTGTATGTTTGAAAACCGGTTGGGCCTCCCGGCTCCGCATGGGTGCCTTGATTTCAGTGGTGCTCGATTTGTAGAGGGCGGGGAACCAATCTATCCATACAGGCTCGAGGCCTCGGAGTAGGATAGCTTCCCAGTTTCTCTCCATCGAAGATCCGGGACCCAAGACTTTGCCGACTTCGAATGCACACCCGATAACACGCCGAGAGGTAGGCTCACCCTCGTCGACTTTTCTTGAATGGATTTGCGTTCATTGGCGTTTATTTGCGGCGGAATTCCCCCCGCAGCCCTTGCTCGATGGAGGAGCACAGGAAAGCGAGGGAGCGTAAGCGACGAGCGGAGTGCGACGACCCCCGCGTAGGCGTAGGGCCGAGCGTTTCGTCAGAGTCCGGCGCGTGAGCGCCGGCGGAGACGAAAGGCCAAGCCATGCGACACGGCGTCCAGTCATTGTGGGAGTCCGGGCACCGCGCGGAGTGCGCGCCGGGACGGACGCAGGACGAACGCGGGCCGCCGAAGGCCATGGCCGGCGCCTCATTTTGTGCACCTTTTTGCACCCGAAATCGGACGGACCCCATTTCGGGTTTCGCGAACAATGGCGACGCTATGGTGCGCAAGCTCCACAAGGTGTCCGATAAACCGGCCTCGACGCTCGGATTTTGGTCCCCCGGTGTCGTTTCAAAAGAGCCGCACCCCTACCCGATCCTTGGCTCTCTCTATCCGACTCGACCCAGTTAGGGCCAAGAACCTCCGCAAGGACTCGACCGTTGCCGGATTGCGCTTCGGGCCGATTCGACCTATGGGGTCTCGGAGAGCACCGTGACTATGGCTTGGCACAGGGTGGCAAGCTGCTCATCGCTGATGATGTAGGGCGGCATCAGGTACACCAGCTTGCCGAAGGGCCGCACCCAGACGCCAAGCTCGACGAATCGGTGTTGAATCTCGCGCATCCGCACCGGCTGCACGAGCTCTACCACCCCGATCGCACCCAACACCCGCACCTCGGCCACACTTGGCAGCCGAGCACAGGGGGCAAGCCCATCCCGGAGACCCTGCTCGATATGCCTGATGGTGGTCGGCCAGTGGGATGCCAACAGCAGATCGATGCTGGCATTGGCCAAGGCACAGGCCAGGGGGTTGCCCATGAAGGTGGGACCGTGCATGAACACCCCCGGATTGCCGCAAGAGATGGTGTCGGCTACCTCCTCGGTGACCAGGGTCGCCGCCAGGGTCAGGTAGCCGCCGGTGAGGGCCTTGCCAACGGTCATGATATCCGGGGTGATTCCCGCGTGCTCGCAGGCGAAGAGGCGTCCAGTGCGCCCGAAGCCGGTGGCGATCTCGTCCGCGATCAGCAGGACGCCGCAGCGGTCGCAGAGCTCTCGTGTCTGCTCCAGATATTGCGGCGAGTAGAATCGCATCCCGCCTGCACCCTGGACAATCGGCTCCAGGATCACGGCGGCCAGCTCTCGACGGTGGGCGGCGAGCAGCCCGCGTAGCTCCGAGATGTCCTGATCCCGGCAAGGTGCATCGAAGCCACAGACCGGCGCGGGCGCGAAAAGCTGTTGCGGCAACAGATCGGAGAACAGATGGTGCATGCCCGTGACCGGATCGCATACGGACATGGCCGCGAAGGTATCGCCGTGATAGCCGGAGCGGATGGTCAACAGCCGGTGCTTCTCGGGTTTCCCCCTGGCGTGCCAGTACTGGATGGCCATTTTGATCGCCACCTCGACGGATACCGAGCCCGAGTCACAGAGAAAGACGTGCCGGAGGGGGGCGGGCGTCAGTGCTACTAGGTGTTCCACCAGCCTTACCGCCGGCTCGTGGGTGAGCCCGCCGAACATAATATGGGACATGCGCGCGAGCTGGTCCGTAGCCACCTGATTCAGCACCGGATGGTTGTAGCCGTGGATGGCGCACCACCAGGAGGCCATGCCATCGATCAGGGTCCGTCCGTCGACGAGCTCGATCAGGCAGCCCCGGGCCAAGGCGACGGGGTAGACTGGATCGCGGCCGATCGTCGAGGTATAAGGGTGCCAAGTATGGGCTTCATCCCTGGCGACCAGATCGGCGGCGGCCAGTGTCGTTTCGGGGGCCTCTGTCATGGGGATCTCTCGGGATAGAAACGTCTGTCGATCATAAGGGTAGGGAATGATTCGCGCATATTCTCATGGGTCCCCTTATAATCACCAAGTCCCTCGGAAGGGTTTATATCCGTCGTTGCCCGTGAATATTTCGCCCCGCTGCACGCCGTTCGTACCCGATAGCTGCGTTGCGACTCGTCGCAATAGGGCCGGCTATTCCTCCTCGCCGTGCCTCGCTCTCAGGCATTCGCTTACCAAAATGTTCAGGTGCAACGGGTATACACCACAAATCGCCTTTCCAAACACTTTCAAAATGGTGCTCGTAGCAACCCAGGCTTTCCAAAAGAATCCCGAGCAATTATACGGGACTTGAGATCTTGCTTGTTTAGATGATCTTTCAGGGTTCCCTCGAGATTTTTCGATCAACGGGGGCAGCGACTGGTCGCGGCCACCGAGCCCGGTATCTCCACATGTTGAATTATCCGCCTATCGACCCGGTCGCCCTGTCTCTTGGGCCGATCCGGGTCCACTGGTATGGGATCATGTATCTGCTAGCCTTCGCCGCAGCCTGGGGGCTCGGCCGCTATCGTGCCACCCGCCCCGATTCCGGGTGGGATGCCCATAGGGTGGATGATGTGATCTTCTACGGTGTCATCGGGACCATCCTGGGTGGCCGTCTGGGCTATCTGGTTTTCTACGGCTTCGATCAGCTACTCGCCGATCCCTGGGTTGTCCTGCGAATTTGGGAGGGCGGCATGTCCTTCCACGGTGGTCTGATCGGAGTACTGATCGCACTGTGGCTGCTCGGTCGCTGGCGGGGGATGGGCTTTTGGTCGGTCGCGGATTTCGTCGCCCCGCTAATACCGCCGGGCCTGGGTGCCGGGCGGATCGGCAATTTCATCAACGGCGAGCTATGGGGGCACCCGACCAGTCTCCCCTGGGGCCTGCGGGTTCCCTGTGAGCGGTTCGGCACCTATTGCCAGGGGTTGCCCCCGGACGCCCGGTGGAGCCCGCCACTACATGCTTCGCAGCTCTACGAGGCCGCGCTGGAAGGTCTAGTCTTATTCTTGGTCCTCTGGGTCTTTTCCGCCAAATCGCGGCCACCCATGGCCGTATCAGGCCTATTTCTGACGGGTTACGGGACCTTTCGCTTCGGCTTGGAACTCGTCCGCCAACCGGACGCCCACATCGGTTATCTCGTCTTCGACTGGCTCACCATGGGCCAGATCCTGACATTGCCGATGCTCTTGTGCGGACTGCTGTTGCTGGCGCTGGCTTATCGGGACCATGCCCGATCCTGAAGAAGGTGGCCGTGCGGTGCAAGGACGCACTGCCATTTCCAACCGGGTCACCGATTGAAGATAAAGTTGAATCATATTTCAACTTGGCGTAGGGAAAAACTCCAGGGACGGAACTTTTCCCTTCCAAAAAAAGAAAACCCAACGGCTGTCGAGTCGAGTGCTCTTCCTCGCCCGGTCCGGGAATTTGGGCCCCCGGACCGGCTCGAAGCGGCGAGATCAGCTGCCCGTGACCTTGCCGACTTTTTCGGAGAGCAGGGTCATGCCTTCTTGGATGAAGGAGCGATATTCTTCCTGAACCTCGGTGATGGCCTTTATGCTGGCATTGGACTGCTCCAACATACGCTCGCTGGTTTCCTTCGCCAGCTTGACCTGTTCCTCGAGGAATTCCTTGGGGGTCTTGGCCTCCGTGGCCAGCTTCATCTGGCGTTTGCCCTGCTCCATCATGAACTCCATGGTTTCCTTCTGACGGGAAGTTACCTTGTCCAGGACTTTCATGTTGAGCTCGGCGAGCTTGTTCAGGTTTTCCATGGCCTTGGTGGTCATTTCGTTACTCATGGCATTTCTCCATTGGCTGAATTGGAAACGCTCGGGGATCTTGAAAAATCACAACCCTGCGATTTTCCAACTCGCAAAGCGAAAACATTTCACTTTACTCTCATTTTCCAATCACTTACGTGTTTGAAAGCTGGCAGGGTATCCTTGTCTTGCCCGAGCACCTTGAATGTTTCAAGGCACCCTTCCAGAGAGGTGGTTGCTAGCAATTTTTGCAACGCAGCAATTGCTGCATTGCACAATAGTGCTCCCGAACGGATTTGTCAAGGAGGTGAAAGGGTGTTCTAAAATCCAAGAACGGAATTTTTTAGGTGGTCCCCGAGGAACCGGGGACGGCCCCGACTACTGTTCCGGACCGCCCGTAGAGTTGTCCCATACGCCGCATGCGACCGGCAAGCTCGGGGTCCACTTGGTTCCAGGAAAAACGCCAGCGCCAGTTGCCCTTGCTCGTGCCCGGCAGGTTCATGCGGTGATTGCCGTCAAGGCCGAGGATATCCTGCATGGGCAGGATCGCCAAGTGGGCACGGGAGCCCAGGGCGCAACGGATCAGCGGCCAAGGCATGGCTTCCGACGAGTGTCCCAGATAGGCATCCACATAGCTGCGGGCCTTTGCGTCCAGGGACTGGTACCAACCGAGGCTGGTGTCGTTGTCATGGGTGCCGGTGTAGACTAGTGAGTCTCGATCATGGTGGAAGGGTAAGTAGGGATTGTCGGTCTCACCGGAGAAGGCGAACTGCAGCACCTTCATACCGGGAAGCCGATACTTTTTGCGCAGGGCTTCCACCTCCGGGGTAATGACGCCCAGGTCTTCCGCGATCAGGGGTAATTGACCGAGCTGTCGGATCAGACAGGCAAACAGCTCGTCGCCGCAGGCCTCGACCCACCGCCCGTTGATGGCGAATTCCTCCTCCGCCGGAATCTCCCAGTAGGCCTCGAATCCCCGGAAGTGATCGATCCGCACCAGATCGAACAGGCGTACCTGGGTGCGGATACGATCCAACCAGAAGCGGAAGCCGTCGGCCCGCATCCGGTCCCAACGATAGGGGGGATTGCCCCAGCGCTGTCCGGTGGCGGAAAAGTAATCCGGCGGTACTCCAGCCACCACGCGGGGACTGCCGTCCGCATTCAGATCGAAATCATCGGGACGTGCCCAGACCTCGGCGCTGTCGTGGGCCACGAAGATAGGCATGTCGCCGAAGAGCTCGACGCCAACCGCATTGGCATGGCCCCGTAGGAGCTGCCATTGGCCGAAGAACAGAAATTGCTCGAAGCGGATGTAGTCGAGGTCTTCCCCGAGTCGCCGCCGGGCCTGCTCCAGGGCAGTGGGATCGCGTTGGCGCAAGGGTAACGGCCAGTCCCACCACGGGACTTGCTGCTCTTCGCGCAGGGTTCGGAACAGGGCGTAGGTGTCCAGCCAATAGTCGTTTTCCGCCTCGAACTCGGCCAATGCCCGGCGGTCCATGGCCGTTGCGCGGCTCCGGAATCCACTCCAGGCACGTTGCAGGGCCTCCTGCTTGGTCGTGTCGGTCGTCTCTTCGGGCTTGGGGAGGGCTTGCAGCCAGCCTCGTTCCCGCAGGGGCTCGAGCGCGATCAGGCGCGGATTCCCGGCGTGGACCGAGTTGGTCTGATAGGGCGAGCCATCCGCCTGGGTAGGCCCGACGGGTAACATCTGCCATACCGATAGCCCACAGTCGACGAGGAAATTGATGAAGCCATGGGCCTGAGGCCCAAGGGTGCCACAGGGACCCGATCCCGGCAGGGAGGTCAAGTGCAGGAGAATACCGGCGCGCCGCTGATCGAGGCGATCGGCGGAGGCCTGTTCAATGTTCAGCATTGGGAATCAAAGGACATGATCAACCTCCTGTCCCAACATCTCGGGCGTTACCAGGGTTACGCCACCGGCACTGACATGGAAACCGCGCGCGGCATCCGACTCGGGGTCCAGACCCAGAGTCGACCCTCTCGGAAGACGGCAGCCGCGGTCGATGATGCTACGGTGAATCTTGCAGTTGCGGCCTATATCCACGTTCGGCAGGATCACCGAATCTTTGACATAGGTATAGGAATTCACGCGCACATTCGAAAACAGCAGTGAATGGCGCACTTTGGCACCCGAGATCACGCAGCCGCTGGAGACCATGGAATCTACCGCCATGCCGCGGCGCATCTCGTCATCGAATACGAACTTGGCCGGCGGCAGCTGCTCCTGGTAGGTCCAGATGGGCCAGGATTCGTCATAGAGGTTGAGGGGCGGTGTCACACCGATGAGCTCTTGGTTGGCCTCCCAGAAGGCATCGATGGTCCCCACGTCGCGCCAGTAGGCCTGATCGCTGTCGTGTACGCTTCGGAAGGGATAGGCCATCACCTTATACTCGGCAATCAGACCGGGAATGATATCCATGCCGAAATCGTGACCGGAATCGGGCTTGACCGCGTCCTCGCTGAGTCGATCGAACAGAAAGTGGCTGGCGAAGACATAGATCCCCATGGACGCCAGTGCGTGGTCCCGGCGTCCGGGAAGTGGCTCGGGGTGCTCCGGCTTTTCATGGAAGCTGGACACTCGGTTGTTGGCATCCACCGTCATGATACCGAACTGCTCGGCGTGTACTAACGGGACCTCAATGCAACCGACCGTCATGTCGGCACCCTGGCGTACGTGGTAGGCCACCATGGCCCCATAGTCCATCTTGTAAACGTGGTCTCCGGCCAGTACTAGGATATGGTCCGGATTATGGTTGCGGATGATGTCCAGGTTCTGATACACGGCATCGGCGGTACCCGCATACCAAGTCGCTTCGTCAATCCGTTGCTGGGCTGGCCACAGCTCGACGAATTCCCCGAGCTCCGCGCGCAGGATACCCCAGCCCTTTTGGATGTGCAGGATGAGCGAATGGGCCTTGTACTGGGTGAGCACGCCAATCTGGCGGATGCCCGAGTTGACGCAATTGGATAAGGGGAAATCCACGATACGAAACTTGCCGCCGAAGGGTACCGCGGGCTTGGATCGCCAATTGGTAAGCTGCATGAGGCGGGAGCCGCGGCCACCGGCTAGGATCAGTGCCAAGGTATTGCGCGTCAGGCGCCTGACGAAACGTGGTCCTTTGTCCGGCATCATGCTCCTCTCTTTTCCCGTAGGGTATCCGTTATGGAGACCTTGGAGAACTCAAGATCCCTCGAGGTGCCCATGCCGGCAACCCACCGGTTAATCCGGGTTTCCGGACGGAACGGAGCCGGATCCGATCAGCAGCCGCCTACACCATCCGATCCGAAGGGTGGCTATGGTAACACTTTCGCGCTTTGCAAAGATGTCTTCGTCGCATTGCTGCCGATTGCCGGCTACCGGGAAATTCGGGAGGCGTCGAAAGAATTGCGTTGGGTGCGGCCCTATATGAAACGACGCGGAGAAACCCGGAAACAAGGCTCAGCCGACCATAGGATTAAGTTGTGCCCACCATTGGGCTTACTCGATATCTTCTTTTTTGCCGCAAATGAACGCGAATAGACGCAAATGAGCCGAAAAATGCTCGGCTGAGGTTCACGCGCGGCCAATTCGACGCACAAAGCCTTCTCGTACACGGATTCCGAAGACCTAGGGGGTGTTCTCAATCAACAACTGGGTTGGGCTTGACCGTATGTTTTTCTAGGCAATAAAAGTTGCTCACTTCTATCCACCGGATGCGATGAAAAATCTTGATTATCAGTAACTATTCAGGACCTCTTGCCAAGCGGCAGGCTACACATGTAATTTATTCCCATGCCGGACAACCCACCCTAACCCATTCTCCGGAAAACCCTGACGACGAGCTTAAGCGGTTGCGTGAACGCGTTTGTGCCGGGAACAGCTGCGCGGTCTGCATGGATATGTCGGCAAGCTACCAGGCTGGTGTGTGAGCATCTGCCCTGGGCCGCAATCACCTTCGATGAGTTTCACGCCATTCAGCTCATCAACAAGGCAGTTGACGCAGTGCGTCGCCAAGAAGTCAAAAGGGCTCCGGAGCGGCGGCGTACACGCTATATCTGGCTCCAGGACAAGCACGCTTGGAGGATCCAGAAGACGTTACGCAAGCTCTTCCACAGTGCTCAGAGCGCGGCGCAGGCCGAGCCGCTCCTCGACAGATGGTACAGCTGGGCGCGACGTTGCTGCCTGGAGCCGATCAAAGCGGTGGCCAAGACACTTATAGAGACTGCTTTTTTTAGACAGTCTCTCGGTGTTCCGCAAGACGTAGCACCAAGGCACCTTGGAAAATTTATCTCCGAAATTCTTCAATCTTCAAGGTGTTCTCAAGCCGCAAACAGAAATTCCAGCAGGGCCTTTTGGGTGTGGAGCCGATTTTCCGCCTCGTCCCACACCACCGACCGGGGACCATCGATGACTGCCGCTGTGACCTCTTCACCCCGGTGGGCCGGCAGGCAATGCATGAACAAGGCATCCCGGGCGGCATGCGCCATCAGGGCCTCGTCGACCTGGAACGGGGCAAAGGCCTGGGCACGTCGTTGCTGCTCCTGCTCCTGCCCCATGCTGGCCCACACATCGGTGACTACGAGATCCGCGCCCTCCGCCGCCTGGGCGGCATTCCATAGCAGAACGCAGCGATCCGCGGCCGCCGCCAGGATGTCGGGGTCTGGCTGGAACTCTTCCGGACAGGCGATTCGCAGCTTGAAGTCGAACAGCCGGGCGGCATTCACATAGGAACGGCACACGTTATTGCTGTCGCCGATCCAGGCTACCGTCCGCCCGCGAATACTCCCCCGATGCTCCTGGTAGGTCAACATATCGGCCAGTAGCTGGCAGGGGTGGCAACGGTCGGTGAGACCGTTGATGACAGGTACTCGGGAGCAGCTGGCAAAGCGTTCTAACTTCCGCTGCTCGAAGGTACGGATCATCACCGCATCGACCATGCGGGACAATACGCGAGCGCTGTCCTCCACCGACTCGCCACGGCCGAGCTGGGTATCCTGGGGCGACAGAAACAGGGCATGACCGCCGAGCTGGACCATGCCGACCTCGAAGGAGACCCGCGTCCTGGTCGAGGATTTCTCGAAGATCATCCCCAAGGTGCGGTTCTTCAGGGGCACGAAGCATTCGCCGTTGCGGACTATTCGTTTGAGCTCGGTAGCCCGTCGCAGCAGGTCATGCGCCTCCGCCGGAGAGAGGTCCGACAAGGTGAGAAAGTGGCGTAACGGCTTGCCGTGAGCACCCATGGGTGTCAGCTCTCCAAAGTGGTCTCGATCTTAGAGGCCATCCAGAAATTAACATATTGATTTTAAATCATAAAATATGTTCATTTTGTGGTTTTATGCGATGTCATCCCGGAGTTTTCTATGACTTGAAGATAAAGATTCAATCGGCTGTCAAGTACCCGAGTGACCTCGCCGACGAAGAAGGGGAAATCCTTGAGCCCATCATCAACGAATTGGAATCCTATACCATCGGACGCCCACGTATTGATAGTCAAAGTATCAAGGGAACCCCGGAATCCTATGTAGAATCGGGATGTGACGAGGGCCAACTCGTTACGGCAGAAAACGTCCTGTCGTTGTCGATACAATCGGTTGCGTGCTCGTCGTCCGGGTACACGCCGCCAATGAGTTTGACGGTAAAGCCGCTCGTCAAGTTATTACGAACTTGTTTCCGAGCCTCCATACCGTCAAAAAAATCCGGGGCGATCGTGCCTATTCCGGTGCGAACCTAATTTAACTGGGTCTTGACCCCATTCGAGTGCCAGTTCGAAGTTGTTAGAAAGAAAAAAGGACAGCGAGGTTTCCACGTTTTACCTCGTCGCTGGGTGGTCAGAGAACATTCGCTTGGCTGACTCGATGGCATCGATTGAGTAACGATTATAAACGGAAACCAACTTTGAGCGAAACACAGGTTTATTTCGCATCAGTCGTTTGCTTCTCCGGCAAATCTGTTAATCATCAGATACCCTATAAAATGGCTGTTCGTTGAGTTTTCATTACTAATAAATGCTTAGACAGCCTCTTAGGCAATTCCTGTCAAACGAAATACCATCTTGGTTGTCTTTTCGTCCGTCTTCCGTGTTGCGTCAACCGTTACAGAGTCCACTAGGTGCCGGTTGCCGTACCTTAAATACGAACTAAAATCCAGCCTAATCCGGTACATCATTTTCCGTCAATCACCTTAGGCGACTGTAAAAAGCGTCGGATCAGTAACGAGAGCTCCCGCAGCAACAGGTCCGCCTCCTGCGCATCGAGAATCAGCGGCGGCAACAGGCGCACGACCTGCCCGGCGGTCACATTGATGAGCAATCCCGCCGCCAGGGCTTGGCAGACCAGATCGTTACAGGGCCGATCGAGCTCGATACCCATCATGAGTCCGCGGCCGCGAATCTCGAGTACGCCGGCGAGGTCGGCCAGCCGCTGCTCGAAGCCAGTGCGCAAATAGTCACCCATGCGCGCGGCTTGCTCAATCAATCGTTCCTGCCCCAAGGTATCGAGCACGGTCCGGGCGACCCGACAGGCTAGCGGATTACCGCCGAAAGTGGAGCCATGGGTGCCGGGACCCAGGACCTGGGCCGCTTTGCCCCGGGCCAAGCAGGCACCGATCGGGAAGCCGTTACCGAGCCCCTTGGCCAAGGTGACTACATCGGGTCGGACGTCCTGGGACTGGAAGGCGCAAAAGTGTCCGGTCCGGCCTATGCCGGTCTGGATCTCATCCAGCATGAGTAGCCAGCCGTGACGGTCGCACAGAGTGCTCAGCCGGTGGAGATAGTCCGCGGAGGGAATATTGACGCCACCCTCGCCCTGGATCGGCTCGACTAGGACGGCGGCGATATCGGGACGATTGGCGGCGGCGGTCGCCACCGCTTCCGGATCGTCGTAGGGGACCCGAACGAACCCCTGCACGAGGGGCTCGAAACCGGCCTGCACCTTACGGTTTCCGGTAGCACTCAGGGTGGCCAGGGTGCGGCCGTGGAAGCTGGCTTCCATCACCAGGATAGCCGGCCGCTCGATGCCACGGTCGTGGGCCGAGAGGCGGGCGATCTTGATGGCGGCCTCGTTGGCCTCCGCCCCGGAGTTACAGAAAAATACCCGCTCCATGCCCGTGAGTTCGGTCAGGGCTTCCCCGAGAGCCTCCTGCCCGGCGATACGGTACAGATTCGAGGTATGAATCAGGTTCCCGGCTTGCTCGCACAGGGTCTGTCGCACCGCGGGGTGGGCATGGCCCAGGCCACACACAGCGATGCCCGACAGGGCATCGAGATAGCGCTTACCGGAATCATCCCACAGCCACACTCCCGCGCCGTGGGTAAAGGTGACTGGCAACCGATCATAGGTGGTCATCAAGGGCCCGCTCATACGCGAACACCTCTGTTCCGAGAAACAAAAAAGGCGGCTCCACTCGGACGGGAAACCACCTCCACTACTTTAACAAGTTGATGAGTATACCCCGAGTTCCGGAATTCATCCAAGGCCCTTGAAAAATTCAAGATGTATCTGGGGTATTCTTAACAGGGCGGTCGAGCATTGACAGGCCAGGAGTATCGGCAACAGAATGCTGGTCTGTCGTCGCGTCGATACACTGGGCTACGATCGAAGTCCCCTGAAGGGGACCTCGAGAGAGGTCCATCCCTGGAAATCTTCGAGTTACGAGCGAAAAATAGCGAAAATACCACTAGTGTCCCAACGTTATGACCGGCAATTCCGGATCACCCATACATTAAAATAAAGGAATATTTGAAATTATGCCGGTTACCGACTTGAGCGGCGGTACGCTAAGGTGCCAGCCTCTCCCGCGAAATTGCGGGCTGAGAACAACGACGCATGTCCACAGGTATATTCGTCTTCTCGAGCTCGCCATTTCCGTCTATGTGCTCGTGGCCATTATCAAGAAGCGGCTGAAAATCGATACTATTCAGGACCTCTTGCCAAGCAGCAGGCTACGCGCGTACCCATGGAACCATGCCTGAACAGCATGCCCTAACCCATTCTCCGGAAAGCCCCGACGACGAGCTTAAGCGGCTGCATGAACGGGTGGCGGAGCAGGCTGCGATCATTGAGGGGCAAACTGCGACCATTGAGCAAGATGCATGAGAGCATTCAGGAACTCGAAGCACGTCTGGCCAAGGATAGCTGCAACTCCAGCCGGCCACCATCCTCGGACTCACCGTTCAAGAAGCCACCACCACGTTCGCGGCGCCAACCCAGCGGGCGCAAGCCCGGTGGACAACCGGGTCGGCGCGGCGTCACCCGCTCCCTGGTCGAGGCCCCCGATCAGTACGTGATCATCCCGCTGCCGGGGACCTGTGCGGGCGGGCGCGGCGGCACCGGGATCGCCACTACGGGGCTCGCAGAGCGACGCCAAGTGGTCGAGGTGGTGATCCAACGTGAGGTCATCGAGTACCGCATTGTCAGCGGGACTTGTGCCTGCGGGCGCGCGCAACGCAGCACGTTTCCCGCGGGGATCGAGGCCCCGGTGCAATACGGACCGGGCGGGTCGGCCTTTGCGGTGTACATGACTCCATATCCGCTGCGGCCCTACCAGCGCACCACCGAGGTGCTCAATGAGCGGGCCGGCCTGGCGATCTCACCGGGGACCCTCCAGCGCACCGTACGGGTGGTCGCCGCTCGCC
>Ga0209681_1000113_pt1 | contig 21077 bp, 20 predicted proteins | sample WorMetLIZISLAND2_3_FD_187416 | JGI IMG/M metagenome (GOLD analysis project Ga0209681, IMG submission 187416) | Marine gutless worms symbiont microbial communities from Max Planck institute for Marine Microbiology, Germany - Olavius clavatus LIZARD... ... | reverse complement strand
TTTGACTTCTTGGCGACGCACTGCGTCAATCGCCCTGTTGACGAGCTGAATGACGTGAAACTCATCGAAGGTGATTGCGGCCCAGGGCAGATGCTCACACACGCCAGCCTGGTAGCTTGCCGACATATCCATACAGACCGCGCAGCTGTTCCCGGCACAGGCGCCATGAGCCTCGAGCGCATCGGCAAATTGGGCCACGACCCGGGCTTTTCGCCCTTCGCAGGCATAGAGCACACGCTGGGCATTGCGTCCACGCCGCGAGGCGGTCTCGTCGAGACCAGCCGAGGTGACGGTCGAGAAGTCCTCTTGAGCGTGTGCCTGATCGACGTAATGATCGAGGGTGCGCTAGACGCGCCCGTCGCTGACGCTAGGCAATTGAGCGACCCGAGAGACCGCCATCGTCTTACAGAGGGTGACCAGTAAGGCCTCCATCCGTAGGCTGAAGCCGCTGTTGGGACGCGCCCAGGGCACCACGACCTAGGGGTAGTCTTGGCGCAGGTCCCGCAGCGCACACGGGGCACCTTGGCGTGGATGGAGGCTTGGAATTGAAAGCAGTTCAGGTGACGCCAGTCGCGCTCAAGCGTGTTGTGGACCGGCGGGTGTTCCGCCCCACACTGCGGACAAGAACATCGTGTCCCCGAGGCGAAGGCGCGGTGGAAATCGATCCGGCCTGATTGGGGATCGAAGGCCATGTCAACGACCTCCCAAGGCGCCGGAAGGCCGAGCGCAAGGGAAAACAACGACAACGGGTCCATGATGAAAACCTCCGACGTATTGGCTTGGCGACGGGTCCGAGCCTACAGGCGAAAAGAAGGGCACAGAGTAGGCTTGGAGCGGGCTACCCTACGCGATGGGTAAAATGGCGCTACCCACACCAAACGCAAGAGAGCCAGTTTTTTTAAGGCATCTTGAGACATTCAAGGTGTCCGTGCCGGGCAGGGATGCCCGACTATTTCTCAAGCACCTCGGCGCTTGAAGAACCGGGCGAAACGAAGTGTTTTCGCCCGGCGACTCGATAAAGTTCCAAGGATGGAATTTTTCAAGGTTCCCGGATGATAGCCGAAAATCGTAACCGAGAGGTCTGCCCGAATCAGACACGCTATGATTTTGGCCGCGGGGCGGGGCGAGCGCCTGCGCCCGCTCACGGACCATCGACCGAAACCTTTGCTGGAGGCTGGCGGTAAGCCGCTCATCGTCTACCATATCGAGCGCCTAGTGGCGGCCGGTCTGCGCCGGATCGTCATCAATCGTGGCTATTTGGGCCATCACCTCGAGGCCGCGTTGGGCGATGGCTCCGATTGGGGTGCCGAGATCCGCTATTCGCCGGAAGAATGCGCCCTGGAGACCGGTGGTGGCATATTCCGGGCGTTGCCCTTGCTGGGGCACGGGCCTTTTCCGGTGGTCAATGGCGATGTCTGGACCGACCTGGACTTGGCGCGTTTACGGTTGGCGGATGGCCTGCTCGCCCACTTGGTGCTGGTGGACAACCCACCCCACCATCCGGCCGGCGACTTCGCGCTCGAGCATGGCCGTTTATCGGCGCAAGGCGCAGTACGCTATACCTTCAGCGGGATCGGCGTCTATCATCCGGACCTGTTCCGTGGCTGCTCCGGCGGGGCCTTTCCCCTCGCCCCCTTGCTGCGCGCCGCTATGGGGTGCGCCCTGGTGAGCGGCGAGCACTACTCAGGGCCTTGGTTCGATATCGGTACGCCGGAGCGTTTGCAGACCTTGGATCACCTGCTCGGCGCCGGGTGATCCGTGAGGAGCTTGGTATACGGGAGACGGATCGAGCAAGGCCTCCTTGAGTGCCCATAGGCCATCAACCTCAGGACCACATAATGGGTCAGGAAATCGATAGCTCTCGCTTTACGCCGGCCGATTTCGATGCCTTCAAAAAGCGTCTGCGCCAAGAGACGCAGCTCCTGGAAGGCTGGTTCCGGGATGGTGTCTTCGCATCGACTCACAAGGTAGGCGGCTTCGAGCTCGAGGCCTATCTGGTCGCGGCCAACCTGGATCCGGCCCCGATTATCGAGCCCTTCCTGAGACGTTTGGACAACCCTTTGGTCGTGCCGGAGCTGGCTACCTTCAACGCCGAGATCAACAGCACCCCGCAGCGCCTGGAGGGGACCGTCCTGAGTCGCCTGGCGGCGGAGCTGGAGGCTACCTGGGGGCATTGCCGACAGGTCGCGGCCGAGCTCGTGGCCCGCCCGGCCATGATCGGTATCTTACCGACGGTACGGCCGGAGCATTTCGACTTGGCACACATGAGTCCACTCAATCGTTACCGGGCACTCAACGAGCAGATACTCCACCTGCGGCAAGGACATCAGCCTGCCGTGGATATCCGAGGCAAAGATCACCTGTTCCTAAAGCCGCGGAGTATGGTAATGGAGGCGGCGACTACCTCCTTGCAGCTCCATTTGCAGGTGACCCCGGAAGAATCCGCCTTGGCCTATAACTGGTCCAAGGTGCTGTCGGCACCCATGGTGGCCATCAGCGCCAACTCGCTCTTTCTATTTGGCCATGCCCTGTGGGAGGAGAGCCGCATCCCGCTGTTCGAGCAGACGGCTGCGATCGGCGGCTCCTGGCCCTGCGAGCGGGTCACCTTCGGGCTGCGCTATGCGGAGAATTCGGTCCTCGATTGCTTCCGCGCCAATCTGGACCGCTTCCCGGTGCTGCTACCTCGTGTCATGGACGAACCTCCCGAGCGACTCGCCCATCTGCGCTTGCACAACGGGACTATCTGGCGCTGGAATCGACCTCTGATCGGTTACGATGCCGCCGGTACTCCCCATCTGCGCATCGAGCACCGAGTCATGGCCTCCGGCCCGTCCATCAAGGACTGCATCGCCAACGCAGCCCTCTATTTCGGAGCCGTCCAGTCCTTCATCGGGGAGTGTGAGCACCCCCGTCAGCGTCTGCCCTTCGACATCGCCAAAAACAATTTCTATGCCGCCGCGCGGGAGGGGATCAAGGCCGAGGTGGAGTGGCTCGAAAGACGTCCGGCGACCCTACGGCAAGTATTGGCGGACGACCTGCTCCCCCGCGCCGCCCAGGGCTTGGCCGTGCTCGGCATCACGACGGCGGAGACGGACCAGTGGCTAGGCATTATCGCCGACCGGCTGCGGACCGGACAGACCGGGGCCGCTTGGCAACGGGCCTGGGTCGAGCGTCATGGACAGGACCTGAGGGCCCTGACCGCCGCCTACTTGGAACACCAGGAATCCGGTCTGCCCGTTCACCAATGGCCCCTCTGACCGATACTGTCGTTCCGTGAACTCACCATATCCGGACCGAAACAGGCTCCGGGAACTATACCGGCTCCCCCCCGGTCTTCTGGAGACGGTCCCTCATGACCTAGCGTCCGTGCTCGGTGGCCCGACCCTGATCCACTTGCCCGGAGACCGTGAGCCACCCCTGTTCGTATCCGTGTTGCTGCACGGCAACGAGCCCGTGGGGTGGAACGCCCTGCGCTCCCTACTCGCCAGTTATCGGCAAGGCTTCGGTACTCGGCAACTACCGCGCGCCCTGAGTCTATTGATCGGCAACGTCGCGGCGGCAGCCGCCGGGGTCAGACAGCTGCCAGATCAGCCCGATTACAACCGGGTCTGGCCCGGCAGTGAATCCCCGCCTACGTCGGAGCACGTCATGATGCGACAGGTCGTCGCTGCTATGCGCCGACGCGGTATTTTCGCCAGCGTGGATATCCACAGTAATACCGGCTACAACCCCCACTATGGTTGCGTCAATATTCTGGACAACCGATATTTGCATCTGGCCACCCTGTTCAGCCGCACCGTGGTCTATTTCATGCGGCCGCTTGGCGTACAATCCATCGCCATGGGTCGGCTGGGCCCGGCGGTAACCCTGGAATGCGGAAAGGTGGGGGAACAACGTGGCGAGGATCACGCCCGTGCCTACCTGGATGCCTGCCTGCACCTGCCCACACTGCCGCAACACCCGGTAGCCACCAGTGATCTGGACCTCTTCCACACTGTAGCTCAAGTCAAGATACCGGAGACCCTGAGCTTCGGATTTCCACCGGGACGGGCCGACATCCTGTTCGACCCGGAGCTGGAACGCTTCAACTTTCAGGAGCTACCCCGCGGCACCGTCCTGGGCCGCGTGGATCCGTCCACCGAGGTCGGACTCGAGGTCCGGGATGAGCAGGGGCGGGATGTCGGCAGCCGTTACTTCTCCGTCGCCCAGGAGGAGCTACGCCTGAAACGGCCGCTGATACCCTCCATGCTTACCCGCGAGGAGGCTATCATTCGCCAGGATTGTCTGTGTTACATCATGGAACGGTACAACGACCGGCTTCCATAGGGCACCTTCTGGTCCCTGGCTTTACACACTGGACTCCGTCAGACGATCACAGGCCTTAGGGTCGGGACTGTCGATTTTTAACCGCACAGACACTTAAGCCCGCAGGGATGCGGCTCTTCTGAAACGACGCGGAGAAACCCGGAAACAAAGGTTCAGCCGACCATAGGGTGAGTTATGCTCACCATTGGGCTTACTCGATATCTTCTTTTTTGGCTCTCTTGCGTTTGGTGAGGGGATAAGGAAACCACCGCGTAGCGGCTGCGTCCTTAACAAGCTGGATGAGCGCAACACAATGTGGGCACGAGGGGATCGGGGCATCCGGCGGATCAAGCCTAATGTCCTGCTGTTGCTGAGTTTGCCGTGATGCGTGGCCCCGCGGCCAAAATGCCCCGATCCCCTCATGCAGACCTTACTTCTGCGCCTATCCTGCCTGCCTGTCAAGGATGGTTTTCTTTTCCATCCTACCCACACAATCCGTAAGAGAGCCTCTTTTTTGCCGCAAATGAACGCGAATGGACACCAATGAACCGAAAAGGTCGGTTCATCCTCGTCGACTTTATCTTGAATAGATTTGCGTTCATTGGCGTTTATTTGCGGCTGAATTTTCTCCCCGCAGCCCTTACTCGATAGTTTCCGATGGGCACAGTCTGCCCCCTGTGAATCCCCGCCGGTGCGGTCAACCTAGCCACGGAGCTATTCGATTCCACGGGGCGGCGTGGATCGCTAGGTCTCAGGGCAAGACGGCGTGATAGGGATGTGCGCAAGCTCTACAAGGTATCCGATAAACCGGCCCCGACTCTCGGATTTTGGACCCCCGGTGTCATGCCAGAAGAGCCGCACCCAGCACGCCGAGGTACTGAAAGAGCCGCTATCAGTACCTGTCGTCGGTAAAGCATGCTCTTGGGGTCCGATCCGGCCAGGGTTTTAAGCCGGCGCACTCCAAAAAGTCGGGTAGATGACCCCAGCTTTCCGATTTGCTTGCCTGCCAACAGATTATTTTAGCAATGATTATCATTGCGGATCGGTTTGACGGAGTCAAGTGTGTACCAGGACCAGCTTATGGCCCGGGGAAGACCAACCGCATACCAGTGAATCCATGCCGATCACCGGGTGCAGCCCGGTTGCGGAAGCTGGCACGACGCAGGCAGCGTTGGGTGTGCAGGCTAGCCCCGCGCAGGCTGAACCGGCCACTGTCGAAGTCGGCCTGAGAGACCGAGCTATCCGGGAAGGGGCTGAACCCGGCGTAGGGCCGGAAGGGATTGGTACACCACTCCCACACCTGCCCGGTCCCCGCGATCAGGCCCGAACGGGCGGCCACCTCCCACTGGTACTCGTGTTGCAGCGCCGCGCCATGTCGATCTCCACCCAGCCCGGCGACCCAGGCCGCAAAAGCCTCCGCCTCATGTCGGGAGAGTCCGGCCACCGGCTCGTCGGACGATAGGTCCATAGGCCCTTGCAATCCGATACCGTACCAGCACTGGGCTCCGTCACGGCACCAGTGCAACGGAGCGGTAGCCCCCGAATCATCTCGCCAACTCCGACCGGACGCACTCCAAAGGCGGTCTTCGCCATATCCCCCGGCCTCGATGAAGGCCAGAAACTCCCCATTGCTCACCGGCCGTTTGGCGATGCGAAAGGCCGTAAGCTCCACTGCCTGGGGTGGCAGCTCGTTGTCGTAGGCAAAGGGTTCGTGCCGCGACCCGATCCGATAGTACCCCTGCTCGACGGCAACCGAATCTGCCGCCGGGGTACGCGCCGTCAGTAGAGTTGCCACCCGATAACCCTGGTCCGACTGCCGTATCCGAGCCACATGCCGCACCGTGAGCATACGCTCATAGTTACGGGCCGCTTCTTGGAGCAAAAACCATTGCAGTCGATCGTCCCGCAGCAGATCGCTTGCCGGCATCTTCCCCGGCGCGGCTAATCTCCGCAAATGCTCATCCTGAATCTCGGCCGCCCAAGCGAGTAGATGGTCCGGCGGTGGAAGATGGGCCGATTGCGCCTCCGGGTCCATGGCCCCGGGGGTGAACAGGAGACGCACGCGGTCGGTAAGATCCATGTCATCGGTAAGGACCTCCCGCAACCAGTAGGTCTCCCAGTATACCGAGCGACCGAGATACCAGCCGAGCGAGGCGAGCTGCGGTCCGAAGTACCGGTTGGCTTGATCCGCGGGGGCCTCCTGCAAGAGGCTGCGCATCATTTGGTGGAGATTGCCGAGCTGGGTCAAGATTCGGGGGGATGTCATGATTGCGGAAATCCGGGAGAGAAGAGGTATATCGGGCCGAGCGAACCTTGCCGATCTCCACCGAATTTTTCAAGGTGCCCTCGATGTGTCCTTGCAGGCACTTGGCACCCCTGAAAGGATGGGCTATATTTATTCTGTAACTTAAAGGAATCCTTCAAGATCATGTCGAGCACGACGATTCATTCCAAGGTGCCTCCGTTCGCATCCCGGTCCCGATTTCCAGCATCCCCCCTCCTACGTCGGCTCCTGCTCGCACGCCCGCTGCTGCCCTGAGGGGCAAAATACATCCAAGCCCCGGCGGGGGCAGATAGCACGCAGGGGTAGCTTGAAACATTCAAGGCCCCAAGTTCTTCCGAGCGAGTGAAACAGCGATCGCATCCGTTCCGCAAGACAGATGCGCAGACGCGAGAGCGAACACATGAGCAATCAGAATCGGTTGGTCATCTTCGACACCACCCTGCGTGATGGCGAGCAGAGTCCGGGTGCCTCCATGACCCGGGAGGAAAAGATCCGCGTTGCCAAGGCCCTGGAAAAGCTGCGGGTGGATGTGATCGAGGCGGGGTTTCCCATCGCCAGTCCGGGTGATTTCGAGGCGGTAAAGGCCGTCGCCACCAATGTTCGGGACAGTATCGTGTGTGGACTTGCCCGCGCCCTGGACCGAGACATCGACCGCGCCGGAGCGGCCCTGGCCGGGTCCGGACCCGGCCGCATCCACACCTTCATCGCCACCTCTCCCATCCATATGGAACAGAAGCTGCACATGAGCCCGGACGAGGTGGTGGCCCAAGCCGTGCATGCGGTCCGGCGGGCCCACCGCTATACGGATGATGTGGAGTTCTCCCCCGAAGACGCTGGGCGTTCCGACCACGACTTTCTCTGCCGGGTGCTAGAGGCGGTCATCGACGCTGGGGCACGCACGGTCAATATCTCGGATACCGTGGGCTACAGCGTCCCCTATGAGTTCGGCAATCTGATCCGTACCCTGATCGAGCGTGTGCCCAATTCGGATAAAGCGGTCTTCTCGGCGCATTGTCACAACGACCTGGGTTTGGCTACCGCCAACTCGTTGGCCGCGGTGCGCAACGGCGCGCGTCAAGTGGAGTGCACCATCAACGGCCTCGGGGAGCGGGCGGGGAACGCCGCGTTGGAGGAGGTGGTCATGACGGTGCGCACGCGCCAGGACCACTTCAACTGCGATACGCATCTGGACACGACCCAGGTCGTCGCCTGCTCGCGTCTGGTCTCGGGCATCACCGGCTTCCCCGTCCAGCCTAACAAGGCCATCGTCGGGGCCAACGCCTTCGCCCATGAGTCCGGCATCCATCAAGATGGCGTCCTCAAGAATCGCGAGACCTACGAGATCATGCGCGCCCAGGACGTGGGTTGGACCGAGAACCGCATCGTGCTAGGCAAGCATTCCGGGCGTAACGCCTTTCGTGCACGGCTGCGGGACCTGGGGATCGACTTCGCGTCGGAAGAGGAGCTCAACGCCGCCTTCTCCCGTTTCAAGGATCTGGCGGACAAGAAGCACGAGATCTTCGACGAAGACCTCCAAGCCCTGATGATGGATGCCAGCCTGGACGCCGCCAACGAACGCATCAAGCTGGTCTCCCTGCGGGTCTGCTCGGAGACCGGGGAAACCCCCAAGGCGTACTTGGTGCTCGCCGTGGATGGGGAGGAAAAGCCCGGACTTGCCATCGGCAGCGGCCCGGTGGATGCCACCTTCAAGGCCATCGAGACCATCGTCGATAGCGGAGCCGTGCTCGGGCTTTACTCGGTCAACGCCGTCACCAGCGGTACCGATGCCCAGGGCGAGGTCACGGTGAGACTGGAAAAAGGCGGGCGTATCATCAATGGCCAAGGGGCGGATACGGACATCATCATCGCTTCCGCCAAGGCCTATATCAACGCCTGCAACAAGACCCTGCGGCCGAGTGAACGGGCGCATCCCCAGGTCGGGGAGCTCTGATGGATGCGGAGTTGAGCCGCCGCTACCTGCACGCCATGGGTGTACCGGTGTGGCGGCTACGGAATGCGACTGCGGACACTGAAGAGCCGCCGGCGGCACCACCACCGACACTCCAGGGGGATACCATGGCTTCCGAATCCGCAGCGCCTTCCGAAATCGGGGTCGAACCGCCACCCCAGGCGGCATCCGATATCCATCCCGACAATGAGATTGCCGGGATGGACTGGGACCGCTTGAGCGTGGCCGTGTCCGCTTGCCGTGCCTGTGAGCAGCTGTGCGCCACTCGTACCCAAACCGTGTTCGGGGTCGGCAATCGTCAGGCCGAGCTGATGATCGTCGGTGAGGCACCGGGGGCCGATGAAGACCGCCAAGGCGAGCCCTTCGTGGGCCGCGCCGGACAGCTGCTCAATCTGATGCTGGCGGCCATCGGGCTCGCGCGGGAGCAGGTCTTCATCGCCAATATCCTCAAGTGCCGTCCGCCGCAGAATCGGGATCCACGGCCGGAAGAGGCCCTGTGTTGCACCCCCTATCTGATGCGCCAAATTACCCTCGTGCAGCCACGGGTTTTGCTCTCGGTGGGTCGCATCTCGGCACAGAAGCTACTCGCAACGGATAGCCCGATCGGCAGACTACGAGGACGTTGGTTCGAATTCGGTCCCGACGGGACTCCTCTGACCGTGACCTATCATCCGGCCTATCTGCTGCGTTCCCCGGAGCAGAAAGCCAAGGCTTGGCAGGACCTCATCAAGGTCGCGCATCGACTGCGCGAGACGGCCTGAGGACACCGACGCGAGAACGGTAGATCGAGTCGGTGATGCTGGGACACCTCGGGAAAATCAAGGTCCCCATAATTCTTGAGTGATCGATCCGCCTCGATTGGGTTTGAGTGCGGCTCTTTTGAAACGACACGGAGAAACCCGGAGACAAAGGCTCAGCTGACCGTAGGGTGAGCCATGCCCACCACTGGGCTTACCGGAGCGTCGCCATTGTTCGCGAAACCCGAAATGGGATCCGTCCGATTTCGGGAGCGAAAAATCGGGCAATGGCTTTTGCCTTCGGTAGCCTGCGTTCGTCCCGGAGCACACTGCGCGCTGCGCCAGGACTCCCGCAATGAATCGACGTCGTGTCGCATGGCCTTGCATTTCGTCTTTGCCCGCGCTACCGCGCGGACCCCGACGAAATGCCTGACCCCACGGCTACGCGGGGGTCGTTGCACTCCGCTCGTTGCTAACGCTCCCTCGCTTCCTATGCTCCTTCGGTATTTCACCGTTGCGACGATCTTCAACCGAGATTTGCGTTGATGTAATCGATCGCGTGCTGAACGGTCGTGATCTTCTCGGCATCTTCGTCCGGGATCTCCGTCTCGAACTCTTCCTCCAAGGCCATGACCAACTCCACAGTATCCAAGGAGTCCGCGCCCAAATCGTCCACGAAAGAGGCCTCGGGAACTACCTCATCTTCCTTGACCCCCAATTGCTCGACCACAATTTTCCTGACTCGTTCTTCGACGCTGCTCATTGTGCTTGTTTCCTCCAGTTTGGATTAGATAGCCCCGACCTCAGGGCACGCGGTATTCTATTCACAAGCTGTTCAGGATGAAAGATGCACATCGACCTTCGATGCACACATGAGATCTCGGTTTCGGCTTATTCGCGGTTTTGCAGAAACCTTAGAAGATTCAAGGTGGCCGTGCGCCGCCAGCGAGGTGGTCAGGGCATGTGCATTCCGCCATTCACATGGAGTGTCTCGCCGGTAATGTAGCCGGCTTGTTCGGAGGCGAGAAAGGCCACGGCTGCGGCGATATCCTCCGGACTACCGAGGCGTCCCAACGGTATATTGGCTTGCAGATGTTCACGATGCGAGGCATCCAGTGCCCGCGTCATGTCCGTATCGATGAATCCGGGAGCTACGCAGTTGACCGTGATTCCCCGGCTTCCGACCTCGCGTGCTAGAGATTTGGTAAAACCTACCATGCCGGCCTTGGCGGCAGCATAGTTGGTTTGTCCACTATTCCCCAGCACACCGGATACGGAGGAGATATTGATAACCCGTCCCTTGCGCGCCTTCATCATGCCGCGGAGACAAGCCTTGCTCAGGCGATAGACCGAGCTCAAATTGGTATCGATCACCTCATCCCACTCTTTATCCTTCATCCGCATGAGCAAATTATCGCGCGTAATGCCCGCATTGTTGACCAGGATAGTCGGGATACCTAATCGATAGTCTACTTGCTGCAAGAGACTATCGATCGAGGCTTGATCGGTCACGTTCAACACCAATCCCAGACCCGTACACTCCACCTCCCGCAAGGTCCGGTTTATGCGGGTCGCCCCCTCCTCGGTGGTTGCGGTACCGGCCACCTGGGCCCCAGCCATCCCTAGGGATAGCGCGATTGCCTGCCCAATGCCACGGGAGGCGCCGGTTACCAGTGCGATTTCGCCATTGAGCATTTCACATGATCTCCCGAGTTGTCATCCGGCTCGGGGGCGAACCCTGAAGCTCCGTATTTCGATGGCCGATCATATTGGTAAGCTGGACCTACGCCGACCAGCCATTGACCGCCTGATCACGGGAAATAGTCTCCGTATTTTCGCGCTTAGGGGTGCTAGCTTCAGGGGATTGCCGGAAACCGGAGCGTCGCCATTGTTCGCGAAACCCGAAATGGGGTCCGTCCGATGTTGGGTGCACAAAATGAGGCGACGGCCATGGCCTTCGGCGGCCTGCGTTCGTCCTGCGTCCGTCCCGGCACGCACTCCACGCGGCACCGGGACTCCCACAATGACTTGACGCCGTGTCGCATGGCCTGGCCTTTCGTCTCCGCCGGCGCTCACGCGCCGCACTCCGACGAAAGGCTCGGCCCTACGCCTTCGCGGGGGTCGTCGCTCTCCGCTCGTCGCTTACGCTCCCTCGCTTTCCTGCGCTCCTCCATGGTGTACCATGCTTGGGCCGGATTTTGGTTCGTATTCAAGGCGCGGCAACCGGCGCCTAGTGGACTCTATAACGGTTGGCGCAACACAGAAGACGGACGAAAATTCCATGGGGCAGAAATCGCCTCAGTACACGAGTAATGCGGACCCCCAAGTGAAACCGGCTCCGAAGCCCTCCATCAGCACGGTCTGACCACGGCGAATACGTCCGTCTCGAACGGCGGTATCGAACGCCAGGGGGATGGATGCCGCGGAGGTATTGGCCTGCTCATCCACCGTGACGACAACCCGGTCCAAGGGCAGCTCCAGCTTGCGTGCGATGGCTTGGAGAATACGTATGTTGGCCTGATGTGGAACCAGCCAGTCGAGGTCCGATTTCCGCATACCATTGGCCAGTAGGGTCTCTTCGACAATACCACACAGGGTAGCGACCGACATCTTGAAGACTTCGGTCCCCCTCATCTCCAGATAATGGGATCGATTGCGATCACCACCGATCCCACCGGGAACCTGTAGCAGATCCACGTAGGAGCCATCCGCATGGAGATGCGAGGAGAGGATACCTGGCTCCGGCCCAGCCTCCAACATCACGGCCCCCGCGCCGTCACCGAATAGCACAGCCGTGGCGCGATCCTGCCAGTCGAGGAGGCGTGACATGACTTCGGCACCAACGACCAATGCCCGCCGTGCTCCACCGGTACGAATAAATCGATCCGCTACTCCGAGCGCATAGACAAAACCCGTGCACACCGCCTGCACATCGAAGGCGCAGCAACCATGGTTTCCGAGACGTTGCTGCAACAGACAGGCAGTGCTGGGAAAGATCCGGTCCGGGGTAGTGGTAGCCACTACGATGAGGTCGATCTCCGAGGGGGCGATACTGGCTGCCTCCAGGGCTTTGCGGGAGGCCGCTTCCGCTAGCTGACTACAGCGTCCGTCATCGGTGACGATGTGGCGCTTACGGATCCCGGTACGACTAAGAATCCACTCGTCCGAGGTATCGACGATCTCCTCGATATCCTGATTGGTCAAAACCGTATCAGGCAGAAAGCCGCCGGTTCCGACAATGCGTGAATAAAGACTCACGTCTTTGCTCTCTGCCGTTCCGCTTCCAGTTGTCGTGACACCTGCTGGGCGATGCGGTCCGGGATATTGCAGTAAATCTCTTTCTCCGCAATATGGATTGCGTGTTCGAATGCCAAGCGATCGGCCCCACCGTGGCTCTTGATAACGATACCCCTCAGTCCCAACAGGCTGGCCCCGTTGTAGCGGCGGGGATCGAACATACGGCTGAAGCTCTTGAGAACCGGCTTGGCTATCAGCCCCGAGAAGCGCGTCGACAGATTGCGTTTGAAGCCCGCTTTCAGGGTCTGACGTACCAGTTTGGCAACGCCTTCACTTGCCTTGAGGGCGACATTACCCACAAAGCCGTCGCAGACCACCAGATCCACGTCTCCCACGTAAATGTCGTCCGCCTCGACATAACCGATGTAATTCAGGGTGCTACCGGCCAGCCGGTCGTGGGCCTGCTTGACCTGCTCATTGCCCTTGATCTCTTCCTGTCCGATATTGAGCAACCCGACCTTCGGGGCCTCGATACCGGATACCACCGTCACCAACTCGCTACCCATGACGGCAAACTGGAACAGATGCCCTGCCGCACAATCCACGTTGGCACCCAGATCCAGGATATGAGTCTGTCCCTGTTGGGAAGGCACGGCGGTAATGATAGCCGGTCGATCCACCAACGGCAGCATCTTGAGCACGAACCGCGCCGTTGCCATCAGCGCACCCGTATTACCGGCGCTGACACAGGCATCCGCGGTACCCTCCTTGACCAAGTCCAACGCCACCCGTATGGAGGAATCCTTCTTATTACGTAGGGCACTGGTCGGTGTCTCGTCCATACCCACCGCTTCCGAGGCATGCCGGACTGTCAGGCGATCCGCAACATCGATCCCCCCGAGCTGGCGGGCAATCGCTTCCTGTTCGCCCACCAAGATCAACGCCGTCCCGTCGGTTTTGCGCAAAAATTGCAGGGCCGCGGCAACAACCACATCGGGACCATGGTCACCACCCATGACATCCAGGGCGATAGTCAGACGTTTGGACAAGACAGACTCACTCGTGGTGCCTAGCATTCCATATGGACGGGATAAAGACAGCGACCACCGTTACTCGGCGTCTTGGTCCTGATCCTTATTCCTATCCGTACTCACGACCTTGCGGCCACGATAATAACCATCCGGCGATATCTGATGGCGACGATGGATCTCCCCCGTCATGGGATCCATGGCCAGTGCCGGTCCGGACAAAGCATCGTGGGAGCGACGCATGCCCCGTTTGGACGGGGTCTTTCTATTTTGTTGGACGGCCATTGTTACCTCCGACTTGAAGCCCCTCTCCCCTGGTGGGAGAAGGGTTGGGGAGAGGGGGAGAAAAAGCAAAGCCCTGGCATTTGTTTTACCTTAGGAGTCTTACCCCAATGCCTATCCGCCGCGACCCCAGGGTCCGTGATCATCCGGTGGACTCCAGTGTGAGCAAAGACCAACCTCAAGGGAACCCGTCCCTATTCTTCGCATTCAAGATCGGCGAGTACAGCAAAGGGGCTCGCCCTACCGGACCATGCCGATACGGCGTTCGCATCCGAAACCGGCCGCGCGCAAACAACCGGCTCGTGCATCGGGATCTGGGGCAACGCAAGCAGCAGCTCGTCCTCGATCAGGTCCCTAGGCCGGATCGGTTCGTCACCCACCAGCAGGGGATCGTAGCCTTCCGGCAGCCGGCGTTCCTCCTCGATACCCGAGATCAGCGCCAACCAAGTGCTGGCACTCACCCTGTGATCGAGTGCCTCCAAACAGCGCTGACAACGCAACTTCAGGGCCGCCACCACCTCACAACGCAGCACCGCCCGGTGCGCCTCATCACGGGAAAACCCGAGCTGGAATCGAACCTCGCCCGTAGCATCCAACAGCGAGCCGCGCAACCGCGGTAAGCTTGATAAGGGCAAGCGTCCAACAAAGACCGAGCGGTTATCTGCGCCCCGCCAAGGATCCAATAAGCTTGGAAGTACCAAGGGCATAAAACCTTTCAATTATATAGAGAGAAGTATCCATCCGCCAAAAAATATAGGTCTGGTTGCTGCCGGTCGTCAGCCGCCGCAAAGGCACAACCGGAGCGTCGCCATTGTTCGCGAAACCCGAAATCGGACGGACCCCATTTCGGGTTTCGCGAACAATGGCGACGCTCCGGATTAATAAATTTCTAGACAGACTCTTAGCTACGGGCCGCTTCACATCACCGCCTCGGGATAGGAACCCAATATCCGGAAATAGAGCGCGGCCTGCTCCAGCCGCTGCAAGGCTTCGCCGATGGCCTCCTCTTGCCGATGGCCGAGGATATCGACGTAGAAGACATAGTCCCATAGGCCGCGCCGGGAGGGTCGGGACTCGATCCGGGTCATGCTGATGCGGTGCTCCGCCAGGGGGGCGAGTAACCGGTATAGACCACCGGCTTCGTTACGGCAGCTCAACAACAGGCTCGTCTTATCGCGTCCACTGGCGGGCGCGTCCTGCTTGGCGATGATCAGAAAACGGGTGGTATTCCCCGGCTCGTCCTCGATGCGGCTCGCCAGGACCGGGAGACCGTACAGCCCCGCCGCCGACTCCCCCGCCACCGCTGCGGAGCCGTCCCGAACGGCGGCCAACCTGGCGGCCTGCGCATTGCTGTCGACCGTAACCCGCCCAGCGTGTGGCAAATAGCGGTCCAACCAACTACGACACTGGGCCAGGGATTGCCGATGGGAGAACAGGGTACGGATGTCCGCCAAGCCTGCCTCCCGGCTCATCAGACAATGATGGATACGCAAGGTCACCTCACCGGTGATCTCGAGGGGCGAGTGCATGAACACATCGAGGGTATGGCTGACCACACCCTCGGTAGAATTCTCCACCGGCACTACGCCGTAGGAGTAGCCCCCAGCCTCGACCTCCCGGAAGATATCAGGGATAGTCGCCATAGGTACGGCCTGAACCGAATGACCGAAGTGCTTGAGGGCGGCGGCCTGGGTGAAGGTCCCCTCCGGCCCTAAATAGGCTACGGACAGGGGTTGCTCCAGGGCCAAGCAGGCGGACATGATCTCCCGGAACAGGCGTGCGACCTCCTCCCCATCCAGGGGCCCCGGATTGTGCTCCTTGATACGTCTCAGGATCGCCGCCTCCCGCTCCGGGCGGTAGAACTGCCGGTCGCCGTTGGCAGCCTTGATGCCCGCCACCTTCTCGGCGAGACCCGCACGCTCGCTGATCAGCTCCAGTAGCTCCCGGTCGATGGTGTCGATGCGCTCGCGGATGCGGGCCAGCGGCCCCTGGGTGCTCATAGGCTTGAATCAAACCTTCGAGCAGCCCAAGCAACGCACCGAGAGTACCCCGTCAATGTCCCGGATCCGGGCCACGGTCTTTTTCGGAGGCTCCCGGTCTACATCGATCAGGGTCACGGCCACCGCGTCTCGGGAGCGGTTGAGCATATTCAGAATGTTGAGCTCGACCTGGGCCAAGCCGGTGGAGATCTGGCCCACCATATTGGGAACATTACTGTTGACCACCGCCAGACGGTAGCCGCCGTTGCGCGGCAGATCGATCTCCGGAAAATTCACCGAATTGCGGACATTGCCATCCTCCAGCCAGACGCGGACCTGATCGGCGACCATGACGGCACAATTCTCCTCCGCCTCGCGGGTCGAGGCACCGATGTGCGGCAGGGTTATCACCCGCGGATGATCCTTCAGAAGATTGCTCGGAAAATCGCATACGTAGGCGTAGAGGGTTCCGGCATCCAGGGCGGCCACGGCCGCCACATCGTCGATGATGCCGCTGCGTGAGAAATTCAACAGCACCCCGCCGGGTCGCATATGCTTGAGGCGCTTGGCATTGATCATGCCTCGGGTCTTGTCCGTCAGCGGCACATGAAAGCTGATGAAATCCGAGTGCAGGACCAAGTCGTCCACACTCGTGGCCTGCTCCACATTGGACTCGAGCTGCCAAGCCCGGCGCACCGTGATGGTGGGGTCGTAACCGACTACCTGCATGCCCAGGGCACAGGCCACATTGGCAACCTGGACGCCGATGGCCCCGAGGCCGATGATGCCCAGGGTACGACCCGGAAGCTCGAAGCCCACGAACCGCTTCTTGCCACTCTCCACTACCTTGTGGATGGCGACGTCGTCCCCCGTCAGGCCGCGCGCGAAGCCCCAGGCCTGGGCGATGTTGCGGGCCGCCAGGAGCATGCCGGCCACCACCAACTCCTTGACTGCATTGGCGTTGGCACCGGGGGCGTTGAACACGGGGACGCCGCGCTCGGTCATGCGCGCGACGGGGATATTGTTAACCCCGGTCCCGGCGCGGCCGATGGCCTGGACCGTCTCCGGAACATCCAGATCGTGCATATTGGCGGAACGCACTAGGATCGCATCCGGATGTGTAATCTCGGGGGCTACCTCGTACTGGTCCCGTGGTAGACGGTCGAGGCCGGACACGGAAATATTGTTCAATGTGAGTATCTTATACATATTCATGCAGGTATGACTTCTGTTTCGAACCGCCAAGACGCCGAGGAATCTTGTTCATATTGTCAGCAAGCACCGCACACAGGGCGGCACGGATCGAGAATGTCAAGGCTCATAGGAACAAAACTCCAACAGAGTGCCCTCCGGATCCTCGAAATACACCAAACGCTTTCTAAGCATACCCTCCTCCGGAACCTGAACCGTGGGAACCTCCTGTATTTCACTACGAAAGCCGATGCCACGCTGTACACAGGCCTCGACAATCCCATGAATGCTACTGACACGGAAAGCGATATGCCGCAATCCCTTCGTATTCGGTTGGGCCAATCGGTCATGACGCACGCCTTCCGGAGCCAAATACTTGATCAACTCGATATTCGCCCCCTCCACGCCACTCAGGATTACCACCTTCGCCTCCATACCCTTCAGTCCGACTAATCGATCGACCCAGTCGCCGGAAAGCTCACCCCTCTTGAGAACACTCATACCAATGACATCAGTGTAAAACCGGGTCATCGAGTCGATATCGTCGACAACAATGTTGACATGATCGATCACTGGAACCATCCCGATCACCTATATGAGAAACCTTGAAAAACGGCTATCCCGACAAGGATTCAAAACTCGATGAGAACATGCGATTTCCGTTTCGCTTTCTTGTTGCCGCAGGCCTTCCCAGGATCCATAGCCCCCAGGTCGATCAGGCCACGCCATCGTGTCGACACACATTGAATTACTTGGTGCTCTCGACACCTAGCGCACTCAAACGAAAGTCATCATGCCATTCATCAAACCGCAAGCGGTTTTGCTTGGTTAAGTCCAACGAAAGGGCTTTGGTATGGTGAGGTTGAAGTATTCGATGAAGGCCATGAGCTGATCTCGTAAGGCGATTGACGGAAGGCGACTCACAGGCCAGCACAAAGATGCGGCATCACAGTTCGGTGCTGATCGTGCTTGGTGCTCCAGGGCGCGGTCGGTCGGACAGGCGTGCTTGAACCGGTTTATGCCTAGAGCATGAAGGCCAGCAGAGGCTATGAATTTGCAATATCAGTCGAAATTGGGTACTAGGCAGTCTTTTAAGACCGATATCCTTTCCTTTTCACCGCAATCCGGTAGCAACCTTCCTCTTCATGCCACTTTAGTCGATCTGTTCGCTCAACTAGGCTCGAAGCTTGTGCTCCATGTCCGAACCCCTCACCCAACCGCACGTATCGCGCCACTCGTCAGGAATCGGCAACGCAGCGCTCATCGCAGAGAAGGCGGCCATTCGACAGAATCCCGCACCATGCCGGAGCGTCGCCATTGTTCGCGAAACCCGAAATGGGGTCCGTCCGATGTCGGGTGCAAAAAATTAGGCGACGGCCATGGCCTTCGGCGGCCCGCGTTCGTCCTGCGTCCGTCCCGGCGCGCACTCCGCGCGGCACCAGGACTCCCACAATGACTGGACGCCGTGTCGCATGGCCGGGCCTTTCGTCTCCGCCGGCGCTCACGCGCCGCACTCCGACGAAACGCCCGACCCTACGGCTACGCGGGGGTCATCGCACTCCGCTCGTCGCTTACGCTCCCTCGCTTTCCTGGGCTCCTCCATCGAGACGTCGGGGTACCGACCGAGCCGAGTGATTGACCGGCCATACCGGGAGGTGCAAAAACTCCCGCTACCCCTTGGGTATGCCAACGGGCAGTGTAACGAGCGGTCTTAGTATCCGAAAGCTTTCCCACTGTCCGCAATCTAGCTACCATCCGTTCCGACGCGGCGACTGCCTTGCTCGCGTGCAAGTGGGCTGAGGATTCGGGAAGTCGCTTGTCCCTGACCGCGGTACAGCAAGACAACGTTGCGTCGATTCAGCCACCATTCCGAGACCTGTCCGCCTATCCCGCGCGCTTGCGAGCTTGCGGAAACTGTTGTGCACGCGCAGATGTCAAGGGTATCCGGCTAGCCTCCTGAGCCAAGATGCGAGTCGGTGGACCTGAAAACGCCGTGGCAGTTGCCGGGCGATTCCTCCCAACCATCGCCGGACATTCATCGTCAGGTAGCTATACCCATCAATGCCTTTGGACTGAGCAAGGCAATCCGAAAATTCCTCGGATTCCAAGTCCGGGCCCCTGATCTCTCCGAGTCCGAAGTCTCCGGTGGAGCCTATAGCAGAAAACGAATAACTGGTGCATTCATTCGTACTGTACATCGTAGAGATGTTCTACCAGGAAAGCCCCGACTCAACCAGAGATTCCTTTGCGGTTCAATGACTACCCATATTTACGCTCGAACTCCTGCATAAAGGCGATCAAGGCTCGCACTCCCTCTTCAGGCATAGCATTGTAAATGCTCGCCCGCATACCACTTACGGAACGGTGGCCTTTGAGGGTGACCAGTCCCATCGCCTCGGCCTCGGTCAGAAAGGTCCGATCCAGCTCCGGGTCGGCCAGGGTAAAGGGCACATTCATCCGGGAGCGGCAGGCCGACTCCACCGGATTAGCGTAGAAGTCAGAGGCGTCGATAGCCGCATACAGGGCCTCAGCCTTGTGGGCGTTGGTCGCCGCCATCGACTCCAACCCGCCCTGTCGCTTGATCCACCGGAACACTAGGCCGGCCAGATACCAAGCATAGGTGGGTGGAGTGTTGTACATAGAGTCGGACCGGGCATGGGTCGCGTAATCGAACATGGTCGGCGTCCCGACCAGCGGCTGGCCGATGAGGTCCTCGCGCACGATCACGACAGTGAGCCCCGCCGGCCCCAGGTTCTTCTGTGCCCCGGCGTAGATGACCCCATAGCGGGTAACCTCGGTGGGCCGGGATAGGAGGATGGAAGACATATCCGCCGCCAAGGGCATATCGCCGGTCTCCGGGATATAGGGAAACTCCACCCCCTCAATGGTCTCGTTGGGGGTGTAGTGGACATAGGCCGCTTCCGGGTCCAGGGTCAGCTCGTCCTGGGTAGGCGCGCGGGTAAACCGGGTATCCTCGGTGGAGGCGGCGATCTCGACCGTGCAATACCGCTTGGCCTCGGCAATGGCCTTCTTGGACCAGGAGCCGGTATTCAGATAGGCGGCCCGATCCCTACCACGCAATAGGTTCATGGGCACCATGGCGAACTGGCTGGATGCCCCGCCTTGGAGAAAGAGCACCCGGTAGTCATCGGGAACGGACAGGAGCTCTCGCAGATCGGCCTCCGCCTGTTCGGCGATGGAGACGAATTCCTGGCTACGGTGGCTCATCTCCGCGACGCATAGGCCGCTCCCGTGCCAATCCGGCAGCTCTTCCTGCGCCTGCAGTAAGACCTCTTCCGGCAGCATGGCGGGGCCAGCGCTGAAATTAAACACTCGAGCCATTATCAGGTCTCCGCTTTAGTACATTCCGGCTGCGAATAAGAAAATCCGTCCGCAAATGAGCGCCCATAAACGTAAAGATACCTTTTCCGTGATCGTCCGCAATTCAAAATCCATAAGGAACCACAACAGGGAGCCTGCTATAACGAGAATGACAAGAACCTCGGTCCCAATCGGGCCAATATGCCCATAAAACGTAACTATTCAAGACCTCTTGCCAAGCAGCAGGCTACGCGCGTACCCATGGAACCATGCCTGAACAGCACGCCCTAACCCATTCTCCGGAAAGCCCCGACGACGAGCTTAAGCGGCTGCATGAACGGGTGGCGGAGCAGGCTGCGATCATTGAGGGGCAAACTGCGACCATTGAGCAGATGCATGAGCGCATTCAGGAACTCGAAGTACGTCTGGCCAAGGATAGCTGCAACTCCAGCCGGCCACCATCCTCGGACTCACCGTTCAAGAAGCCACCACCACGTTCGCGGCGCCAACCCAGCGGGCGCAAGCCCGGTGGACAACCGGGTCGGCGCGGCGTCACCCGCTCCCTGGTCGAGGCCCCCGATCAGTACGTGATCATCCCGCTGCCGGGGACCTGTGCGGGCGGGCGCGGCGGCACCGGGATCGCCACTACGGGGCTCGCAGAGCGACGCCAAGTGGTCGAGGTGGTGATCCAACGTGAGGTCATCGAGTACCGCATTGTCAGCGGGACTTGTGCCTGCGGGCGCG
>Ga0209681_1000112_pt1 | contig 21147 bp, 17 predicted proteins | sample WorMetLIZISLAND2_3_FD_187416 | JGI IMG/M metagenome (GOLD analysis project Ga0209681, IMG submission 187416) | Marine gutless worms symbiont microbial communities from Max Planck institute for Marine Microbiology, Germany - Olavius clavatus LIZARD... ... | reverse complement strand
AAGATCTCTTTGGGCGGTCGGCGACTTTGATGCGCCCTTTTCAAGATAATGTGGATGCACTCCACCCGACCCGACCGCTGCTTATTTGCATGATTTGACCGTTTTTTGCGTTTTTCAGGAAGCCCTAATTACGCTACAAGAGCTTGAGAAACAATATCCTAAGTTTAAAATTCGTGTTTTTCTAAATTCCTATAACAATGTATTCCACCCAAAGGTTTCTCATTTCACCGATACAAATGGGAATTCAACCTTTGTTGTTGGTTCAGGAAATTTAACACCTGGAGGCTTAAGTAACAATTTTGAAGCATTTTCGACAATAATCGGCAATGAAAATGAATTCATTCCTGTTCGCAGTATGTGGGACGATTTTGTAGAACGACATGAGGACATTATTGTACCAATCGACGACAATGTTATCGAAATAGCAAAACATAATTTTGTTTCTCGAAAAGAGAAAGAAAAAGATATCAAAACTATTCAAATAGAGACAGACCAAAGAAGAAAGATAATAGGGAAAAAATACCCATCGATTAAACAAAGGGTAAGGGCCAGAAAAAAAATTAGCGAACCTATCTTGATTGCAAGAATACCGAAGGCTGGCGGACGCTGGCGCCAAGTTCATTATAATAGAGATGTAATTGACTCTTTTTTTAATATTAAACCAAATTCATCTCAAAGGGCATTTCTTACCGAATACAGCTTAGATGGGACAATCGGGGATGAGGAAATTAGACCACTTGTTTTTAGCCAATCAAATAGAAATCTAAAAATTGAAATATCAGGCCGGCAAGGTGAGCATTATCCAACAGGAAATTTCCCACCAATTATTGTCTTAAAGAAAGTTGGTGTGAGAACTTTTCATTACACGGTTTTGATGCCTAAAGATACTCCCTATAGAAAAATATATGACTACACAGAAACAATTCCATCTATTGGTAAAGGCCTAAAAAGAGTCGTTGTAGATTCTAATACTCTATCAAGTATATGGCCGAATTGTCCATTATGTGTAAAGGCGGTGGATCCCAAAAACTGGACAACGTGTTAAGCTATAAGTCAGCCTCTAAGCGAAAAGGAGCTGAGAGCAGGCTTGACCCCTGTAGACCCCGTGACGACATTATCTAGGGGCAGGGCCCCTTCAGATATGCTGGATTAGAAATTCGAAACGCACCACACGCAAATTTGTCCGCTTCTATTTCCAAAGCGTTACCTTTTTTGTTACCTACAGCCTGGCCTATCTCTTCACCAATGTAGCGCTTGGTGAAATCTTCTATCCCATAGTCACTATACTGTTTTACATGGAATAATTCGTGCGCCCACAAATGTAAGGCGCGATCTCCTTGCTCAGCAGGAACACCACCAAAGAATATCAAATCTATTGCTACAACGGCTTTAACTTTGTTCAAATGATTTGTAGCGATGGCTGGCAATGACAAGGTGGATATGTCACTCACATCTATGTATTTTGCATTTTTAGCAAAAGCCTGTATCTCCAAAGGCATTAAGTTCACCACCTTGTTTGATACAGACCCTGCTCTATCCCAATATTGATCCCTGGCGGTCCTAATTTCCCCGGCAATGATCCCTATTAGTGGATTTATATATGCCAGATCACCAGTATCAACAAAATTGCTCAAAGCGCTAAGGTATGACTCCGCTGTGCGCGAATCAACGGGTTTGGCAATTCGCCGGAAATCCTCAACAACTTTTCTGGCCCCTTCACCCACTACTTTTTCTGTTATCTTGCCGATGACTTTATTCAACTCTTGTTCAATATCTCCAGCGATTCCATGAACTTCTTTAAGAACTTCAATACGGGCTTTTACAACATCTTTAGCGGCATCTTCTGGCTTTTTGCCCTTAGTAATATCGACTATTATACTCGGTATCGGAGCGATCATTTTGATGCCTTTTTTTACGATTTTTTTTGCTCTTCCAATAATTTTTTTCTTAATTTCTTTAAAGAGTCCCACAAATTTTCCCCCGGAAACTTGTTTGCTAATCACTGTTTAGGTCAGATGAAATGGTTGGTTATGTTTTTTGTTTATTATTGATGTTTTATTTTTTCTTTCTTTGATAAATATTTGTCGTATTCTTCTGCACATAAGCGTGGGGACAAATTACCCGGAAATTGATTAATGCAAGCGTTTATATATTCAGATCTTTCTCTGGCTTTTATCGCCAATATTTCTGTATCCCACTTTGCTTCAGCAATAATGCTTTCCAGTTTTTCAACTTTTTCTTCTGTTTTTTTTAACTCATTGTCAAGATTAGAATTTTTTTGCTTTAGAATCGTTATTGTTTTTATTGCGGTATTATTAGTCCGATTTTTATCGGATTCTTCTTTTAAATGAGTTGATAGTTGTTGATTTTTATCTTTTATTTCAGCGAGTTGGTCATGGGCTATTTTAAGTCTTTCTTCTAGGCGACCAATTTCCCGCTTATTTTGATTACTCGGCAATACAAATAGTTGAAAGATTACATTCAAAGCAAAACCTAACGCTAAAAGCCCTATGCCCATGATCCAAAATTCAGCGCTTTTTAAAATTTTCAAAAATTCCATAGATAATGAGAACTACATTGTAAAATCGATTATTATTTGGGGCTCTCAATTATTCCGAGACATAACATTGATGCACCCATAAAAAGTTACTCGGCTGATTTGCAGTACGCGCCAGCATATTTTAACCGCATATTATAAAATTCGGTTACAAAAAAGTCAAAAGAAAAAGGGATCAAGTCTGCTCTTGACTCGTTAGCTTTTAACAAAGCTCCTGACCCCTCGAAAGCTCATTTTAAAACGGCATATCCACTTCTTCGGCCCCTTACATCACGTCGCTGCAATTTGCGTTTCACGAACGTTTCACATAATTGCTCACCATATCACACGCCTCATCCATTCCCACCCTCGCCATGTTGAGAACCATGTGATAGTGGCCGGGGTCGTTGTAGTCGGCTTTGCTGAGACGCTTATACAAGTTCATTCGGCGCTGATCTTCACGGCTCACCCACTGGCGGGCCCTTTTTTCGGTTACATCGTAGCGCTCCCTGATAAACCCTACGCGGTGTTCAAAATCGTTGACAAGGAGGATGTGGGTCGCGTCGGGATGATCGTCCAAAATATACTGGCTGCCGCGGCCCAGGATCACCACATCACCTTCGTCGGCCATTTGGGCGATGATCAGCACCAGGTAATCGAGATAAATCTTTTCGTCCAGATAGCCCCTTTCATCTTTTAAGACCCGGCTCAACATGCGCCGGGAGACCATTCCCGAAACGATTTTATTGACCCATGTGCCCGCCTCTTTTTCAAAGGCGGTGACCCAATCGGCGGAGACATTGGCCTCTTGGGCCACCCGCTGGATAATCGTGTTGTCGGCGAAACTGTAACCGAGTTTGTCGGCAACCTTTTGTCCCAAGGTTTTTCCGCCGGCGCCAAATTGTCTGGAAATGGTGACGACTGCCATATGGGTCTCCTCGTATGAGTAGAGATCAGGGCCGGTTCCAAAATGCCCGATTTTGCCCGGTCTCAGTGCCGGGCCTAAATTTCAATCCGCGAAATACCAAATGTATTCCCGTGGTTACAATTTTCGCTTTCCCTGATCCCACGGGCAATTACCTGCCGCGGCAGGCGAATCAAGCCCGGAATACGGATGTATTTTCTATTTTTCGGCCACCCCCGCATTAGGAATAAGTAATGTCGAAAAAGCCGATTCCTCCATCAGCACCTGGGAAGTCCGTTGCCCAAAGCGGTTTTTGAGCGTTTTTTTCTCCGCCGGAGTCAGTACCACCAGGGTGGCGTTGGCCTCCCGGGCCGCTTTTTCAATCTCCCCGGCGGGGTTCCCCGCATAGACCCTTGATTGGACCGGAATATCCTTGGCATCAAAGGCTCCGCAAAAAGATTCCAGCAGTTGCCTGCCCTCTTTGCGCGCCTTTTGCACGGCCATGGCCGAGGCGCTTTTTAAAGCCGAGTCAGGTACCACATGTAGCAAGGTCACCTCGTTGATCACATCGGTCAGGGTTTCAAGGTAATGCATGGCCGCACGGCCCGTGGCTTCGGTTTGAATGGCGATGACCATCCGCCCAAAGGGGTTTTTCGGGGCGCTGCCGTCCTGGCGGTACTTATAGACCAAGACCGGGGTGTTGGCCCGCTCCACGATCTTTAAAAGATCGGACCCGCCAAAGAGGGTAAGCAGCCCGCCCTTTTTTTGCGGACCGATCACCACCAGGTCGGCATCTTCCTTGATGGCCGACAGAACTGTTTGGTTGGACCAGCCGCCCACCACAATGTAGACGCCGCATTCCATCCCCTGTTCGAACAGTGTTTCCGCCCAATCGATAAACCGGATATTGGCCTTTTCGCGAAGCTGCACCTCCCGGGATTTCCGGTATCCGGCGCCGCGGCGCATGGCGACGTTTTTGCGCTCGATGACGTTTAAAAAGACCACATGCTCGTATTGAGCCCGGCGCAGCACCAGGAGCGATTGTAATGCGCCGAACTGCAGCTCTTCAAAACGGGTGGCAAAGATAAATTTACGGCTCATAACGATCTTTCTAAAATCTTTTTGATCTCCTCCGCCAACACTTCCGGCTCCACCGGTTTTTCCAGATAGACTTCCGGGTCGGGCACCTCTTTGCCGCCAAATTCGGTGAGCGCCTTTTGGCTGCGCAAAAAGGTCCGCTTGGCAATCCCCGACAGCATAATGATGCGGGTACCGGCCAGCTTTTTGTCGGTACGCAATTCGCGGTAGAGCCGAATTCCGCTCTGACGGGGCATCAGGACATCCAGAATCACCAGGTCAGGTTGTTCCGCCTTGATTTTTTGCAACCCTTCCTCACCGTTCTCCGCCTCGATGGCCGTGTGTCCGGCCTCTTCCACCACCGTCACATTAAACATGCGCACATCGGGATCGTCATCAACCACCAGCACTTTTTTTGCCATGTTTTCCTCCAGGTTGAACGATATTTACAATGTTGTTCATTCGTCCGTTATAAGGTTGAAACCACCGTCTGTAAGACGGTCATCTTTTAGATAGCAGTATGTATGCAGATACGGATCACCACCGGCTAAAGCCGGTGGTTTCGCCTAGTCGGCGTAAACAACCACCCCATAAATGGGGTGGCCTTCCGACCGATCATTAAAATAACGTTGACGCACCACAAACCCGTCGTCTTCAAGACGATGGTAGTTTGGTCTAATTTTAGCGCCTCCCGGCTGCACCGATTTTGTCATTGCGAGAGAAGCGCCTGTGGACCGGCGGCCATCTGCTCCTCGCGATGGCTCGTTTTGTAGCTTTGCCTTGCAATGACGGCGCTGGTTTTTATGTCTCTTTTACCCGTGGTCGGCGGCCTCCGTTTTCAGCTTTTGCGGCGGCAGCCAAACGGTGAAGGCGGCGCCGACGTTTTCCGCAGATTCCACACGGATGGCGCCGCCGTGTTCTTGAATCAATTTGGCCGTGACCAGAAGCCCCAGACCGGTCCCCTTGGCCCCTTTGGTGCTGAAAAAAGAGCCAAAGAGCTTTTCCCTGACCTCATCGCTCATGCCCGAACCGTTGTCTGTTACATCAAAACGGATATAGCCGTCGGGGTCAAGGCTTGTTTTCACATCGACGCGATGATCTTTATCGATCGTATCGTCGTAGGCGCAGGCGTCGATGGCGTTGGAAACCAAATTCATCAGGCCGCGATGAACGGTGCGCGGGTCCAGCACCACCTCTTTGACATCTTCGGAAAACGACCGGGCCAGGGTGACGCCGTGTTCTTCGGCCACCTGTTGCAACAGATCCACCACATCGGCGGCAATCTCGTTGGGCCGGCAGGGCTCATATTCCGGCACCCGGCTTTTGGAATAGGAGAGTAGATCAAGCACCAGATCCGAGGTGCGCCGGATGTTGCGCTGAATCATCTGCCACCCTTTGGTCAGCTTGTCGGTGTCGTTTTTATCGATGCCGATGTCCATGATGTAGCTGCCGCCTTTGAAGCCGTGGAGGATGTTTTTGATACAGTGGGCCATACCAGCCACGGTCTGTCCGATGGCGGCCAGCCGTTCGGCCTGGACCAGTTCCTGTTCCAGCCGTTTGACCTCGGTGAGGTCGTGAAAAAAGGTGACGCTTCCCACCATCTCTCCTTTGCTGAGTAAAATACGGCCGTAATGGCGGACCGGCACCACCGCGCCGTCTTTGGTCGTAAGGGTGTCTTCCTGCCACGAGTTGACGGCCTCTTTGGGGTTGATGGTATCGGCGGTTTGCTCCGCCGCGGCCATGAGCCGGGGAAAGACCGTTTCGGGAAAGATTTCGTGGACATCGTGCTCCAAAACCTCGTCGCGGGTATAGCCGAAAATTCGCTTGGCAGCGGGGTTGTAGATGACAATGCGCCACTTTTCGTCGGTGGCGACAATAGCATCGTTGGAACTTCTGATGAGATTGGATTGGAAGGCCGCCTGCCGGCGGATTTCCTGGGTCGCCTCTTCCACCATATCTTCCAGGTCGTGGGTATAAGAGGCCAAGCGTCGGCGGATGGTGATTTTTTCGATGGCCCGTTTTAAAGCGATGGCCAGACTTTCGTCCCGTACCGGCTTGTTGATAAAGTCCGAGGCGCCGAACTGCAAGGCATCAATGGCGCTGTCAATATCGCCGTGACCGGTGATGATGATCACTTCGGTATCTTCGGATTGCGCCTTGATGCGGTGAAGCACTTCTAAGCCGTCGATACCCGGCATGCGGATATCGGTCAGCACGATGTCGGGCCGCTCTTTGGCAAACACGTCCAAACCTTCTTCGCCGGAATGGGTGCCGAACACGGTGTACCCGTCGGCTTTCAGGGACATGGAAAGCACCCGCACAATGGCCGGTTCGTCGTCGATGATCAATATTTTATGCATCGGGCTTTATTTGTTTTATTGATGCTTGGCCTACACATTCTTGGTTGACACACGCCGGAAAGCTCAACCGAAACGTTGTCCCCTTGCCGGGTTTACTTTCAATGGTGATATCGCCTTTATAGTCTTTGACGATTCCGTAGCTGATACTGACCCCCAGGCCGGTCCCTTTGCCCACCTTTTTGGTGGTAAAAAAAGGATCAAAGATCTTGTCCATCACTTCCCGGGGCATGCCGGCCCCTGTATCGGCAACCGTGGCCACCACCTTTCCATCTTCTTGAAAGGAACGGATCGTCAACGTTTTTTCAACGGCCGTTTCGGGGCTGTTGCCCGCTTTTTCGTCCATGGCGTCGATGGCGTTGGTCACCAGGTTGATAAACACCTGCTCCAGCCGGTTATGATCAGCCATGATCTCGGGCAGATCCCCGGCCAAATCCAGATCGAGTTTCACCTGATGCGCCGTCACCTGATGCCCCATCACGTTAAAGACATCCCGAATGGGCGCATTGAGATCAATCCGGGCGGCGACCACGTCCGACTGGCGTGAAAAATCGCGCATATGGCGGATAATCCCCGCCGCCCGGTTTACACTGGCGCGGATATCATTGGCCAGGGCCTTGATATCGTCCGGCGCCATCTCAATCCCCTTATCCACCATTTTAACCAACAGGTCACTGGTGATCTGGATCACATTGAGGGGTTGGTTGATCTCATGGGCCATCCCCGACGCCATCTGACCCAACGTGGTCATCTTACTGGCCTGGATCAACTGGGTCTCCTTTTCAACAGCCTCGCTGATATCCGTGGTGGTGGCAATCAACGCATCGGTTTCCCCGTATTTGGCGGCGCTGATGTTAATATTCACATAAAAGGGGCGCTTGCCCTTACGATAATGCCGCTTTTTGGCAAAGAGCACCGGGTGGCCCGCGCGCACCTGGCCGATCTTTTGGCGCATCTCCTCCTCATCATCACCCAGATCAAAAAAAGAGATCCCCACCAATTCATCACCGGGGTAGCCGTAGGAATCCCGGGCGCGCTGATTGACATCCACAATGCGGTAATCTTGAGTCGCAATGATAAATATCGGGTTGGGGTCGTTGTTAAAAAGTGAACGGTACTTCTTGTCCGACTTGATCAGCGCCTGCTGCAACTGTGCGTTTTCCAGGGCCACGGTCAGACGGTTGCCCACTAGCTCCAGGACCCGTTTTTCCTCATCGGAAAAAGTACGCGGTTCTTTAAAGTAGATCTTAATGGTTCCCAGGATTGCTTTTTCCCGCGCCAATAGGGGCACACAAGCCATGGCGCCGATCCCGACTTTTTTCAGCGCGGTGAGATCGGTGGAACCGTTCGGACGGTGTACATCTTCAAACAGGGTCATTTCCGTTTCACAGTTTTGGGTATAGACAAATTGATCCGCCTCGATCTTTTTCGGCTGGTACCGGGTTTGCCAGCCGTGTCGGTGGCGCAGGGCGCCCTGTTCATCTTTTAAATAGACACTGACTCCGTGTGCGCTGAGCAGTTGTCCCACCTGTTTTAACGCCTCGCGGATACGGCCGTTGATATCCCGGGGCGAGCCCAAGGCGGTATAGATGGTGCAGAGCATATTCAGTTCCCAGGTGTAACGTTCACGCTCTTCTTCCACCTTCTTGTCGTCGGTTTTGTCCCACAGCGTCTCCACCGCTCCAACGGTCCGGCCGTCGGCGTCTTTGATGGGTGCAGCGGTAAACCAGCACCACTTGCCGCTGTTGCCCAGTTTCGGGAAAAACGACTCCGCCTCGTAGGCGCCGCTGATCAGGTTGGATTTGCGCCATCTACCACCATAGAGCTTTTCAATCTCTTCTTCGGGAATGCCGTCCACAATCACATCGGCCATGGCCGGCCGCTCACGGCCCCAAAAAGGCAGCCACTGTTTGCGTGTCCCCACCATCTCTACCGCACTGTAGCCGGTCAGCCGCTCCAGGGCCAGATTCCAATGGGTGATCACATGCTTCTTGTTGATGACAAAGGTGGGGATGGTGCTGCCCGCAATGATCTGTGCCGTCATCTGATGGCTCGCCGCACGCTCGGCTTCGGCCTCTTTCGCCTTGGTGATATCCCATAAGGTTTCAATCACGCCGGTCACGGCGCCGTCTTCAGCCTTGATGGGCGCGGCGGTAAAGTAGAGCCATTTGCCGTGGTCACCGAGATGAGGGAAAAACTCGGTTGCCTCAAAAGCGCCTTCCAGCAGCGTGGAGGGCTGCCAGAGAGCGCCGTAATATTTCAGCACCGTGGCGTCATCCACCCCGTCCAGCAGTAGATCGGCCATAACGGGGCGCGGCTTGCGTCGAAACGGGCGCCACTGATCCCGGGTGCCGATAATGTCGGCCGCCTTATAGCCGGTCAATTGCTCGCAGGCTTTGTTCCAGTGCGTGACCACATGTTCGCGGTCGATGACAAATGTGGGGATGGTGCTGCCCTCAATGATCTGTACGGCCGTCCGTTTGGAAGCCTTGAAATCCCTCTCGATCTCCTCGTAGCGGTCATACCAGGCCATCACCTGGGCCACCAGGTTTTGGGAAAAAGTGGTAAAATGTGTTTTGAGTTTGGAATCGGGATGAAATTCCGCCTCAAAACGGGTCAGGTTGCGGCGCTGCTCGATTTCGATCTGCAGCAAGGTCCAGAACGAACGCATCCCCACGTGGTCGATAAGGCGGACATGGGCCGGTTTGACCTGCTCAATCCGGGCGGGCAGACCGGGATCCCTGGTGGTCTCCAGCAATGTTTTCAACCCCTTGATGGCAAACAGATCACGATAATCGGTGGTGGTAAAGATGCCTCTCCGCCGGGCGGCCAGCATCCCTTCCGCCTCGGGATTAAGATCGGCCACACCTAACATCTGCGGAATTTCATCGCGCAGTTCGTCGCTGTCAAAAAGGTCGAGGAGCTTTTTGCAGAGCCGTCCGCCACCAATGATGGCCATTTGGGAGAATTCAGTCAGCCGCATCAAAAGATCTTTGCGCCTTTAGTGTAAGTAAACCAAAAAACGGCTATGGAACCACCATCACAGGGAGTTCGGACAATTCCGCCACCCGATGGGTCACCCCGCCCAGCCAATATTCCTCAAACCAGTCTTTGCCCGTCCGGCCCATGACAATCATAGAGGCTTCCTGTTCCCGGGAGGTGCGTAACATTTCCGGGACGGTCCGTCCCACCGCGAGGCACGTGGAGACGGTAAACGGGGCGCCGGTCAACTGTTGCCGGACTGTGTCCAGGCGCGACCGGCTCTCTTGCCGGATCGCTTCAAACGCCGGCTCGTCGATGCCTTTGGCCAGTTTTTCATCAATCACATGGCAAATCACGCACGCTTCGGCCACGCCGGCAAGGGCCTTGATGGCTTCGATGGCGTTTTGGGACGGATGGGACCAATCCGTGGCCAGCATCGGCCGGGTAAAGACCGAATCGTTGATTTTGACCAGTTCGGTGCCGTCGGAATTATAGTTGACGCGGTATTTACCCATTAACACCGGGACGCTGCTGCGGCGCAGCAGATCGAGAATATGCCGGCCCACATAAATTTTTTCAAATAGTCCGCGGTCTTTTCGACCCGCCACAATCAGGTCCGCCTTTTCCGCTTCAGCCACATCCAGAATAGAGGCATTATCGTCACCCACCTCGATTCTAAAGGTGCTCTCAATTCCATGGGTCGCCAGCATTTTGCGCCACTCTTCAAAACGGATCTCGGCGGTTTCCCGGATGCGGGCCTCCTCTTTTTTCAAATAGCCGCCGTAGGGGACAAAGGCGACCTCCTCCCGGTCAATTACATAAGTGAGGACGACCTTTTTCAGCCCTGACGCCTTGAGGGCCGCTACCGCCTCCAGGCTGTTAAAAGCCATTTCTCGAAACCGGGTATGAAACAGAACGGTGTTAAATTGCATTCTACACCTCTTTGATGGTGCCATTTGCGCAAAGGTACAGTGGGTATCATCTCAAAAAAATAGAATTGTAATCAGGAAAAAACAAGGCGCCAGAAAAACCAGGGAGTATTTTAAAATATAACCAAAGAAACTCGGCATGGGTGTCCCTGCCTCTTCGGCGATGGAGCGCACCATAAAGTTGGGGGCATTACCGATATAGCTACAGGCTCCGAAAAAGACGGCCCCGGCGGAGATGGCTTTCAGATAAATGGCGTTTTCCGTCATGAGTCGTGGTACGGCCCGGGCTTCGGGCATCCCCGGATAAAAACCGCCCAGGGCGGTATTAAAAAAGGTCAGATAGGTGGGCGCGTTGTCCAAAAAGCTGGAAAGACCGCCGGTGACCCAAAAGTAGTGCCACGGCGCCACCACTGCTTTGATCAAAAAGGCCAATTGGCCGTGAGCGCCGGCTTTCAGAATCAGCAGGCAGGGAATCATGGTAATAAAAATACCAATGAAAAGATAGGCCACCTCAACAATGGGAAACCAGGTGAACTCGTTATCTTCCCGCAAGATAATCGGAGTGGCGATCAGCGATAGAATGCCCATCACAACCAGTAGCCCGTCGCGCACCCAATCCTGCACAGTGCGGTGAACCCCCAGAACCGAAACTTCACCCCAGTCCACAACCCCGCTCATCAGAACGGCCCCCACAACACCGGCCAAAAAGACAAAATTATAGGTCCCTTCCAATTTTAGCGGCTCTTGGACGCCGTCATCCGGGGCAACTACCTTTTCTCTGCGAAAATGGTATTGATCGAGACAAAAATAGATCACCAGCAGCACAATGGTAAGCAATGCCATGTGAGGGGCGATATTAAAGGTCCAGAAAAAACTGACGCCATGCAAAAATCCCAAAAAGAGGGGCGGATCACCCAAAGGGGTGAGTGAACCGCCAACATTGGCGACCAGGAAAATAAAAAAGACCACCATAAAGGTGCGGTTTTTACGGCGGCGGTTAGCCCGCAAAAAAGGGCGAATCATCAGCATGGCCGCCCCCGTGGTGCCCATCCACGAGGCCAACATCGCCCCCACCAGCATCATCATTGTGTTGACCAACGGGGTTCCCCGCAATGTGCCGCGCAACAAGATCCCGCCGGAAATCGTATAGAGCGACCACAACAGGATAATAAAGGGGAGGTAATCGGCCAACAGGATATGGATGATCTCGTACACTGCCGCGCCTCTGTAGGCATAGATAAACGGAATGGCCAACGAGGCGGCCCAAAAAGCGGAGATTTTACCAAAATGATGATGCCATACCTCCGGGGCGATAAGCGGTAAAAGCGCGATGGACAAAAGCATGCAGGCAAAAGGGATGCAGCTCCAAAGCGGCAGGGAGGGCCCCAGATCGGCGTGACTGCCATGGGCGTCCGCCTCACCATGAGCATCTGCGTTGCCATGGGTTTCCGTGGTTGCGCGGGTTTTTGCATCCGTGTGGGTACCTGTTGGGGCGAGTGAAGGGGTTGACTCCTTGGCCAAAACAGTTTCAACAGATCCCATGATGACCAGGCTGCTTGTTCCGATCCACAAGCAAAGCAGCACCCATAGAGACGAACAAAATCGCAACTGCAAGGGATCTTTACAGGTTGTCCGGCTGACCGATGGACACCGGCGCCTTTCGGCCAAGGACCCCAATGTGCGTACGCGGGTTGAACTGTGTTTGGATGACAATGTCAGCACGGGCGCCTGTCAAATGATGGGTCAACCTGGGACCATTCTCTACCATAATCACCGCTAATGATCAAACATCATCCCGTAGAAAATAGCACCGGGAAGAAGCCATTGACAATGGAACCACCCGTCAAATAGTTGCATTTTGCTCTGCAATTCATCACGGAACTGAATCGGATGCGATGAACCCGTACACAGAAGGAGTGAAAAGATGAGTAAAGGGTTCAATAAGGTGCAGCCGGAAGCCGGAGAGAATCCGATGGAAACCAAGCCGTGCCCATTGCACGTCGTCGCTGTCTTGCCGAAGTGGGGGCAATGAAACAAACCACGCCTTGACGGATAAGAAAGGATTGGCTGACCGGCGCCTATCCTTTCTTGCGCTGTTTTTACTGACCGCCGTTTAGACGGGAACCGCTACCAATGGGGTGGTGGTGCATTTTAAAAGATGATTCATGACATCGGCAAAATCGAAGTGGGACTCTTTACCCGCGCTAACCATCACCACGAGATCAATTTCTTCGGAGTGAATCTTTTGCAGCATCACTTTGCCCGGATCACCCACATCAATATGACGGATATAGAGGGGACACTCATTTAAAAACGAGGTGCAGATTTGATCCAGCCGTTTTTCGGCCATCTCCCTTTCCATGACCTGCATCTTTTCCGCCTCTTCGGGGTCGTAGTCGCCATAAGCGGTACCGATGGCCGGATAATCTTTCATCACATATAAAATATGGATTTCGGCGCCGTAGCGCTGCGCCAGTGAAGTGACGACGGGCAGCGCCTTGGCGGCGTTTTCGCTAAAATCCGTGGGCCACAGGATCCGTTCTACTTTCATGACCGTTAACTCCATTGGTTAGATTACAATTCGAGCCATATTGAGAGCATTTACAGTTAAAGTCAAGGCCGGGCGCCTGCCATCCGTCAAGCCTTTCCGGTGGTTTCCTTTTGAGCCAACAGCGCCTCAATGACCGCCACTCGTTTTTGCCGCCAAGTCGTCTCACCCTCCAGCCGTGCGCGGGCGGCGCCGCGGGCCGCTTTGCGATCGGCATCTAGCCTTTTCAACTTCTCCAGATGATGGTCCCGTTCCTCTTTGAGTTCGGCGATCTCTTCAACGGCTTCGGCCTTATCAAAAATCAGCTCTTCGGGGATCGAGTCTTCTTCAACCGCACCGATGCGGCGCCGCAGATCGCTCTCCGGCGGGCGCATCACCACTTCCGGGGATTGTGGCCGCTGGTTCATAAAGGTGGGCGAGACAATTTCGATGCCGTCACCGTGGAGCGCGTCAAGCATTTGGGTCCGCAAAATGGAGCGCGCTGTTAACATCTGCTTTACTTCCGTTAAAAACCCGGCCACCCGATAGGTGACGGAAAAATCGCCCAGCTCCATTACCTGCACAAAAGGGTCGGACAATTGCGCCTTTTCGGCGGCGTGGAGTAACAGCGGCTCAATGCGCGCATGGGCGATATCGTAACCCAATGAAACCGTGGCCGACACAATGGTACCGGTGGAACGCACCACGGTTATCGGATGGGAAATCATATAGAGGTTGGGGATGGTGGCCAGATCGCGGTTTTCAGTTTGAATCTCGGCGTAAAAGAGACCCCGTTCGGTAACCCTGCCGAACTGGTCACCCACCTTGATGAAATCACCCGGCTTAAAGCTGCGCACCGCCCGCAGCATAAACCCGGCCATCATGTTGGCCACAAAGGTGGTGGAGGAAAAGGCGACGATAGCGCTAAGCAGCACACCCAGCAGCCCCAACAGTTGATTTCGGGTTTCCGGAGATACGGGCAGCGCCAAGAGGATCAGTACCACAGCGGTCCCGGCCAAAACGAAGTAAATCACACTGCGGAGCGCACTCCCCTCGTCATGGGAGCGGATAAATTTACGAAAGAGCAAATAGTGGGCCAGCCATAACATCAGCATGGCCGCAGCCAATACGATCATAAAAGGAAACATCATGGGAAACAGTTTATGAATGGTCTCCGCGAGCGAACCCACGTTTCCTCCTTCATATCAAAAATGTTCGACCTCATCCGTTTTGAATGGCGTCAATTACGTATGGCAGCACCAGGTCGGCGATCACCTCGTAGCCCTTGGCGTTGGGATGAATCCCATCGGCCAGATTCAGTGCACGGCGTGTGGCCACCCCTTCCAGAAAGAACGGAATCCGCGCGACCTGATACTGATCGGCCACCCGGGGATACACCGCTTCAAATTCCCGGGTGTAGCCGGGTCCCATATTCAGCAGCATTTTCATGCCGGCTAAAATCACCGTTACGCCGTTTTGCTGCAATTTGGCGATAATCCGGCCCAGGTTCTCTTCCAACACCGCCGGACTGATCCCCATGAGACCGTCGTTGGCGCCGGTTTCAAGCACCACGATATCGGGATTGAGCCTCAAAATCCAATTGACCCGGGAGCGGGCGCCACTGCTCGTCTCGCCGCTGACCCCGGCATTGATCACTTTTACATGATACCCTTTATCCGCCAGCCGTTTTTCCAACAGAGCCGGATAGGCCTGCTCCGGTAAAAGGTCGTACCCTTCGGTAAGGCTGTCTCCAAACGCCACGATCACCCCGGGCGCCGCCGATGGTGAAGCATCACTTTGATGTATTGAAGGTGAGGTCTGTTCCCGGCAGCCCAAAAACGCAAGGCACAAGACAATGAAGGCTCCTTTCCATCCTGTAAAAATTTGCCCAAAATGCCAACCGACTTCACGCATCGTGGATCTGCTCCTTTAAAAATCGCGCCGGCTTTTCATTTAATATAGTTTGGGCAAACAGCCACCCCACCCCGGTCACCATCACAAGATTGGCCGACACCAAGGCCACGCCGGCTGCCGGATAGGCGTGACAGGGAACATCCAGGGCTTTGCGGCAGAGCCAAAAAGTACCCAAGTGGGATAATAGCAGTGCCTGCAGGGCGCTGACAAGGGCTATGAGCGTCGTTTCGGTGATCAACACACGGGTGATAAATTTTCGCGTCGCCCCGACGATTTTATAGTAGACCGTTTCACGCAGTCGCTCCATACGCGTGGCCATAATGGAACTGATGACAATCAGCACGCCGGCCAATAGGCTGAATAGCCCAAAAAAGCGCACAATTTTAGAAATCCGGCCCAAAACGCCGGACAATGTTTTTAAGGTTTGGGTCATATCCAGGGCGGTTACATTGGGGTATTGGGCCGCGATGTTGTTCTGTAGCGCCGACAAGTCATCGGCCGCCGGGATATTGAGCGCCGTAAAAAGGGTATGGGGAGCGTCCTGCAGATCTTTCGGCTCAAAAACAAAATAGAAAAAGGGGCGCACACTCTCTTCCTCGCGGCTGCGGATACTGACCACCACCGCTTCCAGGGGCACCCCCTGAATAGTAAATTGCAGTGTGTCGCCTATCCGCATCGGCCCCATTTGAGCCACCGTATCCATCACCGACACCTGGATCCCTGTAGGGTTTGGTTGAAAGAGACGATCGCCTTCAATGAGCCGCTCATCCTCCAACAGATCATTGCGGTAGGTGAGGTTAAACGGCCGGGCCAGGTTGTCGCCTCGGCGCGCCTTCTCCCTGGCCAAATCAATCCCGGCGCCGTTGATGGCCGTCAGGCGGGCCCGGGTAACGGGATAAAAACGTGCGTTTGGACCCACCATTGCGGCAACGCCATTCTTCTGACGGGGCTGGATATCAATTAAAAAAAGGTTGGGTAGGTCGGGCGGATAGCTGCTGATATAGGCATCATTGAGATTACGTTCGGTCAGGTAGATGGTAAAAAGGGCGGTCAACGCCAGGGTCAGCGTGATCACAACGGGCCGGGTGAGGTTGTGGGGTCTTTCCAACCCCCGCAAGGCCTGGCGGAGAACCAGTTGTTTCGGTTGCAGCGTTGACAGCCCCCATAAAACCCCATGGCTGAGAACAAAAATGATTGAAAAGAGAAACAGCACACCCAATACAAGATAGATACCCGGCGGAAAGGGTGTCCAGTAAAAAAGCCCTCCTACGGCGATCCAAAAAAGAACCAGCCCAACAATCCGATAGCGCTGTTTGGAAAAAACAAGGGGCGGCCGGGGGAGAAAAAGCGTCAGGGGACGGACCTTGCGGCCGCGCCGCAGCGGCGCCCACGCGCAAACCGCCGCCAAGGCAAAACCGAGCAGCCCTTCCAAAAGCGGCCGTTTGATAAAAAGAGGCGCATCCGCTACATCCAACAACGGTGCAAACAGCACCGGCAGCACCAGTTGAAAGGCCAAACCGCCCACTACACCCGACACGATCCCGCAAAGGGCCAAAAGCAATACGACGGTCATCATGTGGGTGGTCACGAACCGGCCGGTGGCGCCCACTGTCTTCATGATGGCTACAGAAACGCGTTTTTGGGCTACAAAGGCATGTAACGTACTTTGAATCCCGATACCGGCCAGTACAAAGGTCAACAGGGCGACAATTTTCAAAAAGAAAAAGAACTGGTCGAAAAAACGTTTGATGCGAGAAGGCGCCGTTCGAAAAGTATCAACAGTCACATCGGAAGGGAGTCCCGCCTGGAGCTGAGTTTGAATAACGGTGGCCCTGGACGGGTCGGCCAGTTTCAGATAGCGCTTGTAGCGTACCCGACTGCCCGGCCCCACCAAATCTGCGCGGGCCAGATCCTCGATATGAATAAAGATCCGCGGCCCCAGGGCAAAAATATTGACCGGCCGGTCCGGTTCGGCCGTCACCACATCGGCGATGGTCATGGTGATGCGGCCCACCTGTAACCGGTCGCCCACCTTTACATTGAGCCGGTCCAATAGTGCTTTTTCAACAATCACCGTTCCGGGTGCCAGGATCTCCCCGAAGACACGCCCTGAAGCGAGGGTTGCCGTTCCGTAAAGCGGATAGTTGTCAGAGACCACTTTGATCATGGCGAGCAGTGAACTGTTGTCCGCGGGTGTGCGCACCATGGATAAAAAATGGTAAATGCGCGCGCTTTGCGCACCACCCGCCTGGGTAAGACGGTCAATTTCGGCCTGGAGGGTTTCCGGGAAAGGATAATTGGAGTGGATCAAAATATCGCCGCCTAAAAGCGCCTGGGTGTCTTTTAGCGCCACACGGTTGACCCGCTGGGCAAAACCGCCAAGGCCCGTTACCGAAACAATGGACAGGGCCACACACAACACCAACATCAGCCCCATGGGACCGGACCGTATCGTCTGACGTAAATCAAAGGCGTTAGGGCGCATCTTCACACCCCACCGCCAACCGGCCTTCATTTAAAACAAACCGCCGGTCGGCCCGTTGGGCTATGGTTTCACTGTGACTCACCATCACCAGGGTCATGGCCCGGGAACGGTAAGCGCTCTCCAACAGCGCAATGACCTCCCGGCTGTTTTGGGCATCGAGATTTCCCGTGGGTTCATCGGCAAAGAGAATTTCCGGTGCGTTGACCAGCGCCCGGCCAATGGCCACCCGCTGTTTCTCGCCACCTGAGAGTTGGTAAGGGAACCGGTCGCGGCAGTAGCTTACCCCCAACTGTTTGAGCAGGTCCAACGCTTTGGGGCGTGCGTGCGAATCCAGGGCCAACTCGGCGGGGAACATCACATTTTCCAGGGCGGTCAGGGAGGGGATCAGATGAAACGATTGAAAGACAAACCCAAAGGTTTGGTTACGGAAAAAGGCCAGATCATTTTCACTCATCAACGTGATATCGGCGCCGCTGACCAACACCTTGCCGTCGGAAGGCGTATCCAGGCCGGAAAGCAAACTGAGCAGCGTGGTTTTGCCGCTGCCGCTGTCGCCGGTAATTACAACAAATTCGCCTTTTGCAACACTCATCTCAACGTCGTCCAAAACGGTGACCGGCTGTGAACCGCCGTTGTAAACCTTGGTCAGTTTCCGGGCCTCTAAAATCGTCATGGGGTCACCGGGCCATATCCAAAAGGGCGTTGATTTCGGCGGCCCAACGATCGGTGTTGGGGGTTTCCAGAATCAGGGGAATATTGTCGGTTCGAGGATCGTTCATAATAAACCGGAAGGGTTCCCAGCCCAAAAAGCCGTCGCCCAGGTTGTCGTGGCGGTCAACCCGGGTCCCCAGATCTTTTTTGGAGTCGTTAAGATGCATCCCCTTTAAAAACCTGAAACCCACCACCTCGTCAAACTGTTTCAGGGTCGCCTCATAGCCTGTTTTACTTTTGATATCGTAGCCCGCGGCATAGCTGTGGGCTGTATCCAGGCAAACCCCGACGCGGGATTTGTCTTCGATCTGATCAATGATTTCGGCCAGTTGCTCAAACCGATAGCCCAAATTGGTGCCTTGTCCGGCGGTGTTTTCAATCACCGCCACAACCTTGGGAACCTTGGCGATGGCCAGATTGATCGATTCTGCGATGCGCTCCAGGCTCTTCATTTCAGATATTTTTTTGAGATGGCTGCCCGGGTGAAAATTGAGATATTTCAGCCCCAATTGATGGCACCGCGCCATTTCATCATCAAAGGCGTCCCGTGATTTTTGCAGCCCCTCTTTTTCAGGGTGCCCCAGATTGATCAGATAGCTGTCGTGGGGCAAAATCTGCGCAGGGGCGTATCCGGCCGCAACGCAATTGGCCTTGAAGGCCTTGATCTGTTTGTCGGTAAAGGGTTTAGCCTTCCACTGACGCTGATTTTTGGTGAAAAGAGCAAAGGCGGTGGCGCCGATCTTTTGTGCGTTTTCAGGCGCGTTTTCCACGCCTCCGGCGGTGCTGACGTGGGCCCCCACATATTTCATATCCCGCTTCTCCTTTTTGGCAATTAATGCTAATGACTATTAATCATAAGAACGGTACTGCCTGATTCAATGTTTTTAGCCGACGTGCGGCCTCCAAGGATCTTTTGTCATGAATCATCCCCGCTGGTTTTTCCACCCCATCGTGATTTTAATCATCTCGGTGGTGGCTTTGGGGACGTCGCTGATCCTGTATATCTACTGGTATCTGGAAGCCAGTATCGGGTTGCAGCGGCTGATGGAACGGTTCAGCCTGGATGCCGATCAGGTGATGGCTCCCCAGACCTGGGTGGTGATTTTGGTCCTCTCCATTTTGGTGGGGGTGATTCTCATCGGCTTTTTGGGGATCTATCTTTACGGCCGCCATACTACCCGGCTTTTTCGGATGCAGCACAACTTTATCAACAACTTTACCCATGAGCTGCGCACGCCGGTCACATCACTAAAACTCTTTTTGGAGACGCTTTCCAAGCACGAACTGCCGCCTAAAGAGCAGCACAAATATCTACAGCTCATGCTCACCGATGTGAACCGTTTGTCAGACCATATCGAGCGGATTTTGAACCTGGCCAAAATCGAGACCAGGCACTATCATCACCAACGGATCGAAACCAACCTTGCCGCTGCCATTGATGAGTTCTATCAAAAGAACCGTCATCTCTTCGGTGGCGGCCGGATCACCGTCCATCCTCCTCAAACGCCCATGGGGCGGTATCCCGTCAACCGGGGTCTTTTTGACATGCTGCTGATGAACCTCACCACCAACGCCATCAAATACAACAACGCCGACACCCCAACCCTCGATATCTATTTTCGCCAAACCCGCCGCAAACAGCAGATTCTTTTTGAAGACAACGGCATGGGCATCGAGAAAAAGGAACTGCGCAATATCTTCAGGCGCTTTTATCAGATCGGCCGGGCCGAAAACCGCACGGCCAAGGGCAGCGGGCTCGGTCTGCATCTCGTCCAAACCATCGCCCGGATCCATGGCTGGAAGGTAACCGTGGCCAGCGACGGTCCCAACCGGGGCGCCTGTTTTACCTTACTTCTCCCTTTGACCGGGAGCCGCTGATGATGAGTACAAAAACCGGCGCCCATATTCTGATCATCGAAGACGACGCCCATATCGCCGAAGGATTACGGCTAAGCCTGGGGCTCAACGGTTATTCGGTCACCGTGGCCGCCGACGGCGCCGAAGGCTTGGCCAGGTGGAAACAGGTATCGCCGGATCTGATTGTGCTCGACATCATGCTGCCCGTGATCGACGGGCTCACCTTGCTGCAATCGATTCGGCTGGAAGATTCCCGTTTGCCGATTTTGATCCTGTCGGCCAAAGCGGCCCCCGAGGATGTGATCCGCGGGCTCCACTTCGGGGTGGATGACTACCTCACCAAACCCTTTCATCTGGAAGAGTTTTTATTGCGGGTGGAGCGTCTCTTAACACGGGCCAATTGGGCCAACGACACCAGGACATCGCCGGTCGGCCGGCTTCGCTTTGGCAACAACCGGGTCGATTTTGCCACCCAAACCGCTTGGCGCGGCGATCAAAAAATTGAACTGACCGACCAGGAGACCAAACTGCTGAAGCTGTTCGCGGCCAATCCCAACAAGGTGTTGGCCCGCAGTGTTCTACTGGAGGTGGGCTGGGGCTACACCCGTACCGTTTCCAGCCGCACCATCGACAATTTTATGGTGCGGCTGCGTCGTTATTTTGAAGAAAACCCGAAAAAACCGGTTTATTTTAAAAGCGTCCGCGCCAAGGGGTATCGCTTTGACCCGGACACATAGCCATAAAGTGAATTCTCAACCGCCTAAAGGCGGTGGCTTCGGCGGCGAGGTGCGCTCGGCCGGATGAAATCCGGCCATCGCAGCCGCCATAAAAGACCGTCGCTTTTAAGCGACGGTAGTTTATGAAAGAA
>Ga0209681_1000111_pt1 | contig 21242 bp, 21 predicted proteins | sample WorMetLIZISLAND2_3_FD_187416 | JGI IMG/M metagenome (GOLD analysis project Ga0209681, IMG submission 187416) | Marine gutless worms symbiont microbial communities from Max Planck institute for Marine Microbiology, Germany - Olavius clavatus LIZARD... ... | reverse complement strand
AACTCCCGGATGTGCTCGCGCAGCTGCGCAATGAGCGCTGTCTACTCCGCAACCCGTTCACGCAACCGCTTAAGCTCGTCGTCAGGGTTTTCCGGAGAATGGGTTAGGGTGGGTTGTCCGGCATGGGAATAGATTACGTATGTAGCCTACCGCTTGGCAAGAGGTCCTGAATAGTTACCTCGTACACGGACTTCAAAGACCCAGGACCTAAGGCGATTCCTGTCAAATGAAATACCATCTTGTTGTCCGTCTTCCGTGTTGCGTCAATCGTTACATGGTCCACTATGCGCCGGTTGTCGCGCCTTGAATACGAACCAAAATCCGGTCCAATCCGGTACACTATTTTCTGTCAATCGCCTTAGAGTCTGTCTAAACATTTATTAATAATGAAAACTCAACGAACAGCCATTTTATAGGGTGTCTGATGATTACAGATTTACCGGAGAAGCAAACGACTGGATGCGAAATAAATTTGTGTTTCGCTCGAAGTTGGTTTCCGTTCATAATCGTTACTCACCGGAGCGTCGCCATTGTTCGCGAAACCCGAAATGGGGTCCGTCCGATGTCGGGTGCACAAAATTAGGCGACGGCCATGGCCTTCGGCAGCCCGCGTTCGTCCTGCGTCCGTCCCGGCGCGCACTCCGCTCGTCGCTTACGCTCCCTCGCTTTCCTGTGCTCCTCCATCGACGCCATCGACTCAGCCAAGCGAATGTTCTCTCGACCACCCAGCGGCGAGGTAAAACGTGGAAACCTCGCTGTCCTTTTTTCTTTCTAACGACTTCGAGCTGGCACTCGAATGGGGTCAAGACCCAGTTAGATAGGTCCGCATCGGAATAGGCATGATCACCCCAGATTTTTTTGACGGTATGGAGGCTCGAAAACAAGTTCGTAATGACTTGACGAGCGGCTTTACCGTTAAACTCATTGGCGGCGTGTACCCGGATGACGAGCACGCAACCGATTGTATCGACAACGACAGGACGTTTTTCTGCCCGTAACGAGTTGGCCCCCGTCACATCCCGGTTCTACATAGGATTCCGGGGTTCCCTTGACACTTTGACTATCAATAATTGCTCCCGTTGGACCTGGCTTTCGGTCTTTTTTTTGGCGTAACCGCTGACGAAGCACCGTATTGACTTTCTCTAGCCAACGATTATCTGTCCACTTAGTATAGTAGTAATTAACGAGCTTGTAGGGAGGGAAATCTTTTGGCAGATACCGCCAGGGATAACCTGTTTTATCCAAATAAAAAAATGGCATTTAGGAGTTCGCGAAGATCACGTTTTCGTGGGCGTCCGATGGTATCTGATGGTATAGGATTCCAATTCGTTGATGATGGGCTCAAGGATTTCCCCTTCTTCATCGGTGAGGTCACTCGGGTACCTAACAGCCGATTGAATCTTTTCTTCAGTCATAGAAAACTCCGGAATTACATCGCATAAAACCATAAAATGTACATATTTTATGATTTAAAATCAATATTTTATTTTCTAGGCGGCCTCTTACTCGATATTTTCTTTTTTTTCCGCAAATGAACGCGAATGGATGCCAATGAGCCGAAAAATACTCGGCTGAGGTGCGCATTCGGCCAGCTCGATGCACAAAGCCTTCTCGTACACGAACTCCAAAAATCCAGGACCCAAAACTTTGCCGACCTCGAATGCACACCCGAGAACACGCCGAGAGGTGGGTTCATCCTCGTCAACTTTTCTTGAATAGATTTGCGTTCATTGGCGTTTATTTGCGGCTGAATTTTCTCCCGCAGCCCTTACTCGATATTTTCCGGTGGGCGCAGCCGGCCCCCTGTGAATCCCCGCCGGTGCGGTAAACTAAAAAGCCGCACCTTCGCCTTTCGCCCCCGGTTTTCAAGCAATCGTGGGCTTGAAAACCGGCGGGGCATCTTGCCCCGCACGGGTATACCGAGCCCTTCGGGGTGCCCGTGTGGCGACTCCGACTCCGTCCCCAAGCACCGAGGTCCGAACATGTACAGACCCGAGGAACCGAGCCTGGATATCCGCTTCGGTACTTGCGATCTGACCTTGCTGGGTACCGCGCACGTCTCCCGCGCCAGTGCGGACAAGGTGCGCGAGCTACTCCAAGGCCGGACTTACGATGCGGTAGCCGTCGAGCTCTGCTCCAGCCGCTACCGGGCACTCATGGATCCGGACGCCCTGGCCCGCATGGACCTACTCTCCGTAATCCGCCAAGGCCGCGTCTATATGGTCGTGGCGAGTCTAGCCCTGGCCGCCTATCAACAACGACTGGCGGACCAATTCGGAATCGAGCCGGGAGCCGAGCAGCGTACCGCCGTCGTGATGGCGCAGGAGCAAAAGCTTCCAGTGTTGCTGGTAGACCGAGAGATCGGTATCACCCTGAAACGGGTCGCAGGAAATCTCGGCTGGTGGAAGCGGCTCGAGCTGTTCTCGAGTCTACTGGCGACCCTGCTCTCCCGTGAGCAGGTCCCGGAAGAAGCGATCGAGCGCCTCAAGGAGGCCGATATGCTGGAGACCACCTTTTCCGAATTCGCCGCAGGCAGCCGGGAGCTCGCGGAACCTCTGATCGCCGAGCGCGACCGCTACATAGCCGCTCGGCTGCGCCGGGAGATCGGGGAGAAGCACTACGAGCAAGTCTTCGTGGTGCTGGGAGCCGGCCACCTTCGGGGAGTGGCGGACCAGTTGCAGGGAGTACCGGAGCGAGACCCCGAGACCGAGATCACCGAGCTCGAACGGCTGCCGCCACCGAATCGCCGGCTCAGGTTGATCCCTTGGATCCTGGTCGCCCTGATCCTCGGGGGCTCCGCCTACGGCTTCTATCAGGGGCCCGAGCTCGGGGCGCAGATCCTGCTGGATTGGGTACTCATCAACGGCAGTCTCTCCGCCCTGGGCACCGCCATCGCCGCCGGTCATCCGCTGACGCTGATCGCCGCCTTCCTGGCGGCACCTTTGACCTCATTGAATCCCACCATCGGCGCCGGCCTAGTCACGGGCGCGGTGGAACTCTCCCTACGCAAGCCCAGCATCGGTGACTTCAAACGACTGCGCCAGGATACCGCTACCGTCACAGGCTGGTGGCACAACCGGGTGTCGCGCGTCCTGCTGGTCTTTCTATTCTCCACCCTGGGATCGGCCATCGGCACCTATATCGCCGGGTTCCGCATCTTCGACCGGCTATTCACTTGAGTGTTCGGGGTACCGTGACCATTGAAACGACACTGGGCGTTGAAAATCCGAGAATCGAGGCCGGTTTATCGGACACCTTGTGGAGCTTGCGCACCGTCTCCCTATCAGGCCAACTCGCCCTGAGATCTAGAGATCCACGCCGCCCCGTGGATTCGAAAAGCTCCGTGGCCAAGTTGACCGCATCGGCGGGGATTGCCTAGGCGGCAGGCGGCGCCCACTGGAAAATATCGAGCACGCCCTGCGGGGAGAAAATTCAGCCGCAATAAACGCCAAGGAGGAGCCCAGGAAAGCGAGGGAGCGTAGGCGACGAGCGGAGTGCGACGACCCCCGCGTAGCCGTAGGGCCGAGCGTTTCGTCGGAGTGCGGCGCGTGAGCGCCGGCGAAGACGAAAGGCCAGGCCATGCAACACGGCGTTCAGTCCTTGTGGGAGTCCTGGTGCCGCGCGGAGTGCGCGCCGGGACGGACGCAGGACGAACGCGGGCCGCCGAAGGCCATGGCCGGCGCCTAATTTTTTGCACCCGAAATCAGACGGACCCCATTTCGGGTTGCGCGAACAATGGCGACGCTCCGATGAACGCAAATCTATTCAAGAAAAGCCGACGAGGATGAGCCGTCCTTTTCGGCTCATTCGCGTTCATTGGCGGCAAGAAAGAAAATTAAGTGTGTCGCAAACGGATTGACCGATGAGCTGAGAAGAATAGCTCACGCAACGGTGCAACGACGCCACATCAAGGCCGCACCTATATACCCGTCATCGCTTTCCGCAAAATCCATGGGCGACGGGTATAACGCCGTGGCGTCGTGGCATGAGATAGGAAAACCAGAGCTTCTCCTGGCTTTGTTATTTCCAGGATTCGATAGAGAGATTCCCCCACATTACCTATACCCGGAAACAAGAGAGTTATAGCATTACCTATTTGCGTCCATTCGTGTTCAGTCGGTTGAGCCTTTGTCTCCAAGTTTACCCGCGTCGTTTCAAAAGAGCCGCGCCCTTGCCTTTTTGCCCTTTGCAGGGGGCCTTGAAAAATTCCAGGGTCCCCTCAATCCGGAGTAACGATACGGACCAGACGCTCCATCTCCTCCTCCGCCCCCGCAAGCTCGGCCAGCAGCGGCCAATCGTCGGTCCGTAGACAATGGCGTAGCTTGGAGCGTTCTTGCGGGAATCCCTGTACCAACATCTGCAACAGCTCACGGGCTAGGTTCAGGTTGCCCCCCGTGGTCTCCAGGGCCGCTGCCTAGTCCCATGCCGGTAGATCGCCGGTGAGAGAATCCGCATGAGTCAGGTTTTTTCCATTTCTGCCTCCCTGAAAATTCATCTCCGAAATTCAAGGTACCCATCCGGGGGCGATTCATGAATCGCCCCTACTTAACGGATCGATTCCGAATGCCGGCACTGGGTATCGGTGCCGGTCCATGCCCCTCCGGTTATAGGTACCTTCGGGAAATTCAGGGCATCCCTGTAGTATAGGAACGCTCCGCCAACCTCCAAGCACGCAAGTGCTCGGAAAATAGCCGCAAAACGAGAATCTTAATTTTCGTGCCGAGACTCGAAGCATGCCAAAGGATGGGATTTTTCGAGGTCTCCACCGGACCCCAGGGCTACCGAATGATAATCACTGCCAAAGCAAGCTATTGGCAGGTAAAGCAAGCCGGAAAGATCGGATTATCCACCCGACCCTTCGAAGTACGCTGGCTTGAACGCCCTGGCCTGCCCCTACCCCGAGAGTATAGGTGACGAAAGCGTCTTAAATATACAACATATTGTTTTATATAGAGTTATTTTTCGATAGCCCTGACTTGGCCCCCCCCGCGACTGTTCAGGCCACCCCCTTTTGTTGCACAATCGCTAACTCGAGCCATCAGGACACCTCGAAAAATTCCGAGGTGCCCATGCGAGGTAGGGATGCCCATCGGATCGTGAGTACATAAGAGATTGAAAAATCATGGAAAAAAGAAAATCGCGTTCTCGCTTTGCGACTTGAAAGATCGCAGGGACACGATTTTTCAAGGACCTCCTCGAGCCCGCGGACTTCGGGTGGAGCCTTATGCCTTATCCCACGATCGAATCCTGCGTCGGTAATACGCCTCTGGTACGGTTGCAACGATTGTCGGGCACGACGGACAACCAAGTGTTGGTGAAGCTGGAGGGCAATAATCCGGCGGGGTCGGTGAAAGACCGCCCGGCAATGAGTATGATCCGGCGCGCGGAGGAACGAGGCGAGATCGCGCCCGGAGATACCCTGATCGAGGCCACCAGCGGCAATACGGGGATTGCGCTGGCCATGGCGGCGGCCATCCGGGGCTATCGGATGATTCTGGTGATGCCCGAGAACGCGAGCTTGGAACGGCGCGCGATCATGGAGAGCTTCGGTGCTCGGCTCATGCTCACGCCCCAGGCAGGCAGCATGGAGGCGGCCATCGACCTAGCGCGGCGGATGGAGACCGAAGGAATGGGCCGCATCCTGGATCAGTTCTCCAATCCGGACAACCCGCGTGCCCACTACGAGGGTACGGGGCCGGAGATCTGGCGCGCTACCCAGGGCACGGTTACGCACTTCGTCAGCTCCATGGGCACGACGGGCACGATCATGGGTGTGGGGCGCTACCTCAAGGAGCAAAATCCTACCATTCGGATCGTCGGTGTGCACCCCGAGGAAGGTGCCTGCATCCCCGGTATTCGCCGCTGGCCCAAGGCCTATGTGCCCAGGATCTTCGACCCGTCCGGGGTGGACCGTATTCTCGAGGTATCCCAGAAGCAGGCGGAACGGATGACCCGGAAGCTGGCGGCACAGGAAGGTATTTTCGGTGGCATCTCTTCGGGCGGTGCGGTCACCGCGGCCCTGGAGCTCAGCGCCGAATGCCGAGATGCGGTCATCGTGGTCATCGTGTGCGATCGGGGAGACCGTTACCTGTCCACCGGAGTTTTTGCGGTCTGATATACGGCTCCACCAAAGCTCCGAGGCACCTTAAAAAACTCGAGGTCCCCGGGAAAGGTTTCGAGTGTTGAGAGCACCCCCTTCGGTCCCAATCACAATCGATAAAATCGGATGGAATGCCCCACCAGGGGCCAGCTGTCATTGTCCAAGGAAAAGTCGCGACCCTTCCCCGAGCCCCCCGCCGAGGTAGCGGTCACCTCCCTGACACCGGAAGGCTGGGGGCTGGCTCAGGTTGCGGATAAGCCCTTGTTCCTGCACGGGGCCTTACCGGAGGAGCGGGTACGGTTCCGCTATACCCGGATCCGCAAGGATTACGCCGAAGGCGTGGTGGAGGAGGTGTTGCAGGCATCTCCCGAGCGTGCGCAACCACGCTGTCCGTTTGTGACGATCTGTGGCGGGTGCTGCCTGCAACATTGGGACCCTGGCGCCCGGCTCCGCTGGCAGCAGGCACTGTTGGCGCAGGCGCTGGAGGCCGCCGGTCAGGTGCGCCCCGAACGCTGGCTGCCGCCGCTGGCCACCATACCCTGGGGCTACCGGCGCAAGGCCCGGCTCGGGGTCCGCTATGTGGCCAAGAAGGGACGCACCCTGGTGGGTTTTCGCGAGCGCGGGACCTCCTATGTGGCCGAGCTAAGGCGCTGCGAGATCCTGCATCCCATGGTGGGGGAGCGGCTAGGGACCATCGCCGATCTTCTGGACGGCCTCTCGATTCGGAAGCAGATTCCACAAATCGAGCTGGCCATGGGAGAAGGTCCCTGTGTGCTGGTGCTCCGGGTATTGGCACCGCCTACGGAAGAGGACGTGGTCCGACTGACGAAATTCGGCTCGGCCCATGGGCTGCATTTCTACTTGCAGACGGGAGGGACCGATACCATCCGACCTCTCCCCGGTCAGGATGCCGAGCTGTTTTATTGCTTGCCCGAAGCGGACATCCGCCTGGATTTTCAGCCGACGGACTTTACCCAAGTCAATCTGGGACTCAATCGGTTGCTGGTGGATCAGGCGTTGGCTTTGCTCGATCCCGGGCCGGATGAGCGGGTGCTCGATCTATTCTGTGGGCTCGGGAACTTCACCTTGCCTATCGCCCGCCGGGCCGGCTCCGTGGTGGGCGTGGAGGGAGATGCCGGATTGGTGGACCAAGCGCGGGCTAACGCCGCGCGCAATGGGATCGCCAATGTCTCCTTTGTTACCGCCGATCTCTACGGCGCACCGAAGCGACTGCCTGAAATAACGGGGCGATTCCACAAGGTATTGTTGGACCCGCCCCGCAGCGGTGCGCTCCCGGTCTTGGAGCGGCTGCCGACCCTAGGGATCCGACGCATTCTGTACGTATCCTGCTCGCCCGCGACCTTGGCGCGGGATGCGGAGCGGTTGGTCAATGGCCTCGGCTACCGGCCGGTGGCGGCGGGGGTGCTGGATATGTTTCCGCACACGACACATGTGGAGTCGATGATGGAATTCGAGCGCGATCGGCGCCCAGCGGAGGGCTTGTGGGATGGGGACGGAGATAGAACGTAAATTTCTGGTCGCAAACAATTCCTGGCGATCGGATATCGAGTCGCAGGTACACCTGATGCAGGGCTATCTGGCCGACGGCGATCGAGCGACGGTCCGGGTGCGCGTAGCGGGTGATGCTGCCTATCTCACCATCAAAGGGCCGACTTTGGGAATCACCCGTAGTGAGTACGAGTATCCGATTCCGGTCGCGGACGCCCAGGCCATGCTGCGGGAGCTGGCGGCGTACCCCACCATCGACAAGATGCGCTACCGAGTACGCTGCGACCAACACCGGTGGGAGCTGGACGTGTTCGCCGGGGAGAATATGGGACTAGTACTGGCCGAGTTGGAGCTTGGCCATGAGCAGGAGGCCTTCGAGCGACCGGCGTGGGCGGGCGAGGAGGTGAGCGGTGATCCGCGCTATTACAATGTGAACCTAGCGCGTAATCCTTACCGGTCCTGGTAAAGGCTCTTCGGATGGGCACCCGGATCCTGTTGTGGGGGCGATTCACGAATCGCCCCCAATAGGCACCTTGGATTTTGTTGTCGGGGCGATTCGTGAATCACCCCGACTACCAGATCAGGTCGTCCGGTATCCGATAGTCGGCGTAGTCACCGCTCGCTTCGCTGTCATCTCCGGGCTTGTTCAGGATCAAGATGCGGCTCGGATCACGCGCTCGAACCCGCTCCGCGATCTCGGGAGAGACGAGCTCGAAGCCCGTGTCCTGGCGTACGATAGCCAGCTTACCCACGGTGAGCCGGTTGCGCTGATCGGCCGTCACATAGAGGCGCTTGATGCTGCCGCCGTCGCGGAAGCTGTAGGCGATATCGCCTTCTCCACGGGGGATTCGGTTGGTGTGGACGAGCTGGCGTAGCTCATCGAGCTCGGCTTTGCGCTTTGCCACTTCCTGCCGCTGCCGGTCGAGCTCGCCGTCACGGCGCACCTTCTCCGCCGCGGCCTGCTGTGCACGCTGCCGGGCCGAGGCATCGGGGTTGCTCTGTTCGCCCTGTTTACCCTGCCTACGCTTGAAGGTACGGGCCTGCTTGAGCTGTTGCTGGTCGACGAGACCAGCCTGAAGTAGCTGGTCCTGGAGTGAGCTTCCCACTGTTGAATCCGCCGGAGTCCGGAGCTGCGCACGAAGGATAAAACTCTATCAGCAAAACGCCCGGATGAAAATCCCGGCCCCATGATGGAATCCCTACGGGGGGATGCCATCTCCGGGGATCTCGAGAGAGCCTTGAAAAATTCGAGGAGAGAATTTTTCCGTTCGAGGTCTCCTCGAATAGAATTCCCGGGTAGTGAGCCCAGCCATACGATGGAGAGCATTTCCCATGCGACGATCCGCATTATTCGTTCCCCTGTTTTTATTCCTACTGATGACGCCGATCCGGGCGGCACCACCCACGACAATCGGCTATGTCGATATGCAAGCGGTGATCGACAATAGCCAGTCGGGTCGCCAAGCACGTAAGGCTCTCGAGGAGAGGTTCGAGGACGAGCAACGAAAGCTGGCCCGGAAGCAACAGACAATCCGGCAGCTACAGGAGGCCCTGGACCGGGATCAGGTGCTGATGAATCAAAAGGAGCTCGACAAGAAGAAGGCCGAGATTCAGGACCACAAACAGGAATTCCAACAACGGGTGGTGCAGCTCCGAAAAAAGCTGTCGCAGGAGGAGAACAAGCTCACGAACCAAATTTTGGAGCCGGTGCCGGCTATCATCGCCGAGCTGGGTAAAGATAAGCAGATCGCGGCCATTCTCGAGCGGCGGCAGAGCGGGCTGCTGTATGTGGACCCGGATCTGGACCTGACCGCCGAGGTTATCGAACGACTCGATGCCAAGAGTCAGTAGCGGGGTCGGCCGGTCATCGGAATGGACAGGGGACCAATCGTCCACGTTTTGTTACCATCGGGCTTCAAGTTACGGGGCCCTGGAAAATCGTATGCAATTCTCAAGCCGCAAAGCGAAAACATTTCGCTTTGCTCCTCACGAAAAGAGAACGACTCTTTTGAAACGACATCGGGGGCCCAAAATCCGAGAGTCGAGGCCGATTTTTCGGACACCTTGTGGAGCTTGCGCACCGTCCACTTCACGCCGCCTCGCTCTGAGACCTAGCGATCCAGACAGCATCGTGGATTCGAAAAGCTCCATGGCCAAATTTGCCGCACCGGTGGGGATTGGTAGGGGCAGGCTACGCCCACCGAAAAATATCGAGTAAGGGCTGCGGGGAGAAAATTCAGCCGCAAATAAACGCCAATGAACGCAAATGGGTAACTATTCAGCTACGTCCAATTGGGGCATTGGGGGTTGCCCTTGGAAGTCAGGACGAGCGAGTTGAAAATACGGCGGGGACGGGGAGGATTGCCGGCTTCGGCTGTGCTGAGGATGGTGTCGTAGCGGGTCCGCAGGCGCTCGACGTCGCCGGTGGGCAATGCCTTGAGGTTCTGGGCCTTGCCGACCAGGGCATTGGCTTGGCACAACATTGCACCGGGGCCTCAATCCCTGCAGGAAACGTGCTGCGTTGCGCGCGCCCACAGGCACCGGTTCCGCCGACAATGCGGTACTCGATGACCTTACGCTGAGTCTCCACCTCGACCACTTGGTGTCGTTCCGCGAGCACTGTAGCCGCGATCTCGGTGCCGCAACGTCCGTAGGCGCAATGACACCGCGTCGGCCCGGTTGTCCACTTGGCTTACGCCCGCTGGGTTGGCGTTGCGAGCGTGGTGGCGGCTTCTTGAACGGAGAGTCCGAGGATGGTGCCCGGCTGGAGTTGTGGCTATTCTTGGCTAGGCGCGCTTTCAACTCCCAGATGCGCTCGCGCAGATGCGCAATGAGCGCCGTCTGCTCCGCAACCCGTTTACGCAACCGCTTAAGTTCGTCGTCAGGGATTTCCGGAGAATGGGTTAGGGTGGGTTGTTCCAGCATAGAAATAAATTACGTGTGTAGCCTGCCACTTGGCAAGAGGTTCTGAATAGTTACGTTTCCAGGTCCCTCCTCGCCGTTTCAAAAGAGCTGCACCCAAAAGAGAATGAGATAACGCTTATGGTTGGTGAGTCCCATGATCTGCGTCACGAGTTCCCGAATTTAAATGACAAAATCTCCGTGCTGTGCGATTCCGACCAAGCCTTTGCACATTTGATGGCGGATCACGATAGCCTGGATGCCCAGGTCCGTGAGCTGGAGGAGCTGGGCACACCGGTGACCGACGAGACGATCGAAGAGCTGAAAAAGAGGCGTCTACTAATGAAGGATCGCCTCTATGCCAAGTTACGAGGGAACTGACAGGAATCTCGAAAAATTCTATCCTTGGGAATTTTCAGGTCGCAAAGCGAAAAGATTTTACTTTACGGCTATTTTTCAATCAGTTACGTGCTCGAAAGCCGGCGGGGCCTCCCTTCCCTACCCCACACGGGCACCTTGAAGGTTTCAAGGTACCTGAAGACCCCGGAAACCCACCGCCGGATACGGCCTATCGACCCAGCCCATGTTGCAATTTAAGATTATTCCCGTCACAGTATTTGAGCAGAATTGTACCCTGTTATGGTGCGATGAAACCGGTCACGCCGCCGTCGTGGATCCCGGAGGGGAGACGGAGCGGATACTGGCCGCGATCCGGGAGACCCAAGTCGAGCCGAGTCGGATCCTACTGACCCATGGCCACTTGGATCATGTGGGGGGGGCCATGGAGCTCGCCGAAGGCCTCGACTTGCCTATCGAAGGTCCGCACCGGGACGATGCCTTCTTGCTTGAATCCCTACCGGATCAGAGCCGGATATTCGGGGTTCCGGAGGTCCGTCCCTGCTCCCCCGAACGCTGGCTGAAGGATGGTGATCGGGTCCGGGTCGGTGCCTGTGAGCTACAAGTGATCCACTGTCCCGGCCATGCACCGGGTCATGTCGTCTTCTTCGACGCGGCATCCAAGCTGGCTCAGGTAGGAGACGTTCTGTTCCAGGGCTCGATCGGGCGCACGGATCTACCGCGCGGGGATTACCAACAGCTACTGGACTCCATCCGCCAGCGTCTGTTCCCGCTCGGCGACGAGGTCCGATTCATTCCCGGACACGGTCCCATGTCGAGCTTCGGTGATGAGCGGTGCACCAACCCCTTCGTCCGCGACTCCCTGATGTGAGGCGATTTCTGTCCAATGAAATACCATCTTGTTGGTCTTTTCGTCCGTCTTCCGTGATGCGGCAACCATTATAGAATCCACTAGGCGCCGGTTGCCGCGCCTTGAATACGAACCAATATCCGGCCCAATCCGGTGCATCATTTTCCGGCAATCGCCTTACTCAGATATCTTCTTTTTTGGTAACTATTCCGCTGCTCCAATTGGGACATTGGGGGGCGGCCCTGGAAGGTCAGGACGAGCGAGTTGAAAATATCGCCGGTGTTTGCGGAGAGTTGAGAGGTAGGAGCGGATGATGGCAAAGTCCCCGGCTCTGGTATCGGAGCGGAAACAACCGGGGACTTTCTGCTTGAGTTTGGGCATGCGAAGGTCGCGTTCGGCCGGGTTGTTGTCGCCGGGAACGCGCAGGTCGGTGAGGAAATGCAGAACCTCGTTGCGGCGCTCGCGTAGCCGCCGAGCCGGTACAGGTTGCCGTTCACGCGCCGGCTGGTTTCATCGGTAGGGACCACCGGCGCGGCGACGAGTGCGTCGCGAATCGCGGTGACTGGCGCCTCCAGGCGAGCGGCGACCACCCGTACGGTGCGCTGGAGGGTGCCCGGTGAGATCGCCAGGCCGGCCCGCTCATTGAGCACCTCGGCGGTGCGCTGGTAGGGCCGCAGCGGATATGGAGTCATGTACACCGCAAAGGCCGACCCGCCCGGTCCGTATTGCACCGGGGCCTCGATCCCCGCGGGAAACGTGCTGCGTTGCGCGCGCCCGCAGGCACAAGTCCCGCTGACAATGCGGTACTCGATGACCTCACGTTGGATCACCACCTCGACCACTTGGCGTCGTTCTGCGAGCCCCGTAGTGGCGATCCCGGTGCCGCCGCGCCCGCCCGCACAGGTCCCCGGCAGCGGGATGATCACGTACTGATCGGGGGCCTCGACCAGGGAGCGGGTGACGCCGCGCCGACCCGGTTGTCCACCGGGCTTGCGCCCGCCGGGTTGGTGCCGCGAACGTGGTGGTGGCTTCTTGAACGGTGAGTCCGAGGATAGCAGCCGGCTGGAGTTGTGGCTATGGAGGAGCACAGGAAAGCGAGGGAGCGTAAGCGACGAGCGGAGTGCGACGACCCCCGCGTAGGCGTAGGGTCGGGCGTTTCGTCGGAGTGCGGCGCGTGAGCGCCGGCGGAGACGAAAGGCCCGGCCATGCGACACGGCGTCCAGTCATTGCGGGAGTCCGGGCGCCGCGCGGAGTGCGCGCCGGGACGGACGCAGGACGAACGCGGGCCACCGAAGGCCATGGCCGTCGCCTAATTTTGTGCACCCGAAATCGGACGGACCCCATTTCGGGTTTCGCGAACAATGGCGACGCTCCGGGCTGGCCTACCTGCAGGCGCGGGATCGGAGCTGACCCGGCCGGCCTCCTATCGAACGATCGAATCACGAGGTTATCGATATGCAACGCCGCGATTTCTTCAAACAGACCGGGGCCGCCTCCCTGGCACTGGGCACCGCTGCCGCGGTCGGGACCGCCCGTGCCGACACCCGGCATCAGTGGAAGCTGATCACATCTTGGCCCAAGAACTTTCCGGGCTTGGGCACCGGTGCCCAGCGGCTTGCCGATCTCATCGGCGAGATGAGCGGGGGCCGCATCCGGGTCAAGGTGTATGGGGCCGGGGAGCTGGTCCCCGCGTTCGAGGTCTTCGACGCCGTCTCCCGCGGCATCGCCGAGATGGGTCACGGCGCGGCCTTCTACTGGAAAGGCAAGAACGAAGTCGCCCAGTTTTTCTCCACCGTCCCCTTCGGCATGACGGCCCAGGAAATGAACGGCTGGCTCTATTACGGGGGCGGTCTGGAGCTCTGGACTGAGCTCTATGCCGGGTTCGGCCTGATCCCGGCACCGGCCGGGAACAGCGGGGTGCAGATGGGGGGCTGGTTTAACAAGGAGATCAAGAGCCTCAAGGACCTAGCCGGACTCAAGATGCGGATTCCGAGCCTCGGCGGTGAGGTGCTCAAACGTGCCGGCGGCACCCCCGTTAACCTACCCGGAGGCGAGCTGTTTACCGCTCTGAGGACCGGTGCCATCGACGCTACCGAATGGGTAGGTCCCTACAACGACTTGGCCTTCGGTCTCCACAAGGCGGCCAAATACTGCTATTATCCCGGTTTCCACGAGCCTGGTACGACCCTGGAGGCCATGGTCAACAAGACCGCCTTCAAGGCCCTGTCCGCGGACCTGCAAGCCATCGTGCTCAATGCCTGCAAGGTCGTGAACCTGGATATGTTAGCCGAGTACACAGCGCGGAATCCGGTGGCACTTCAGACCCTGCTCGAAAAACACGGGGTAGCCCTGAGGTCCTATCCAGACGACGTGCTTGCCGAGATGCGCCGGCTTACCGATGAGGTGGTCACCGAGCTCGGACAACAGGACGCCTTCTCGCGCAAGGTCTTCGCCTCCTACCGAAAATTCCTCGATCAATCCAAAGAGTGGAGCCGCGTCTCCGAGCTAGCCTATCTGCAGGCGCGCGACCGGAGTTGACCGGTTCGGTCCGATCCGACACGGAGGGTCCGACGACCCTCCCCCCACTTGCGCTGTACGTGCACATCCCCTGGTGCCGGCGTAAATGCCCCTACTGCGACTTCAACTCGTATCCCTGGCACGGCCAGCTTCCCGAGGCCGCCTATGTGGAGCGCCTGCTGTGGGACTTGGCACAAGAGGTCACCGTCCTCACTTCCCCTCGGCCCCTGGTCAGCCTCTTCATCGGTGGCGGCACCCCGAGCCTGCTCTCCGGTCGGGCGATCACCGAGCTACTGCGGGGCGTGCGTGACCGGATCGAGCTGCCGTCAGACGCCGAGATTACCCTGGAGGTCAATCCGGGCACGGCCGATGCCGAACGCATCACGGCCTATCGACAGGCCGGCGTCGATCGCCTTTCCATCGGCGCCCAAAGCTTCTCGACGAGGCAGCTAAAGCGGATCGCCAGAATCCACGGGCCCGAGGACATTCGCACCACGGTTGACCAAGCGCGGCAAGCCGGCTTCGAAAATCTCAACCTCGATCTCATGTACGGCCTACCGGAGCAGTCGCTCACCCAGGCGTATCGGGATCTGGAGCAAGCACTGGCACTTGGGCCCGAGCATATCTCTTACTATCCGCTCACCTTGGAGTCTGGCACCGCCTTTCACCGGGCACCGCCACCCCTTCCCGACCAGGACCTGATCGCTGACATGCAGCAGCAGGGTATCGTGCTGCTGGCCTCGCAAGGGTTCGAGCCCTACGAGGTATCCGCCTACGCGGCGGTGGGGTACCGTTGCCGGCACAACCTCAACTACTGGCAATTCGGGGACTACATAGGTATAGGTGCCGGCGCCCACGGCAAGTTGACCGATCCGATCCGGCAGCGGGTCGAGCGCCGCTGGAAACGGCATAACCCGGCGGCCTATCTCGACCCCGCCAACCGCGACCGGCTCGTGGGTGGACAGCAGACCCTGTCACCAGCGGACCTGATTCTGGAATTCGCCTTGAACGCCCTGCGGCTACCGCAAGGCTTCGAGGCGTCCTTGTTCGAGCACCACACGGGACTCCCTTTCACGCGGATCGCCGATCGGGTCGACGCGGCCCGTGCGGCGGGCCTATTGGTCTCGGAGCCGGGGCCACGGGTACGATCGACCGAACTCGGACGCGGGTTCCTCAATGATCTACTCGGGTATTTCGTCCCGAGCTGAGAAACGATCCAACCCCGATGAAAATTCGTGGTGTTTTAATTTTGTTGTATGCCGGTGTAGCGGATACCGTGAACAATACGATTTTCGCCAACGGGATGACCGAACAATCGGTACCCGGCCGTAGGAGCGAGCTTGCTGCCTCTTTAAGACAGTCTCTAAAAATTTATCTAAGAACTAACCTTATGATTTTAAAGTAACAGATCCCGTAGGGTGGGCTGTGCCCACCGGGAAATATCGAGCAAGGGCTGCGGGGAGAAAATTCAGCCGCAAATAAACGTCAATGAACGCAAATCCATTCAAGAAAAGTCGACGAGGATGAGCCCACCTCTCGGCGTACTATCAGATGTGCATTCGAGGTCGGCGATGTCTTGGGTCCTGGATTTTTGGAGTCCGTGTACGAGAAGGTTTTGTACCTCGATCCGGCCGAGCGTAGACCTCGGCCGGGTATTTTTCGGCTCATTTGCGTCCATTCGCGTTCATTTGCGGCAAAAAAGAGGATATCGAGTAAGCCCAATGGTGGGTATAGCCTACCCTATGTTCGGCTGAGCCTTGTCTCCGGGTTTCTCCGCATTGTTTCAGAAGAGCCGTACCCGATGTATTTGCGATGGTTACAAAGGTTCGCGAGCAAGCTCGCTCCTACGGAGAATAGAGAGCATGAGCCCGACCCTGGAGCCAATAAAGCAATAACTCCAGCAGCCCCCGTATCTACCACCCTGCCGACTCGGTGTCTTCACGGCTTCGAAGGTCTCATGGCCTCGATGGCGTTACGGGCCCGTAAGAAGCGTTCTTCGAGGGCCCGAGCCGCGGACCCCGGGGCAGGATTATACAGGTACCACTGTTGCAGTAGTCGGGTAGCGGTCTCCTGCGGCTCTTGCTCGCTCCCGCGCAGGTGTCCCGTCAGGCGCGTGACCTGGAGCTGTAAACGCTCTTCGGTAAGCTTCGGCGGTGAGTCGACCTGGGCCAGGACTTCCAGGCGCAGGCACAGCTCAACGCGTTGCTCGGTCGCAACGGCGAGGGCATCACTCCAGGCTTGCTGCGTTTCACCGCCTTGCCGGCAGGCCTCCAGGGCGCGGTCGTAATCGCTTTTCGATTGCGGTCTGTAGACCGGGATCGCGCTGGGTCGGTAGGACCTGCCAATCCGCTGCCACTACCGTGGCCACCGAAGCCGTTGCTATCCCGGCCTCCAGGGTCCGCTCCAGTCGTTCACACAGGGCCGCCTGCGCGGCCAGCAGATCGAGAGCTTCGTGGCGGCGGGCCTCGACCAGACTCCGGGCGGTTTGCCAGCGCCGGGACAAGCCGGCCGCACTCTGCCGCGGTATGGGCAGGGTCTCGGCATCCCGCCAGCGTCGGTCCAACTCCCTCAGCTGCGCGGTCAAGCCGTCGGCATCGGCGTCGGATTCGGCAAGCGCTTCCACCTCCACACACAGGGCCTCGTGCTGCCGTAGATTTTCGGCCAACTCGGCGGTGTGGGTCTCCTGCTGCTGCCGACGGCGGGTGAACACGGCATTGCAGGCGGCGCGAAAGCGCTGCCACAGCCGATTCTCTTCCTTCCGCCACGTCGCTACGCTGGTATACTAGGTTTGTTGCAGACGCTTGGTTTCTTCGATCGCCCGGTCCGGATCCGGCTCTTCGGCCAGGGCCTTGACCTGGGCAATCAGTTCGTGCTTGTGCGCTAGGTTGCGGCTCCGCTCCTGTGCTGGCTGTCCGTCCAGCCGCCTCATGGCGGCCTGGAAACGCTGCTCCAGGTCTTTGCCATGGCGACCCTCCGGAGGGGTCGAATCGGACCAAGTGGCACGTATCTCCCGTTGTGCACGGATGACCTGCTTCCAGTCCATATGCTCCCAATCCGCTTGGTCCAGAAAGTCTTCGAGCGTTCGGCACAATTGCTCCCGCTGCCGGTGGTTGGCTGCTCGCTCCACCGCCTGCGCCTCCAGATAGGGTCGGCAATGCTCATAGACACTTTCGGAGGCGGTGCGAAAGCGTTCCCATGAGGCCCGGCTGCTGCCGGGGCCGCTGTTACCCAATTTCTTCCATGCCGTCCGCAGATCGCGCCAACGCAACACCCTGGCTTCGTGGGACAGGTCCTGGGTGGCGAGTGCCTCCATGGCTTGGCACAGCTCTTGCCGGCTCTGGTCGGCCCCCCACCTACGCCACCCCTGCAAGCCCCGCAGCTCGGCCTCAGGCTGCGCAATCGTGCCGCAGCCTCTTCATAGGTTCGAGGCGGTGATCCGCTGCGCCTTATCCGCTCGATGTCGGCGTCGATGCGCCGATACAGTGGCTCCGCCGCCTTGAGACGGCCCTTCTCGATCGCCTCCGTGAGCCTGTCGAGCTGCTTCGGGAGCCGCTCGAGGCGCTGCTCCGCATCCGCCGTCTGGGTGCGCAGACGCTCGTCGAGTGCCTCGCGTACGCCGGCGTAGCGGGTCACCACGGTTGGATCGCCGGCCGTGGCATCGAGCAGCTTACCGACCGCCTTCATCAGCCCCCAGACCCGCTTCCGCTCCAAGGGCTCGGTCTGCTCCAGGGCCAGTTCGACGCGCGTCAGTAGCTCCTCCAGCCGCGTCCGGTCGCGGGCCCCGGTCGTCAATGCGGTCAGCTTGGCGGCCGCTGCCTCACGGGCCGCTGCATACTTGTGCGCCAGGGACGGCTGCTCCCGTTCCGGCCGGGGAGCCAGCTCGTCCCAACGTGCAGCGATGCGCGCGAGCTCTTGGGTTATCGCCGTGGCGTCATCCAAGGCCGCCAGGGCTTCCAGATCTCGGAGCAGGGTGTGGCGTTCCGCCCGCACGGCCTCTTAGTCCGCCGCCGCCGCAACCTGGGCCTCATGCGCGCTACGCTGTTCCTCATAAGCCCGCAGAAAGCGATCACGTAGCTCCCGGTAACGGGCCTCGCACTCCGCATTCACATCCTGTGCAATCTGTTGCCGCTATCGTCCGACAGCTTCAGCAGGGCTGCGATCTTGCTCCCAATGGCCGCGACGACCCAACCGCTCCAGCTTTCCGCACAGCTCGTCGCATCGGGCGCGGATGCGTGCCGGCAAGGCCTCGCGTTCGGCAATCTCTCCGAGCTTGCGACGGGCGGTGCGATAGACTTGCTTGTCTTTTTTGCCGATCCGCTTGACGGCCCGCTCCAGGGCCTCCTTAATGGTCAAGGCTCTCCACCACCAAGCTGCGATTGATCGCCAGGGGGTCGGTGAGGGCACAGGCGACGATCACATCCTGGCTCCTGAGTTCGGTAATGGCCGCCCGGCGCAATTCGGCCTCCCGACCGGTGAGCGCCACCTGCTGCAACAGGTTTTGGTCCTCCAGGGTGGCGAGCTCCTCCAGCCGTTGCGCGAGGTCGGGACCTTCCGCTTTCTGCCCGCAGAGCAACCTGCGGTAGTAGGCCGAGGCGACTTCGCGTACCCCGGCGTCCGGGTCCGACGTGGTCAAGTTGCGCAGCTCGGACAGATGTTCGGTCCGGCGACAGGCCTCGCGGCGGAAGCCGGCGTCGGGGTGATCAGGGATGCTCCGGATCGGGCCGGCTCGATCCTCCGGGGGAGGGGTGCTAGACGGCTTCTTCCGGCCAAAGAGTCGCTTGAGGATCATGGATAGCTCGCGGGCCTTCGAAGCTTGAGGGGACCCCGACAAGGAGCCTGGCCGAGATCGGGGAAGGGAGTGGTTCTTTTAGGTTCTCTTGCATTTGGTGTGGGTAGTGGGTCATAGCGACCTGACTCAAGTCGTGAGGGGAAACCCCGACTTGACGACGAACGGAGAAGTCGGCAGCCGGGTCAACTTACCCGCCACAAGGTAGAGGATGGTAATCAGGTGCCTGGTGGTCCCGTAGCCGCGAGCCCTGGCTTTGGCGGCCTGGATGAGCGAATTGACCGCCTCGACACGGCCGTTGGTGAGCCTGGAATCGAACGCATTGAGGAAGCTTGGCCAGTGATCCTTGAGTGTCTTGGTTACCGCCTTGATTGGCTCCGGGCGGCAACGGCGCGCCCAGTCGTACCATCTGTCGAGGAGCGGCTCGGCCTGCACCGCGCTCTGAGCGCTGTGGAAGAGCTCGCGTAACGTCTCCTGGAACCGGAAGCCATGGTGTGTCTTGAGGTTTCGGCGCTTGAGTTCCGCAAACCGGGCTTTCTGGCGGTTACTCCAAGCGTGCTTGTCCTTGAGCCAGATGTATCGAGATCGTGAAACAAGCTGACGTCATTGTGTCCACGCCGCGAGGCGGTCTCGTCGAGACCAGCCGAGGTGACGGTCGAGAAGTCCTCCTGAGCGTGCACCTGATCGACGTAATGATCGAGGGTGCGCCAGACGCGCCCGTCGCTGACGCCAAGCAATTGAGCGACCCGAGAGACCGCCATCGCCTTATAGAGGGTGACCAGTAAGGCCCCATCCGTAGGCTGAAGCCGCTGTTGGGGCACGCCCAGGGCGCCACGACCTGGGTAGTCCTGGCGCAGGTCCCGCAGCGCACACGGGGCACTTTGGCGTGGATGGAGGCTTGGAATTGAAAGCAGTTCAGGTGACGCAGTCGCGCTCAAGTGTGTCGTGGACCGGCGGATGTTCCGCCCCACACTGCGGACAAGAACAACGTATCCCCGGAGCGAAGGCGTGGTGGAAATCGATCCGGCCCGATTGGGGATCGAAGGCCACGTCAACGACCTCCCAGGGAGCCGGAAGGCCAAGCGCAAGGGTAAACAACGACAACGGGTCCATGACGAAAACCGCCGCCGTTTGGCCTGGCGACGGGTCCGAGCCTGCAGGCGAAGAGAAGGGCACAGAGTAGGCTTGGAGCGGGCTACCCTACGCGAGTGGGTAAAATGGCGCTACCTACACCAAACGCAAGAGAGCCCTCTTTTAAAACGACACCGGGGGTCCAAAATCCGAGAGTCGAGGCCGGTTTATCGGACACCTTGTGGAGCTTATGCACCATCCATATCACGCCGCCTTGCTTTGAGACTTAGCGATCCACGCCGCCCTGTGGAATCGAAAAGCTCCGTGGCTAGGTTGACCGCACCGGCGGGGATTCCTAGGTAGGCAGGCTGTACCCACCGGAAAATATCGAGCAAGCGCTGCAGGGAAAAGATTCAGCCGCAAATAAACGCCAATGAACGCAAATCTATCAGACTTGTTCCACTTGCAATATAATTTAGAATTAGAATGTTACAGGATAAGACTTGTCGTCTAACCCTTTGTTTCTCGGTTAATCACTATCGTGTCGGCTCCCCATTACAAAATAATTGCTTGATTTTTTAAGGGATTTATTTCTGGAACAAGTCTATTCAAGAAAAGTCGATGAGGATGAACTCACCTCTCGGCGTGTTATCGGGTGTGCATTCGAAGTCGGCAACGTCTTGGGCCCTGGGTCTTTGGAGTCCGTGTACGAAGAAGGCTTTGTGCCTCGAGCCGGCCGAACGCGGACCTCGGCCGAGCATTTTTCGGTGTTGTTATTGATTTGTTGGTTTTAGGATTCGATGTTAGATGGTAACTATTCAGCTACTCCAATTGGGGCATTGGGGGTTGCCCCTGGAAGGTTAGGACGAGCGAGTTAAAAATATCGTCGGACTGTTTGCGACGGGTCGAAAGGCAGGAGCGGAGGATGGCAAAAGCATCCACGCCGATTTCGGAGCGGAAACAACCGGAGACTTTCTGTTGGGGTTTGGGCATTCGCAGGTCGCGTTCGGCCGGGTTGTTGTCGCCGGGAACGCGCAGGTCGGTGAGGAAGCGCAGGACCTCGTTGCGGTGCTCGCGCAGTCGCCGAATGAGGTTGCCGGCCGGGGATTGTTTGATCCGCCCGCGGGTGCCGGGACGGCGGGGACGGGGAG
>Ga0209681_1000109_pt1 | contig 21737 bp, 21 predicted proteins | sample WorMetLIZISLAND2_3_FD_187416 | JGI IMG/M metagenome (GOLD analysis project Ga0209681, IMG submission 187416) | Marine gutless worms symbiont microbial communities from Max Planck institute for Marine Microbiology, Germany - Olavius clavatus LIZARD... ... | reverse complement strand
CGAATGAGGTTGCCGGCCGGGGATTGTTTGATCCGCCCGCGGGTGCCGGGACGGCAGGGACGGGGAGGATTGCCGGCTTCGGCTTCGGTGAGGATGGTGTCGTAGTGGATCCGCAAGCGCTCGACGTTGCCAGTGGGCAATGCCTTGAGGTTCTGGGCCTCGCCGACCAGGGCATTGGCCTGGCACAACAGCGCGATCATATCGGTTGCCCACGGCTGGCTTGGGGACCTCTCAGCGATAGCGGTTAGCTCACGTAGATGATGGGCATTGCAGAAGGCCTGCCAACATGAGTAGCGCTGGCAGGCTGACCCATGATCATGCACGAGTACGCCAGCGAACGGCGCCAACAAGCCGAACGCATCCGGGGCCTCGGCCCCACGTTTGGGATGAGGGCAGCAGGCCGTAAACCGGTCGGTGCTGAGTACGTGTAGCCGGTACAGGTTGCCGTTCACGCGCCGGCCGGTTTCGTCGGCATGGGCCACTGGCGCGGCGACGAGTGCGTCGCGAATCGCGTTGACTGGCGCCTTTAGGCGGGTGGCGGCCATCCGTACGGTGCGCTGGAGGATGCCCGGTGAGGTCCCAAGGCCGGCCAGCTCATTGAGCACCTCGGCGGTGCGCTGGTAGGGCAACAACTGATATTGGGTCATGTAGACCGCAAAGGCCGACCCGCCCGGTCCGTATTGCACCTGCACCGGGGCCTCAATCCCTGCAGGAAACGTGCTGCGTTGCGCGCGCCCACAGGCACCGGTTCCGCCGACAATGCGGTACTCGATGACCTTACGCTGGATCTCCACCTCGACCACTTGGCGTCGCTCCGCGAGCACTGTAGCCGCGATCCCGGTGCCGCAATGTCCGTAGGCGCAGGTCCCCGTCAACGGGATGATCCCGCACTGGTCGGGGTAATCGACCAGGGAGCGAGTGACACCGCGTCGGCCCGGTTGTCCACCTGGTTTGCGCCCGCTGGGTTGGCGCCGCGAACGTGGTGACAGCTTCTTGAACGGTGAGTCTGAGGATGGTGGCCGGCTGGAGTTGCAGCTATCCTTGGCCAAGCGCGCTTCCAACTCCCGGATGCGCTCGCGCAGATGCGCAACGAGCACCGTCTGCTCCGCGACCCGTTCACGCAACCGCTTAAGCTTGTCGTCAGGGTTTTCCAGAGGATGGGTTAGGGTGGGTTGTTCCAGCATGAGCATAGATTACGTGTGTAGCCTGCCGCTTGGCAAGAGGTCCTGAATAGTTGCGAGGCACTGAGCTTGAGCGCACCATAGGCCGCCAACAGGGAGACCGGTAGCACCAGCATCCCGGTCTGCGGATTCTCGAAGGCATCCACGATCTCTTGAGCAGGATCGGAACCCCCACATTGGCGAGCTTGGCCAAGATCAGACAGGCCAGCGCCAACAACGCCCGACCGCGGAACTCCCACAGAAAGGGCAGCATCCCGCGCAGGTTATGCAGGTTGCGGCGGTTACGATGGACAGGCTCCGTCGGGGCGATACGAGGTATGTCGGGCAGCTTATTCGGATAAGGACCTACTCGAGTGGACCTTGAAAAATCGCGTTCCTGCAATCTTTCAAGACTCGATACGAAAACGGCTCGCCTCGCTCCCGGGGTCGGAGGGATATCCTTGCCCTATACGGACACCTTGAATTTTTTCCAAGGGACCTTGAAGAACTCCGCTCCTGGAATTTCTCGATTCGGTTCCGTTCATCGAGGTACTCACATACTATCACCCCGATTCATGTCTACAGCTGCTCTCCGGACAACCCCACCGACAGCGACCTCGGGACTCGAGGGGACCTCGAAAAATCGTATCCCTGCAATCGTCCGGGTCGCAAAGCGAAAATGCGGTTCTCGTTTTGCCCTCGGCTCCCGAGTACTCAGGTGCTCGCAAGCCGACGGAGCACCCTCATCCTGCATGGGCACCTTGAATTTCTCGAGGTCCCCGTCGGAGAATCTCGAAGACTCGAAGGACAAAACACTATGAGTACCAACACCGCGGACACCGGCACCCAAGCCCGGCTCGGGTCCGATCTGATCAACGAGGTGAGCAAGGTCCTGGTGGGCCAGGACACCATGGTGCTACGCCTGCTGACGGGCCTCCTGGCCGGGGGACATGTACTACTGGAAGGACTGCCCGGATTGGCCAAGACCCTAACTGTACATAGCTTGGCCCGGGCCATCGACACCGGCTTCTCGCGCATCCAGTTCACCCCTGACATGCTGCCGGCGGACGTGATCGGCACCGAGATATTCAATCCCAAGGAAGGGACCTACAGCATCAAGCAGGGCCCCATCTTCTCCAACCTCATCCTAGCCGACGAGATCAACCGTGCCCCGGCCAAGGTCCAGGCGGCACTGCTGGAGGCAATGCAGGAGCGCCAAGCCACCATCGGCGGCCACAGCTTCCGCATGGAAGAGCCCTTCCTGGTGCTCGCCACCCAAAACCCCATCGAGCAAGAAGGCACCTACCCCCTACCCGAGGCCCAAATCGACCGCTTCATAATGAAGGTCAAAATTGGCTATCCGTCCAAAGAAGAAGAGCGGCGGATCCTCGACCGCATGGCGAGCGGCCAGCCGATCCCGGAAGTCAAGGTCGTCGCCCACCCCAGCGATATCGCCGAGGCCAGGGCGGCGGTATCCGATGTGTTCGTGGACAAGAAGGTGCGCGACTACATCGTCGATATTGTCCACGCCACCCGGCTCGAGGCGGGGGACAAGATCCCCGGCACCGAAGGCATGATCGAGCATGGTGCCAGCCCGCGCGCCTCCATCTGGCTCATGCTGGGAGTCAAGGCCCATGCTTTCCTGCAAGGCCGCAGCTACGTGACACCCCACGACGTCAAGACCCTGGCCCCGGACGTCCTGCGCCACCGGGTGGGACTGAGCTACGAGGCCGAAGCCGAGGGCCTAGTACCGGAGACCATCATCCGACGCATCCTCGACACCGTACTGGTCCCCTGAACCCAAGATGCCCCCATGCTGGCCAAAGAAATCATCCGCCGGGTACGCGAGATCCAGGTCCGCACCGGCCGTCAGGTCGCCGACGTGCTGGCCGGGGAATACGTCTCTGTCTTCAAGGGCGGCGGCATCGAGTTCGACGAGGTGCGCCCCTACCTGCCCGGCGACGACGTGCGCACCATCGACTGGAACGTCACCGCCCGCTCCGGGCAGCCCTACGTCAAGCGCTATGTGGAAGAACGCCAGCTCACCCTCATGCTGATGGCAGACATCTCCGCCAGCCAGGACTTCGGCTCCCTGACCCGCTCCAAGCGCGAGGCGACCGCCGAATTCTGCGCCCTGATCGCCTTCTCGGCCATCCACAACGACGACAAGGTCGGGCTACTCCTGTTCCACGGTGGGATCGAACACTACATACCACCGCGCAAGGGCCAAAAGCACGCCCTGCGCGTAGTGCGGCAAGTGCTGGCCCACGGAGAAGAGGCCCCCGAATCCCAGCCCGGCCTCCCCCCCGGAACCGGGTGGCGCGCCTGGCTGCGTACGATCGGCACGGGCGGCCCGACGCCACATCCGAAAAACCTGCGGGAGTGGCTGCGCAGAACTGCTGCCTGGCCGCTCGGGGGCCGACCCCCACGCTCCGCGCGACAATCCACCGACATCGGCCGAGCAATCGAATTCCTCCGCTCGGTCATGAAGCGTCGGGCCGTCTGCTTCGTGGTGAGCGACTTCCTGGCCACGGACTACGAGCGCGTCCTCACCGCCGCCAACCGCAAGCATGACGTGATCGCGGTCCTGATCACCGATCCCCGGGAGCTGGCGGTGCCCGGTGTCGGGCTGGTCGCCCTGCAAGACGCCGAGGAGGGGCAGACCCGACTCTACGACACGGGCTCAGCCACCTTCCGGCGCGAGCTGGAGCAAGCGGCACAGGAACGCATCCGGATCCTGGAGCGACAGCTGCGCGCCCGCGGAATCGACTTCATCCATGTGGACACCGCAGGCTCGGTCGTCGATCCCCTAGTCCGCTTCTTCCATATGCGCGAACGCCGGATGCGCCGATGATCCCCCGACGGCCCATCCTCTGGCTGCTCTGCGTCCTCCTCGCCACCCCATCCTCCTGGGCGCAGTCCATCGAGCCGACGGAGACACCCGGTCTCCTCGCCCGCCGCTCCGAGCGTGGCCCCGTCACCGCCCGAATCACCCTTGAGCCGGCGACGCCCAGGGTCGGCGACCCATTGACTCTACGCCTGGAAGTCACGGCGGCGGCCGGCGTGGAGCTCCTCATGCCCGAATTCGGTCAATCCCTGGACCGCTTCGCCATCCGCGATTTCGTGCCCCGAGAGACCATCGACGAGGCAGGACACACCCTGGCCACCCAGCGCTATCTTCTGAGCGCCCCCAGGTCCGGCCCCCAATACATTCCACCGCTGGCTATCGAATTCATCGACCGCCGCACCGGGATGCGTCTAGCCCCGGAGGACGAAGACGCCTACGAGATCCTGACCGAGCGGCTCGACTTCGAGGTCCGATCCGTCCTCCCGGAAGAAGCCGCCGACGATTCCCTCGATCCTCCCCTGGGCGAGCTGGCGCCACTCGGTACCCCAGGTGCGGCCGACCCTTGGTACTGGCTCCTGATCCTGCCAATAGCCCTCGCCACCGCCATCGGGGTACGCTGGTGGCTCATAGGGCAGACCCGGGCGCGCCGAGCGAGCGCCCACGAGCTCGCCCGCGCCCGGCTCGACGCCCTGAAGGCCCGACCCGGACCCGAAAGCGCGGTGGAGATAGACGCCTTCTTCGTAGAGCTTTCCGACCTAGTGCGCCACTATTTGGAAGACCGCTTCGGCCTGCACGCCCCAGAATACACCACCGAGGAATTCCTGGACGTAGCGGCAGCATCCCCGGACCTGAGCGCGGTCCACCAGGGATTCCTACAAGCCTTCCTGCGCCACGCCGACCAAGTCAAATTCGCCCGCCACCTGCCCGATGCGGACTACATCGAAGAAGTGCTGGACGCGGCCGATCGCTTCCTGGAGCAGACCCGAGAGCCGATCCAATCACCCGCTCCTGCCGGCCGAAAGAGGGAGTGAAAGAAAAAGGATGCGACTCTTTTGAAACGACGCGGAGACAAAGGCTCAGCCGACCATAGGATGAATTGTGCCCCCCATGGGGCTTACTCGATCATGTAACTATTCAGGACCTCTTGCCAAGTGGCAGGCTACACACGTAATCTATTCCCATGCCGGAACAACCCACCCCAACCCATTCTCCGGAAAACCCTGACGACGAACTTAAGCGGTTGCGTGAACGGGTTGCGGAGCAGACGGCGCTCATTGCGCACATCTGCGCGAGCGCATCCTGGAGTTGGAAGCGCGCTTGGCCAAGGATAGCCACAACTCCAGCCGGCCGCCATCCTCGGACTCTCCGTTCAAGAAGCCGCCACCACGCTCGCAACGCCAGCCCAGCGGGCGTAAGCCAAGTGGACAACCGGGCCGACGCGGTGTCACTCGCTCCCTGGTCGATCGCGCCTGCGGACGTTGCGGCACCGGGATCGCGGCTACAGTGCTCGCGGAGCGACGCCAAGTGGTCGAGGTGGTAATCCAGCGTAAGGTCATCGAGTACCGCATTGTCAGCGGAACCGGTGCCTGTGGGCGCGCGCAACGCAACACGTTTCCTGCAGGGATTGAGGCCCCGGTGCAATACGGACCGGGCGTATTGGCCTTTGCGGTCTACATGACCCAATATCAGTTGTTGCCCTACCAGCGCACCGCCGAGGTGCTCAATGAGCTGGCCGGCCTTGGGACCTCACCGGGCATCCTCCAGCGCGCCGTACGGGTGGCCGCCACCCGCCTGGAGGTGCCAGTCACCGCGATTCGCCGCGCACTCGTCGCCGCGCCAGTGACCCATGCCGACGAAACCGGCCGGCGCGTGAACGGCAACCTGTACCGGCTACACGTACTCAGCACCGATCGGCTTACGGCCTGCTGCCCTCATCCCAGAAATGGGATCCGTCCGATGTCGGGTGCACAAAATTAGGCGCCGGCCATGGCCTTCGGCGGCCCGCGTTCGTCCTGCGTCCGTCCCGGCGCGCACTCCGCGCGGCACCAGAACTCCCGCAATGACTGGACACCGTGTCGCATGGCCTAGCCTTTCGTCTCCGCCGGTGCTCACGCGCCGCACGCTGACGAAACGCACGACCCTACGCCTACGCGGGGGGCGTCGCACTCCGCTCGTCGCTTACGCTCCCTCGCTTTCCTGTGCTCCTCCGGCGTACTCATGCATGACCACTGGTCAACCTACCAACGCTACCAATGCTGGCATACCTTCTCTGCAATGCCCATCATCTACGTGAGTTAACCGCTATCTCTGAGAGGTCCCCAAGCCAGCCGTGGGCAACCGATATGATCGCGCTATTATGCCAGGCCAATGCCCTGGTCAGCGAGGCCCAGGGCCAGGACCTCAAGGCGTTGCCCACCGGCGACGTCGAGCGCTTGCAGACCCGCTACGACACCATCCTCACCGAAGCCGAAGCCGGCAATCCTCCCCGTCCCCGCCGTCCCGGCACCCGCGGGCGGATCAAACAATCCCCGGCCGGCAACCTCATTCGGCGACTGCGCGAGCACCGCAACGAGGTCCTGCGCTTCCTCACCGACCTGCGCGTTCCTTGCGACAACAACCAAGCCGAATGCGACCTGCGAATGCCCAAGCTCAAGCAGAAAGTCTCCGGTTGTTTCCGCTCCGATACCGGCGGAGATGCCTTTGCCATCCTTCGTTCCTGCCTTTCGACCCGCCGCAAACAGTCCGACGATATTTTCAACTCGCTCGTCCTAACCTTCCAGGGGCAACCCCCAATGCCCCAATTGGAGTAGCTGAATAGTTACGACCAACCTCGACCGGATGCGTCGTTCCTGCTTTGGTGTAGAATCCACCCAGCATCCAGGCTGGTCTTTACTCACACTCGAGTCCGCTGGACGATCATGGGTTCTGGAGTGGCGGCAGACAGCTGTTGGGGTGAGACTCCAGTGCCGGGGCTCCGTTTTTGCTCCCCCTCTCCCCAACTCCTCTCCCGCCAGGGGAAAGAGGCTCTCTTGCGTTTGGTGTGGGTAGCGGGCCATAGCGATCTGACTCAAGTCGTGATGGGAAACCCCGACTTGACGACGAACGGAGAAGTCGGCAGGTGGGTCAACTTACCCGCCACAAGGTAGAGGATGGTAATCAGGTGCTTGGTGGTCCCGTAGCCGCGGGCCCTGGCTTTGGCGGCCTGGATGAGGGAATTGACCGCCTCGACACGGCCGTTGGTGAGCCTGGAATCGAACGCATTGAGGAGGCCTGGCCAGTGCTTCTTAAGCGTCTTGGCCACCGCTTTGATCGGCTCCGGGCGGCAACGGCGCGCCCAGCTGTACTATCTGTCGAGGAGCGGCTCGGCCTGCACCGCGCTCTGAGCGCTGTGGAAGAGCTCGCGTAACGTCTCCTGGAACCGGAAGCCACGGTGTGTCTTGAGGTTTCGGCGCTTGAGTTCCGCAAACCGGCTTTCTGGCGGTTACTTCAAGCGTGCTTGTCCTGGAGCCAGATATAGCGTGTACGCCGCCGCTCCGGGGCCCTTTTGACTTCTTGGCGACGCACTGCGTCAACCGCCCTGTTGACGAGCTGAATGACGTGAAACTCATCGAAGGTGATCGCCGCCCAGGGCAGATGCTCACACACGCCAGCCTGGTAGCTTGCCGACATATCCATACAGACCGCGCAGCTGTTCCCGGCACAGGCGCCATGAGCCTCGAGCGCATCGGCAAACTGGGCCACGACCCGGGCTTTTCGCCCTTCGCAGGCATAGAGCACACGCTGGGCATTGCGTCCACGCCGCGAGGCGGTCTCGTCGAGACCAACCGAGGTGACGGTCGAGAAGTTCTCTTGAGCGTGCGCCTGATCGACGTAGGAGGAGCCCAGGAAAGCGAGGGAGCGTAAGCGACGAGCGGAGTGCGACGACCCCCGCGTAGCCGTAAGGTCGGGCATTTCGTCGGAGTGCGGCGCGTGAGCGCCGGCGGAGACGAAAGGCCGGGCCATGCGACACGGCGTCCAGTCATTGCGGGAGTCCTGGTGCCACGAACGCGGGCCGCCGAAGGCCATGGCCGTCGCCTAATTTTGTGCACCCGAAATCGAACGGACCCCATTTCGGGTTTCGCGAACAATGGCGACGCTCTGGACGCAAGAAAGCCGGGAAAGAGGCTTAGAGGCTTATAGGAGTCGAGTGTGGGCCAAGATCAGAGCATACAGGGGAAACCTCATCATGTCCGACGAGCAGACGACCCACTTCGGCTATAAACAGGTCGCGGTCGAGGAGAAGGCCGACCAAGTGCGGCAGGTCTTCGATTCCGTGGCCCCCCGCTACGACCTCATGAACGATCTGATATCCCTGGGGATACACCGGCTCTGGAAGCGGCGGACGATGGAGCTGGCTGGGGTACGCCGGGGCCAACGGATACTGGACTTGGCCGCCGGGACCGGTGATCTCTGCGAGCGCTTCGCCGGCCTAGTGGGCCAGGACGGCGCCGTGGTAGCCACGGATATCAACGCCGCCATGCTCGGCCGTGCCCGGGAGCGATTGACGGACCTGGGCATTGCCGGCAACCTCCGCTATATCCAAGCCGACGCGGAGGCCCTGCCCTTTCCCACCAACCATTTCGATTGCATCAGTATCGGCTTCGGTCTGCGCAACGTCACCCACAAGCAAAGCGCCCTGGAGGAGATGTTCCGGGTCCTGCGACCCGGCGGTCGGACCCTGATTCTGGAGTTCTCCCGCCCCACCAGCCGCCCCCTGAGCAGGGCCTATGACCTGTACTCTTTCTCAGTCTTGCCCGTGCTGGGACGCCTGATCGCCGGCGATGCGGACAGCTACCGCTATCTGGCCGAGTCCATCCGCATGCATCCGGACCAGGAGACCCTGCGGGCCATGATGGAACAGGCTGGCTTCGAGCACTGCGCTTTCTTCAACCTCAGCGGCGGTATCGTCGCTATCCACCGGGGCTATAAGCTGTGACTACCGGAGCCACCATCCCGGACCCGGTTCTGGCGACCCTGGAGACGGCCATCGATCGTTATCTCGCTCTCGACCCCGAGGGGGCGGCGCGGCTTACCGATCTGCACGGCAAGGTAATCCTGATCCAGGTGACCGGCTTCGAGGCCCGAATTTATTTGATACTAGGCCCCACAGGGATCCAGGTCTATGGCGACTATGGGGGTAAACCAGACTGTGTGCTAAGCGCCACACCTCTGGCCTTGGCCCGCCTAGTCCTCGCGCACCGCAAGGCAGGCCCAGGCCAGCTCTTCTCCGGCGCGGTCCGGATTGAGGGGGATACCCACCTAGCCCAGGCCTTCGGCGATCTTCTGGACGGCCTGGAGGTCAATTGGGAGGAGCAGCTCGCACGGCTGATCGGTGATGCCGCCGCCTATCGGATCGGGACCCGGGTACGTGCCGCCGAGCACTGGGGACAGCGTACTTCGGCTGTCCTGACCGAGGATGTCAAGGAGTATCTCCAAGAGGAGGCACGCCTGCTGCCCGGCCGCCATGAGGTCCGGGCCTTCCTGGATGCCGTCGACCAAGTGCGCGACGACGTGGAGCGACTCGCGGCACGGGTCGAGCGGCTGGCAAAGCTCAGGGACGGTGCGGCTGGCGAGCCGGAATGATCCGACCTTCCCAGGCATTGCGCCTGATCCACATCAACCGGGTGTTGCTGCGTCACGGGCTAGACGAGGTGGTGTTCGCCACCCGGTGGCTGCGACCCCTGAGGTTCCTGCTCTATCTGTCGCCTTGGTTTTGGTTCCGGGGCAAGCAGCCACCTTACCCGGTGCGCATCCGTCAGGCCCTGGAGGACCTGGGGCCTATCTTCGTCAAGTTCGGTCAGCTCATCTCCACCCGCCGCGATCTGCTGCCCGACGATCTGGCCATCGAGCTCGCCAAGCTGCAAGACCGGGTCCCGCCCTTCTCTGGGACCGAGGCCCGCGCCCTGATCGAGCAGGCGTGGCAGCGACCCTTGGAGGCGGAGCTCGACGCTTTCGACCCCACTCCCCTGGCTTCGGCCTCTATCGCCCAGGTCCACTCCGCCCATCTCAAGGACGGACGCGCGGTGGTAGTCAAGGTGCTGCGACCGCGCATCAAGAAGACCATCCGGCGCGACATCGGTCTACTCCATATCCTGGCGCAGCTGATCCAACGCTACTGGAAGGATGGCCGCCGGCTGAGACCGGTGGACCTGGTCGCCGAGTACAAAAAGACTATCTTCGACGAGCTGGACCTACAGCGCGAGGCCGCCAACGCCTCCGTGCTGCGACGTAATTTCCTCGACAGCGAGGCCATCTATATCCCGGAGGTACATTGGGACCTGACGCGGCCCAATGTCATGGTGATGGAGCGCATCTATGGTACCCCAGTCGGTGAGGTCGCCGCCCTCAAGGCTCAGGGGATCAGCATGCGCATGCTCGGTGAGCGGGGGGTCGAGATCTTCTTCACCCAGCTGTTTCGAGATAACTTTTTTCATGCGGACATGCACCCGGGAAATATTTTCGTGGCGCCCGACGGACGCTATATCGCCGTCGACTTCGGCATCGTCGGCAGTCTGACGGTGGAGGACCAGCGCTATCTGGCCGAGAACCTTCTCGCCTTCTTCCATCGGGACTACCGCCGGGTGGCCGAGCTGCATGTAGCCTCCGGCTGGGTGCCCCCCGAGACCCGGATCGTCGATTTCGAGGCCGCCATCCGCACCGTGAGCGAGCCCATCTTCGAGAAGCCCCTGGCCGAGATCTCCTTCGGGAATTTCCTGATACGTCTGTTCCAGACGGCACGCCGGTTTAACATGGAGGTCCAGCCCCAGTTAGCCTTGCTGCAGAAGACCCTGCTCAATATCGAGGGCCTGGGCCGCCAGCTCTACCCGGAGCTCGATCTCTGGACCACCGCCAAGCCCTTTATGGAGGAGTGGATGAAGGACCAGGTCGGACCCAGGGCCTTCCTGGCCCGGACCTGCAAGAATCTGGGCCCGATCTCCGAACAGATCCCGGAGCTGCCGTCCCTCGCCTATCGGGTTCTGGATGCCCTGAACCGACACCAAATGACGATCCACTGGCGCTCGGAGGAGCTCGAACACCTGCGTACCGAGGCCCGTAACCACCGCATGGCCATGGTGCGGACGGTCAGCGGCGGTCTCTTCATCCTGAGCGGGACCGGGCTTTTGCTGTTCGGACCCGGAATCCTCACGGTCTTTTTGGCCAAGCTGCTGGCGATCGGGCTCTACGGCACCGGTGGATTACTACTGATCATGCGGGGACCTTGAGGGCACCTCGAATGCTTAGAGGCGCTTCGGGCCTGATCTTTACTCGCACTTGAGGACGAAGGCGCGGGCGAACCCGCGCCTACCACGTCGTGCCCGATGTAGGCGCCGGCTTGCCGGCACGAAGGTGGGGTCCCCGTGGGTAGGGAGTTAGGTAGGGGCGACCGGCTGGTCGCCCCTACCTAACTCCCTACTCCCCCTCTTCCGCCAGGGAAGAAGGGCTTATAGCCACCGACGGACTCGGGGAAGAAGGCCCCTAGTAGCCGACGGATCGGCTTGGCGGAGTCAGGTGTGTGCCAAGACCGACCTTCGGCTAGGTATCGGAAGCTAGCGATGAAACAGGATCGAGCAAGACAGGGGCGGGGCTCGACCGCCCTACGCGAACGCTTTGCGATTCGGGTCTTGTGGGTCCTGTCCCGCCCCTCCCTATCCATAGTCCACCGGCTCGGGACCTGTGTCGGCTGGCTGATGCTGAAGGTCCCCAACAAGCAACGCCGCAACGCCCTGATCAACATCCAGCTCTGCTTCCCACACCTCACGGAGCCCCAGGCCCTCGCCTTTCGCCGGCGGTCGTTCCTCGAATACGGCAAGACCTATAGCGAGGTGGCCTATCTGTGGCTGCGCCCGATCCGCGAGGTGCTCTCGCTGGTACGGGAGGTTTCCGGTGGTGAGCTACTGCACCACGACGACGGGCGCGGGGTCATCGTCCTCTCCCCCCACCTAGGGGCCTGGGAGCTGGCCGGGCTGTACCTTTCGACCCGAGGTCCTACCACCACGCTCTACAAACCTCAACCCGAGCTGGATCGGTTGATCCGTGAGGTCCGGGGACGTGCCGGTGCCGAGCTGGTACCGATCGGCCGTCGGGGAATCGGCCAGCTGCTTCAAGCCCTGAGGCGAGGGGAGTATGTCGGGATTCTCCCCGACCAGGAGCCCAGAATGACCACCGGCTCGGTATTCGCCCCCCTTTTTGGCGTGTCTGCCTTGACCATGCTCTTGATCCGCCGGCTGGCGCGTGCAACCGAGGCGCGTGTGCTCTTCCTCTTCGCGGTGCGGCTACCGCACGCGCGCGGCTTTCACCTCCACTGCCTACCGGCACCGGTGGGGATCGACTCCGAAGACGAGGTCACGAGTGCGACGGCCCTCAACCGAGGTATCGAGAAGGCCATCGCTATCTGTCCGGAGCAATACCTCTGGACCTATAAGCGGTTCCGCACTCGCCCTTCGGGTAGGCCAAAGCTCTATCAGGGACCGCTGTGACAGGGCGAAGTAGGGGCGATTCATGAATCGCCCCTACTTGCGGTTGCCCATTCTCGGCAACAACGAGATCAGAACACTACCGCTACTTGACCTCGGTAGTATTCGAATCGCTCTCGCCTTTGTTATCGGTCCATGAGAGCCAGATGGTATCGCCCTTGTCGGCACCCTTGAACCTGAAGGCAATGTAGGGATTCTTGGACACGCCGCTGGTCCACAGGGCCTTCATCACCTGCTTATCCTGCCAAGTGCAGACGACCTCTTGAATGAAGTGGGCGGGGATCTTCTCACCCGTCTCTTTATCTTTGCGCTGCCCGGTCTCCATGGGGTGAGTCATCAGTGCCTTGACCTCGGTTACCCCGCCATCCTTGAGCCTAGCGCGGATTTTGATCGAATTTGCCATATCTCGAGCCACCTCTCGCTTCTGTATTCCGGTCCCGAGCAGATCAACCGCCACAACCGCCGATTGTCACCTTGACCTCCTTGGTAGCGCATATGACCTTATCCTTGGTCTCGGCTACAGCAATGACTTTCGACGTCTTGCCCATTTTGATGCGAGTCGACACCAAGCCGAGCGCACCCGGACCCAGATTGAAGGAGGCGGTCAGCAGCTTCGGGTTGCCGGGAACGAGAATCGAGATGGACTCGATGTCTTCCCGATCGGATTCCACGGTCACCGGAACCACGGCGCCGTTCTCGGCAATTTCCGGGACCTTGAGCTTGATGCCTGCATCGGCTTCACGGGTCTTGGTACCCAACAGCCCGTTCAGCGCATCATCCGGATTCTCGGCTGCGACAGCCTCTTTCGGCCAAGCCGCCAGCACCGCATGAGGTGTGAGTAGACCGGCTCCCGCCGCGACACTGACCGCGCCTGCGACCAGCGATCCACGCAGCAAGCTTCTGCGTTTTACGTCCGTCATCGATTCTCTCCCGTCGAGAAGCAGTTGAGGAATTACGTTGGTTACGGGGCTACCTTGAAAAATTTGTAGTGTTTTAACTTTGCTGTATCCGGTGTAGCTGACACATGAAAAATCCCATAGGATTCAGTCGTTCAAGGTTCCCTTTATTCGGAAACAACAAAACTATAACACTACGGAAAAATCCAAGGTAGCCTGCGGTGCAAGAATGTACCGCCATTGCTCAAGCACGCCAGTGCTTGAGCAATGAAGCCAAGTGGAAATCGCATTTCCACTTGGCGTAGGGGAAAATTCTATGGAAGGAATTTTTCCTATCATATAGGCGTAAAGGACGCACCGCCATTTTTCAAGCACGTCAGTACTTGAAAAATGGTAACTATTCAGCTACTTTAAAGAGGAGCATAGGAAAGTGAGTGGAACGTAGCTCCCTCGCTTTCCTGTGCTCCTCCGAGGAAGCGCAGGACCTCGTTGCGGTGCTCGCGTAGTCGCCGAATGAGGTTGCAGGCCGGGGATTGTTTGATCCGCCCGCGGGTGCCGGAACGGCGGGGACGGGGAGGATTGCCGGCTTCGATGAGGATGGTGTCGTAGCGGGACCGCAAGCGCTCGACGTTGCCAGTGGGCAATGCCTTGAGGTTCTGGGCCTCGCCGACCAGGGCATTGGCCTGGCACAACAGCGCGATCATATCGGTTGCCCACGGCTGGCTTGGGGACCTCTCAGCGATAGCGGTTAGCTCACGTAGATGATGGGCCTTGCAGAAGGCCTGCCAACATGAGTAGCGCTGGCAGGCTGACCCATGATCATGCACGAGTACGCCAGCGAACGGCGCCAACAAGCCGAACGCATCCGGGGCCTCGGCCCCACGTTTAGGATGAGGGCAGCAGGTCGTTAAGCCGGTCGGTGCTGAGTACGTGTAGCCGGTACAGGTTGCCGTTCACGCGCCGGCCGGTTTCGTCGGCATGGGCCACTGGCGCGGCGACGAGTGCGCGGCGAATCGCGGTGACTGGCACCTCCGGGCGGGTGGCGGCCATCCGTACGGTGCGCTGGAGGATACCCGGTGAGGTCCCAAGGCCGGCCAGCTCATTGAGCACCTCGGCGGTGCGCTGGTAGGGCAACAACTGATATTGGGTCATGTAGACCGCAAAGGCCAATACGCCCGGTCCGTATTGCACCGGGGCCTCAATCCCTGCAGGAAACGTGTTGCGTTGCGCGCGCCCACAGGCACCGGTTCCGCTGACAATGCGGTACTCGATGACCTTACGCTTGGATCACCACCTCGACCACTTGGTGTCGCTCCGCGAGCACTGTAGCCGCGATCCCGGTGCCGCAACGTCCGCAGGCGCAGGTCCCCGTCAACGGGATGATCCCGCACTGGTCGGGGTCATCAACCAGGGAGCGAGTGACATCGCGTCGGCCCGGTTTGTCCACCGGGCTTGCGCCCGCTGGGCTGGCGTTGCGAGTGTGGTGGCGGCTTCTTGAACGGTGAGTCCCCGGAGCGTCGCCATTGTTCGCGAAACCCGAAATGGGGTCCGTCCGATTTCGGATGCACAAAATTAGGCGACGGCCATGGCCTTCGGCGGCCCGCGTTCCTTCTGCGTCCGTCCCGGCGTGCACTCCGCGCGGCACCAGGACTCCCGCAATGACTGGACGCCGTGTCGCATGGCTTGGCCTTTCGTCTCCGCCGGTGCTCACGCGCCGCACTCCAACGAAACGCCCGACCCTACGCCTACGCGGGGGGCGTCGCACTCCGCTCGTCGCTTACGCTCCCTCGCTTTCCTGTGCTCCTCCGAGGATGGCAGCCGGCTGGAGTTGTGGCTATCCTTGGCCAAGCGCGCTTCCAACTCCCGGATGCGCTCGCGCAGATGCGCAATGAGCGCCGTCTGCTCCGCAACCCGTTCACGCAACCACTTAAGCTCGTCGTCAGGGTTTTCCGGAGAATGGGTTAGGGTGGATTATTCCAGCATAGGAATAGATTACGTGTGTAGCCTACTTCTTGGCAAGAGGTCCTGAATAGTTATGAAAAATGAAGCCAAATCGAAATCGCATTTCGATTTGGCGTAGGGAAATTCCAGAGACGAAATTTTCCCGCTCTAAACAAAGGGAAATTCGAGGGATGGAACCTTTCAAGGTTTCCGATAGGTTGGAATAAACAGTCGTAAGTCGTAATGATAAGAGTAACTCAATTCGATGCTCACTGAATACCGCCCAAATTCGTACATCCGGGCTTTCGAATAGCCACCTCGGTGCAGGATACCTTTTTTCATGGCCCCTTCTCGGCGTCTTCTTCCTGGGCGATGGCATCGCGCCTAACCTGTAACCGGGAGGCATCGTAGTAGCTCAAGCCGGGTCGGCGCAGGGCGATATCGAGCTGGCGAATCGCCACTTCCAGGTCACCTTCGGAATAGAATTTTTCCGCCCGGTAGCGATGGGTGGCCGCCTCTTGTCCCGATTTGAGCGCGGCATCCGACATTTTTTGGTAAATTAGGGCCCGACCCGGCCGGTTACGGGCCACCTCTTCTAGGGTTTCGAGCGCCCGCGCGGGACGTCCCGCGGCCATGAGAATATCGGCATAGGCGATACGTAGCGGGATATTCGCCGGCCGCAGCCCGACGGCGGTACCCAGGACCTCAATGGCACGCTCCCTGGCACCCAGCTCGGCGTCGAGCCGCGCCTTCAGAACGATGAATTCGGCCTGATTCGGGTGCCGGACCAGCAATTTGTCGGTAACGGCACGCGCGGCACGGATACGATTGCCGCGGGCCAATCCCAACGCATAGCCATAGCGCGCGGCGGTCTCGTTACGGTAACGTCGGTGCTCGAGCTGGGACTGGAAATAGGTGATCGCCTTGCGCGCATTTCCGAACGAACGCTCGCGCAACCGGGCACGTACCAAGTGAAAGCGTAGAGAGTCCGGTCGTTGCTTGTATCCGTAGCGGTCGGCACGACCCAGGGCGTCGGCGATGCGGTTGGTGGTAACCGGGTGAGTGCGCAGAAACTCGGGGGCACCGATCTCATGGGCACGATTGGCCCGAGCTAGGCGCTCGAAGAAGCCGGGCATGGCGTAAGAATCGAATCCGGCAGCGGCCAAGGTGACGATGCCGATACGGTCCGCCTCTTTCTCATGCTCACGGGTGAAGTTGATTCGTCTCTGGACGGCCGCGGCCTGAATACCGGCAGCGGCCACTGCTCCCAGGTCGGCATCGACCTGGGCCCCGAGTACCGCGGCTACGATGAGCGCAGCAGCCGCAGGAATGCTCATGTGTTTCCGTTGCTCGAACGAGCGCAGCAAATGACGCTGAGTTACATGGGCGATTTCATGGGCCAAGACGGCGGCCAGCTCGCTCTCGCTCTGACTAATCAACACGAGACCAGAGAAGACGCCGATGTGGCCGTCGGGTCCGGCGAAGGCGTTGATGGCCGGATCTTCGACGAAAAAGAAATGGTAACGGCCGGCACCCGACCCGCTCGCGGTGACCAATCGATTACCCAAACCCTCGAGATAGTCGGTGAGCAGGGGGTCGTCGATAACCGATAGGGCCTTGCGTACGCTTTTCATGAACGCCTTGCCCAGGCGGCGTTCCCGGGTCGAGGAGATGACCCGATCCGCGGAGCTGCCGAAGTCGGGCAGGTCGAACGGCTGCGCCGGGCTCCGAATCGCGGGAGAGAGCAAGATGAATGCGACCGCCACAGACAGGATCGGACCGTGCATCGACTGCGGGACGGAGAGCTTCTTCATATCGTTACGAGGGTAGATCCCGAGGCGGAGCTCCATCGATAGGGCACCTTGAATTTTCTTCAAGTACCCTTGAAAAATCCAGTAGCAGGCTCATCGCTAACAATCAAACACCACTGGATTGAAAACTGGCAGGATATCCCTGATCCGCACGGGCATCTCGGATTTTTCGAGGTACCCATGAGTTTTGCTCAACCGGAGAAAGATGAGAATGAATAACAACCGACCGGACCGGGAGTCGAACAGGCGTATCCGGGTATTGTTCGTCTGCATGGGTAACATCTGTCGCTCCCCGACCGCCCAAGGCGTCTTCCATAACCTGTTGGAAAAGGAAGGATTGCAGGCGATGATCGGTACCGATTCGGCGGGAACCCATACCTATCACGTCGGCGAGCCCCCGGATCGGCGGGCCCGGCAGACGGCCCGACGTCGGGGGGTCGATCTCGGTGATTTGCGCGCCCGATTGATCGTACCGGAGGATTTCTCTCGGTTCGAATATGTGCTTGCCATGGATCAGGAGAACCTCCTCGACTTGACCGGAATCTGCCCGCCGGGGCTCGAACATAAGCTGGGACTGTTCATGGATTTCGCACCCCATGCTCGGAGCCGGGAGGTCCCGGACCCCTACTACGGGGGACCCAGCGGCTTCGAGCGGGTCTTCGATCTGGTGGAAGAAGCCGCCAACGGGCTTCTAACCGATATCAAACAAAGGTTTCTCAGTGGCACCTCGAAGGAACCTAGCGGAGATTTATAGGAGGCAGGCTGTGCCCGTCGGAAAATATCGAGTACGCGCTGCAGGGGGGAAATCGGCTCTCTTGCATTTGGTGTGGATAGCGGGTCATAGCGACCTGACTCAAGTCGTGATGGGAAGCCCCGACTTGACGACGAACGGAGAAGTCGGCAGCCGGGTCAACTTACCCGCCACAAGGTAAAGGATGGTAATCAGGTGCCTGGTGGTCCCGTAGCCGCGGGCCCTGGCTTTGGCGGCCTGGATGAGGGAATTGACCGCCTCGACACGGCCGTTGGTGAGCCTGAAATCGAACGCATTGATGTTCTCGGCACAGGCACCATGAGCCTCGAGCGCATCGGCAAACTGGGCCACGCCCCGGGCTTTTCGCCCTTCGCAGGCATAGAGCACACGCCCGGAGCGTCGCCATTTTTCGCGAAACCCGAAATGGGGTCCGTCCGATTTCGGGTGCGAAAAATCAGGCGACGGCCATTGCCTTCGGCAGCCCGCGTTCGTCCTGCGTCCGTCCCGGTGCGCACTCCGCGCGGCACCAGGACTCCCGCAATGACTTGACGCCGTGTCGCATGGCCTTGGCATTTCGTCTCCGCCGGCGCTCACGCGCCGGACTTCGACCAAACGCTCGGCCCTACGCCTACGCGGGGGTCGTCGCACGCTGCTCGTCGCTATCGCTCCCTCGCTTCCTGTGCTCCTCCTGGGCATCGAGATCGTGAAACAAGCTGATGTCATTGTGTCCACGTTGCGAGGCGGTCTCATCGAGACCAACCGAGGTGACGGTCGAGAAGTCCTCCTGAACGTGTGCCTGATCGACGTAATGATCGAGGGTGCGCCAGACGCGCCCGTCGCTGACACCAGGCAATTGAGCGACCTGAAAGACCGCCATCGCCTTACAGAGGGTGACCAGTAAGGCCTCCATCCGTAGGCTGAAGCCGCTGTTGGGACGTGCCCAGGGCACCCCGACCTGGGAGTATAGTCTTGGCGCAGGTCCCGCAGCGCACACGGGGCATCTTGGCGTGGATGGAGGCTTAGAATTGAAAGCAGTTCAGGTGACGCCAGTCGCGCTCGACCGTGTCGTGGACCGGCGGGTGTTCCGCCCCACACTGCGGACAAGAACATCGTGTCCCCGGAGCGAAGGCGCGGTGGAAATCGATCCGGCCCGATTGGGGATCGAAGGCCACGTCGGAGGAGCACAGGAAAGCGAGGGAGCGTAAGCGACGAGCGGAGTGCGCGCCGGGACGGACGCAGGACGAACGCGGGCCGCCGACGGCCATGGCCGTCACCTAATTTTTTGCACCCGAAATCGGACGGACCCCATTTCGGGTTTCGCGAACAATAGCGACGCTCCTGAACGACCTCCCAAGGAGCCGGAAGGCCAAGCGCAACAGTAAACAACGACAACGGGTCCATGATGAAAACCTCCGACGTTTGGCCTAGCGACGGGTCCGAGCGCCTACAGGCGAAAAGAAGGGCACAGAGTAGGCTTGGAGCGGGTACCCTACGCGATGGGAAAAATGGCGCTACTCACACCAAACGCAAGAGAGCCGAAAATTCAGCTGCAAATAAACGCCAATGAACGCATGTGTTTAAGGTCTCCTTAAGACAAGTCGACGAGGATGAACTCATCTCTCGGCGTGTTCTCGGGTGTGCATTTGAGGTCGGCGAAGTCTTAGAGGCCAACTAAGAACTAACCTAATTGATTTAACATAAAAATATATCAGAAAGGGCTGTACCCACCGATCAGGCGTAGTATTTGGTAGGCACAGCCCACCTTACAGGTTAGTTAGTTTTTAGATAGCTTCTTAGGTCCTGGATCTCTTGGAATCTGTGTACGAGAAGGCTTTGTGCCTCGAGCTGGCCAAGCAACGAATTCCTTTCGAGCGGTAAAAGGAGTGAATAATCCACAGCCGAATATTTTTTGGCTCATTTTCGGCTATTTGCGTCCATTTGCGGCAAAAAAGAAAATATCGAGTAAGCCCAGTAGTGAGCACAACTCATCTTATGGTCGGCTGAGCCGTTGTTTCCAGGTTTCTCCGCGTCGTTTCAAAAGAGAACCCACCCCACCGGTAGGTGGTGCGCTGTCGCGCAGCAAGCACGTGGCAAGATAGGGAGGCCGCGGGGCACCGAGACTGTTCAGACACTGGTGTGAAGGCTAGGCATCTCGGCTTTATAGCCCGTGAGGCCGCTTGACGTGGACGAATAAATTAAATTATAAAATAATATGTTACGAGATGTTTGATGAAAGCCGTACCCGACGGACTCAAGTGTGTCGCAAGCGCAATTGATCGACAAGCTGAGAAGAACAGCTTACGCCACGGCGCAACGACGCCCGTCAAGGCCGTACCTTATAACCCGTTGCGTCGTAGCGCCGTGGCGTGAGATAGGAAAACCGGAGCTTTCCCCGGTTTTGTTATTTCCAGGATTTAATAGCGAGATTCCCTCACATTACCTATACCCGGAAACAACATAACTATAACGACACAAAATTTTTCAGGGTGCCCTGTCACCGGAGTGTCGCGATTGTTCGCGAAACCCGAAATGGGGTCCGTCCGATTTCAGGTGCAAAAAATTAGGCGACGGCCATGGCCTTCGGCGGCCTGCATTCCTCCTGCGTCCGTCCCGGCGCGCACTCCGCGCGGCACCAGGACTCCCACAAGGACTGGACGCCGTGTCGCATGGCCGAGCCTTTCGTCTCCGCCGGCGCTCACGCGCCGCACTCCGACGAAAGGCTCGGCCCTACGCCTACGCGGGGGTCGTCGCACTCCGCCCGTCGCTTACGCTCCCTCGCTTTCCTGTGCTCCTCCTCGGTCATGGCTTCCACCTCTGCCCGCCTACCGGGCAATACCACCAGCTCGGACCCGGATATTCCGGTCGGCGGCAGCTGAGAGGTATCGGTGGTCGGTCCCACCTCGGAGGCATCCGCTATCCGCTGTGCTGCGGCATTCGCGCGTCCTCGTCCGGCTCCGATAGCCGTAGCCGGCTCGCTATCGGGTGCCGATTGGGCGGCAATCTCCGATGTCGAGTCGAATACCGGCATAGGCCCCGTCGCCTCCCGCAGCACCTGGATATCCGATCCTTTGTCGGACTGCAGTCCGTCCCCAACCGGGTCGGCGGCAAGATCGGATGACCTCTGCCCGCCGTCGCCGTTACGAATCGCGACCTTTTTTCTACTGCGTCGGCGACGTACGGGATGTGATTCGGGGTTACCGGAATCCTGTCCTTCCCCGGCAGACTCGGTAGCAACCGATTCCGATGCGATGGCGGATGACTCTTCCGGAGGTTGCATCAATCCGCCGGCGGCTGCGTCCGGGAGGGACCGGGGTAGATTTTCAGCCTGACGAGCGGGCAGCCGAGTATCGGTCACGGGTTCGGTAGCCACGGCTACGAAAGATGCTGCCGGATCGGACCGGGCAGACAAAGCTGGCGCCACCGCTTCGGATTGCTTCGGAGCCGACCGGGCATGGCCCCCCATGCCGGGACCTGAAGACACTTGGAGACCCGACGATTGGTCGCTCGCGGGCCCGGCATCGGCGGCGATACCGACCGATGTCGTGCGAGTCCCCGGCCTATCGTCGGTGGCGGCTTCGCGCTTATCGGGGCTCGCGGTCCGGCGTACCGGCTCGCCGGCTGGGCCGCCCTGCCGGCGGCTATCGTCCCGACGTCCTTCGCCACCTCTGCGACCACGTCCGCGACTACCGCGGCGCGTGCCACATTCTCCGTTTTCAGGTCCGTCCGCAGAGCCTGCGGCCTCATTGCCGGTCGACTGCCGTCGGTTACCGCCTCCCATCGGCCGGTCAGCGGTCCCGGCTGCCGGTGTCCCCCCACC
>Ga0209681_1000107_pt1 | contig 21874 bp, 17 predicted proteins | sample WorMetLIZISLAND2_3_FD_187416 | JGI IMG/M metagenome (GOLD analysis project Ga0209681, IMG submission 187416) | Marine gutless worms symbiont microbial communities from Max Planck institute for Marine Microbiology, Germany - Olavius clavatus LIZARD... ... | reverse complement strand
GCGGAGCACCTCATCGTCGCCTCGGGCGCCAGCTCCGAGCCCAGGACCGGGATACAGGCGAAGTTCCGCAGCCCGTCGAGATCATCGGTCGCCACGACATTGTGCAGGGTGACGTTCCCCGTGTTCTTCACGTCGAACATGTAGACGACCGGAGTGTCGACACCAAGCGTGTCAGGATACGTCGCCCTCTTCGTGATCGAGATCCCCGGACTCCGAGGCGGGTTCTCAACATGCGAGTCTTCGTAGTCGACAGCGGGGCCGGTCGGCGGCGTCCCGACGGCCTTGGCTGTGTTCCTGATCTCCCCGGCGTCCACGTTCTCCTGCGTCACGACGTAGGAGACGACACACGTCAGGGCCTCGCCCGGGCCCAGGGTCGCCGGGTAGGCCCGGTCACAGCCGGCGGGGACCACAGGAACCGTCAAGTCGGTCACCGTCACATCGGTCAACGTGACGTCCCCGTCGTTCACCGCGGTCAACGTGTATTCCAGGGTGTCGCCCAACGTCACCGACTCCGACCCGTCCTCGTCAAGGTTTCTCGCCGTCTTCGACAGGGAGATAGCCGGATTCTGCGGCAGGGTGAGCTTGTGATCGCCCGTGTCGGTGACATCGTCAGTGGGGTCGGTCGGGTCGCCGCCCGGCTCCTCCGCCCTCACCTTCCCCGTGTTGGAGATGTGTCCCCTGTCAACGTCAGCCTGGGTCACCGTGTAGTCAGCGGAGCACGTCATCGTCGCCTCGGGCGCCAGCTCCGAGCCCAGGACCGGGGAACAGGCGAAGTTCCGCAGCCCGTCGAGATCATCGGTCGCCACGACATTGTGCAGGGTGACGTTCCCCGTGTTCTTCACGTCGAACATGTAGACGACCGGAGTGTCGACACCAAGCGTGTCAGGATACGCCGCCCTCTTCGTGACCGAGATCCCCGGCTTCTGGTCGGGGTATTCGACGTGGATATCCTCACCCTCGACGGGCGCGCCCTTCGGCGACGTCCCGACGGCCTTGGCGTCGTTCCTGATCTCCCCGGCGTCCACGTCGTCCTGCGTCACGACGTAGGGGAAGCCACACGACAACGCCTCGCCCGGGGCCAGGGTCGCCGGGTAGGCCCGGTCACAGTCGGAAGCGGTCACAGTGCGCATCGTGTCGGTCAACGTCACATCGGTCAACGTGACGTCCCCGTCGTTCACCGCGGTCAACGTGTATTCCAGGGTGTCGCCCAACGTCACCGAGCCCGACCCGTCCTCGTCAAGGTTTCTCGCCGTCTTCGACAGGGAGATAGCCGGATTCTGCGGCAAGGTGTGCCTGTGACCGCCCGCGCCGGTGACATCGTCAGTGGGGTCGGTCGGGTCGCCGCCCGGCTCCTCCGCCCTCACCTCCGCGTCGTTGAGGATCTCCCCGGCGTCCACGTTCTCCTGGGTCACGACGTAGGGGAAGTCGCACGACAGGATCTCGCCCGGGCCCAGCGTCGCCGGGTAGGCCCGGTCACAGGAAGGAGAGCTCAAATCAAGCATCGTGTCGGTCAACGTCACTTCGGTCAACGTGACGTCCCCGTCGTTCACCGCGGTGAGGGTGTAGACGAGGGTGTCGCCCAACGCGGCCGAGCCCGACCCGTCCGCGTTGGCGGCCGTCTTCGACAGGGAGATAGCCGGATTCTGCGGCAAGGTGAGCTTGTGATCGCCCGTGTCGGTGACATCGTCAGTGGGGTCGGTCGGGTCGCCGCCCGGCTTCTCCGCCCTCACCTTCCCCGTGTTGAAGATGTGTCCCCTGTCAACGTCAGCCTGGGTCACCGTGTAGTCAGCGGAGCACCTCATCGTCGCCTCGGGCGCCAGCTCCGAGCCCAGGACCGGGATACAGGCGAAGTTCCGCAGCCCGTCGAGATCATCGGTCGCCACGACATTGTGCAGGGTGACGTTCCCCGTGTTCTCCACCACAAGATCAAAGAAGACGTCGACTCCAAGGCCGAGGTCGCCGAGATACGCCGAGCCCTTCGTGATAGTGATCCCCGGCTTCTGCGGGACCGCGACCACCTCGCTGTCGGAGCCGGTGATGTCGTCAGTGGGGTCGGTCGGGTCGCCGCCCGGCCCCTCCGCCCTCACCTCCGCGTTGTTGAGGATCTCCCCGGCGTCCACGTTCTCCTGGGTCACCGTGTAGTCGGCGGTGCACGTCATCGTCGCGTTCGGCGCCAGGTCCGAGCCCAGGACCGGGTTACAGCCCAGGACCGACAGGCCGTCGAGCGGGTCCGACACCATGACATTCGTCAGGATGACGTTCCCCGTGTTCTGCGCCACGAACTGATATGTGAGCACATCATTAACCGAGACGTCGGACGACCCGTCGTCATCGTCGTTCGACAACATGGTCTTGGCCAACGTGATCTGTGGGTCCGGCGGCGGATACACCTGAACGGTGTGAGTGTCCCAGTTCGCGAACTCGGATTTGGTCGCCGACGCGGTCACCCCGTTGTCGATCTGACCCGCCTCGGCGTCGGCCTCGGTCACGACATAAGTCGCCGTGCACGTCAACGTCGCGTTTAGCTCGAGTTTGAGCGGGAGTGTGTCCAGGTCACAAGTGAAAGCGGAGAAGTCCTTGTCCCATACGTCAACAAGCGGATCCCGTAAGTGGATGTAGTTGATCTTGTCGTCGTGATGGTTCTCCACAACGAACGTGTAGGTCAACGTGTCCCCAGCGGTCACATTACCGGAGAAGTCGGCGTCGCCGGTGAGAGCGCTACTCTTGTCCACGGTGATCTCGGGGTCGGGTGGAATCGCAGTGGAGACAGTGGCTTCGACCTCAATCAGAGCGCCGTTGGGGTCGATAGCGCTTGCCGTCGCCGTGTTCACCACCTCCCCCAGATGGAGAGTGTGCTCGTCCACATCGACCTTCGACGTGCAGGTCATCGACTCGCCGGGCGCCAGCGTGGCAGGGTCGTCGGGCTCGCACTTGGGATTATCCATCCCCGGAAGCGGGTCGAGCACCTCGACATCTGAGAGAACGACACTCCCGTTGTTGGTCACCTCGAACGTGTAGTGGAGCTCATCGCCAAATGAGAGGACTCCGTTCTTGTCGTCGTCCTTGTAAGTCGTCTGGGTCTTGACGAACGTGAGCGAGGTTGAGTCCTGGCTCAGCGCCGGGCTCGGGGTGGGTAAGATCAAGAGGGCAGCCGCCGCGACCGTCGCCATCGCCGTCGCCGTCACACCTCCCAGGACGTCTTGGGCGTTTCGCCGAATAGTTAGCTGCACAAAGCTCTTCCCATCGCGCCGGGCAACGGCGACATGAAAACCCAATATCGGCAGAATCCAATCCCAACTTGATGACTCCGCGGGACCTGCGCGCCGTTCGCCTTCGGGGGCGGCTCAGCCGGGCGGCGGGTCCCAGGCGCGGCAACCACCGACACCGGGCCGTTGTTTGGCGTTGGACTGCCCGAGTCCGGCGCCCACCCGGCTAGTGGTGTGTCGTGCAAATAGCGAAGCTGTGTCTACCGCCGTCATCGTCACCCACGCGGCGACACCTATTCGGCGAACCGCCCGCCGGGTGGGGCCGCGGTCACCGCCCGAGATTCACCAGCGACTCGGGCGCCTTCCGCACATACCACCTCATGCACTCCGACCCGGTCCGCTTCGCCCATCGGTGTTGCGGCTCTATCAAGCGGCCCGAGAGCGCGGCGATCCGCTCGTCAAGCGCCTCCCTCTCCCCCGGCCAGTACTCCTCCGCCCGCCCCGACGCCAGTTCCTCGTACCTGAAGAACAGGTACGCATACAGATCGGCGAGCTGGAGCAGGTCGACATGGTGGGACTTCGCGGTGAACGCGCTGTCGATCACCTGGTCGAGCCGGCCGTTGCCGTCGACCCGGCCGTAGTAGTCGTCCGTCCACGGAGGAGGCTCGGCGAGCAGCTCCGCCATTCGATCGACCTGCATCTTGTTCTCGTCGAAGACCACCACGGCCCGGCCCTTGTTCTCAGGCCGCTTCTGACCCTCCCGCTGAAGCTGAAGGACAAGATGCAGCGCCAGGGACCTCCAAGTGTCGATCCCCTTGATCGGCGCCGCCTTCCCCGACTTCAGCGCGCTGAGAACCAGGTTGTGCTTCCCCTCGACCACCCAGCCGACGAGCCTGTCGATGATGTCGCCTCTCGCTTCGCCGTCAACCTTCCCCCACTTCTTCTTCCCTCGATACAGGTCGCGGCCCTTCAGCTCCTTCATCTTCCGCAGCAGCTTGAGCTCGTCGGCGGAGAACAGCGCTCTGAGGCCCCTCTGGGCCCGGGTCAGCCTCTGCGCGTCGCAGACGACGCCCACCATCACCGCCGTAGCCGCCTTGCCGTCGAAGCCTGTCTCATCGATGTAACAGAATCTCACCTGCGAACTCCCTTCTCCGACTGGGTATCGACCCCGGCCGCGGACGCCTTGAGCCTGTGGTCCTCGCCGACGACCCTTGTCAGCTCGTTGTAGGAGGCGGTGAGCCCTCGCAGCTCACGGACCGCGGCCCCGTGCCCGTCGAACTCGCCGACGGTCAGCCCGTCAGGCTCGTAGACCCTCCTGAACTCCGCGACCCGATCGCTCAGCGCAGTCAAGACGTCCGGCGGCGCCGGCTCGTCGATCCGCCTCTTGACCTCCCCCTGGGAGGCGTTGACGAACCTCTGCCAACCCGCCGGGATCGTCAAGACGGCGTCCGCGCCGATCGCCTCCGACCAATGAAGCTGGTGCCGGCACGCCGCCGCCGCCAGCCTCGCCCGGAACCCGCGCTCCCGGTAGATCCCATAGACCCTCTTGAACACGGCGACGCCTGCCCACGGGAGATGCTCCGGGTCCAGCGCCGTTCCGTCCCGCTCGGCGGCGGCCCCAACCCAGTCGTCGATCCTCCCCACCATGATCACGCACACCGGCGACATGGCGTCGGCGCCCAAGCCCTCAGCCTCCCGCCGGGCAAGCCCGCGTTCTATCGCCTCGCCCGCGGCGATCGCCTGAGCCGCCGTGAAGCAGGCGCCGGCGCTCACGCTCACCCCGCGGCGGACGGCTTCCTCCACAGCCGCCAGCCCCCGGCTCGTCGCGGGCAGCTCCACTCCCATGTTCGGGGCGAGAGCCGAGAATCCGATCGCCTGCCCGACCATCCGGTCCACGCTTCCGTAGCTCCCCGGGCCCGCCTGAATGGAGAACCTCCCCTTCCTCCCTCCCTCCCTCTTGAACACAGGCGCCAGAAGCTCCGCCCCCCTGACCCCGACCTCCTCGTAGACCTTCCACATGACGTCTTCGTCCGTCCACGAGGGGTTGGCGCCGATCAGCTCCCCGATGCGATCGCCCCAACAGACTCTCTCCCCCCGCAGCACCCTCACAACCGCCCTCGGGTCGCCGACGGCCCCCGTCGCCCCGTGCTCGACTGCGTACCTCAACTCCGCCGCTGAGCACGACTCGCTCCAGAAGTCCGTCTTCGTCGTCATCACGATCTCGTGCAGAGGGCTTCTGAAACCGGTCCTCAGCATCTCTCCTCACAAGCGTCGGGGGACGGGCCGGCGGGCGAGGGCCCCGGCGAGGCGCCCCAGACGCGACAAGGCGCCGGGCCTCCCCCATGCCCGGCACGCCGAAGGGCGATCACCCCCGGGCCGGCGCCTCGTCTTCCGATCACCGCTCCCTTAACTCTCGGCGCCGCGCACGGCGCCCTTGAGGAAGCGCCCCCGCAACGACCTCGCCGCCGCGACCCCTTCGTCGCAGGCGCGGCCGTCCCCGCGGGCTCGGGAACCGGGAGGCCGCGGGTGCGCCGGCGCTCAGAAGACGGGACGGGCGATTCTCAATGCACAAACTTCGGTATAGGCGAATCCAGAGCATTAGGAAACTGGGGATGAGTGGAGCTGAGGGGATTTGAACCCCTGACCCCTTGACTGCCAGTCAAGTGCTCTGCCAGGCTGAGCTACAGCCCCCTTCGGGAGACCCCCACCCTAGCGCCCGCGCCGCTCCCCCGCCGCTCAGCCGTCCGCCGCGACCGGCGCCTCCCACACCACGCGGGGCGCGTCCCCCCAGAGACGCTCCAACGAGTAGTACTCCCGTGCCGCCCTCTGGAAGATGTGCACGATGATGTCGCCGTAGTCGATCAGCACCCACTCGGCCTCGTCCCGGCCCTCCACCCGCAACGGCTTGACGTCGCACAGCTCCTTCAACCTCTCCTCCATATGGTCCGCCAGCGCCTGCACATGCCGCTGCGAGCCGCCGTCGGCTATGACGAAGACGTCCGACAGGAAGAAACGGCTCTCGACGTCGAGCAGGACGAGGTCGGTCCCCTTCTTGGCGAAGATGGCGTCCGCCGCCATCCGGGCCAGTTCCGCGCTCTGCTCTACGACGACTCCTCCGTCTCAGTTACCTCCCCCAGCCTATCCGCTCCCTCCCTGTAGAGGCCCTTCGCCTCGATGTAGGCGTGGACCGCCGCCGTGGTCAGGAACCGGAAAGGCCGCCCGGCGCCGGCCATCTCCCTGATCGCATCCCCGCTCACGTCGAGCATGGCCATGTCCAGCAGCACTGCGTCGGGAAGCAGCGCGGCCGCCTCGGCGAGATCCGCCCCCGGCCTCGGGGCGACCGCAATCGCTGCCAAGGCGAGCACGTCGTCGGGGTCCTTCCAGGCGGGTAGGTCGAGAGCCGCGTCGGCGCCGAGGATCAGGACCAGGTCCTCCTCAACGGGGAAGGACCGCAGCGTGTCGACCGTGTAAGTGGGGCCCGCCCGCCTCACCTCCTGATCGTCGACCTCGAAACCCGGGACCCCATCAACGGCGAGGCGAGTCATCTCAAGACGGTCCTCCGCCGGGGACATCGGCCTGCCCGCCTTCCGCCACGGCGACCCCGCCGGCATGAGCACCACCCGGTCGAGGCCCAACTGGTGGAGGGCCGTCTCCGCCGCATGGAGATGGGCTATGTGAACGGGGTCGAACGTCCCGCCGAGTATCCCAGTGCGCACGCCGCCGAGGATAGGGGCGCGGCGGCGTCACCAGCCGGAGCGCCCTGGCGACGTCGGTCCGGCGGCAACCCATATGACGCTCCGGGTCGACGTAGACCCCGCCGACCCTGACCGAGAGGTGCACCCCGCCCCGGCCATGGGCGACCCCGGCGGTCCCGATCACCCGACCCCTGCTCACCCGGTCTCCCTTGGCTACTCCCACCGACGACAGGTAGGAGACCGACACCTTGAAGCCCGGCAAGGCCTGGATGGTGATCGACTTCATCCCGGCGACCGAGCCCGCGAACGACACCGTCCCGGAGACAGGCGCCCGCACCGGGGCGCCGGGGGCGGCCTCGAAGTCGGCGCCCCAGTGACCTGCATAACGGCCCACCGGGGCGAACCGGTCGATCACCGGGCCGTCGACCGGGGGCGCCAGGCAGACGGCGGCGAAAGCCATGACAACCAACATCACACCGCCGAACGTATCGCTCCCCGCTCACGATTGGAAGGGGGCTCGCCGATAAGCTCCACGGTCGTCTAGATTCCGCCGTCGTCGGCGGTCGTCCAGACTCCGCCTTCGTCAGCAAAGGAAGCCCCATGAGCACGACACGCCTCGGCCTGATGGGTTTCGGTCGCATCGGCCGAAACGTCTTCAGGCTGCTCCACGACCGCGACGACATCGACGTCGTCGCCGTCAACGACACAGCCGACCCCGCCAGTCTCGCCTACCTCCTCAAGTACGACTCGATCTACGGCCGTCTCCCCGTCGACGCCGTCTACTCCGACGGGGCCTTGAGCTACGGCGCCAAGACCGTCGCCTTCGAGGACGCCCGGGCGCCCGCCGACACCCGTTGGGGCGACCAGGGAGTCGACGTCGTCTTGGACACGACCAGCCGCTACCGGTCGCTCGCCTCCCTGCACGGCCACCTCGAGAACGGCGCCGGCCGCGTCGTCCTCACCTCGAGCCCGGAGACCCCCGGCGAGATCCCCCTGCTGCTCAGGGGCATCAACGACGAGCTGCTCGACGACCGGCCCGACGTCGTGGCCCTCGGCTCCAACACCTCGAACGCCGCCGCCCCCGTCCTGGAGATCCTCGACGCCGCCTTCGGCCTGCGCCGGGCGTACATGACGACCGTCAAGGCGATGTCCCACTCGGGCCGTCTCGCCGACGTCCCCGCCGACTCCTTCCGCACCAGCCGAGCCGCCGGCGAGAACATCATCCCGGCCGAGACCAACTCCGCCGAGCTCATCACCCAGGCCCTCCCCGGCCTCGCCGGCAAGCTGAACGTGGTCGCCCTGAACGTTCCCGTGGCCGACGGGTCGACCGTCGACATGGTCGCCGAGACGTCGAGAGACACCGACATCGACGAGGTGAACGCCGCCGTGAGGGAGGCGGTCGCCGACCGCTACCTGGGCGTCATCGACTACGCCGAAGACCCGATCGTGTCGTCCGACGTCAGGCTCGACCCGCACTCCGGCGTCTACGACAGCCTGGCGACGATGGTCACCGGCGGGAGCATGGTGAAGACCATCACCTGGTTCAACAACGGCTGGGCCTACTCCCAGCGCACAGTCGAAGTCGCAAGCGCAATCGCCGCCCAGATCAAAGGAGGAGCGAAATGACCAGAGTCGGGATAAGCGGGTTCGGCCGCATCGGCCGGGCCGTCTTCAGGATCATCGCCTCCCGCCCCGAGTCGGGCATCGAGGTGGCGGCGATCAACGACCTCTCCGACGACGACACCCTCGCCTACCTGCTCGAGTACGACTCGGTGATGGGCCACTTCGACCAGCCGGTGAGCGTCGCCGACGGCCTGATGACCGCGGGCGACCAAGAGGTCCGCATGCTCATGGAGAGCGACCCCGCGCAACTCCCCTGGGGCGATCTCGGCGTCGACATCGTCATCGAGGCGACCGGCGTGTTCAGAGACCGCGCCTCGCTCGGCAAGCACCTCGCCGCCGGGGCCAAGCGGGTGATCCTCACCGTGCCCGCCAAGGGGGAGATCGACGAGACCATCGTCTTGGGGGTCAACGACGAGGAGCTGGACGCCGGGGACATCATCGTCTCCAACGCCTCCTGCACCACCAACTGCCTCGCTCCCCTGGCCAAGGTCCTCGACGACAGCTTCGGGGTGCGCAAGGGCGTCATGACCACGGTGCACGCCTACACCAACGACCAGCGGCTCGCCGACGTCCCCCACTCCGACCTGCGGCGCGCCAGGGCGGCCACTGAGAACATCATCCCCACCACCACCGGGGCGGCCAAGGCGGTGGGCAAGGTCCTGCCCAACCTCGACGGCAAGCTCGACGGCATGGCCATGCGGGTGCCCGTTCCCGACGGCTCCACGGTCGACCTGGTGGTCGAGCTCGACAAGGACGTGACCGCCGCCGAGGTGAACGCCGCGGTCAAGGCCGCCGCCGACGGGCCGCTCCAGGGCATCCTCCAGTACACCGAGGACGCCATCGTCTCCACCGACATCATCGGCAACCCGCACTCCTCGATCTTCGACGCCAGCGGGACCCAGGTGGTGGGCGAGCCCGCCAACCTGGTGAAGGTCATGTCGTGGTACGACAACGAGTGGGGTTACTCAAACCGGGTCGTCGACCTCATCGAGCGTCTCGCCGACGTGCTCCAAGTCGAGCCCGCCTGACCGCCGCCTCACCCGTCGGCCAAGCCTCACCCGGCAACGCCGAGCCTCACGCGGCCTCGCCGTCGAGCCTCACCCGCCCTCGCCGGGACCGCCCCCCTCGAGGTAACCGGCCTTGATCCGCCGCCGCAGGGTCTTGCCCGCCGCGCTCAGGGGGAACTCGTCGAAGACGACCACCTCGCCCACTTTCTGATACCTGGCCTCCACCCGCTCGTTGACCCAGGCGGCCAACTCCTCGGGGTCTATCGGCTCGCTCAGCGTCACCGCCGCCACCGGCTGCTCCCCCCACTTGGGGTGAGGTGCGCCGAACACGGCCACGTCCTTCACCGCCGGGTGGCCGATCACGACGTCCTCGATGTCGCGGGGGTACACGTTCACCCCGCCCGAAATCAGCATGTCCTTCTTCCGGTCGACCAGGTACAGGTAGCCGTCGTCGTCCACATAGCCCAGGTCGCCCGAGTAGAGCCAGCCGTCTTTGATGGCGTCGGCCGTCAGGTCGGGGCGCTTGTGGTAGCCGGGGGTGGTGATCGGGCCGCGGCCGATGATCTCCCCCACCTCGCCCGGCGGCAGGTCGGCGCCATGGTCGTCGACGATCCTCATCTCGTAGAGAGGGGGCGGGATGCCGACCGACTCCATCTTGTCGGGGAAGTCGAGTTTGTCCAGGATCGTCACGAACCCCTCGGTCAACCCGTACAGCTCGTAGAAGACGCCCGGCAACCGCCTGGCGAACTCCTGCTTCTGCTCAAGGTGGAACGGGGCGCCGACGGCGCACACCATCTCCAGGTCGGGGAGGCGCTCGCTGTTGAAACCCTCGTGTTGCATCAGCTCGATGATCTGGGAGGGGACCATGACGCAGTGGGTCGCCTTCTCCTCGGCCATCGCCTCCAACATCTTGGGGGCGTCGAAGCCCGCCATCAACGTCAAGGCGCAACCCATGTTGAGCCAGGGCATCAACGTGAGGAAGGCGCCGTTGAACACCAGGGAGCCGGAATGCAGGATCACGCTCTCGGGGGCGATCCGATAGGAGTTGGCGAAACCCGTGGCGTAGGCGGTGCGCACATAGTGGGTGTGGACGATGCCCTTCGGGTCTCCCGTGGTGCCCGAGCTGTAGATGATGTTGAACACGTCGTCGTCGGAGACGGGGGGGACGGCCGGGGCCGGGGCCGGGCCTGCGGCCGTCTCCGGGTAGGGGCGGAAACCCTCGGCTTCTCCGTCGACCAGGAAGACCATGTCGTCGGCAAGATCGAGCCCATCCCGGATCGGGGCGACGTGTTCGACCATCCGGCTCATGGTGAACAGCGCCTTCGAGCCTGCGTCGTTGATCAGGTTGACCAAGCCGCTCCCCCGCAGCAGCGGGCTGAGCGGCGCCACGACGAAACCCGCCTTGGCCGCCGCCAGATAGAGCTCGATCACCGCCGGGGAGTTGTCGAGGGTCATGGCCAAGGCGTCGCCCTTCCCCAGGCCCTCGCCGTGCAGCGCGGCGATGAGGCGGTCGACCCTCCGCTTCAACTCGGCCCACGTCCAACGCTCGCCCTCGAAGACCAGGGCCGTGTGATGGGGCCGGTAGCGGGCGTGGCGGTCCATCAGCGCGTTGAGCGCCATCAGAGCCCTTCGATGAACTCGAGGATGGCGGCCGCCGCCTGTCTCGCCGGCTCGCCGAACAGCATCGTCATGTGGTTCGCCTCGAGCTCGACCATCTTGATGTCGGGCACCCGCGAGGTGATGAGAGCCGCCTGGTCCGCAGGCAGGATCGCCGGGGAACCGGGGGGGCCGAACGGCCCCGAGGCGCGGATGAGCAGCGTCGGCTTGGCGACCGCCTTCTGCGTCGCCTCCCAGTCGACCTTCACACACCCCTCCAGCACGGCGTCGATGTGCTCGGGCTTCGACCTGGGCCGCACCCCGTCTTCAAAGTCCTCCACGTCGGCCCGGTAGTAGGCCTCGATCTTCGGGTCCCACCACCCGTCGAAGAACGGCATCGCCCTCATCGCCGTCAGGTATGCCTGAAACGAGGGGTAGGCCGTCTTCAGCCTGCCCAGAGAGGGTTGGATCTGGGACCGCACCTCCTCGTTGACCTGGGCGGGCGGGTCGAGGGCCACCACCCCGGCCACCCGCTCCGGGTGGGCCGACGCCATCCACAAGCTGAGCAGCCCGCCGTAGGAGTGGCCGCCCATCACCACCTTGTCGATCTCCAAGACGTCGAGGGCGCCGGTGATGTCGGCGGCGTGGTCGGCCAGGTCGTAACCGGAGTCCGGTTTGTCCGACAGGCCGCGCCCCCGCAGGTCGAAAGCAAGGGTCCTCACAACCGGCGCCAGTCCCCCGGCGACGATCTCGTCGAAGGAGTGTGCGTTGGCGGTGAGGCCGGGGGCGAGGACCAGCACCGGCCCGTCGCCGGGATGGTCGATGAGATGGGTGCGCACCCCGTTCGCCACGACGTGGCGCTCCACGGTCACTCCCCCTCGGCGACGAACGCCGCTATCGCCTTCGCCGCAACGGCCGCCCGCTCCCCGAAAAGGGAGGTGATGTGGTTCCCCTCCAGCTCCGCCATCCGGGCGTCGGCCAACGCCTCGACCGTCCTCTTGGCCTGGTCCTCGGGCAGGATCGGGGGCGACCCCGGAGGCCCGAACGGCTCGGTCGCCCTCATGAGGAGCACAGGCTGGGCCACCCGAGAGGCGGTCTCGCCGAAATCGACCTCCGTCAAGCCGACGAGCGCCTGACGGATCTTCGCCGGGTCGAGGCGAGAGCGAACCGTCATGTCGTCGTCGATGACCACATCGGCACGGTAGTACTCCTCGAGGTCGGCGTCCCACCACCCGTCGTAGTAGGGCATCGCCTTCACCTGCTCGAGGTAGGCCTCCCAGGACGGCGAGACCAGCTCGAGCCGCTGCAACGCCGGGCCGATCTGGTCGACGATCGTCGGGCTCACCTCGATCGGGGAGTCGATCACCACCGCTCGGCTCACCCGCTCGGGGTGCTCGGCGGCGAGGTGGTAGGTGATCAGCCCGCCGTAGGAGTGGCCGCCGACGGCCGCTCGGTCGATGCCGAGGGCGCTCATCATCCCAATGACGTCCAAGCCGGTCTCCGCGACCGAGTATCCCTCCTCGGGGTGGTCGGAGAGGCCCCGGCCCCGCAGGTCCACGGCCAAGACGCGCACCGCAGGGCTGAGCCCGGCCCCGACGAGGCCGCCGAAGAAGGCGGCGCCCGCGTTCAGCCCGGGGAGCAGGATCAGCGGGGGCCCGTCGCCGCCGTGATCGACGCAGTGAAGCGTGATCCCGTTGGTCTCCACATAACGATCAACCGCCATCACCTACTCCTTGACTCGACCAGGCTCCTGAGCCGCTCCCAACCCCGGGCCCTCTCGATGGCCCGCAGCCTCCACGTGCCCACGATGCCGTGCGGAAGGTAGAGAACGATCCCGATGAAGACCAACCCGAGCATGATCCCCGCGGCCGCCCCGAACCACTTGTCCAGGTAGAACTCGAGCAGGCGGAACACCGCCGCTCCCAGCACCGCCCCGCTGAGCGTGCCCATGCCTCCGATGAGGATCATCAGGAGGACCGCCACGGTCCAGAACAACCCGGCCACGTTGGCGCTGACGATCGGGGCGTGCAGGGCGTGCACCGCCCCGGCCAGCGCCGCCGTTATCGACGACACGATCAGGGCGACGACCTTGAACCAGAACGTGTTGTACCCGAGCATGAGCGCCCTCGCCTCGTTCTCGCGGTTGGCCGTCAGCACTCGGCCCGTCGGCGAGTCGACCAGGCGGCGGTAGAGTGCATAGACGAGGATCAGCAGCCCGCCCGCGATGAAGTAGAAGCGAAGGCGATGCACGTTGGTGTCGAGCCACTCGGGCGGGTTGACGCCCTGAAGCCCCACGTCGGACCCTGTCCACTCCGACAGCTCGGTGGACAGGATGATGATCTGGAAGATCACTGCGAACCCGAGCGTCACAAGGGCGTAGGCGATGCCCCCGACCCTGGTCAAGGGGACAGCGAACAACACCGCCTGGATCAACGCCAGGACCAGGACCACGGCGAGCACGGCGACCATCGGAAGCTCGAAGGTCTTGATGCCGATCCCGGCGGCGTAGGCCCCGACGGCGAAGAACATGGCGTGCCCGAACGAGAAGATGCCGCTCACGCCGAGCAGCAGGTCGTAGCTGAGGGCGAACACCGCGAAGATGAAGACCTCCACGGCGAGTCCTTGGAGGAAGACCGACCCGCCCGACTCGCCGCGGAGCACGGCGCCGAACGAGTCCCCGTTGACCAGCCCGATAACGAACGGGAAGGCGACGAGGGCGGCAAGGGCCGCCAACGCCCCGCGGCGCCGGGACAACAGCGAGCCTTCTCGGGCGACGGTCACTCCGGCCGCCTTCCCAACAACCCGCCCGGGAGCGCGATGAGCACCACCACCATCGCCAGCACGATGACGGCGGGCACCAGGGCCGGGCTCGGCTCAAACGGCTCGTCGAGGAACGGGAGGTCGATGCCCACTTGGCCGTACTTGATGATGAACTGCTGGAGCAGCCCCACCACCAGGGCCCCGACGGCGGCGCCGGGGAAGCTGGTGAGGCCGCCGATGGCGAGGGCGATAAGAGCCGAGACAAGCAGCCTGCTCCCCATGTCCGGGGAAAGGGCCGACGCCGGGGCCGCCAGCACGCCGCCGAGAGCGGCGAGGGCCACGCCGAGGCCGAACACAGTCGTGAACACCGATCGGACGTTGACGCCCAGCGACTCCACCATGTCGGGGTCTTGCACGCCTGCCCGGATGATCATGCCGACCCGGGTGCGCTTGAGGAGGAGGGAGACGCCGACGAGCACGACGACCCCGACAAGCGGGATGAAGATCTCGTTGTAGGCCCTGATCCTCGCCCCGAACACTTCGATCGTCGAGCACCCGAATTCGAACAGGTCCCCCAGGTTGGTCGCCGGGCAACCCTCGCCGCGCCCGGCGAACACCTCCGGCCTCGGCATGCTGACCTCCGAGCGCCCCCAAACGGCCCGGATCGACTCGAGGAGGACGAAGCCGAGGCCGAGGGTGATCATCAGTTGGTAGATGGGCCGCTCGTAGAGGGGGCGGATGAGTGAGATCTCGACGAGGCGGCCCATGTAGAAGCCGCTGACGACGGCGACGACCACGGCGATGAAGAAGCGGAGGGTCGTCCCCCGGCCGAAGATCCAGTCGGTCAGAGACGTGTTGACCGCGGCCGCGACCAGGGCGACGGCGACCGCGGACGCCGCCGCCGCGTACACACCCCTCTTGACCGGGTCGCGGGGCCGCGGGCGGCCGCGCCGGGCCAGGCTCTGCGCTCCGGCCGCCGCCAGGATCCCTCCAGCCAGGGCGGCGAAGGCCGCCGCCGCGGGCGGCAACCTCCCGGGCGCCGCCGGGGGCGGGGCGGCCGGCTCGCCCGCGTCCATCGCCACCGAGTAGACGATGGGGCTCTGGTCGTAGACCTCCGGGTCCCAAATCGCCAGCGGGTAAGAGGCGAAGCCGACGGCCGCGATCACCAACCCCAGGGCGGCCAACGCCCACGCCCACCTCCGCCGCAGGGCGACCCTCCGCGCCCACAGCGGCCCGAGGATCGGCCCGACGAGGAACAGGGCCAGAGGCGTGAGGAAGTCGAGGAACGTGTCGGGCCTGACGTAGACGGTCCACCCGACGTAGGCGCCCAGGGCGAACAGCTCGCCGTGTGCCAGGTTGAGCACGTCCATGAGCCCGAAGATGAGCGAGAGGCCCGCGGCGACCAAGAAGATCAGGGCCGCCGACGACAGGCCGCGGACGCTTGTGACCACGGCGTCCCCCGTCTCCAACCCAAGCCCCGCCGCGGTGAAGAGGGCGACAAAGGCGGCGAAGGCCCACAACCTCGCCCTGCCCGCCCCTCGCAGGGCGCTCACGCCGCCCCCAGGTATCGGCGGATCGTCTCCTCGTCGTCGACGAGGTCGGCCATGTCGCCCGACTTGACGGAGGCGCCCTGCTCGACGATCACATACCGGCGGGCAAGCTCGGCGGCGACGCTGAAGTTCTGCTCCACCAAGACAATCGCCGCCGTGTCGGCCAGGCGCCGGACGGCGTCGACCATCTGCTCGACGATTACCGGGGCGAGGCCCTCCGTGGGCTCGTCGATGAGCAGGAGCCGATTGTCCGCGGTCATCGCCCGCGCCAACGTCAGCATCTGCTGCTGGCCGCCGGAGAGGCCGGCGCCCGACAGCTTGATGAGCCTCTTCAAGTCGGGGAACAAGCCGAAGATCAGCTCGGAGCGGCGCTCGAAGTCGCCTTTCGACCGCTCGGCCAAGAGGAGGTTCTCCTTGACGCTGAGATCGCGGAAGACGGCCCGGTGCTCGGGCGCGTACCCGACGCCGAGGGCGGCGATGTCGTAGGTGGGCCTGCCTTGAAGCTCCTCGCCGTCGAAGACCACCTCTCCGGACCGGGGCGGGGTCAGCCCCATGATCGTCTTCAAGGTGGTGGTCTTCCCGGCGCCGTTTCGGCCGAGAAGGGCCAGGATCTCCCCGGGCTCGACGTCGAGGCTGACGCCTTGGAGGATGTGGTACTGGGCGATGTAGGTGTGGGCGGCTCTGACCTCCAGGAGCGGGCTCATCCGGCGCCCCCGTAGCTCCCTCGGCCGAGATAGGCCTCCTGCACCTCTTCGTTGGCGGCGATCTGCGAAGGCGACCCCTCTGCCAGGACCCGGCCTTGGTGCATGCAAGTGATGACGTCGGACACCGCCATCACCACGTTCATGTTGTGCTCCACGAGGAGCACGGTCTTCGCGGCCGACTCCTGCACCGACTGGATCAGCTCGATGAAGGCGGGTACGTCCTCGGCCCCCATCCCGGCCGTCGGCTCGTCGAGGAGCAGAAGCTCGGGGTCGGGCGCCAGGATCATCGCCAGCTCCAGCTTGCGTTGGTCGCCGTGGGAGAGGTCTTGAGCCGGCGTGGCGGCTCGGTCGGCGAGGCCCGTCAGCTCCATGACTTCGGCGGCCCGCCGGTAGTGCTCGGGGAAGTCGCGGGCCGACCTGAGCAGCCTGAAGCTGCCCTTCGCCGGCGCCTGCGCCGCCAAGCGGACGTTCTCGATGACGGGGAGGCGGCCGAACAGGTTGGTGATCTGAAAAGAGCGGCCGATCCCGAGGTGGGCCGTGCGGTGCACCGCCAGGTCGGTTATGTCCTCCCCCTTGAACAGCACCGACCCCCCGCTCGCCGCCAGCGTGCCGCTGATCACATTGAACAGGGTCGTCTTGCCCGCCCCGTTGGGCCCGATCAGCGAGTGGAACCCGCCCTCCTCGACGGACATGCTCACGCCGTCGACAGCGACGAGGGCGTCGAACGCCTTTCGCACGTCTCTTGTCTCGAGGATCGTCGCCATTGCGTTGGCGCCGGGGCGCGGCCAAGCCCGCCCCGGCGCTCAGCTCGTCAGCCGGACAGGCTGCCCACGGCAAGGTCGCCGCAGCGCTCCACCAGGTCGTCGGGCAACTGGCACGGAGGCTCGGGCCTGACGGTCTCCTGGAGCGTGTAGTAGAGGAACGTCTCTTTGTCGTCGACGTTGTCCAAGGTCACCACATACATGTCCTGAATGGCGACATGGTCCTCGGCACGGAACTCGATCAACCCCTTCGGGCCAATGAAGACCAAGCCCTCCAAAGCGCCGATCAGCGCGTCGGCGCTCGCGTCGCCGCCGGTGATGCGGAGCGCCTCGACCACCGCGATGCCTGCGTTCATGCCGTCGGCCCAGAACAGGTCCGGGAACCCGGCGCCCATCTCTGCGGCCTTGTCGACCATCCAGTCGTTGATGGGGTTGTCCGGGAGGCTGTAGTGATAGAGGATCGCGCCGGTCTGGCCGACGGCGTTGCCGAAGATGACGGGCTGTGTGCTGTTGTCGATGAACCCGGCGCCCAGGGCCATCGAGTCGAGCACGCCGGTGTCGGCGGCGGCCTGGAATAGCGGGATGAAAGTAGCCCCGGCCCAGACGAGCATCCACGCGTCCGCCCCCGAGTCGAGCACCTCATCCATGTAGGGGGTGAACTCTTGGACGTCCATGGGGACGAGGATCGGGTCGGCGGCCTCCTCCGCCCCCTTCTGCGTGCAGGCGTCGGCCAAGGCGGCGGCGCCGGCCTGACCGAAGGAGTAGTCCTGCGCGATGACCACAAACGTCTCGTGCTCCTCGGCGAAGAACTCGCACAGGGTGATCGCGTCCTGATAACTCTGGCGGCTGGTCCGGAACGTGTACTCGTTGAAGTTGACGCCGGTGATCTCAGAGGACGCCGCCGGGGCGACGATCAACGGGATCTCGTTGTCCGCGGCGATCTCCTGCAGCGTGGCGGTGGCGCCGGAGCTGACCGTGCCGATCAGGATGTCGACGCCGTCGACCTCGACAAGCTCGCGCGCCACGGTGCCCGTGGTCTCCGGCGTGCTCTGATCGTCTTTGACGATCAGATCGATCTCGCAGTCGTCGAGCATGAACTTGCCGTCGGTCCCGGGGGCGCCGGTCGCGAACTCAAGCCCAAGCGGGACCGACGCGTCCACCATCGACCCGTAAATCGCCAGCGTGCCCGTGAGGTCCGTCACCAAGCCGACCTTCACCGGCTCATCGCAGCTGACGCCTCCCGGCGCCTCGGCCGGGGGCTCGGTCGTCTCCGGGGCCTCGGTCATTGGCGGCGCCTCGGTGGCGCCGGGCGCCTCCGTGGCGGGTGGCGCCTCCGTGGTCTCTGCCGCGTCCTCCGCCGAACCGCATGCCGCGACCGCGAGAGCGAGGGCGGTCGCAACAGCGGCTCGCCTGGTCCATCGTCTTCTCATGGATTTCCTCCCTGGTTGTCCTGCTTGAGCTCGACGCACGCTAGCCGAGACGATGCCGACCCGCCGAGGCGCGCCCCTCCCTGCGCCCCTGTGAGAGGAGGCGGGCCGCCCTACCATCGGTCGGTGCCCCACTACGACGTGATCGTGATCGGCAGCGGGTTCGGCGGCGCCGTCTCCGCCCTCCGCCTCACCGAGAAGGGCTACTCGGTGGGCGTGCTCGAGGCCGGCCGCCGCTTCCGCCCGGGCGACTTCGCCAAGACGAACTGGGACTTGGGTAAGTACTTCTGGTTCCCCCGAGTCGGGATGAGGGGAATCCTCCGCATGGACCTCCTCAGCGACGTCCTCGTCCTCTCCGGCGCCGGGGTCGGCGGCGGCTCGCTCGGCTACGCCAACACCCTCTACGAGCCCCGCCCCGACTTCTACAAGGACCCCCAATGGGCCGGGCTGGCCGACTGGGAGACCGAGCTCGCCCCCTTCTACGCCTTGGCCAAACGGATGCTGGGCGTCACCCGGTCCCCGGCCGACACCCCCGCCGACGACGTGATCCGCTTCGTCGCCGACAGGCTCGGGGCGGGCGACACCTTCCATCCGGCCCCCGTCGGCGTCTTCATGGGAGACCCGACCAAGGAGGTCGACGACCCCTACTTCGGCGGCGCCGGGCCGCGGCGCGTCGGGTGCGCGCTCCAAGGCGCCTGCATGGTGGGGTGCAACCAGGGCGCCAAGAACACCCTCGACAAGAACTACCTGCACTTGGCGGAGGCGAACGGGGCGGTGATCCACCCGAGCGCCGAAGCGGTCGACGTCTCCGAGAGCGACGGCGGTTGGGAGGTGACCGCGGTGAGGCCGGGCCTCGTCCGCCGCGGGAGGCGACGCTTCACCGCCGACCAAGTCGTGTTCTCCGCCGGCGCCCTCGGGACCGTGAAGCTCCTCCTATCCCTCGCCGAGAGAGGCCGCCTCCCCCACATGTCGCCTGAAGTCGGCCGCCTCGTGCGCACCAACTCCGAGGTCCTCCTGGGGGCGACGGCGCGCGGGCTCGACATCGACTACTCGCAGGGCCACGCCATCACGTCCTCGATCCGCCCGGAGCCGCGGACGCAGATCGAGCCGGTTCGTTACCCGAAGGGAAGCTCGGCGATGGGGCTTCTGTCGACCATCCTGGTCGACGGCGGGCCGGGGCCGCCCCGGGCGGTTCGTTACCTGGCCAAGGCGATCCGTCACCCGATCGACTGGGCCCGCTCCCTGTCGGTGCGGAGATGGGCGGAGCGGACCGTGATCCTGCTGGTGATGCAGAGCTACGACAACAGCCTCCAGCTCTCTCGCGAGAGGGGACTGCTCGGGACGCGGCTGAAGTCTCGCCGGGGACGAGGGGACCCGATCCCCACCTACATCCCCGTCGCCAACGAGGCGGGGCGACTGGCCGCGGAGGCGATGGGCGGCGACGCCCGCAACGCGATCAACGAGGTTCTGCTCAACCGCCCCGTCACAGCCCACATCCTCGGCGGCGCCCCCATCGGCGCCGACCCGGGGTCGGGGGTGATCGACGCCTACCACCGCATGTTCGGGCACCGGGGGCTGCACGTCGTCGACGGCGCCGCGGTCGGGGCCAACCTCGGGACGAACCCGTCGCTCACCATCGCCGCCATGGCCGAGCGCGCCATGTCCATGTGGCCTGTCAAGGGAGGCGCCGACCCACGGCCCCCCTTGGGCGACCCCTACCACCCCATCAAACCGGTTTCCTAATGCTCTGGATTCGCCTATACCGAAATGTGTGCATTGAGAATCGGGCCCGTCGGCCGCGACCTGCGCGTCGGGCAGAAGAGCGCCCACAGCTCCAACGGGGCGGGAGTACATGTCGATGACCACCGTCTCGATTCCCGCCCGCCGGCGCCTGAGGAACCCGGCCCAAGATCGTTGAGCCGAGCCCCGGCCGCGCCCTCCGGACGGCTCTGAGGCCGACGCCGCCTCGGGCGCCGACAAGACAGCGCGACATGCGGCTCCGCGACCGGAAAGGGCGACTCGTCGATCAACACCCGGGGCGGACCCCCCGAGAACGGGTCGTGAAGACCGGACCCGAGCTCTTCTTGTCGTCAGGACGGTTCGCACAGCAGGCCATGACAGGGCTCAGCCACGTTCACCCACCGTCTTCCGCGAGGGCCCCGAATCTGTCAGAGGCTTCAGATACGTTGGCTGGCATGACGAATCCGAAGTCACATCAGTTGGGCGAGGCGACCCGCCGCGAGCCGGGCGGCTGCCAGGTCCTCCCCGAAGGTTTGGAGCAGATGGCCCCCGGCGCGGCGCTGGCCGCGGTCTTGGAGACGGTGGACTTGAGCCGGTTGAACGGCCACGACCTGGTCACCGTCCTCCGCGCTGAGCAACGCCAGATGTCTCACCGTCAGGCGAGGCTGTACGCTGTGATGGCCGAGACCGCCTACGCCGTCTCCGCGGCCACAACCGGGCGGAGCCCCCGGCCCAATGAGCACGCCGCCGACGAGATCGCCGCCGCTCTCGCCTACACCCGCCGCAAAGCAGAAGACGAGCTGAACACAGCGCTCAGACTCAGAGACCACCTCCCCGAAGTCGCCTCCGCACTGAAGTCTGGGGGCATCGACGGTCACAAGGCCTCCGCCATCTCCGACGCAGTCAGCGGCCTGGAAGAAGGCGCCGCTCGGGGGGTCGCCGGCAAGATCCTCGCTTCGGCTTCCGGGCTGACCGTCGGGCAGATCGGCGCCCGGGCCCGTCGCCTCTGCATCCTGGAAGACCCAGACCGCGCCCAAACCCGATATGAGCAGAGCTTGGAGCGCCGCCGTCTCGTCGCTCGCCCCACAGCGGACGGGACGACCCACCTGCACATCTCCGACTGCGCCCCCCACCTGGCCCAAGCCGCCACCGACCGGGTCAACCGGATCGCCCGCAGCCTCAACACCAGCCACGAGCCCAGAAGCATCGACCAGCTCCGCGCCGACGTCGCCCTGGACCTGCTCACAGGCCGCCTCACCCACGAAGACGGAGGCGGGAGAGCGGGGTCGATCAACCTCCACGTCGATCTCACGACGCTCGCCGGGCTCGACGACCATCCCGGAGACCTCGCCGGGTTCGGCCCAGTGACGGCCGACATCGCCCGCAAGGTCGCCGCGGAGAGCGCAGAAGCCGAATGGAGATACACCGTCACCGTCAACGGAGAGCCAGCCCATGTCGGGACCACCAGCAGAAGACCCACCGCCTCAATGAGACGCCTCGTGGAAGCCAGGCGCCGAACTTGCGTCTTCCCGGGATGTCGCATGCCGTCCGTCGACTGCGACCTCGACCACCGGGTCGCCGTCTCCGACGGAGGCCCCACCCAACCCTGCAACCTCACGCCCCTGTGCAGGAAACACCACCGAGCCAAACACGAAGCCGGATGGGATTACCAAGTCGAAGACAACCACATCGAGTGGACCAGCCCAACCGGGCACACCTACCGGACCGGGGCGAGGCCCGCCGGCCTCACAAGGGGGAGAGACCCGCCCTGACCCGGTCTCGCTTCCCCGCCCGACTGTCCACCC
>Ga0209681_1000106_pt1 | contig 21893 bp, 17 predicted proteins | sample WorMetLIZISLAND2_3_FD_187416 | JGI IMG/M metagenome (GOLD analysis project Ga0209681, IMG submission 187416) | Marine gutless worms symbiont microbial communities from Max Planck institute for Marine Microbiology, Germany - Olavius clavatus LIZARD... ... | reverse complement strand
TCTTCGTGTAGGACCATCCGGCTTCGTGTTTGGCTCTGTGGTGATATCTGCAGAGGGGAGCGTGGTTCTCGACGGTGGTGGGGCCGCCTCGGGCGTGGTCGATGCGGTGGTCGAGGTCGCAGTTGACCGCGGGCATGCGACATCCCGGGAAGACACAGACCGGGTGCAGAGCGCGGATCATGTCCGTCTGTCTCTTGGTGGGTCTTCTCCTCACGGAGACCACATGGAGCGGCTCGCCGGTCTCTGGGTCTGAGACCGCGGCGCTCCATCCGCTCTTCTCCTGCTGCTCTGCGGCGACTTTCCGGGCGACTTCCGCCACGACCGGCCCGTATCCCGCCAGCTCTCCTGGGTTGTCGTCGAGGCCGGCGAGGGTGGTGAGGTCGACGTGGAGGTTGACCGACCCTGCCTTGCCGCCTCCTGTGTCGGCGTAGAGGTCGGCGTTGCGGCCTGTGAGCAGGTCCAGGGCGACGTCGGCGCGGAGTTGGGTGTGGCTCCGGGTCGAGCCTGCCCTCTTGAGGCCGTTGGCGAGGATGTTGACCCGCAGGTTGGCGATGTGGGCCAGGTCGGGGGCGCAGTCGCGTATGGACAGGTCCGCGGTGCCCGCCGAGGTGGGGTCGATGACGAGACGGCGGCGCTCCAGCCGCTGCTCGTATCGGGTTTGGGCGTAGCCGGGGTCTTCTTCGATGCAGAGGCGGCCCATCTCGGCTTTGACCTGCCCGACGGTGAGCCGGGCGGCGGAGCGGAGGATCTTGTCGACGGTTGATCGGGCGGCGGCTGCGGGGAGGGCGGACGCGGCTTCGGCGATGACGTGGGCTTTGTGATCGTCGATCACGCCTGCTTCGAGGGCGGCGTGCACTTCGGGGAGGTCTCTGGTGAGCCTGAGGGCTTTCCTCAGCTCGTTGTCGGCCTTGCGGCGGGTGTAGGTGAGAGCGGCGGCGATCTCGTCGGCGGCGAACGTGTTGGGATATCGGCTGCGCCGGTTGGTGTCCGCGGAGACGGCGTGGGCGGCTTCGGCCATCGCCCGGTAGGCCCTTGCCTGCTGGTGGGCGGTTTGGCGCCGCTCGGCGCGGAGCACCCGGATCGTGTCCCTGCCGGTCAACCGGGCAAGGTCGACCGTGGACAGGAGCAGGGCGAGGGCGGGGCCCGCTGCCAGGTCGTCGAAGCCTTCGGGGAGGGCATCAAGATCCTCCCGGTCGGCGCCGCTGTCGGAGCGGCCGACGCCGGCCGGGTCGTAGGCCTCGTAGACGCAGCCCGGTATGACTGCTCCAGGGCCGAGGCCTCTCTCGGCCAAGACAGCGGCCGTCGCCTCGTAGCGGGCTGCCGCCTCCTCCGGGGTCAGCCCGCCCGGCTGCGTGTCGGTCATGTCTTCTCCCGGGTCGGGGGCCGGTGACATCCCCGGAGGCATAGCCATGATCGGCCCCTTCGGGCTGTCGGCGGCCGGGACGGCCGCCTCCGCCTCACCGCGGGTGCTCGGGTCGTCGGGGAACACGACTTCGGGCGCGGTGAAGTTCGCGGGGTTCCCGCCTTGCCCGGCCAGGCGGGCGATCACCGCCGCGTACTTGGCCCTCAGTCGACGACGTTCCTCCGCCCTGTCGAGAGGCGACTCGGCCAGCGGGTGCGAATCGAACATGGCCCCCAACGTATCCGGCGACGGTGACAGATTCGCGCGGGTCCCCGCCCTCTCGCCGGCGATGTCGTCGACGGACAGCTCGCCCGGCTGATGCGACTGTGAATCGAACATGATCCTCAACCTATGTGGGGGCAGTGACAGATTCGGGCCCACCGGCCCCCCGCCTCGAAGATATCTGAGAAAATCCGCAGAGCAGCCGCCCGACGCGTCGTCGCCTCATTGCTGGTCATGTCACAAAGGGACAGCCCTCCCCACGGATGTGAGAGTGAATCAACCATGCTCACCAACATATCCGGCGGCTGGGACAGATTCGGGGTCTTCGCGGAAGACGGTGGGTGAACGTGGCTGAGCTCCCCTGAGGCTGGTTGTGTGAACCATCTACGACAAAGGAGAGCTCAGATGAGCGATTACATCGCGTGCCTTGACCGGCCCTCGGCGTGGTGTCGTAGTCTCTGGTGAGATGCGGTGTTGGAGGCGGAGGTCGTCTCCACGCTCCCTCGGGCGTGTGTCCACTGCGGGTCGGTCGACGTGATCGGCCACGGCAGGCGCCGGCGCCGGCTCCGGCGCCTGCGGTTCGGGTATCCGGTGGTTCTGGTCTCCGATCACGATCGTCACAAGCGCCGCGGACCTGGGGTCGGGCCAGCCGGGAGCGGCACCCCGAGATCTTGGGCCGGAAACGGGTGACGGCCCGGTTCCGTGACCGGCTCGCCGAGGATGCCTGCAACCGGCCTTTCTCTGATGTGGCGGCGGCGGAGAGGGTGTCCTGGCAGCGGGCTGCCGGAGGCTTTCGACGCCGCCGCCACTCGTCACGACCCGTTCACGGGCCCGCCGCCCAAGGTGTTGTCGATCGACGAGTCGCCCTCTCCGGTCGCGGAGCCGCATGTCACACTGTCTTGTCCGCTCCCGGGCAGCGTCGGGTCTTGGAGCCGGCCGGAGGGTGCGGCCGGGACTCGGCTCAACGGGTCCTGGGCCTGATTCCGTAGGCCCTGGCGGGAGGAAATCGAGATTGTTGCCGCGACATGTTCTGGCCGTTCCGCAAGGCCGACCGGGCCGAAGCCGGCCGCCGGTTCGACGACTGGATGCGCCGCGTGGAAGGGTCCGGACTCTCCGAGCTCGCGGCCACAGCCCGCGTCGTCGACTCGGGAGCAGATCCTCAACTACTTCGACGACCGCCAGACCAACGCCGAGGGGATCACCAACAAGATCGGAGTCATGAAGCGACGCGGCTACGGCCACCGACGCTCAGACAGGTATCGTCACAAGGTCCAACACCTCCCGGTCCCGGCCCAGGCGCCGCTGATCGCGTAGACCCCAGATTCGGGCCCGCCGGGCCCCGCCTCGAAGATTCCCGAAGAAACCCGCCGTGCGCTCAGCCGACGCGTCGTCGCCTCGCCCTATGACAGCTCGCCGACACATGTAGCCTGCATGAATGCGTCGGGCGATTCGTCGGGTTCTCGACCCCCTCCTCCCCGTCGAGCGCTTCACCGCCTCAGATCGCAAGGTTGTGTTCGTGATATGGGTGGCAGGCGTCATCCAAGGATTCGCTCAGTCCCAGGCGAGCGTCACCCTGCCCTTCACCAGGGCGGGGCTGGGGTTGAGCGAGGGGGAGATGAGCCTGGTGCTCGGCGCAGCCCGCCTCGTCGCCTTCGCCGCCCTCCCGATCGGGTGGCTCGGAGATCACACGGGAAGACGCAACCCCTTCCTGGCGGCGATGACCCTGATCGTGGCCGGGGGTTGCGTCAGCGGGCTGGCGGCGGACGCCTGGTGGTTCGGGTTGTCCCACTCGGTCCTCAGGACCGGGACCGCCGCAGTCTCCGGCCTGGCGGTCGTCATCCTCGCCGAAAGCGTCAGCGCACCGGTCAGGGCGTATGCCATCTCCTTCCTCGGCGCGGCCATCTCCCTCGGGAGCGGGTTGGCGCTGACGACCCTGCCCCTAGCCGAGGGCGGCGGCGACGCGTGGCGCATCCCCCACTTGCTGACGGCGATCGGCCTCTTGGCGCTCCCCTTCCTGTTCCGCAACGTCCCCGAGCCAAGGATCTACGCAGACCGCCTCGAGGGCGGCCCGGCCGAGCGCGGCCGGCGCAAGGGCGGTCGATGGCGCGAGTTGGCGGCAGGCGAGTGGGCCGGTCGGTTCTGGGTGACGGCGGCCGTCTCCCTGTTTCCCTCCGCTTTCGGCGCGGTCGGCGCGGCGTTCACGACCGAGCGCCTCATCAACCAAGTCGGGATCGGCGGCGGCGCGACGGTGCTCATCATCTTGGCGGCGGGCACGCTGGGCGCCGTCGGGTTCTTCGCCGGCGGCCGCTTGGCCGACTCCTGGGGCCGGAAGGCGACTTCCATCATGAGCCTGCTCCTCGCCCTGGCGGGCGGCGTCGTCTTCTACACCGTCGAGTCGATCCCGCTGATCGTCGTCGGCGCCCTGGTCTCCGCATTCGGCACATTCGCCGTCGTGCCCTCCTTCGGGTCGCTTCGAGCTGAGCTGTTCCCCACAGCGTTGCGATCGAGCGCAGGCACCGCCGCCTCCAACTTCGGCCTGGCGGGCTCCGCCTTGGGGCTGATCCTCGGGACGTACACCATCGACGCCTTCGGCCTCACCGAGACCGTGCTGATCCTCGCCGTCGGCGTCGTGGTCGCCGCCGGGTTGCTGCTCCGACTCCCCGAGACCCGGGGTCAGGACCTCACCGCGATCTCAACCGACCGTCGGTAGCCGGCGACGAAGACCGCCCCGCGCATGACCATCATCACGGCGATCGCCCACCAGATCCCGGTGAGGCTGTCGCCCATGTCGGTGAAGAGCATCAGCCCGACCGCCGCCGCGGCGCCTGTGCCGGTCGACGCGACCATCGTCCCCAACGCCAGCAGGCCGAGGAAGATCCCGTCGGCGACGAACACGAGAGCGCCGACGGGTTGCATGGCGGCCGCCGCCCCTCCCGCCCCGACCGTCAAATCGGCCACGGCTTCGTCGGCGGCGAGCATCGCCAGCCCGTGCCTGCCGACGTAGACGAAGACGGCGAGGCTGATCCCGGCCCAGGCGCCCCACCAACAGAGTCTCCTCGCCAGGGCGCGCAACGGCCCGGTGTCGCCTTTGCCTGCGGACTCGCCCACCAGCGCCTGAGCCGCAATGGCGAAGGAGTCCGCCAGCATCGCCGTCAGCAGGAAGAGCTGGGCGACCAACTGGTGGGCGGCGATCTCCTCCGGGCCTATCCGCGTCGCCTTCGAGGCGGCGACGGTGAGGGCGGCAAGGAGGAACCCCGTCCTGGCGGTGAGAAGGGCCCCGCTCCTCCCCAGAGCCATGAGGGAGGGGAGGGCGTCGCTGAGCCGCGCTGTGCGCTTCGCCATTCGCCTGCGCTGTATCAACCGGAGGAACCAAGCCGCCCCCGCGTACTGGGCGACGACGGTCGCCAACGCCGCACCCTCCAACCCGAGGCCGAGGGCGAAGATGAGGATCGGGTCGAGAACAAGGTTCAGGCCGTTGACTCCGGCGGCCACCGCCAGCGGCGTCTTGGTGTCCTTGTGGCCCCGGAAGGCGCCGTGACCCGTCATGACGACCAAGACCGCAGGCGTGGCCAAGGCGCGGATGCGCAGGTAGGCCACCGCCGGGTCGGCAACCTCTGCGCTCGCGCCCATCAGGTCGATGAGGGCGGGGGCTGCGACCTCGAGCGTCAGGGTCGCCAGGGCGCCCAAGCCGACGGCGAGGAGGAGCGCGTCGCCCACCCATCGGCGCGCCTCGTCGTCCTTCCCCCGCCCCAGCGCTCTGGCGACGAGAGGAGTCGTGACGTAGGCGAGGAAGTTGAATCCGAAGAAGGCGAACCCGAAGATGGCTGTGTCGACGCCGAGGGCGGCCAGGTCGACGACTCCGAGGCGGGCGACAAACGCCGTGTCGGCCAGGGTCAGGAGCGGGTCGACAGCCAACGCGCCGAGCGCGGGGACGGCCAGGCGGAGGATGGCCCTGTCGGTCGAGCCGACCCGGGCTCTCACTCCCGAGGCGCCCCGGCCCGCTCCCACCTCCCCGGCCACTCGCAGAAGGCGAGCAGCTCACATGAGCCGCACAACGGCCGCCGGGCGTCGCAGACTTCCCTGCCGAACTGGATGAGGCGCATCGACAGGGCTGACCAGTCCCCCTTCGGGAACAGCGACTTCAAGTCCGACTCGATCGCCGTCGGGTCGGTCTGCGACGTCAGGCCGAGGCGACCTGCGATGCGTGCGACATGTGTGTCCACGGCGACGGCGGGGATGTCCCAGATCTCGGCCAAGACCACCGACGCCGTCTTCCGGCCGACCCCGTGCAGCTTGACCAGCTCGTCGATGTCGGCCGGGACCTCGCCGCCGTGCATCTCCTCCAAATCGCGGGAGAGCTTGATGATCGCCTCGGTCTTCCGCCTGTAGAAGCCGGTGGAGAAGACGATCTCCTCAACCTCCCGGGGGTCGGCCTCGGCGAGGTCGCCGGGCGCCGGGTACCGGGCGAACAGGGCGGGCGCCGCCTTGTTGACGTTCTCGTCGGTGGTCTGGGCCGAGAGGACGGTGGCGACCAGGAGTTGCCACGGGCCCTGGTGGTCGAGGGCGGTGCCGATCCTCGGGTAGCGCTTGCGGAGGCGGTTCAGGACCGCCCTCGCCGCCCCCCTGTCGGCGGCGCTCGGCGTTGTTCCGTCGGCTCTCGGCCCAGGCATGAGTCGGCCATCGTATCGGCGCCCTCCTACCCTGCCCGGCCCCATGCCGCTGAGCCACAGACCTCGCGCCGTGGCCGCCCTCCTGGCCGCCTCATTCCTGTTCGGAGTCACGTTTGTGGTCATCAAATGGGCTCTCGACGACATCGGGCCTCTCACGTTCGTCGCTTGGCGGTTCCTGATCGGGGCGGCGGCGCTGGCCCTGTTCGCCATGCCCCGGGGCAGGAAGATCTGGCGCCACGGCCTGATCGCCGGGCTGGGGCTCGCCGCCGGGTTCATCCTGCAGACGGCGGGGTTGGCGCTGACGAGCGTCAGCGCCTCGGCGCTGATCACGGGCCTCTACGTCGTGCTCACGCCTTTGCTGGCCGCGCTGTTCAGGAGAAGGCCGCCGTCGGCGTGGGTCGTCTCGGCGGCTGCGGTCTCCTTTGTCGGCCTGTTCCTTCTCACCGCCGCGGACGACGTGACGCTGAACGCGGGGGACCTTCTCACCTTGGGCTGCGCCCTCGCCTTCGCCTTCCACATCGTCGCCCTCTCAAGGTACGCCAGGCGCCATCCGGTCGTGCCGTTCACGACGGCCCAACTGACGGTCGTCGCCGCCGTCGCCTTCCCGGCGGCGTGGCTTCTCGAAGGTCCGTCGCTCCCGTCGAGCTCGGTCGTCGGCGCCCTGGCGCTGACGGGGTTGGGCGTCTGTGTCGGCGCCTTCCTGCTCCAGGTGTGGGCGCAGACGGTGATCGGGCCGGGCACGGCCGCCGTGGTCCTCGCCGCCGAGCCCGCCTTCGGAGTTGCGGCGGCGTGGGTTGCGCTCGGCGAGCGTCTTGAGGCCCGGGGTTGGGTAGGTGCGATGCTGATCGTGGTCGCCATCTACATGGCGGTCACCTTGCAGCCCGAAGGCGCCTCCCGAGAGGCCGAGTCGGTGACCGAAGCACACTGAGCGGTTCGCCTGACCCAACCGCCCGAGCGAGGCGCTATCGGCGCGGGGGCGAGCCCTCCTCCATGCGCCTGGCGAGACGCGTCAGCACCCGTATGCCGAAGACAGACAAGCCCAGGCCGATCGTCAGGAGCACGGCCAGCTCGGCGCCCGTCGAGTACGGCTTGTCGCACGTCTCGATGCCGTCCGGGCACAACCCGTACCCGGCGCCGCCGCTCACGAGGTCGATGAGCACGAGGATCGGGGTCACGGCGATCACCACAGCGGCGGCGGTGAGCAGCACGGCTGCGAGGCGAATCAGGAACACGGCCATGTCGAGCGGACGGTAGCCGCGCCGCGCATACAATCGCCCGCCGTGCCCTCGTACCACGCCGAGCCGTTCACCCCGAGCGAGACGGCCGTCCTCAACCGCTTCTTCACCAACACCGACCGACCCGTCTTCGGCCTCGTCAACTTGCCCGAGGTCGTCAAAGGGGCGCTCTTCGCCCGATACTCCCGGTCGCCGAAGTCGCTCCGGCGCCTGTTCCTCGACGAGTTCGCCTCCGACCCCGAGACCGCGGCCGGGGCCGGGGCCCTTGCCGCGCCCCTCGGCCCAGGCAACGACCCCCAGGTCGGGACCAAGAGGGCGGAGGATCTCTACAAGAGGGTGTTCTTCGACTTCGGCGACGACTCGGTGGCCCAGCTTGGCGGCGCCCACCTGGCGTGCGAGCAGGCCTCGAACCTGCTCACCAAAGTCTTGGAGCGGGGGCGGCTCGCCGCTTACCTGGAGCAGTCCACTCGATACGTCAGGTACGACATCAAGCTCGGCGGCCGCCGCCGGTACCTGCTGCCCGACGAGATCGCCGACTCTTCGCTGGCGGACCCCTATGTGAGCCACATGGAGAGGGTGTTCGACACCTACAGCCGCATGCTCGCCGAGACGACGGCCATTCTCGAGAAGCGGCGGCCCGCCGACGGCGCCGACCCGAAGCGGGTCAGGAGCGCCGCCATCCGAGCCGAGGCCTGCGACGCGGTGCGGGGCATGCTCCCCGTCTCTACGCTCTCCAACGTCGGCGTCTACGCCACCGGGCAGGCATATGAGGCGACGCTCGCCCGGATGTGGGCCCACCCGGTCGCCGAGGTGCGCGACTACGCGCGGATGATGTTGACCGAGCTGCGCAAGATCATCCCCTCGTTTCTCACCCGCGTCGACTTGGAGGACCGCGGGGTCGCCTGGTCGCGTTACCTTGAAGGCGCCCGCAGCGACCTCGAGCGCCAAGCCGCCGACCTGCCGCCGCCGAGCGACCCGGGGCCGAGCGTCGTCCTCACCGACTGGGACCCCGATGCGGAGGCGAAGATCGCGGCCGCCGCCCTCTACGCCGTATCCGAGGCGCCGGACACAGACCTTCGGCGAGCGGTCTCGGCGATGACCCCCGCCGAGCGCGCCGAGGTCATCGCCGCCCTGGTGGGCGACCGGTCGAACCGCCGTCACAAGCCGGGGCGGGCGATGGAGCGCTCGGCCTATCGCTTCGACGTCAAGTGCGACATCGGCGCCTTCCGGGATCTCCAGCGGCATCGGATGATGACCATTGAGTGGCAGCGGTTCACAACCCGCCTCGGCTACGACGTGCCTGGCGCGGTGACCGACCAGGGGCTCGAACACGAGTGGCGGTCGGTCATGGACGGCGCCGGGGAGCTGTACGAGAGCGTGAGGGCCTCCTTGGGCGCCGATGTCGCCCAATACGTCGTGCCCTTCGCCTACAACGTCCGATTCGTCATGGAGATGAGCCCCCGCCAGGCGATCCACCTGATCGAGCTACGAAGCCGCCCCTCCGGCCATGCCGCATACCGCTCGGTCGCCCATCAGATGCACGCCGCCATCCGCGACGAGGCGGGGCACCGGCTCATCGCCGACTCGATGAGCTACATCGACCACAGCGAAGTCGACTTGGGGCGGCTCGAAGGCGAGCGACGCGCCGAGGCAAGACGATGAGTGCGCCAGGCGCCGTTCTCAATGCACAAACTACGGTATATCGAATCCAGAGCATTAGGAAACCGGGTTTGGGGTGCGCTCGGCCTTGTCTCGGGCCGGGCTCCGGGTAACGTCTCGGCATGGCTCGTTTCGATGTCGACGCGATGCTCGAGCGCTTCGCGGACCGCGCCCAAGCGGTCAAGGACCGGTCCCTGCCCCCGGTGGCCGGCGCCGAGCGGCAGGCCTTCATCAACCAGGCGCAGACCGACTACACGGACTACGCGCTGGTGGCGGGCGCCGCCTGGGAAGTGGAAGACGAAGACCTCATCCTCCGCATCCCGCTCAAGCCGTAGGCGATGCTCGACAAACGGCTGGTCATCGTCTCGGGCAAGGGGGGCGCCGGCAAGTCGGCCGTCTCCGCCGGGTTGGCGCTTCTCGCCCAACGGGGCGGCCTCAGGGTCCTCGCCGTGGAGATGGGCTCGCCGGGCGGCCTCTCCACCCACTTCTCGACGGGTCCTCTCAACTTCAAGCCGCGGGAGGTGCGGCCGGGGCTGCACGCCATGCGCATCGTCCGCTCCGAGGCTCTGCTCGAGTACCTGAGCCTGCAATTGAGGCTTCCGGGCATGGGGCGGTTCGGCGCCGTCGCCCGCGCCTTCGACGCCCTCGCCACCGCGGCGCCTGCCATCAGAGAGATCATCACGATCGGAAAGATCCTCTGGGAGGTGAAGGAGGACCGTTGGGACCTGGTCGTCGCCGACGCCCCTCCCACCGGGCAGATCGGCTCCTACCTCCGCGCCCCCGCCAGCGTCTCCGAGTTGGTGCCCAGCGGGCGCATCCGCCGTCAGTCGGCGTGGATGGGCGACTCACTCGCCGACGCTGAGACGACGCGACTGCTGCTGGTCACGCTCCCCGAGGAGCTGCCGGCGACGGAGACCATGGAGACCATGTCGTGGCTCGACGCCGAGCGCCTCGTGCCTCCGCCGACGGTCGTCGCCAACCGCGTCCTCCCGGAGCTGATGGACGAGTCGGCTCCGGCGGGCGTCGTCGGAGAGATCGCCGCACTGCACCGGGCGTTGCGCAGCGAGCAGGGCGCGTGGCTGGAGGCCCTTCCCCCGGACCTGGTCGTGCCCTACATGTTCGGGCTATTCACGCCCGGCGAGGTGGCGGCGCACATGAGCGACCGGCTGGAGGCGCTGACATGACCCGCACGCTCCTGGTCACCGGGGCCGGCGGAGTGGGCAAGACGACGATCGCGGCCGCGGTCGGCGTCAGGGCGGCCCGCGCCGGGATGCGGGCCTTGGTGGTGACGGTCGACCCGGCCCGCCGCCTCGCCGACGCCCTCAACATCGCCGACCTGGGGGACGAGCCTCAGCCGCACCCCGAGGAGCCCGGCCTGTGGGCGGCCATGCCCGACTCGTCGGCGTCGTGGAGGGCGGTCGCCATTGCTCACGCCGACCCCGCCGTCGCCTTGCGCCTCGCCGACAACGAGTTCTTCAAAGCCGCCTCCGAGCACTTCCCCGCCTCGCAGTCCTACGCGGCGGCCGATCAGGCAGCGACGTTCGCCCAGGCCCGAGCGTGGGATCTCGTGGTGGTGGACACTCCCCCGTCGGGAGGGGGCATCGACTTCTTCGCGGCCCCCGCCCAAATGGCCGACCTGGTCGGCGGCCGGCTGCTCCGCTGGATCACCGGCGGGCCCCTCCCCGGGCGGCGCTTCTTCTACGACCGGGCGGCGCGGCCGATGCTGAGGGTGGCGGACTCGATTCTCGGGTCGGATCTCCTCGAGCGGATAGCCGAGTTCCTCGTGGATCTGCGCACCACCTACGACGGCGTGGCGCGCCGAGGGCGTGAGATCGAGGCGATCATGCGGGCCGCCTCGATCCTCGTGGTGACCACGGCCGACCCGGCGCCGGTGCGCGAGGCGGTCAGGTTCTTCCGCGAGCTTCCCCGGTTGGCGGCCGCGCCGGAGGCCGTCGTCTTCAACAGGGCGCTGCCCCTGGCCTGGCTCGACCCGATCCCCCCAGGCGACGAGTCGGCCGAGTTGAGGCGAATCGCCGAGTCGTGGGGGGCCGAGACTCTCCGCCAGCGCGACATGAGGGAGGGTTTCTCCGCCCGGTACGGTGCGACCGTGGCCACCATCCCCTGGTCGATGACCCCGCCGACCGACCTCGACGGGCTCGCCGGGTTGGTCGAAGCCGCCGATGCGATCCCGTGGCGGAGGCTGGGCGTCGACGGCGACGAGGTAGTCTCCGATGATGCGTAGCGCCGCCGCATTCTTCGACTTGGACCGGACCCTCATCTCAGGCGCCTCCACTTACCCCTTCGGGATTGAGGCATGGCGACAGGGTTTCGCCTCGACCTCGGACATCCTGAAGTGGGGGGCCGCCGCCTTGAGCTTCAAGATGCGGGGGGACAAGGACAGCAGCTCGTCCGACGAGATCAGGGGCGACTTCCTGAGCGGGATCGAAGGGGCCACCGTCGAGTCGGTGCACGCTCTGGCCAAGGCGGTCCTCCCCCGCCTGGTCGACCGCGTAAGGCCCGAGTCCCGGAAGTTGATCGCCATGCACCACGAGCAGGACCGGGACACTTGGATCGTCTCGGCCAGCCCGCAGAGGCTGGTGGCGCCGCTGGCCCTGTCGCTGGGCATGACCGGCGCCGTCGGCTCAAGGGGCGAGATCGTCGACGGCCGGTACACGGGCCGGTTGGACGGGCCCTTCGTCTACGGGCCGGGCAAGGTGGAGGCGATCGGCAAACTCGCCTCCGAGCGCGGCTACGACCTGAGCCTGTGTTTCGCCTACTCGGACTCGATCTCCGACCTCCCGATGCTTGAGGCCGTCGGCCACCCGGTCGCCGTCAACCCCGACTCGGAGCTGAGCGCCAGGGCCCGCGAGAGGGGTTGGCCGGTCGTCGTCTTCGCCCGGAAGACCAAGATGGCCATCGCCTTCAGCGGGATCGGGGCGGGCGGCGCCGCGACGGCCGCCCTCGCCTACCTCGTGGGCCGGAGACACGGCCGGTCGAAGGCGCTGGCGCAGCTCAAGCGTTAGATCACCGACTTCGGGCCGAGCAGCTCCTTCAGCTCGGCGAACAGGGCCGAGCGCGGCTCGACCTTGTGGGCGTCGCTCAGCTTCAGCACCTTGGTGTCGCCGTTGTCGGTCATGTGAAGGTGCACGGAGGCCGAGCCGGGGTGGTTGGTGAGGATCCCCTTGAGGCCGGCGACCAGCTCGGGGGTGAGCCTGGCGGCGGCGACGGTGAGCCGGACCGTCGAGTCGTCCCTGATCTCAAGCTCTTTGACCTCCCGGGCCACCACCTTCACGTCGTCGCCGCGGTGGTCGAGGGAGCCCGACACGACAAGCACCGCGTCTTCGACGATCAACGGCCCGTGCTCGTGCACGGTCTTGGGGAACGCGATGCACTCCACCGAGCCCTCCAAGTCCTCAAGCTGGAAGAAGATCATCGGGTCGCCGCCTCTCGTCCAACGCCTGGTGATCGAGCCGACGATGCCTCCCACCGCCACAGGCGACCGGTCGCTCAGGTCCGAAAGCTCGACGATGGTCGAGGTCGTCGCCGCGGCCAGCGCCGCGCCCGCCGAGAGGAGCGGGTGGTCGGACACGTACAGGCCCAGCATCTCCTTCTCGAACGCGAGACGGGCCTTCTGCGGCCACTCGCCCCTTTCGATGACGAAACGAGTCTCGGCTGAGGCCTCCTCGTCCCCGGCGAACAGCGAGTACTGGCCCAGCTCCTCGTTGCGTCTCCTCTCCAGCGTCTCGTCGAGGACTTGCTCGTGCTTCAACACCAGGCCCTTGCGGCTGTCCCCCGAGGAGTCGAAAGCCCCAGCCTTGATCAGCGATTCGACGGTCCTCTTGTTCAGGGCCCAGGTGTCGACGCGGTCGACATAATCCAGGAGCGACTTGATCGGGCCGTCCGAGCGCGCCTCGACGATCTTGGCCACGACGGTCTCGCCGACGTTGCGCACAGCCGACAACCCGAACCTGATCCGCCCGTCGCGGACCGTGAAGTCGGACTCCGACTCGTTGACGTCGGGCACCAGCACCTCGATCCCCATCTGCCTGCACTCGTTCAGGTAGACGGCCGTCTTGTCCTTGTTGCTCTTGGTGGCCGTGAGCAGGGCCGCCATGAACTCGGCCGGGTGATGGGCCTTGAGGTAGGCGGTCTGATAGGCGACCAGCCCGTAGGCCGCCGCGTGCGCCTTGGGAAACCCGTACCCGGCGAAGTGCTCGATGAGCTTGAACAGGTCTCGGCCGGTCCTCTCGGGATGCCCCCGCCCGACGCAACCTTGGACGAACCTCTCCTCCTCGGCGTCCATCACCGACTTGATCTTCTTGCCCATCGCCCGGCGGAGGTTGTCGGCGTCGGCGACGGAGTAGCCGGCCATCTCCTGGGCGACCGCCATGACCTGCTCCTGATACACCATGATCTGATAGGTGTCGCCGAGTTTCTCCTCGAGGGCGGGGTGCAGGGCCTCCACCTTCGCCCGGCCGTTCTTGCGGTCGGCGTAGAGGTTGTGCATGTCGGCGCCCATCGGCCCCGGCCGGAAGAGAGCGTTGAGCGCCACCACGTCTGCGAACTTGTCCGGCTTGAGCGATCGCATCAACGCCCGCATCGCCGCGCCCTCCAGCTGGAACACCCCGACGGTCTCCCCGGCCTGGAGAAGCCGGAACGTCGTTTCGTCGTCGAGGGGAGCGTTGTCGATGTCCGGCCTCTCCCCGGTCGTCGCCTCGATCAGCTCCAAGCACCGCTCGATGATGGAGAGGGTGCTCAGGCCGAGGAAGTCCATCTTGAGCAGCCCGAGATCCTCAACGCCGTGCATCTCGAACTGGGTGACCATCTCGGCGCCCTCCCCCTTGCGTTGCACGGGCACGATGTTGGTGAGCTTCTCCGGCGCGATCACGACGGCGGCGGCGTGGATGGAGTCTTGGCGGCGCAACCCCTCCAGCCCCTTGGCGGCGTCGACGACCTCGCGGACGGCCGGGTCGGCCTCGCACATCTCCCGCAGCCCCTGGCCGTTCGAGTACCAGTCGCGGACCTCCGACGAGGCGCCGCGAGGGGGCGGTGTGAGGACCTGGTCGAGAGTGGGGTCCTTGCCGAGGATCGAGGGGGGCATGGCCTTGGCGATGCGGTCGCCGAGGGCGTAGGGGTGGCCCAACACCCTGGCGGCGTCGCGGACCGCCTGCTTCCCTTTGATCGTGGAGAAGGTGATGATCTGCGCCACCCGATCGTCGCCGTACCGCTCGGCGGCGTATCGGATCATCTCGCCCCGGTACCGGTCGTCGAAGTCCATGTCGATGTCCGGCATCGACCTCCTGCCCGGGTTGAGGAACCGCTCGAAGACCAGGCCGTGGCTCAAAGGGTCGATGGCCGTGATCTGCAGGCTGTAGGACACGATCGAGCCCGCCGCCGAGCCGCGGCCGGGGCCGACGCGTATCCCGTTCTCGCGGGCGTGGCGGATGAGGTCCCAGACGATGAGGAAGTAGGCGGGGAAACCCATCTCCTCGATGATCCTCAACTCGTGCTCCACGCGCTCGCGGACGGCGCCGCCCAAGTCGCCGTAGCGGCGGCGGGCGCCTTCCTCGACCAGGCGCCGCAGGTAGGTCACCTCGGTCTCGCCGTCGGGGACCGGGAAATGGGGAAGGAGCGGGGCGCCGAACTCGACGTTGACGTCGGCGCGCTCGGCGACGGCGAGGGTGTTGTCGCACGCGCCGGGGTACCGGTCGTCGGGGAAGAGTCGGCGCATCTCCTCGGAGGTCTTGAGGTAGTGCTCGCTCCCCTCGAAGCGAAGCCTGCCCGGGTCGTTGCGCAACGACCCGGTCTGGATGCAGAGGAGGACGTCGTGCGCCTCGCTCTCCTCGCGCCTGGTGTAGTGCGAGTCGTTGGAGGCGAGGAGGGGCGAGTCGATCTTGCGGGCGATCTCGAGAAGGTCGCCCATGACGGCGCGCTGCGCCTCGAGGCCGTGGTCCTGGACCTCGATGAAGAAGTTGTCTCGCCCGAAGACGTCCCGGAACTCGGCCGCGGCGGCGAGGGCGGCGTTGAAGTCGCGCTCGCCTCCCTTGTTCCCCTCCTCGTTGACGTCGGGGCCGAGAAGCTGAGGCACCAAGCCCCCGAGGCACCCCGACGTGGCGACGACGCCCTCGGAGTGCTCGGCGAGCAGCTCGAGGTCCATCCTGGGTTTGTAGTAGTACCCCTCGAGGAAGGCCCGCGAGGAGAGTTGCAGGAGGTTGCGGTAGCCGACGTCGCTCACCGCGAGCAGGTTCATGTGGTAGCGGCGGTTCTCCGGGCCGACGGGCCGGTCGAAGCGCGAGCCCGTCGTGTAGTAGGCCTCGATCCCGATGATCGGCTTGACGCCGACCGCCTTGGCCTCTTTGACGAACTCGACGACCCCGTAGAGGTTGCCGTGGTCGGTGATGGCTATCGCCGGCTGATTGTCCGCGGCGGCCGCCGCCGTGACGTCTTTGATCTTGGCGGCGCCGTCGAGGAGCGAGTACTCGGTGTGGAGATGGAGGTGGGCAAAGGACACTTGCTGGGAGTCACAGGGGTGTAGTTCCCCCAATTTAGCATCGGGCCGGGGCCTCGGCGACGGCGGCGCCCGACGGTCAGATCAACACGGAGAACGCCGCCAGCGCCGCCACCCCGACCCCGATGACGGCCCTCTGCCGCTCCGCGTTCTCCCCCCTGGTGCGCGACCAGGCCTCGCCGATGGCGAAACCCGCCGCCAGCCCCCCGAGGTGGGCCTCCCAGGCGATGCCGGGCGCGAGGAACGGGATGGCCGCGTTGATGAGGAGCAGCAACCCGATGTTGCGCAGCAGGGCCTGGCCTTGCAGGGTCTTGCGGCGGTGCACCGCCCAGTTGAACCACACCCCGAACAACCCGAAGATCGCTCCCGAGGCGCCCACCACGATCCCCGTCGACGTAGGCGCCGCGTGGTAGGCGACGGCCCCGCCGACTCCCGCGCTCGCCAGGTAGAGGCTGACGAAAGCCCAGGGGCCGACGCCTCTCTCGATCTGCGGCCCGAGCACCCACAGAGCCCACATGTTGAACGCGATGTGCATGAGCCCGGGGCTGTGCAGGAGGACGGGTGTGAAGATCCGCCACCCCTCGCCCTCGCCCACCGCCGCGTTGATCTGGGCCAGGTTCTCGTAGAGGGCGTCTCGCGACCCGAGGGCCCCGAGAAGGTAGAACCCCACGGCGAGGGCGATGAAGGTCTTGGTGGCGGGCGCCGCGACGGCGCCGGGCGAGGATCGGGCCCTGATGATCCGCTGCGGCCCCTCCCGGCGGACGCACTCGGGGCAACGTTGGCCGACGGAGGCGTCGACCGAGCACGCCGCGCAGATGCGCCTGCCGCAACGGCTGCATTGCAGCAGCGTGTGGCGGTCGGGGTGCCGGTAGCAGACCGGGGCGGCGGCTGAGTGGTCTTGTGTCACGACCCGAACCGTATCCGACGCGCTCAGCAACCCAGGCCGGCGAGCACGGCGCGCAGGTCGTCGGGGAGCGGGGCGGACGCGGCGATCGTGAGCCCGCTGCTCGGGCGCCTCAGCTCGATGCGGGAAGCGTGGAGGAACACCCGGGGCGACTTCACCGGGGAGGGCCCGCCTCCGTAGAGGCGGTCCCCGATCAGCGGATGGCCGATGGCGGAGAAGTGCACGCGGATCTGATGCGTCCTCCCGGTCTCCAAGCGCACGTCGAGGAGCGTGCAGTCGGCGGCGGCGTAGGTCTCGGCCACCTCGTAGCGGGTGACCGCCTCCTTGCCGCCCGCCACTACCGCCCTCCTCGTGGGGCGGGCCGGGTCGCGGCCGATCGGGGCGTCGATGGCGCCGGTCGGCGCCTTCAGCGCGCCGTGAGCGAGCGCGACGTACTCCCGCCTGATCTCCCGGCGGCGGAGCATGCCGGTCAGAGCCTCATAAGACTCCCGCGTGCGGGCGACGACCAGCAGGCCGGAGGTGTCCTTGTCGAGGCGGTGCACCAACCCCCAGCGATCGGGCTGACCGACGCCCCGAAGCTCGGGGTACCGGTGCAGCAACCCCGCGGCCAACGTCCCCGTCGCCCGCCCCGATCCGGGGTGGGCGACGATCCCGGCCGGCTTGCACACGATCAACAGCTCATCGTCCTCGTGCACCGTCTCGAAGGGGACGGGCTCGGGCGCCAGCTCGGAGCGGGCCTCCGGGCGCGGCGACGACAGGATCGAGCCGACCGACACCGGGGTCCCGGCTTTGACGGCGGCGCCGTCGACGGTCACACCGCCGTCGATGAGCGACCGCGCCGCCGCCCGGCTCACCCTGAGCAGCGACGCCAGCGCCTTGTCCGCCCTGGCCCCGTCGAGCTCGCCGGGGACCGCGATCTCTATCTTGTCCGCCACGCTTGTGCCAGCAGCAGGGCGACGGCGGCAGTCACCGACATGTCGGCCGCGTTGAAGGTCGGGATCAGCCAAAGCTCGACCCAGTCGATGACCTTCCCGTCGAGTGCGCCGGGCCCGCGGAAGACCCGGTCCATCAGGTTGCCGTTGGCCCCTCCCAACACAAGGCCGAGCGCGATCACCTCGAGGAGGGGGCGCGGCGACCTGAGCGTCCCCAACACGAAGCCGGTGACGAGGACGGCGAGGGCGCCCATGACCGGGCCCGCCCCCCCGAAGAGGGAGAACGCGGCGCCGGGGTTCTCCACGAACGTGAAGGAGAGAAGCCCGGGCACGACCTCGACCGGGGCGTCGGCGAAGTTGGCCGCGGCGTGCCGCTTGGTGACCAGGTCGATCACCGCCACCGCCCCCCCGACTCCGACGGCGAGGGCGTAACGCCGGATCAACCCGCCTCAGCGGCGCAATCGACGCACAACGTCGAGTACGGGAGCACGTCGAGGCGCATCACGGGGATCGGCTTCCCGCAGCTCTCGCAGTTCCCGTACTCCCCTGCCTTCACGCGCCCGAGGGCGTGATCGACCTTGCTCAGCAGGTCTGCGGTGTTCTGCTCGATCGACAGCTCCTTCGCGTACTCGAGTTTCATCGAGCTGGCCTCGGCGTTGCCGGGGTCGGGGCTCCGGTCCGACGAGCTCTCCGTGAGCCTGGCCTCCGCCAGCTCCCGCTCGTAGTCCTCGATCAACTCCTGGAGGCGCGTCTTCTCGTCTTCGAGCCGCTTCCTGAACTTGTCGACGGTGCTTTTTGCCAGTGTTTTCCTTCTGGGCACGGTCTTCCTTGTCGCTGGGCCTTCTGGGGCGGCGGAGCACGTTAACACGTCGGGCGACCTGGCCGCGGCCCGCCTGCGGTACCCTGCCCCGCTCCATGAACGCCGAGAGCCCAGGCCCCTTCCAGCCGCTCCCCCACACTCCGTCGCACAACGAGCTGGAGCTGCGGATCCTCGACTGGTGGGACGAGGAGGGTGTGTTCGCCGAGCTGCGGGCCCGGAACGAGGGGAACGAGCCGTTCAGCTTCATCGACGGCCCGGTCACGGCCAACAAGACGTTGGGGGTCCACACCGCGTGGGGTCGGACCCTCAAAGACGTCTTCCAGCGCTACCGCGCTTTGTGCGGCTACGACCTCCGGTTCCAGAACGGCTACGACTGCCAGGGGCTGTGGATCGAGGTCGGCGTCGAGAAGGAGCTGGGCCTCAACAGCAAGAAGGAGATCGAGGCCTACGGCTTGGAGGGATTCGCCGCCAAGTGCCGGGAGAAGGTCAAGTGGTCGATCGAGGAGATCACCCGGGGGTCGCGGCGCCTCGGCTACTGGATGGACTGGGGCGCGGACTACCTCACGTTCTCGGACAACAACATCGAGTACATCTGGCGGTTCCTCGCCGTGTTGAGCGAGCGGGGCCGGCTCTACCTGGGCCATCGCGCCACCGAGTGGTGCCCCCGCTGCGGGACCTCCATCTCCCAACACGAGATCACCGGCCAGTCCGGCGTGTACAGGGAGACGACCGACGCCTCCCTCCAGGTCAGGCTCCCCATCCGGGAGAGGCCGGGCGAGCACCTGGTCGTGTGGACCACCACGCCGTGGACGCTGCCCGCCAACGTCGCCGCGGCGGTCCACCCCGAGCACGAGTACGGGCGGAGGGCCAACGGCGAGTGGGTGGCTGTCGAGACTCGCCCCGAGGAGGCGTTCTCGGCGAGGGCGCGCGGCGCCGACCTGGTCGGCCTGACGTATGTGGGGCCTTTCGACGACCTCGGCCCCGCGGCCGCGACGACCCACCGGGTCGTGCCGTGGGAGGGCGTCACCTTGGACCAGGGGACCGGCGCCGTGCACATAGCCCCCGGGTGCGGCGCCGAGGACTTCGACTTGGCCGCCGGCCACGACCTGGCGATCCTGACCCCGGTCGACGAGTCGGGGCGCTTCCACCCCGAGTACGGGTGGTTGGCCGGCATGACCGTCGACGAGGCGGGCCCGCAGATCATCGAGGATCTCAAGCGCAAACAGGTGTTGGTCGCGACCGAGCCGTACACCCACGCCTACCCCCACTGTTGGCGGTGCGACACCCCGTTGATCTTCCGTCTCGCCGACGACTGGTACATCGACGTCTCCGAGATCCGCCCTCAGCTCATCGAGGCCAACGCCACCGTCGAGTGGACGCCCCCGTACATGGGCAAGCTGATGGAGGACTGGCTCAACAACATGGGCGACTGGAACATCTCCCGCCGCCGCTACTACGGCCTGCCCCTCCCCATCTACCCGTGCAAGTGCGGGGAGACGACGGTGATCGGCGGCAGGGCGGAGTTGGAGGCGAAGGCGACGGCCGGGCTCGACCAACTCGAGGAGCTGCGCCGCCCGTGGATCGACCGGGTGACCATCAGGTGCGATCACTGCGGCGCCGACGACCTGACGCGGGTCAAGGAGGTCGGCGACGTCTGGCTCGACGCCGGCATCGTGCCCTTCTCGACCCTCGGCTGGCAGAACGCGGAGCGGGTGGCTGGGGGGAACGGCACGGGGGCCGCCCGCGGCCTCACCACCGCCGACCTCCCCGACCACGAGTACTGGGAGAAGTGGTTCCCGGCCCACTGGGTCTCGGAGATGAGGGAGCAGGTCCGCCTCTGGTTCTACTCCCAGCTCTTCATGTCGGTGGCCCTGGTCGGCCGGGCCCCGTTCAAGGCCGTCCTCGGCTACGAGAAGATGCTCGCCGAGGACGGGCGGGAGATGCACGGCTCTTGGGGCAACCTCATCCTGGCCGAGGAGGCTTTCGAGGAGATGGGCGCCGACGTCATGCGTTGGATGTACTGCGCCCACCCGCCCGACCGGAACCTGCTCTTCGGCTACACCCTCGCGCAGGAGGTGCGGCGCAAGCTCCTCACGTTGTGGAACTCGGCGCGGTTCCTGATCGACTACGGCAACATCGAGGGATTCCGCCCCCGTTACGCCGACCTCGACGGCCCCGGCGACGACCTGGAGCTTCGAGACATCGACCGCTGGCTCCTGGGCCGGGCGAGCCAGGCTGTCGAGGCGGCCGGCGAGGCGCTGGACAGGTGGCGCGTGGACGAGCTCGTCGAGAGCTACGAGAGGTTCGTCGACGACCTCTCCAACTGGTACATCCGCCGCAACCGGCGCCGCTTCTACAGCTACGACGAAGCCGCGTTCCGGACGGTGTGGGTCGGCGTCGTCACCGCCGTCCGGCTGATCGCCCCCGTCACGCCGTTCCTGACCGAGCACCTGTGGGGCGCCCTGGTTGCGGGGCCGTGCCCCGAGGCGCCGGCCTCGGTGCACCTGGCGGGCTGGCCGACCCCGCCCGCCGAGATCGACGAGGGCCTGCTTGACGAGATGGAGGCGACGAGGCGGGTCGTCGAGGCCGGGCGCAGAGCGCGCAGCGAGGCGGGCATCCGGCTGAGGCAACCTCTGTCGAAGGCGATCGTCCGCGGCGGCGACCGGGCGCGGGGCCACATCGAGGACATCAAGAGCGAGCTGCGCGTGCACGAGGTCGTGTTCGACGACGTGAGCGCCGTCGACGAGATCCTGAAACCGGACTTCCCCGTCGCGGGGCCGCGCCTCGGCGCCAAGGTCAAGGAGGTCGCCGCCGCCCTGGCGAGCGGCGACTACGAGGTGCGCGAGAACGGCGCCGTGGCGGCGGCGGGCGAGGTGCTGGCGCCCGATGAGGTGGTGAGGACCGAGCGCGTGACCCTTGAGGGCTGGGCAGCGGCCCACGACGGCGACATCAGCGTGGCGGTCGACCCGGCCCTCGACGATGCCCTGATCCGGGAGGGCCGCGCCCTCGACCTGATCCGGGCCCTGAACGACCAGCGGAGGCGGGAGGGCCTTGAGTTGACCGACCGGATCGCCCTGCGGCTGCCCGCCGCCGAGGCCGACCTCTTGGGGGCCCACGGCGACCGGATCAGCGCCGAGGTCCTTGCCGTCTCCGTCGAGATCGACCCTGAGGCGGCGTCGCCGCAGATCGAGGTCGTCGAACCGAGCTGAGCCTGCTCAGGCCTCGGGCCCGCCGGCCGTCCCGGCGGCGGACAGGGTCTCGCCCATCTCATCGACCCGCTCCGAGGCGGCGGACGCCAGGTCCGCGAGCTTCGCCCTCACGTCGGCGACGAGCCTGGCAAGCTCGGCGATCTCGGCGTCGACCTTCGCCTTCTTGGCGTCCCGCTCCCCCGACCAAGCCGCCGCCTCGGCCTTGGCGCCGGCGAGGATTTGGTCGGCTTGGCCCTGGGCGTCGGCGACCAGCGCGCTCGCCGTCTCCTGCGCCGTGATCAGGGCGCGGCCGACGGCGCTCTCGTCGGCGGCGACGGCTGCGGGCCCGGCGG
>Ga0209681_1000105_pt1 | contig 21918 bp, 21 predicted proteins | sample WorMetLIZISLAND2_3_FD_187416 | JGI IMG/M metagenome (GOLD analysis project Ga0209681, IMG submission 187416) | Marine gutless worms symbiont microbial communities from Max Planck institute for Marine Microbiology, Germany - Olavius clavatus LIZARD... ... | reverse complement strand
CTCCTGAAGACGACGGAGGGTGGCGACGACCTCGTCGAGGAACTCGTCGACCTCGCCGACGTCATAACCGCGCAGGGCGGTGCCGAAAGTCTTCTGCTCCACATCCGAAGGCGTCAGCATCATGTCTCCGTCCTTCTCTCCGCCTCACTGTAGGGCGAGGCGCAACCGCCGCCAAAGGTCACGGCAGGCGCCCGGCCAGCGGGATGAGCACCCACCTGACGGCGATGATCAGTATCAAGGGGGACAGGTCGAGGGCGCCGCCGCCCATGCGGAACGGCGGGACGACCCTGCGGATCGGCTGAGTCGCCGGCGAAATGACCCGGTCCAGGAACGCCTCGAGGCTTCCCAGGGCGTGGTCTCGGGAGACCGGTATCCAGGACAAGATCACCCATGCGATCACCGCGTACAGGTAGGCCGTGAGGGCGAAGACGAGGGCGCTTCCGAGTCCCACCGCTCAGTCGGCGTCGTCAAGCTCGTACGCCCCCAACGCAGCGAGGCGGCGCTTCTCGTCGCGGCTCAGCGTGACCCTCGGCGGGAGGACCAACACCAGCCCCTTGCCGACTCGCCGCATCGAGCCGTCCAGGGCGTAGATGAGCCCTGAGGCGAAGTCGACGAAGCGCCGGGCCGTGTCGGGCGCGGCGTGACGCATGTCCAACACCACCGGGGTGCGGTCTCGCACCCGGTCGGCCAGGCCCCGCGCGTCGGAGATCTCCTCGACCACCAAGATGTCCGACTGGACCTCCACCGGCCTGATCATCGCCGACGGGCGCTCAGGCGACCGCTGAGGCCGCGTCGCCGCTCGGGATGTCATGGGCGGCTCGACCCTGCGCCCCTCCGGCGAGCCGACGCGCTCGGCCTGCAACGACGGCTCGCCGTCGCGGCGGCCGCCGACGGTCGCCGCGCCCGCCTCGACGTCGAGCTGGTCCTCGTCAACGAGGCCCAGATACACAAGGGCTTTGGAGAAAAGTGATGGCATATGAACAGTCCTGGTCAGTCGCGCGGCCCAAAGATAGCTCGTCCCACGCGAATGATGGTGGCGCCTTCCTCTATCGCCGTCTCGAAGTCGTCGCTCATCCCCATGGACAACTCCGCCAGGGCGGGCCGGCCCGCGGCGAGCCGGTCCCTCACCTCGCGCAACCGCCGAAAGTGGGGCCGACTCGCCTCCGCGTTGTCGGGGATCGGCGGGATAGCCGTCAACCCGACGATGTCGACCCCCGAGTCGGCGAGCCGGTCGAGCGTCGCCTCAACGTCCTCCGGGTCGGCCCCCGCCTTCCCGCGCTCGCGGCCCAGGTTCACCTGGAGGAGGGCGGGCGGCGCGGCGCCTTCGCCCTTCAGCCAGGCGGCGCCGAGGGACGGCCTGTCCATGGAGTGGAGGAGATGGGCGACGGGCCGCACGACCCTGGCTTTGTTCGACTGCAACGCCCCGACGAAGTGCCACCTGATGTCTCCGGGCAGCTTGGGCGCCTTGGCGGCCAGCTCTTGAGCGCGGTTCTCCCCGAAGTCGCGGTGCCCTCGCTCGTAGACGGCCAAGATGTCGGCCGCGCTCTGAGCCTTGGAGACCGCCACCACGACGATGTCGTCGAGTGAGCGCGACGTGCGCTCCGCGGCCTCCGCCGCTCGGGCCGTCACCGACTCATAACTCATGTCAGCCACCCCACCGCGGCCATCCTCTCGGTCGCTCCGGTTCGCCGATGACTGAAGCTGCCGGCCTCATGTGCGGTGCAACGCCCCGACGCCCAGATGTCGAGGCCGCTCAACCGCTTGACGACGGCGCCCGCGAGATCCACCGAGTCGGCGCCTTGCGACGTCGCGGACGCGTCCGACGGGAACCGGGCGACCACCTCAGGTCCCACCTCGAAGCAGCAGGCGCCGATCCCCGGGCCGACGGCGGCAGTCGTCGGGGCGTGCCCGGCCGCGGTCATCTCAAGCCGCAACTCCTCCAAGACGCCTGCGGCGATCCCCCTCCACCCGGCGTGGGCGACCCCGACGGCCGTCGCCGCCTTGAGGACCACGCCGTGGCAGTCGGCGGTGAACACCGCCAGGGGAAGGCCTCTGGCCGCTGTCCAGAGGGCGTCGGCGTCGCCCGCCGCCCCCGCCCGGTGCACCGCCGCGACGCGCGCCCCGTGAACCTGTCGGGCGACGGCCCACTCCGACGTCACGCCGAGCGCGACGCTGAGCGAGGCGCGAGCGCTCAGGTCGCGTTGGATGTCTCCGTCCGCGCTCTCGCTGAACGCCGCCCCGAACCGGCGCGGCGCCCGGATCATCCCTGGACGAAACTCGGGATGTCGAGCGAGTCGCCTCCGAGGTCGGCCGGCTCGACTCGGGACCGCGCCGCCGCGGAGCGCCCGGGTCGCCGACGGGCCTCGAAACCCGCTGCGATGACCGTCACCTTCATCTCCTCGCCGAGATCGTCGTCGACGATGGCGCCGAAGATGATGTCGGCTTCGTCGTCGGCGTGGTCGGACACCGCGCTTGCCGCCTCGGTCGCCTCGTGCAGGGTCATCGAGTGCGGCCCCGCGACCGAGAGCAGGACCCCCTTGGCGCCTTCCATGGAGCTCTCCAGCATCGGGCTGGAGATGGCGCGCTCGGCCGCTTGCTGCGCCCGGCTCTCTCCGGTGGCCCTGCCGATGCCCATCACGGCCGACCCGGCGTCGGACATGATCGTGCGCACATCGGCGAAGTCGACGTTGATCAGGCCCGGGGTGGTGATGAGGTCGGTGACGCCGGTGACGCCGCTCATGAGGACGTCGTCCGCCAGACGGAAGGTCTCGCCGATCGGCGCCGCCGGGTCGCCGACGTCGAGAAGCCGGTCGTTCGGGATCACGATCAGGGTGTCGACGGCCTCCTTGAGGGCGTCGATGCCCTGCTCGGCGTGCACGGCCCGCCGCCGCCCCTCGAAGCCGAACGGCCGGGTGACGACGCCGACGGTGAGGGCTCCCACCGACCGGGCGACCTCGGCCACGACCGGGGCGCCCCCCGTGCCCGTGCCGCCGCCCTCCCCGGCGGTGATGAAGACCATGTCGGCGCCCTTGAGCGCATCGTCGAGCTCGGCCCGATGCTCCTCGGCCGCGGCCCTCCCGATCTCGGGGTTGGCCCCGGCGCCGAGGCCGCGAGTCACCTCTCGCCCTATGTCCATCTTGACGTCGGCGTCGCTCATCAGCAACGCCTGGGCGTCGGTGTTCAGGGCCATGAACTCGACGCCGCGGACGCCGCCCTCAACCATGCGGTTGACTGCGTTGACCCCGGCGCCGCCGATGCCGACGACTTTGATCACGGCCAGGTAGCCGCCGCTCGAGTTGCTCATTGTGTCCTCCCTTTCCGCACCCGCGGGCGCGATCTGAACCTGAAGTCTAGATTTACCGTTAGGCTGTGCCGTTGTAAACCCCCAATGTCTAAGGTATTAGTAGACCTTCAAGGTTACTCGTCCCCCGCCTCGCTCTCCGCCTCGCTCTCCGCCTCGGTCGCCGCCGCGGCCTCCTCCGCCGCGGCCTCCTCCGCCGCGACCATCGCGGCCTCCGACCCGACCGCGGGGCGGGTCGGCGCCATGACGTTCAACGTCGCGTCCGGCGCAGGGTCGTACTCAAGCAACGCCGCCAGGCTGAGCGCCTTCGCCTTCATCTCGACCGGGCGGCCCAAACGCACCCGGTGTTGATCGACCGTGGCCCACAACTCGCCGTCCTCGGAAACTATGTGTGTCGCCGCGCTCAACGAGCCCGGCAGGTGCGCCGCGAACTCGATGGCGCCGAGCATGAGCCGGGACGACTCCTCGTCGGCGACCGAAGCCAACGCGATGCGAACCAACGTCCGGTCCGGGGTCGGCGGGCCGGGCAAGGCCGCGCCGTCGATGTCCCGGCGAGCCCAACCCTCGGCGGTCTCGACCCACGCCGCGGGCTCGCGCTCTGAAACCCGCACGATCACCTCGTCGGGCCACCTCCTTCCCACCTCGGCATCCCGCACCCACGGATCGGCCTCCAGGGCCTGCTCGACCGAGCCGGGGCGGAGTGTGATCATCGCCGCCCCCGCGACGACCCCGCTCTCGGCCAAGACGGAGCGGGCGGCGCTCCTCGCGATCCCGGCGGTGCGCACATTGTCGACGCTCAGCCACGGCGAGAAGGCGAGCCAGGTCGCCAAGCCGAGACAAGCGGCGAGACTCAACATGCGCAGGAGCCTGCCCACGTCTCGCGCGGCGCGATCCTCAGCCACGGCCCTACGTCGCTCGATCAGTCGCGGGTCGATGGTCATTGGTCGAATCCGATGAACTGGATCTCGGGCTCCAGGTCGGTCCCGGTCAGCTCGAGCACGCGGTCTCTCACCGCGCGAGTCAACAGGTAGATGTCGTCTGCGGCGGCGTCGCCGTCGGCCACAAAGAAGTTGGCGTGTTTGGCCGACACCCGCACTCCCCCCACGCTCATGCCCTTGAGGCCGAGCGAGTCGATCAACTCCCCGGCGGAGATGTGCTCCGGGTTCTTGAAGACGCTGCCCGCGTTGAGGGTCCCGCCAGGTTGGTTGCGGCGGCGCCAACGGGTGATCCGCCGAATCTCGCGGCGACCGGCGGCCGGGTCGCCCGCCTCGGCCCTGAACACGGCCTCGACGACCAGGTCCGACGGCTCGACATTCGAGCTGCGATAGGAGAGCTCAAGACCCTCGGGGCCGGAGCGGCGCACCGCGCCCCCCGCCAAGTCGACGATCTCGGCTTCCACAAGCCGGTCCTTGGTCTCGGCGCCGAAGCAGCCTGCGTTCTGCCGGACGGCGCCGCCGACCGACCCGGGCACCCCCGCGAGGAACTCGAGCCCCCTCAACCCCCCGTCGACAGCGGCGCGAGCCAGACGCGGCAACGGAGCGGCCCCGCCCGCCGTCACGTCGGCGGCCCCGACGCGGATCTCGGCGAAGCCCGGGCCCAGCTTCAACACGATGCCGTCGAAACCCGAGTCTGCGACCACCAGGTTGGAGCCTCTGCCCAAGACGAGGACCTCGTTGTCGCGCGTCACCCCCGACCCAATCAGCTCCGCTAGCCGCTCCCGCCCGCCAACCTCGGCGAAGAGACGAGCCGGGCCGCCGGACTTGTAGGTGGTCATCGGGCCCAACGGGACCTGTTCGCGGATCACGCCGTCGGCGATTAGCTGCGGCGCCGACCTCATGGCCGCACCGCCAGCTTCGCGGCCAGCTCGGCGTGGAGCAGCGTTATGTCCCCGGCGCCCATGCTGACGACGAGATCGCCCGGCTCGACCCGCTCGGACAGGAAACCCGCCAAATCGCCCCGACGCGGCGCGTAGTGCGTCTCGGCGCCCCAGGCTCGCGCCGCGTCGGCCACCAGCTCCCCGGTGACTCCGGGGACCGGCGCCTCCCTCGCCCCGAAGATGTCGGTGACCACGACAACGTCGGCCTTCGCCAACACACGCCCGAACTCGTCGGCGAACCTCTCGGTCCTCGAGTACAGGTGCGGCTGGAACACGGCCCAGAGGCGCCGCCCGGCGCCGCCGCGAGCCGCGTCCAACACGGCGCCGACCTCGGTCGGGTGGTGCGCGTAGTCGTCGACGAGCATCACGCCGTCGACCACGCCCCTGTGCTCCCAGCGCCGTCGCACTCCCCTGAAGGCCGCCACCCCCGGTATCAGGGCGGCGAGATCGCGGCCCATCTCCCCCAGCAGCGCCAGGGCCCCCGCGGCGTTGAGCACGTTGTGGAGGCCGGGTTGGCCGATCGTCACCGTCTCGCGCCGCCCCGGCCCCATCAGCGTGAACGTGCTGGACCACCCGGCGCTCCGGACGTCGACGACTCGCCAGCGCGCTGATCGGGACCGCCCATAGGTGACGGCGCCGGCCCTCCGCGCCGTCGTCGCCGCCCCCTCGTCGTCGGCGCACGCGACGACCGGGCCGGACACGGCGCCGGCCACGGAGGCGAAGCTGTCGGCCAGATCCTCCTCGGCGCCGAAGTGATCGAGGTGCTCCGGCTCGACGTTGGTGATGACCAAGCCGTCGAGATTGATGCTCTCGAACGTCCTGAACGCCTCGTCGGCCTCGACCACGAGGAGGGGCGACGAGCCGAGGCGCCCGTTTGTGCCCAGGTCGGCGAGCTCGCCGCCGACGATGAAGGAAGGGTCCTCGCCGGCGGACCGCAGGGCGGCTACCAGCAGGGCGGTGGTGGTCGTCTTGCCGTGAGTGCCGGCGGCGCCGACGGTCTCGATTCCCGCGGTGAGGGCGTCGAGAAGCTGAGGCCGTCGCCAGACGGCGACGCCCGCTTCGCGCGCTGCCGTCAACTCCTCGTCGTAGTCGGGCACGGCCGAGGAGGCGACAACCAACTCGGCCCCGACGGCGACCTCCGGGACATGGCCCGCGTGCACTTCGACGCCGAGGTCGGCAAGAGCCTCGAGAGAGGCCCCTCCCCTGAGGTCCGACCCCGAGACGCGCCGTCCCTGCGCCGACAGGATCTTGGCGAGGGCGCTCATGCCCGCGCCGCCGACGCCGACGATGTGCACGCGATCGTGGGTGAGCCTCATCGGGCCGCCTCCATCATCGCCTCGGCGATGGCGCGGGCCGCGCCGGGGCGGGCGAGCCTTCTGGACGCCTCCCTCATCCGCCCGAGCGCCCTCTCGTCGAACAAGATCGACTCGACCGTCTCCCCGAGCCTCGCCGCGTCGCCCTCCTCGAGTGTCACGGCCGCCCCTGGCTCGCTGAGAGACCGGGCGTTCCCCGCCTGGTGACCCCCCGAGCCGAAGGACCCGGGGATGAGCACCGCGGGGGTGGCGGTGGCGGTGAGCTCGGCCACCGCTCCGCCGGCGCGGGCGACGACCAGGTCGCACGCCGCGTAGAACCACTCCATCGAGCCCTCGAAAGGGCGGCGGCGCCAGTTGACGGCGGCAGGCGCCGCCAAGTCGCACAAGTCGCCGAAGTTGCGCTCCCCGGTGATGTGGACGACCTGGATCGGCGGGCCGTCCCAGCCCGCGACCATCGAGGCCACCGCATCGTTGACCGCCCCTGCGCCCAACGAGCCCCCGAAGGCGCCCAGCGTCGGCGCGCCGCTCCCGAGCCCGTACCGCCTCAGCGCCGTCGGCTTGAGCGCCTCCCGGTCGAACGCCCAGAAGGGCGGCCGCACCGGGTTCCCGACCCACTCGGCCCGCGGCAGGCCCCGGGTCTCGGGGAACGAGCCGAAGACCCTGGTCGCCCATCGGGCCGCGATCCTGCTCGCCAACCCGGCTTCGGCGTTCTGCTCGGCGCTCATGAGCGCCACGCCCGTGCGCCGCGCCGCCAACGCGGCGGGCACGGTGGCGTAGCCCCCCATCCCCAACACGACCCTCGTCTCCCGCCGGGCCATCGCCTCGGCGATCCGGTTGCGCGCCCGAAAGACGATCGAGGGCAAGGCGAGGTTCTTGGGGGTGAGCGAGCGTTGCAGGCCCCGCAGCTCAACCTCGAGGAAAGCGAGCCCCTCCCTCGGGTATACCTCCTTCTCGAGGCGATCGCCGCCCACGTAGAGGATCTCCTCACGCGGCGCGCCGAGGTCGAGGAGCGCCTCCCCGACCGACAGGCCCGGGAAGACGTGGCCCCCCGTGCCGGCGGCGGCGATCATGTACGTCACGGCTTGCGTTGGGCGCCGCTCTGGGCGATGTTGACGAGCACCCCTATCGCCGCCATCGAGATGATCAGGGCGCTGGAGCCGAAGGAGACGAACGGGAGGGCGATACCGGTGATGGGTATCACGCCGAGGACCCCGCCGACGTTCACCAACGCCTGGAACGAGAGCCAGGCGGTTATCCCCGCCGCCACCATCCGGCCGAAGCCGTCGGGCGCCCGTAGCGCGACGCTCCAGCCGGCCAACGCGAGCACAACGAACAAGGCGATCACGGTCAACCCGCCCACCAGGCCGGTCTCCTCCCCGATGATGGCGAAGATGAAGTCGGTGTGAGCGTTGGGCAGGTAGAACCAACGAGCGCGGCTGGCGCCGAGGCCGACGCCGAACACCCCTCCCGAGCCCAAGGCGTAATACCCCTGGATCACCTGATAACCCGAGCCCTTGGGGTCGGCGTAGGGGTCGAGGAAGCCGGCGATGCGATCGGCGCGATAGGCCTCGGAGAAGGCGAGCAGGGTCGCCGCCAACACCACAGCGACCCCCACGAGGAACACGAACCTCATCGGCGCCTCGCTGGCCAAGATGACGGCCATGGCGGCGGCGCCGATGATGATGAGCGTTCCCAGGTCCGGCTGCATCACGACCAGGGCGCCGACGACTCCCACGACGGCGAGGACGGGGGCGACGAAATGGCCGAAGTCGGAGAGCAGATTGCGTTTCTTCTCGAAGATGTAGGCGAGGGCGAGCACCACGGCCGCCTTCGCAGGCTCCGACGGCTGGATCGTGAAGCCGGGGAGCGCCAGCCACCGCGTCGCCCCGCCCTCTTCGACCCCGGTCGCGAGGACGGCGACTAAGAGGCCGATCGTCGCCATCAGCGCGGGCATGGCGAGCTTGCGGAGGAAGCGGTAGGGGACCCGGCTGGCGATGAGGAGGAAGACGGCCCCGATCCCGACGCCGGTGAGCTGTCGCTTGAAGAAGTAGAGGCTGTCCTCCGTCTTGTTGAAGGCGACGGTGGACGACGCCGACTGGGTCGCCCCCAGCCCCATCACCACCAGCACGGCGACCAGCACCAAGATCGTGGTCGCGGTGCGGTTGTTGACCTTCGTCCGCTCGGTCTTGTCCCGGGCGGACGCTCTCGCCTTGGTGATCGACCTCACGTTGGCGGTCACCGCGTCACCCCCTCGACGAGGTCGCGGAAGCGGTCGCCGCGGGCGGCGTAGGAGTCGAACTGATCGAAGCTGGCGCAACCCGGCGCCAGCAGGACGGTGTCGCCTGAGCGGGCGGCCCCGGCGGCGACCTCCACGGCGGCTTCGAGCGAGCCCGCGAGCCGCCCCCTCTCGGCGGCCGCCTCCACCAAGTCGGGGCCGGACCGGCCGATGCCGATGAGCAACCGCACGTTCGGCGCCTCCGCGAGAGGCGTCGGGTCGAGGCCTTTCGCCAAGCCGCCTGCGATCAGGATGACCGAGTCGCGGGCTGCGATGCTGGCGAGAGCCGCGTGCGGGTTGGTGGCCTTCGAGTCGTCCACCCAGGTGACGCCGTCGGCTTCGAGGACGACGGCCCGTCGGTGGGCCCCGGGCGAGTGCGCCGCGGCGCCGGCGACCACACCCGCCGGCGATGCCCCCGCCCTCGCGGCGAGGGCCGCGGCGCAGGCGATGTTGCTTAGATGGGCGGGGTCGGCGGAAGCGAGCTCGGCGATATCGATCACCGCGTCGCCCACCGTCAGCTTCCCGCCCGAGACGCCCCCGCCGCCCTCCGGCATGCGGTTCCCCGAGATCGGGAAGATCTCGGACGGCGCCGCCTCGGCCAGCTCGGAGGCCCCCGGGTCGTCGGCGTCGTACACCAGCAGGTCGTCGCTCGTCTGGTTCGAGTAGATCAACGCCTTCGCGCTCTTGTAGGCGCCCTCGCCGCCGTGCCAGTCGAGATGATCGAGCGCGACGTTCGTGATCGCCGCCGCCGTCGGGTGGAATCGCTCGATGAACCGGAGCTGGAAACTCGACGCCTCGACCACGAGCGCGTCACAGGGCTTGTCGGTGAAGTCGGAGAGAGGCGCCCCGATGTTCCCGGCGGCGGGGGCCCTGAGGCCGGAGGCCTCAAGCATCGCCGAAGCGGCTTCGGCGACGCTGGTCTTCCCGTTGGTCCCTGTGACCGCGACGACCGGGCCGGCCAGCCGCCTCCAGGCGAACTCGACCTCGCTCCACACCGGAAGCCCCGCCTCGATCGCCTCGACGATCGGGAGGGACCTCTCGGAGAACCCGGGGCTGGCCACAACCGCGTCGGCGCCGTCGAGGAGAGCGGCGTCCCAGTCGCCCGAGGCCGTCGGGAAACCTTCCTCCATCGCCGTCGGTGACGGCCTCGCGTCGTAGATCGTCGCCGAAGCGCCCGAGCGACGGGCGAGACGGGCCGCGGCCAGGCCGCTGACCCCGGCGCCGAGGATGAGCAGCTTGCTCACCTGAGGCCCCCCCGCCACAGGAAGTCGAGGTAGAAGTAGCCGAGGCCGAGGGCGACGCCGACGCCGGTGAGTATCCAGAACCGGACCACGACCGTCGTCTCCGGCCAGCCGCCGAGATCGAAGTGGAAGTGGAGCGGGGACATGCGGAACACCCGCCTGCCGGTCGCCCTGAAGCTGACCACCTGGACGAGCACCGAGAGCGTCTCCGCGACGTAGATGCCTCCCAGGAGGGCCAAGAGGAGGTGGGTGTTGGTGAGCAGGGCGAGGGCGGCCAACAGCCCGCCGACGCCCTGGCTGCCTACATCACCCATGAACACCTTGGCCGGCGGGGCGTTCCACCACAGGAAACCGAGGAGCGCGCCGGACATCGCCGCCGAGATGGTGGCCAGCTCAAGCGGGTCGATGCCCTGGTAGATGTCCGGCTTCCTGAACTGCCAGAAGGCGATCACGGTGTAGGAGGCGAACACCAGCGCCGCCGACCCGGCCGCCAGCCCGTCCATGCCGTCGGCGAGGTTCACGCCGTTGGCGGCGCCGGTGAGCATCAGCAGCACCCAGACCACGAAGAACACCCCGAGGTCGATGCCGAGAGGCCTCGCGAAGGAGAGCTCGGTGACTATGCCGGCCTCGTTCGCGCCCCAGGCGAACAGAGCGGCGATCACAAGCTGGCCGATGAGCTTGGCCGACTTGGACAAGCCGAGGCTGCGTTTGCGCGAGTACTTCACCCAGTCGTCGGCGAAGCCGACCAGGGCCATGCCGCCCAACGCCAACACCGCCAGCCGGCCGCCGGGGCTGATCGGCTTGAGATCGAGCCCGAAGCCGGCCGCCGGGGTCCACATCTGAACGTGGGCCAGGAGCCAGCCGACGACGGCCGCGACGACGAACACGGCCCCGCCCATGGTCGGCGTGCCCTGCTTGTGGGCGTGGCCCTTGATGTCCTCCTGTATGAACTGGCCGATCTCGCGTTTTCGCAGGAAGCGGATCGCATAAGGGGTGAGGAGGATCGAGGCGAGCATGCCCACCGCGGCGCCGGCCAGGAGGCGGATCACGGCTTCACGCTCCTTGCGTCTGCGCTCCGCGCCCTCCGGCGCGCCAACGCCTCTCGGGCGATCTCGCGGTCGTCGAGGGGAGCGCTGCGACCGCCCGTCTCCTGCGTCGGCTCACAGCCGCGCCCCAAGACCAACACCGCGTCCCCGTCGCGGGCTTCCCCGATCGCCAGGTCGACGGCGGCCGACCGGTTGATCTCGACGACCGTCGCCGTCTCCCCGCGCGCTCCGGCGGCCACCGCCTCGGCTATCGCCGCGGGGTCCTCCGAGCGGGGGTTGTCGCTGGTGACGACGACGAGGTCCGCCGCCGAGGCGGCGGCGCCCATGCGCCGTCGCTTGCCGCGGTCGCGGTCGCCGCCGGCGCCGAGGACGGCGATGACCCGGTTGGGGGCCGTCGCCCGCGCCGCCTTGATCGCCTCGGCGACCCCGTCCGGCGTGTGGGCGTAGTCGACCACGACCCGGAGCGGGTCGTCTCCCGAGACGACCTCGAAACGGCCGGGCACCCCGCGCAACGTGTGCAGTCCCGACGCCGCCTCGTCGAAGCTCAGCCCCGCCGCCAGGCCGCATGCGGCGGCCAGGACCGCGTTATCCGCGTTGAAGGCCCCGGCGACGGGCGCGGTCACCTTGGCCGAGCCGTCCGGGGCGCGCAGCTCGAAGGCGACGCCGCCGGGGACCGGGGTGAGCGGCCCGCGGCCGACGGCGCCGTCCCTCCCTACGGTCAGGAGCTCGCCGCGGCGGTCGGCGGCTATCTCGGCGCCCGTCGGGTCGTCGATATTGACGACGGCCACGCCGACCTCGTGCTCGTCGAACAGCTTTCGCTTGGCCCGCTTGTACGCGTCCATGTCGCCGTGGAAGTCGAGATGATCCCGGGTCAGGTTGGTGAAGGCCGCCGCGGCGAAGCGGGTCGCCGCGACCCTGCCCAGCTCGAGGGCGTGAGAGGAGACCTCCACGGCCGCCAGGTCGACCCGGTCGTCGCGCATGTGCGCCAAGAGGCGCTGGAAGTCGGGCGCCTCCGGCGTGGTGTGCGACGACGCCGTCTCCGAGGCCCCGACTCGGGTGACGATGGTCCCCGCCAAACCGGTCCTCCTGCCGGCGTCGCGGGCGATCGACTCCAAGTAGTGGGTGACCGTCGTCTTGCCGTTTGTGCCGGTGACCCCGACCACCGTCAAGGCGTGGGAGGGATGGCCGTGGACTTCGGCCGCGAGCGCGCCCATAGAGGCCCGGGTGTCCTCGACGACGATCTGGGCCGCCTCCAGGTCGACCGCCTCCTCGACGCAAACGGCGGGAGAGCCCGCGGCCGCCGCCCGCCCGACGAAGTCGTGCCCGTCGACCTTCTCTCCCCGGACGGCCACATAGAGGGCGCCGGGGCCCGATCGACGCGAGTCGTGGGTGACGTCGGTGATGAGGGCGCGGCCCGCCCCCGCCGGGACCAGCCGCCCGCCGACCGCCTCGGCGAGCCGACTCAAGGTCTTACCGCCGTGTTCCATCCGGGGCGACTCCCATTCGATGCAGAGCTTGTTCCATGACTTCGGCGAACACAGGGGCAGCGGACGAGCCGCCGGTACGGTAGTCGAAGGTGGGCGCGTCGATGAGGACCGCAACGACGATCTGCGGGTCGTTGATCGGCGCCATTCCGACGAAGGAGGCGCGGGTCTTCTCCGTGTACCTGCCGTCGTTGCCGAGCTTGTTGGCGGTACCGGTCTTGCCCCCGATCCGGTAGCCCTCAACGACGGCCGCCCGGCCGGTCCCCCCCTCGACCACGGAGGCCAGAAGCCCCCGCATCAACTCCGCGGTCTCCGGCGAGATCGCCCGGCGGGTCTCGACTTCGACGACGTGAGACTCGCCGTCGGCGTCCGAGGTCGACGAGACGAGGTGCGGGGCGGTCCAGACCCCGTCGTTGGCGACGGCGGCGTAGGCCGCCGCCATCTGCAGCGGAGTGGCCGCCACCGAATAGCCGATAGCCGCCGAGGCCCAACACGTCTTACAGCCCGGCTCGAAGCTGAGGATGCCGGCCGCCTCGGCCGTGTAGTCGACGCCGGTCCTCGTCCCGAGGCCGAACCCCTTGATGTGTTTGAGAAGGCGGTCTTGGCCGATCTTGCCCGCGACCTTGATGGTCCCCACGTTGGACGATCTGGTGAAGATCTCGGCGACGCTCATGTCCTGGGTCTCCCGTATCTTGAAGTCGCGGTAGCAGCCGTAGATGTCGTCGTCGGGCGAGGCGCAGGCGCCGGCGACAAGCTCAAGCTGGTAGGGCACGTCGGCGATGACGGTCTCGGTTGTCGTCGCGCCCTCATCCAAGACGGCCGAGACGGTGATCAGCTTCTGCGTCGACCCCGGCTCGTAGACGCCGCGCACGACAAGGTTCGAGAAGGCCCGGCACTTGGCCGGGTCTTCGGCCTCGGTGCAGGAGGGGTCGACCGTCCGCCGCTTCTGCGGGTCGAAGACAGGGGCGCCGGCCATAGCCAGGATCTCGCCGCTCACGGCGTCGAGGGCGACGACCCAACACGACTCGGCGCCGGTCTTGGCGACCGCGTCGACGCACGCCCGCTGAGACCGGTACTGCAGCGGCAGGTCGATCGTCGTCGTCAAGTCGACTCCGGGCACGGCAGGCGTGATCTCGCTGATGCCCTGCAGGATGGGGGTCCCGTCGAGGGCCCGCTCGAACTCGGCCTTGCCCGGAACGCCGGTGAGCGTCTCGTCGTAGGCCCGCTCCAACCCCTCTTGGCCGACGCCGTCGATGTTGACGAAGCCGGTGACGTGGCTGGCGACCGAGCCCGCGGGGTAGACCCTCGTCGGCTCGTCGAGGGCGTACACGCCGTCGATCTCCAACCCGAGGAGCTCCTCGGCGAGATCGTGGTCCACTTGACGCTTGATGTAGACGAAGTCGCGATCGCTGGTCAGCCGCGCGTGGAGAGCGCTCACGTCGGCGCCGACGAGGCCGCCTACCTGCTGGGCGACCCAGGCGGGCTCCTCGATCTGGCCGGGCACGGCGTAGAGGCTCTTGGCCTGAACGGTCATCGCCAGCAACTCGCCTTGACGGTCGAAGATCTTCCCGCGTTGGGGGGCGAGCTCCCTGGACACGAACCGCTGGCTCAAGCCCTCCTCGGCGAGGTCGCTGGCTTGGACCACCTGGATCTGGACCAGCCTGTACCCCATCCCCAGCCACGCCGCCGTGACGGCCAGCCCGACCGCGACGACTCGGGCGGTAGCCGAGCGTCGGCTGCGGCGAGGCTCAGTCGCCTGCACTGCCTTGGCCTCGCCCGGAGTGCGCGACGGAGCTCGGGCCCTCGCCGTTGAGGTCGGCGAAGATCTGACGGGTCTCGTCGGGGATGACGAGACCCATCTCCTCGGCGAGGGGCGCTATGCGCGCCGGGCTCTCCAGGCGAGCGATCTCGAGGCGCATCCGCCGGTTGAGGGCCGTCTGCTCGGCGATCGCCTTGTTCAGCTCGGCCAGCTCGAACGCCGACTTGTCGAGGCTGGTGCGGGCGAACCCGAGGCCGAGGAACGCGGCCGTGCCCACCAGGGCCATGATCATCCACGGGAAGATGGAGGGGCGGCGGAGGCGGCGCCTGCCCTTGAGGACCCGGAGGGCGCCTCGCTCGGCGGGCTGTTGCAGCGTCCGCGTGCTCATGCGGCGAGCCTCTCCGCGGCCCTGAGCGTCGCCGACCGGGCGCGGCTGTTCATCTCGATCTCCTCGGGAGACGGCCTGATCGGCCTCTTGGTGAGGACCCTCAACTCCGCCGAGGCGCCGCAACCGCACACGGGGAGGCCGGCGGGGCATGTGCACCCGCGGGCGCCGTCGGCGAACCGCCGCTTGACGATGCGGTCCTCCAGCGAGTGATAGGCGATGGCCAGCACCCGCCCCCGCGGACGCACCAGGTCGATCGCCTGATCAACACCTTTCGCCGCCGCCTCCAACTCGTCGTTCACCGCGATGCGGATGGCCTGGAAGGTGCGCCGGGCCGGGTGCCCGCCGCGGCGCCTGGCCGCCGGGGCGGCGGCGACGACGACGGCGGCGAGGCGGCCGGTGGAGTCAATGGGGCGGGCCGCGGCGACGGCCCCGGCGATACGGCCTGCAAGGGGCTCCTCGCCGTAGCGGCGGATGATGTCGGCCAGCTCGCGCTCGGGCCATGTGTTGACCACGTCGGCCGCCGTGACCGAGGCGTCGGGTCCCATCCTCATGTCGAGGGGGCCGTCCCGGCGGTAGGAGAAGCCCCGCTCGGCGTCGTCGAGCTGACGAGAAGACACGCCGAGGTCGAAGATGGCGGCAGCGGGCGCCTCGTTGAGGTGGGGGGCGACGCACGCCGCGAGATCCGCGAAGTTGCCTTCCACGGCCGTCACGCCGAGATCCTGGGCGTTGGCCAGGGCCTCGGGGTCTCTGTCGATTCCGACCACCGTCACGTCTTCTCCGAACTCCGCCAACAGGCGCCTGCTGTGGCCGCCTCCTCCGAAGGTCGCGTCGATCACGACCCCCGGCATCGCGGGCGCCAACAGCCGGGTCACCTCATGAGCCAGAACCGGGCGGTGGTATGCGCCGCCCAACATGGCTGGGTCCTGGTTCATTGCCGGCCCCCCCGCACACCGGGAAGCGGGCGGAGTTAAGGGCCTCCAGTCGGCGCCGGGGGGCCGGCAATGAGCCAAGTCGCGTTGTCAGTCCCTGTCAGCCCTCCTCATCGAGGTACACCTCGTCGCCCGTCTCGCGATCGGACAGGTAGCCGTCCTTCTCCCACAACTCGACGTGGTCGTAGACGCCGACGACCGCTATCTCGGTCGAGAGCCCGACCCCGGCGAAGTCGCGCAGGTCGGGTTTCACCAACACCCGACCGGTCTTGTCGAGTGTCTGAAGGTCGGCCCCGCCGAACAGGGTCCTGGAGAAGCGGCGGCCGCCCCGGTCCTGGGGCCGGCCCATCACCTCTTGGGCCCTCTTGCGGAAGTCCCCGGCCGGGAAGACGACGAGCTGGCCGTCCTGGCCCTTGGCGACGACGCAACCGTCCTCGAGGCGCCGTCGAAACGACGAGGGCATCACGACGCGGCCCTTGCCGTCGAGTGTGTGGAAGTACTCGCCTAGGAACACTTCAGCTCTCTCTTCCGTCCGTCCTGTCCGCAGCGCTGCGGCTCAGGTACCCACTATGCCCCACTTTCCCCCACCTGTCAAGCCCTTCATCCCACCTTGTCCCATTGGGCGACGGACGGGCCGTGTGCGGCGGCCCGGACAGGGCCGACCCTCTGTTCATTATTCAGTTGTCAAACCGCGGGTCGCGTTATCGCGCGTCGCGGCGCCTGTTGTCGGGCCCTATCGGTCGGCCCGTATTGGTCGGGCCTGTCGGTCGGGCCCTATTGGTCGGGCCGAGTAGTCGGGTGTGCCGGTTCATGTCCCCCCTCCCCCCTTGTTCTCCGGGGGTCAGGGCGGGGGCCGTCCCCCTGTGAGGCCTCCCCCTGCCGGGCTTACCCCGGTCCGGTAGGTGCGCCCGAGAGGGCTGACCCACTCCACGGCGGCCCTGCCCGTCCTCGCATAACGCCACCCGCCCCGATGTTTCGCCATGTGATGATGACGGCAGAGCGGGGCGTGGTTCTCCACGGTGGTGGGGCCGCCTCGGGCGTGGTCGATGCGGTGGTCGAGGTCGCAGTCGACCGCGGGCATACGACATCCGGGGAAGGCACAGACAGGGTGAAGAGCTCGGATCATCTTCTGCTGCTTCGTGGTGGGCCTTCTCCTCACGGACACAATGTGGAGAGGCTCGCCGGTCTCTGGGTCTGAGACCACTGCGTTCCATTCGCTCTTCTTGCTGTTCTCCGGCGACTTGGCGGGCTACCTCCGAGACGACCGGCCCGTATCCGGCCAGGTCTCCGGGGTGGTCGTCGAGCCCGGCGAGGGTGGTGAGGTCGACGTGGAGGTTGACCGACCCTGGCTTCCCCTCTCCAATGTTGATGAGGCGGCCTGTGAGCAAATCTAAGGCGACGTCGGCGCGGAGCTGATCGACGCTTCGGGATTCGTGCCTGGTGTTGAGGCTGCGGGCGATCCTGTTGACCCGGTCCGCGGCGGCTTGGGCCAAGTGGGGGGCGCAGTCGAGGATGTGCAAGTGGGTGGTGCCGTCCGCGGTGGGGCGAGCCACGACCCGACGGCGCTCCAAGCTCTTCTCGTATCGGGCTTGGGCGTGGGCCGGGTCTTCCAGGATGCAGAGGCGACGCAGCCGGGTGCCGATCTGACCGACTGTCAGCCCGGAAGCGGAGGCGAGGATCTTGACGGCGACCCCCCGAGCGGCGCTGGACTTGAGGGCTGCGGTCCCGTCGGAGATGACGGAGGCCTTGTGGCCGTCGATGTCCCCCGACTTGAGGGCGGAGGCGACTTCGGGGAGGTCGTCTCGCAGCCTGAGGGCGATGTTCAGCTCGTTGTCGGCTTTGCGGCGGGTGTAGCCGACAGCGGCGGCGATCTCGTCGGCGGCGTGCTCATTGGGCCGGGCGCTCCGCTCGGTTGTGGCCGCGGAGGCGGCGTGGGCGGTCTCGGCCATCGCCTCGTAGACCACGGATTGGTAGTGGGAGACTTGACGTTGCCCGGCGCGGAGGGCCGTGACCAGGTCGTAGCCGTTCAACCGGCTCAACTCCACCGTCTCCAAGACCGCGGCCAGCGCCGCGCCGGGGGCCATCTCATCCAAACCCTCGGGGAGGACCTGCCGGCCGCCCGGCTCGAAACGGGCTTTCGCCGCGTCGCCGGTCATGTTGTCCACGGACTGCCCGCCCGCCGGATGTGACGTCGAATTCACCATGGCAGCCAACGTATCCGGCCGGTCTGACAGATTCGCCCGGGTCTCCGCCGCATCGCCGACCATGTCGCCGACGTACCGCTCGCCCCGCGGATGCGACGTCGAATTCGTCATGGCAGCCAACGTATCGGGACCCCACGACAGATTCGCGCGGGCCCCCGCCCCGTCGCTTGCCATGTCGTCGGCGATGTCGTTGCGGGACAGCTCTCCCGGCTGATGTGACTCGGATTTCGTCATGTCCGCCAACGTATCGGGAGCCTCTGACAGATTCGCGTGGGTCCCCGCCGCATCGCCGACGATGTCGTCGACGGACCGCTCGGCCGCCGGATGTGACCTCGAATTGACCATGGCAGCCAACGTATCGGGAGCCTCTGACAGATTCGCCGCTCCGGTCACCCCGATCGTCGGACGACCCGCCGCCGACGGTCCGTCGCTGAATTAACAAGCCAGTTGGGTCGACTTTGGCGCACCGGCCCGATTCTCAATGCACAAACTACGGTATAGGCGAACCCAGAGCATTGGGGAACCGGTTGGGGATGCGGGGACGCGCCGGGACTCAGCGCTTGGCGGGCGCGGGCGCAGCGGCCCCCGAGTCGCCTATGGCTCCGAGAGCGCGGCCGACCGCCTGGGTCAGGGCGCGTCCCAAACCCTCCGAGACCGAGGCCTCGCCCGACTTCTCGGCGCCGCCGTCGAATGCGCTCACGCTGAGCGTGCCGTCGTCGGCCATCGACACACCAGCAATATCAACCGGGGCCTTGCCGAGCGTCTGGCACCACGCGTCGGCCAACCCTTGGGCGACGGCGGACGGGGTGGCGGCCACCACCCGCGCCGACCTGACGGCCCCGACGGTCAGCTCCACCCTGGCCCCGGCCCCTTCCGGCGCGACCTTGACATCAACCGAAGGGCGCTCAGCACGCCCCGGCCGATGCCTCAGGCGCAGGCGCCGAGCGCCGCTCGACCTGACGCCGTAGGCGATGAGCAAGGCGCGAACCTCCTCCACCACCGCGGGCTCGTCGGCCCCGGGCTCCAACCTCACATCGATCCCGCCCCCCGCTTCGGTCACATCGACCGTCGCCGAAGCCACACCGGGAAGATCCTCAAGACGGGCGGCGAGGGTGCTCACCGGGCCCAGCTCCCGACTATGCGCATCCGCCTGCGCCACCGCAGGAACCCGACCAGGTCCTCGGTCGGCACCTCGGCGCTCGGCGACCCGTAGGCGGTCTCGGCTCGCCACCCGAGATAGGCCGAAGACGGAAAAAAGCAACGGCGCCGGCGCACCGCCAACGCGACGCGACACGCCTCCCAGAGCAACGTCGGCTCGGAAAGGAGGGGTCGCAAATGGGCTCTCAGCGCACGGGGTCTCAACGCAGACACTCTCCTTTACGGCGATCGCCCGTTTTTCGCGATCGCCTGCCTGCTAAAGCAGGCGATCGCGCCAGTCTTGACAACAAGAGCCCGCACCGGAGAGCTGCCGCCCTCCTGGCGGCGCAGGCCCCTGCCTTGAGGAGGCCACCATAGCAGCATCTCGCGGCCTGTGCGCAGGCGACGGCCGCCCTCGGCGCGCGCCGCCCGCGAGGCCGGGTCGGGCGCCGCGATATGAGCGGAAACCCGGCGCGCCGGTAGGATCGACTCGAATCGTCGCTACGGAGGACGCCGGTCTTGCATCAGCCGAACGTGAAAGAGGTCGACCTCTTCGGGTCGTGCTTCGAGGCGATCGCCTCGAATGTCGAGACGGTGATCCAAGGCAAGCGGGAGTCGATCGAGTTGCTGCTCCTCGCCCTCGCGGCCGAGGGCCATGTGCTGGTCGAGGACGTGCCGGGCGTCGGGAAGACTCAGCTCGCCAAGTCCGTCGCCCGTTCGGTCGAAGGCGCCTTCAACCGGATCCAGTTCACCCCCGATCTCCTCCCGTCGGACGTGACCGGCATCTCGGTGTGGGACCGGGAGCGCCGCGCCTTCGAGTTCAAGCCCGGGCCCATCTTCGCCAACATCGTCGTCGGCGACGAGATCAACCGGGCGAGCCCCAAGACCCAGTCGGCCCTCCTCGAGGCCATGGCCGAGCGTCAGGTCACCTCCGACGGGGTGACGCGCCAGGTCCCCCTCCCTTTCATGGTCATCGCCACGCAGAACCCGCTGGAGCACGAGGGCACCTACCCCCTGCCCGAGGCGCAACTCGACCGGTTCATGATGAGGGTCGTCCTCGGGTACCCGAGTCGGGAGAAGGAGCTTGAGATGCTCGACGCCCACGGCGTCCGCTCCACCTTCCTCGACCTCGAGCCCGTCGCGGGGGTCGACGACGTCCGCGCCATGATCTCGATCGCCGCCCGGGTCGGCGTGTCGCGGTCGGTGAAGAGTTACATCGTCGACCTGGTCGAAGGGACCAGGCTTCACCCCGACGTGCTCTTGGGGGCCTCTCCCAGGTCGGCCCTCTTCCTCCAAGCCCTCTCCCGGGCGAGGGCGGCGTCGAAGGGGCGGGACTATGTCATGCCCGACGACGTCAAGGCGCTGGCCGAGCCGGTCCTCGAGCATCGGCTCGTGTTGCGGCCCGAGGCGCAGATGCGCGGGGAGACGGTTGGAGATCTCATCGAGGACGTCTTGAGTCGCGTCAGGGTGCCGGGGACCGTCTCTCGGGCGACGACCTGATGGCGGCGGCGCGGGCGGCCGCCTGATGCCGACTCCCCGAGGTTGGGCCCTCCTGGGCTCAGGCCTCGCCCTGATCGCCCTCTGGTACGCGTTCGGCGATCAGGAGCTGTTGCTGGCGGGCGCCTTCCTCACAACCGCGCAGCTCTTCGCCGTCGCCTACGTCAGGTCCCGCCCTCCCCTGCTGAGCGTCGGCCGCCGCCTGGGGTCGACCGCCGTCCACGACGGCGACACCGTCGGAGTCACGCTCGTCGTGCGCAACCGGGGCCCGACCGCCCTCCGCAACGTGGCGCTGAGCGACGAGGTGGAGGGTCTCGGCCGCGCCTCGTTTCTGGTCGCCCGGCTGCGGGGAGGCGAGGCCGTCAGCGCCGCTTACCGAGTCGTCTGCCGCCGCCGCGGCGCCTACCGCGTCGGCCCGACCGCAGGCGCCGCTTCCGACCCCCTCGGCTTGGCCGAGCTACCGGCGGCGCCGGGGCCGGAGGACCGGCTGGTGGTCTACCCGGCGGTCGAGCGCCTCGCCGGGCTCCCGACGAGCGGGGGCGGCGACCCGGCGATGAGCGCCTCTCGCCCCGAGCGCGCCGGGCGCGGCGGCGAGGACTTCTACACCTTGAGGGAGTATCAGCGGGGGGACGACCTCCGCCGCGTCCACTGGCCCTACTCGGCCAAGACGGACACGTTGATGATCAGACAGTTGGAGACCCCGCGACGGTCGCGGGCGTTGGTCCTCCTCGACGCGAGGCCGCAGGCCTACGAGTCGCCCGCCGCCTTCGAGAAAGCCGTCTCCGGCGCCGCCAGCGTCGTCACCCACCTGGTCTCGGCCGGCGTCGACGCCGACCTCTGGGCAGGCGGGCCGAGCCCGGTCAACGCGTCTCGGTACGCGGCGACGATGGAGCGCCTCGCTCTCGCCGCGCTCAGCCCGGGCCTCGACATCGTCGCTGCGGCGACGCGGATCCGCCGGGAGGCGGGAGGCGGCGCCCTCGTCCTGGTAACGGGGAGCGCCGACCGAGACCTCCTCTCGGTGCAGCGCCTCCTGTCGAGCAAGTTCGGGGCGACGGTCACGATGGGGGCGTCCAGCGCCGCTTCGCCTGCGGTCGGCGACTTCCTCAGGCTCGGAGTCGCCGTCGTGACCGTGGCGCCCCATGAGGACTGGGCCCCCGCCTGGGGGTCGGCAATGAGGTCGATGTGGGCCGGCGGCTAGGCCGGACGGCGGGCGCCCTCGCGGCGACCCTCATGATCGCGCGCCTTGACCGCCTGTTCCTGCCGAGTCCCGAGCACCCGAGCGCGTGGGTGATCCCCGCCGTCTCCCTCGTCGTCGGCGCGGTCGCCTGGCGCCTGCTCGACCGGGCGCAGGCCCGGCGCCGGCCGGCCGGCGTGCTGCTCGCCGTCGGCGCGGCGTGGATCTTCACCCGGGTCGCCGCCCCCGAGACGCTGATCGGCGGGGCCATCCCCTCCGGGGACACGCCCGAGG
>Ga0209681_1000104_pt1 | contig 21960 bp, 21 predicted proteins | sample WorMetLIZISLAND2_3_FD_187416 | JGI IMG/M metagenome (GOLD analysis project Ga0209681, IMG submission 187416) | Marine gutless worms symbiont microbial communities from Max Planck institute for Marine Microbiology, Germany - Olavius clavatus LIZARD... ... | reverse complement strand
GCGGCCTTCCATGCGCGACGCAGCCACACCTTCATCGGGGCCGCTCATCGCGCGCGCTTGGCCCGCAGGGACACCGCGAAGGCGGTCAAAGCCACCGCTCACCAGCTAGCACGTCTCATCTACGCCAAGCTCCGGAGCGTCGCCATTGTTCGCGAAACCCGAAATGGGGTCCGTCCGATTTTGGGTGCACAAAATTAGGCGACGGCCATGGCCTTCGGCGGCCCGCGTTCCTCCTGCGTCCATCCCGGCGCGCACTCCGCGCGGCACCAGGACTCCCACAAGGACTGGACGCCGTGTCGCATGGCTTGGCCTTTCGTCTCCGCCGGCGCTCACGCGCCGCACTCCGACGAAAGGCTCGGCCCTACGGCTACGCAGGGGGCGTCGCACTCCGCTCATCGCTTACGCCCCCTCGCTTTCCTGTGCTCCTCCGTTGAACGAGGCCTGGAGGAATTCAAGGCTCGCCGCCGGGATCGGCTACTGCGCTCCATCCCGCGTAAGGCCAAGCGTCTTGGTCTTACGCTCATCTTACACTAAATTATCGTCAACTTTGCGCGTTCCCGGCGACAACAACCACGCCGAACGCGACCTTCGCATGCCCAAGCTCAGGCAGAAAGTCTCCGGTTGTTTCCGCTCCGATACCGGCGCCGAAGACTTTGCCATCATCCGTTCCTACCTCTCAACTCTCCGTAAACAATCCGACGATATGTTCAACTCGCTCGTCCTGACCTTCCAGGGCCGCCCCCCAATGCCCCAATTGGAGTAGCTGAATAGTTATATGATTTTAACCTTATTCTCGGAACGAATATAATTCTGATGGGGCAAGCGCAGGGTCACTATGAATCGAGCACCACTCCGATCAAAACGGGTCTTTGCCGTTCAGAAAGTCGGCGATCAGCTCGGCGGGAAATCCTCGATATTCCAGGAACCGAGCTTGCTGCGTGTGTGCCTTGCGGTCATTGGCTGGCACGGGACCAAACTTTTTGGCATAGACCGCAGCCATCGTATTCCACCAGTCCTGCACCGCCGATTCCAGATAGCCATCGATCAGGTCGTCGGCTAGGCCGCGTCGGTGCAGCTCGTGACGGATACGCAAAGGCCCGAATCCCTTGCGTATCCGCTCGGCGACATAGGTTTCCACCATACGCCGATCGCTCACCAGACCCCGCTCGGCCAAGGCCTCGATGAGCTGCTCGATATCCGCCTCGGCATAGCCACGCGCGCGTAGCTTGTGTTTGAGCTCCTGACCGCTGTGCTCCCGCCGTGCCAGCAGCCGAAGCGCCTCATGTCCGATGTCCGGCTCCATTATCGAGGGAACCTCGAAATCTTTCCCTGGAAGTCTTCAGGTCGCAAAACGAAGACAGGGCGCTCGTTTTTCTTGGTCACTAGGAGTCGAGCATCAGCGAAATTTCATAGGCTATCTAAGAACTAACCTAATAATTTTAATAGAACCGGATTCTAGAGGATGGGCTGTTCCCACCGGTCAGGCGTAGTATTTGGTGGGCACAGCCCACCCTACAGGTTAGTTAGTTTTTAGACGGCTTCTTAAAACGTCCTCAAGCCTCCTTGGGCGGTGTCTCGGGTTGCGGGTCGGTCGTTTCGGCATCGCCGCTCGGGGGCAGCAGTAGAGTACGGATCCGGCTCTCGATACTGTGGGCCAGCTCGGCGTTCTCCTTGAGAAACCCCCGGACATTGTCTTTGCCTTGCCCGATCCGGTTGCCGTCGTAACTGTACCAAGCCCCGGACTTTTCCAGGATGCCTTGTTGTACGCCGAGGTCGATGATCTCGCCCTCCCGGGAGATGCCTTCGCCATAGAGGATATCGAAGCCGACTTGTTTGAACGGTGGTGCCACCTTGTTCTTGACGACCTTGACCTTGGTCTCGTTACCGATCACCTCATCGCCCTTTTTGATGGCGCCAGTGCGGCGGATGTCGAGCCGGACCGAGGCGTAGAATTTGAGTGCGTTGCCGCCGGTGGTGGTCTCCGGATTGCCGAACATGACCCCGATCTTCATTCGGATCTGGTTGATGAAAATGACCGCGCAATTGGAGCGCTTGATGTTCGCCGTAAGCTTGCGTAGAGCCTGGGACATGAGTCGGGCCTGCAAGCCTACGTGGGAGTCGCCCATCTCGCCCTCGATTTCGGCCTTCGGGGTCAGAGCTGCCACCGAATCCACGGCCACCACGTCCACCGCCCCCGAGCGTACCAGCATATCTGTGATTTCCAGCGCCTGCTCTCCGGTATCCGGCTGCGAGACCAGCAGTTCGTTCATATTTACCCCGAGGCGTTCCGCATAGGTCGGGTCGAGGGCGTGCTCGGCGTCCACGAAGGCGGCGGTCCCGCCCTGTTTCTGGGACTCGGCGACCATGTGGAGGGCCAGGGTGGTCTTGCCCGAGGACTCCGGGCCGTATACTTCGATGACCCGCCCCTTGGGCACACCACCGACCCCTAGGGCCATATCCAATCCAAGGGAGCCGGTGGAGATGGTTTCCACATTGCGTACGGCCCCCACATCCCCCATGCGCATGACCGAGCCTTTGCCGAATTGTTTCTCGATCTGGCTCAGTGCGGCGGTCAACGCCCGTTTACGATTGTCGTCCATTGGATCTCCAGGTCCGCTCCGCATCGTCGAATCGGGGACGGGATGCGCCGGTGGCGCTTGTCGATAGTCGACACGGAATGGCAGTGTGACTCGATGGTACCTCGAGGGATTCGAGGTACCCGTGCGATGCCAAGAATGCACCGCCGGCTTTCAAGCACATAGGTGCTTGAAAAATGAGAGCAAAGAGAAAATCAAGCTTTCGCTTCGCGACTTGAAAAAATGGAGCGGAGTCGAGATCGCATTTCGACTTCGTGCCTCGTAGGATTCCATCGAAGGATTCCAAGGAGAATTTTTCAAGGCGTCCTTGTATTCCATAGGCCGAATAAGCCGTCATGGAATCAGTGGCCATCGGTGCTCCACCCGATACCGGGGATATTGTCCCGGCCGGGCGTTCACCAGCACAAAATCCGAGACCGGCCAGACGATCGGGGGTCGGATCTCCCGCGCCGGCACCGGCCGCGCTTTGCGGACCAGCGTTACATGGGGCTCGAAGGTATGGCGCTCGGGGTAGAATCCGCAATCCCGCAAGCCTTTGTCGAGGGTCTGCCGCAGGTCCATCAAAGGCTGCGGCCGCTCCGAGACACCGCACCAGATGACCCTCGCCCGAGAAAAGGTGTCCAAACGGTCCAGGTGCAAGACGAAGGGAAGGCCCCGGACCCGACCGGCCGCCACCCCCGCGCAGGCGCGCCCTTCCGCATCCCGGTCGCCGAGAAATACCAGCGTGAGGTGGAGGTCTTCCGGGTGCGTCTTGTGGCCCGGGTGATCCGGCAGCTCTTCCCAGACCCGGGTCAGGGCCCTGCGTTGCCGTTCGTCGGGCCAAAGTGCGAAGAATAGGCGCTCAGTCACCGTCTTGGAGTAGCTCCAGCAGGGACTCCAACGCGAGCCGCACCGACTGGCGGCGTATCTCCTCGCGGTTGCCGGCAAGCCGCATCCGTCGCGTTAGCGGGTCTTGGCCCGCGAGCATCCAAGCGAAGCAGAGGGTCCCGACGGGTTTATCCTGAGTACCGCCGCCGGGTCCGGCGATCCCCGTGATCGCGACCGCTACATCCGCCCGGCTGTGTCCCAGGGCGCCCTGGGCCATCGCCCGAGCCACCTCCTCGCTGACCGTACCATGATCGGCGAGGGTGGTGGCCGGGACCCCTAGCATCTCCTGCTTGGCTTGGTCGCTGTAGGTCACGAATCCACGGTCGAACCAGACGCTACTGCCGGGGATATCGGTGATTACCTTGGCCATCCAACCCCCGGTGCAGGACTCGGCGGTGGCGAGCATGAGCCCGGTCGCTTGCAGCCGTTGCCCCAATTCTACGGCAAGCCTGTCGAGTTGCTCGATCATGGGGGGGAGTTTCCCCCAAACCTCGCCCCTAGGCAAGTAGGGGCGACCGGCGGGTCGCCCTTACGGGGCCACAACCGCGGTCGCTTGGGGCGATAATAGCGGGGTTCAAATCCGCCGTCACCAAACGCATCAACGAATTGCGCCGAACCCATAGCGCAAGATTGTGGCAACGTAATTATTGGGAACATATCATCCGCAACGAATCGGAATTGCAGCACCTCCGGGAGTATATTCGGAACAATCCGTTGCAATGGGAATTGGACGAATTGCATCCCAAACAACCGGAGGAATTCACAGGGTAGGGGTGACCGGCCGGATTGCTAGGGATGGCATTCTGCTAGGTTGTGCTGGAGCCGATGTAAGGGCGACTTGCCGAGCGATGGGTTCCAGCCGTCGAGCTTGCGTAGGCCTCCGGGCCAGAACGGGATGACCTCGTTCTCGTCCAGGGTCAGATTCAAGACCTGCTGCATGCGCCGCCAGATCTCTTCCGGGTTGCCCGACACAAAGCCGGGTGTCTCGGACTCGAGGTTTCGCCGTGCCCCAAACGCGAATTATACTGTCTTTGCCCAGGGTTACGGCGAGATTCCCATCCGACGAGAAGCGGGCGTCATTGATCTGACTGTTCCCGTGGACGTTGATCACAAATACGGGAGCAGGTGGGTCGACGCCTAGATTCCGGATCTCGGCCCCGCTTGTATAGCCGACGAGAATGAAGCGGGCGTCCGGTGACCAATCGACGGACCAGACGGGTTGGGCGAAATCCGAAAGGAGGACCTGTTCGTGAGTTTCGAGATCTATGATGGTGACCAATCCTGCGAGATCTCCGTACATGAGTTGGTTACCGGTTTTTGTGATTGCCACGCTAGTCGTCAAGATTCCAAGGCCGAAGAGCCGTGAAGCGGTTCTCAGGTCCTGGATCTTGATGCCTTGGAGCAGTGCGACTGCGGCCCAGCTGGCGTCGGGAAACAACGCCAGTCCTCTCGGCCAAGACCCGATGTTAGAAAGTCCGGTCTTAGCTTCCCAAGTGTGGGTGCCCCAAACTCGCAGTCTTTGATCCTGGGAGATCGCGGCCAATCTCGTGCCGTCCCGAGAGAACTCGACCTCATAAATCTTCTCCCCGAAGGTCAGCTCGGCTTCCCAGGCCCAAGTGTTCGTATTCCAAAATACTAATCATGCCATCGACATTCGAGACGGCCAACAGATGCCGGTCGGGTGAGAAATCGACACCAATACCACCCCCAGTCGGGGGCTTCTTGATCGACCGACCGGTTGCAATCTCCCAGACACCGACTCTTCATATCGGCAACCAGATCGCCTTGCGGCGAGATTGCAACCTCATAGAGACCCGCGAAGTATCTCTCGCTCCGCATGGTTCAGAGCAACCGGCCGTAGCCCCTGGCGACAAAGGCGTCCTGGAAGCCCGCACTCACCGGGCGGTGCGCCTTGTGTGCTGCCGCGCTGGCCCGGATCAGGGCCTCATCCGGGCTTTCGGCCTTCAGGCGTGCCTGTGCCGATCTCTCCAGCGGAGGAGCACAGGAAAGCGAGGGAGCGTAAGCGACGAGCGGAGTGCGACGACCCCCGCGAAGGCTCGGCCATGCGATACGGCGTCCGGTCCTTGTGGGAGTCCTGGCGCCGCGCGGAGTGCGCGCCGGGACGGACGCAGGACGAACGCGGGCCGCCGAAGGCCATGGCCGTCGCCTAATTTTTTGCACCCGAAATCGGACGGACCCCATTTCGGGTTTCGCGAACAATGACGACGCTCCGGTTCTTCGAGGAGGTCGAGTGGAAGGCCCTGTATTGCGTTCACCACAAAACCCCCGTCGCTCCGGATGAGCCACCGAGCCTGGGCGAGGCGATTCGCATGCTCGACGCCCTGGGCGGTGGGCGTAAAGGGGATGGTCCACCCGGTGCTCAAACGCTCTGGCGTGGCTTACAGTGGCTCGACATGGCGGTCCAAATGTACATCCTGTTCAATCCGTTGCCCGCACCGAGCTGTTGGAAGTCTTACCCTAATGGCTATCGGTCGCCACCCCAGGGCCCGTGATCGCCTGACGAAGTTAAGTGTGTATAAAGACCAGCCCCTGGCGGGAGAGGGGTTAGGGAGAGGGGGGGTAAAAAAGGAGCCCCGGCATTAATCCGGGATTGGAAATGACCTTTCGGCGATGTTATTGCTTCTGCACTGCCCCGAAAGAACCAAAGTCCCCCGCCCCAACTCCACTCATTTGTTATGGTTTTGTTCCCTTTGCGATGGACATGGCAATATTCGGACTTCCCGGATTGACAATGAGAGCTTGTTTGGCAGGAGAGATTAAAAGATCCATATCCTCCATAGGAACGGCACCTAAAAGCACGTCGTTTCCTACCACTAATGCCCCCGTATAGTAGCCGCGATTCTCGAACTTTATCGATATTGGTCCCATGTAAGGAGCTAAATGTTTTTTTGCCATCGGCAGTCGTTACCTCTCGTTTGTAGAGCTCTTCGAACTCTAGCTGAATAACGACATGTTCTGGCACACATAAGTGCAAAGAACCGGTATAGACCAGCGATTTCACCTTGATTGGCCTGATATTTCTATCTCTCGGATTCGAGAGATCAATTTCGGTACTTACCAGAGCCATTTGTTTCTCTCCTGATTTTCTATTCGTATTTTGCGGCTCTCTTACGTTTTGGTTCAGGTGGAGGGTCGTAGGTAGGGGCGATCGGCCGGTCGCCCCTACCTACGACTTCAGGCGGAGAAGGAAGACCCGCAGCCGCAGGTAGTGGTCGCATTCGGATTGCGGATGATGAATTGGGCACCTTGGAGACCTTCCGTGTAGTCGATCTCGGCACCGGTGAGGTAGGGCAGGCTCATGGGATCGACCAGGAATTTGACCCCATCCGCGGTTATTTCGGTATCCCCGTCCTGGACCTTCTCTTCGAAGGTAAAGCCGTATTGGAATCCGGAACAACCCCCTCCTTGGATATAGACCCGTAGCATCAGGTTGGGATTTCCTTCTTCCTTGACCAGATCGGCAACCTTGGCCGCCGCCGCGGATGTGATTTCCATGGGGGACTCGAGAGTGGCTTCTGTGCTCATTGGAATAGACTCCACCTTATGATCAATGGTAGGTACTTTGAAAAAATTCCGGATATGGAATTTTCCAAGATGCCCGATAAGGAATGGCGAAGGATGACTCGGGCCATGTTAGATGGTTAACACTAGGATTCAAGGTTTCCTCGATGAAGGCCGTTTGCGCCGTGGCGTTTTTCTCGGCTGCCGCGGAGCGAAGTGCAGCCACTTTTTGGCGGGTAAAACAGGTGATTACGGAAAAACGCTTCGCGCATGGCCTCGTAGGCCACCGTGGGATCTTCCGTTAGGAAATCGCCTGGACAACGATCGGATTCCTTGATGGTTGCCCTTATGCACACACGCTTACGGCTTGGGGGATTTCCACTCGGTACCCGACCCGCTCTTCCAACTCATTGTCTAGCGGGATAGACCGGGCTGGGTCTTGTCGAAGTCTCCGGCAATGGTACTGGTCTTTACTCACACTTGAGTCCGCTGGACGATCATGGGTCCTGGGATGGCGGCAGATAGCCTGTTCACGGGAGGCCGTCTGATGCGCAAATTTGGGCCCAGGAGGAGCACAGGAAAGCGAGGGAGCGTAAACGACGAGCGGAGTGCGACGACCCCGGCGTAGGCGTAGGGCCGAGCGTTTCGTCGGAGTGCGGCGCGTGAGCGCCGGCGAAGACGAAAGGCCCGGCCATGCGACACGGCGTCCAGTCATTGCGGGAGTCCTGGTGTCGCGCGGAGTGCGCGCCGGGACGGACGTAGGACGAACGCGGGCTGCCGAAGGCCATGGCCGTCGCCTCATTTTGTGCACCCGACATCGGACGGACCCCATTTCGGGTTTCGCGAACAATGGCGACGCTCCGGCGCTAGGCTGGTCCTAGTACACACTTGAACTCCGTCAAACCGATCCGCATGATAAGTATTGCTAAAACAAACTGTTGGCAGGCAAGCAAATCGGAAAGCTCGGGTCATCTACCCGACTTTTTGGAGTGCGCTGGCTTGAAACCCTGGTCGGATCGGACCCCTAAAGAGCATACTTGACCAACGACAGGTAGCTGATAGCGGCTCTTATCAGTCCCTCGGCGTGTTTAAGAGGCTGCCTAGAAACCCCCTTGCAAGCAGATGACTTATAAAAATTAACTATATGTTTTTAAAGGTTTTATCCGGATAGAAACTGTCTAAAAGGGTAGTCTCTAAGGCCCATGATCGTCTGACGGAGTCAAGGGTGTGTAAAGACCAGCCCGCCAGGGGAGAGGGGCTTATAGCCGGCGACGGAGACGCCAACTTGGTCGAACTCATAGAAGCCATTTACCGTCTCCCACTCAATCCCCGCAGACAGGGAAATGGCGGGTCGTTCGACCAATGTGTCTTCGGAGTACTTGTCCACCATTCGTGTATTTCCTTGTTGTCTAAAAACCAACTAACCTGTAGATACTCTGTTCCAATGCAAGTCCAATTTGCTTCCGGTCCATAAATTCTGTTAATCAGGCCACAGGTTTAGCCGGTGTGTAAAAGCGGCGTAACTATTCAGGACCTCTTGCCAAGTGGTAGGCTACACGCGTACCCATAGAACCATGCCTGAACAGCACGCCCTAACCCATTCTCCGGAAAGCCCTGACGACGAGCTTAAGCGGCTGCGTGAACGGGTGGCGGAGCAGACGGCGCTCATTACGCATCTGCGCGAGCGCATCCGGGAGTTGGAAGCGTGCCTAGGCAAGGATAGCCACAACTCCAGCCGGCCGCCATCCTCGGACTCTCCGTTCAAGAAGCCGCCACCACGCTCGCAACGCCAGCTCAGCGGGTGCAAGCCGGGTGGACAACCGGGCCGATGCGGTGTTACTCGCTCCCTGGTCAATGACCCCGACCAGTGCGGGATCATCCCGTTGACGGGGACCTGCGCCTGCGGACGTTGCGGCACCGGGATCGCGGCTACAGTGCTCGCGGAGCGACGCCAAGTGGTCGAGGTGGTAATCCAGCGTAAGGTCATCGAGTACCGCATTGTCGGCGGAACCGGTGCCTGTGGGCGCGCGCAACGCAGCACGTTTCCTGCAGGGATTGAGGCCCCGGTGCAATACGGACCGGGCGTATTGGCCTTTGCGGTCTACATGACCCAATATCAGTTGTTGCCCTACCAGCGCACCGCCGAGGTGCTCAATGAGCGGGCCGGCCTTGGGACCTCACCGGGCACCCTCCAGCGCGCCGTACGGGTGGCCGCCACCCGCCCGGAGGCACCAGTCACCGCGATTCGCCGCGCACTCGTCGCCGCGCCAGTGGCCCATGCCGACGAAACCGGCCGGCGCGTGAACGGCAACCTGTACCGGCTACACGTACTCAGCACCGACCGGCTTAACGACCTGCTGCCCTCATCCTAAACGTGGGGCCGAGGCCCCGGATGCGTTCGGCTTGTTGGCGCCGTTCGCTGGCGTACTCATGCATGATCATGGGTCAGCCTGCCAGCGCTACTCATGTTGGCAGGCCTTCTGCAATGCCCATCATCTACGTGAGCTAACCGCTATCGCTGAGAGGTCTCCAAGCCAGCCGTGGGCAACCGATATGATCGCGCTGTTGTGCCAGGCCAATGCCCTGGTCGGCGAGGCCCAGGACCTCAAGGCATTGCCCACCGGCAACGTCGAGCGCTTGCGGACCCGTTACGACACCATCCTCACCGAAGCCGAAGCCGGCAATCCTTCCCGTCCCCGCCGTCCCGGCACCCGCGGGCGGATCAAACAATCCCCGGCCGGCAACCTCATTCGGCGACTGCGCGAGCACCGCAACGAGGTCCTGCGCTTCCTCACCGACCTGCGCGTTCCCGGCGACAACAACCCGGCCGAACGCGACCTGCGAATGTCCAAACTCAAGCAGAAAGTCTCCGGTTGTTTCCGCTCCGATACCGGCGGAGATGCCTTTGCCATCCTCCGCTCCTGCCTTTCGACCCGCCGTAAACAGTCCGACGATATTTTTAACTCGCTCGTCCTAACCTTCCAGGGGCTAACCCCCAATGCCCCAATTGGAGTAGCTGAATAGTTACGGCTAGGGTTGACATCCCTTCGACAGATCGTAAACTTACAGCATTTTAAGGCGGGAATAGCTCAGTTGGTAGAGCACAACCTTGCCAAGGTTGGGGTCGCGAGTTCGAGCCTCGTTTCCCGCTCCAAATTCAAAGAGCCAGGGCTGTCATCCGACAGCCTTTTTCTTTGCGTCGCGTTTTTTGCCACGGTCCTCGGCACCAAGGCACCTGTCTGGGTGATTTTTCCCCGCCTCTTCCAAGGGCCGTTCCGGCCCCGGCGCGGAGTAGTGCCCCCTGATGCCCTTGATCTCATAGGCCGATAACACCTTCCAAGCCATCGCATTGCAGACGAGAGAACGGCAAGGCCTTGGCATCGCGGGACGACAGCGGCAGCGATTTTTATAAACCGCCTGGGCGTACGTGTCAGCAAGCGTTTTGCAACGGCACTGGTAGCCAACACGTTGGAGGGGCAGACCCTTTTCCGCGACACCTTGCGGATGCTTGGCATTCGCAAGAACGCGGCCTTCTATAAGGAAGCCTCCAAGTTGGGACTGCATCCATGACTTACTCTGCTGCTGATGGATAGGTAAGAAGCGGAATCGTTGCTGCGCACGGCCATCGGCGACCCTACTGGCCGCTTCCGTGACGGCCAGTGGGAGGCCATCGATGCGTTGGTAAACCGTCGGAAGAAGCGAAGCTGATGGTAGTGCAGCGCACCGGTTGGGGAAAAAGCTCGGTCTATTTCATCAGCACTCGGATTCTACGAGATTCAGGTGCCAGTCCCACGGTTATCGTCTCACCCCTGCTGGCACTGATGCGGAACCAGATCGAGGCGGCACAGCGGCTCGGAATTCGCGGGGCGACGATCAATTCGACGAACCGAGAGCTCTGGTTACAGGTTCAGCGGCAAACCCTAGCTAATCGGATCGACGCTATGCTGATTTCACCGGAGCGGCTGTCCAATGAATCCTCCGTCCGGGGAGTTCTCCTTCCGATCGCAGACAAAGTTGGTCTGTTGGTCGTGGACGAAGCACACTGTATCTCGGACTGGGGAGCATGATTTCAGACCGGACTACCGCCGTCTGGTGAATGTGCTTCGGCAACTGCCACCGAATATGCCGTTGCTCGGCACCACGGCCGCTGCGAACAATCGCGTGATCGAGGATGTTCGGTCACAGCTCGGGGATATCGAGATCCAGCGCGGTACTTTGGTACGCGACGGCCTTGTGCTGCAAACCCTGCGCCTGAGGGATCAGGCATCGCGCCTCGCTTGGCTGGCGCAGCACATTCACTATGCCAACGTCGAGCCCCGGACCTTGCGGACAGCAACAGTTACCGACAACGATCTCGAGGATCGGCTGCTGCGCAACGAGATCAAGACGCTGGTCGCGACGACGGCACTAGGGATGGGCTACGACAAACCGGCTTTCGGCTTTGTAATTCACTATCAAGCACCCGGGTCGGTCGTCGGTTACTACCAGCAAGTAGGCCACGCCGGACGCGGGATCGATATGGCGTTGTTGAATCTTAGGCATGGCCAGATCGACAAGGTGTTAAAGGTGCTGAGCATCGAGACGCCAGCCCCTTTGATCAAGGAAGGCAATCGGTGGTATCGTCCATCACTCCACTACGCGATGGACCATGAGCGCATCCGACGCCTTACGGAACAGCGCGAACGCGAGTGGCAGGAGATTCTGGAGTTTGTGGATAGTCGAACCTGCCTGGTGGCGTTCCTGAGACAGGCATTGGACGATCCCGAAGCAACCGAGTACGGCGAGTGTGCGGTGTGTTGGGGTGAGCCGGTTGTGGAGATCGCCGTAGATCGCGGGTTGGCGGGTTGGGTAATAGAAGCCGGTCGTTTCACCGGGGTATTTCGGGAATACGGGTTCCGGGGGAATTTCCCAAAGAACCTGCAGGCGGAGGAAGGGCGTATCCTGTCGCGCTGGGGCGACGCCGGTTGGGGCGGTCCGGTCGCCGATGGCGAGCACGCCGGACACTTCTGGGATGAATTGGTGGAAGCAGTGGCCGAAATGTCCGCGAGCGGTGGCAACCCGACCCGGCACCGCATTGGGTGACCTGTGCTCCTTCGCGCAAGCATCCGACTCTGGTCCCGGATTTCACCTGCAGGCTTGCCGCTCGCCTCAGTTCTGCCGTTCGTGAATGCCATCGCCAAGGTTCGTGATAACGAGCCGCAAAAGATGCAGCAGAGCCGGTTCCATCAATGCCGCAATCTCGACAGCGTATTCGAGGTGGCCACGGAGGTTCCTTCGAGTCCCGTACTGCTGGTCGACGACGACGTCGATTCCGGGTGAACGCTCCGGTCCGCCGGCGCTCACGCGCCGCACTCCGACGAAACGCCCGGCCCTACGCCTTCGCGGGGGCGTCGCACTCCGCTCGTCGCTTACGCTCCCTCGCTTTCCTGTGCTCCTCTTTCGAGGTGCCCTCGAATTGCTCGCGGACTTCGGTCAAGCGACGGCCGCCGTGTCGACCCGCTGAAAGCCCCGCGGTAAGCGCTTACCACGCTGGCCTCGCTCCCCCCGGTAATGCTCTAGATCGGCCGGCTTCAGGGTGAAGTGGCGCTTCCCAGAGCGGATAACTAGGCCGGCGCCCTCGGGGATGACCACCAGTGTGGTCATGGATTCCTCGCGCGCCTTGGTCTTGGCCGCCGGGATGCCGATGATTTTGTTGCCCTTGCCCCGCGTCAGCACGGGTAGCTCGGAGACGGGGTAGACTAACAGGTGTCCGCTGTCGGTGATCGCGGCCAGTCGGTTGCTGCGATTCGGCACCAGCACCGGGGTCAGGACCCGAGCCCCGGAGGCTAGAGTGAGGACGGTCTTGCCGGTCCTGGGTTTGGCGTACAGGGCCAGTAGGGCCACGATGAAGCCATAACCGGCATCGGAGGCGAGCAGATACTCGGCCGTGGGCTCGCCGCCGAGCAGGGCGATGAAGGCGGCGCCCGGCGGCGGTGCGAGCCGTCCGGTCAAGGGCTCGCCCTGTCCCCGTGCCGAAGGCAGGCCATGGGCCGGCAACGAGTAGCTGCGGCCGGTGGTGTCGAGAAAGACCATGGGCTGGTCGCTGCGCACTCGCGCCGCGGCCAGATAGGCGTCTCCCGCCTTGTAGCTCAGGCTCTGCGGGTCGAGCTCGTGGCCTTTGGCCGCACGCACCCAGCCCTTCTCCGAGAGCACCACGGTCACCGGCTCGCTGGGGGTGAGCTCGGTTCGGTCCAAGGCCGTGGCGATGGCGCCTTGCACCAGATGTGAACGGCGCTCATCGTCGTACTTGTCTGCGTCCTGCCGGATCTCCTGGCCGATGAGCGCCTTGAGCCGCGGCTCGCTGCCGAGGGTCTGTTGTAACCGGTTACGCTCCGCGGCCAGAGCCGTCTGCTCGGCCCGGATCTTCATTTCCTCCAGGCGGGCGAGGTGGCGCAGACGGGTATTGAGGATGTATTCGGCCTGGGCGTCCGTGAGCCCGAAATGGGCCATGAGCTCCGCCTTGGGCTCGTCATGGGTACGGATGATGCGGATGACCGCGTCGAGGTCGAGGAGGGTGATCAGCAGGCCCTCCAACAGGTGCAGGCGGTCGAGCACCCTGTGCAGCCGGTGTTGCAGCCGCCGGCGCACCGTTTCGGTACGGTATTCGAGCCATTCCACCAGGATCTCGCGCAGGCTCATGACCCGCGGTCGGCCATCGAGGCCGATCATGTTCATGTTGACCCGGTAGCTGCGCTCCAGGTCGGTGGTGGCGAATAGGTGGGACATGAGCCGCGGTACGTCTACCCGGCTCGAGCGTGGGACTATGACCAGACGGATCGGGGACTCGTGGTCGGATTCGTCTCGGAGGTCTTCGATCATGGGCAGCTTCTTGGCCTGCATCTGCTGTGCGACCTGCTCCATGATCCGGTTGCCCGAGACTTGGTGGGGCAGGGTGGTGATCAGGATGTCCCCATGCTCCCGCTCGTAGCGGGCGCGTAGCCGGATGCTGCCGACGCCGCTGCGGTACATCCGCGCGAGCTCCTCTGGCGGGGTGACGATCTCCGCCGCGCTCGGATAGTCGGGAGCCGGAATGTAGGCCGTCAGGTCCTCCGAGGTGGCGTCCGGATGCTCGAGCAGATGGATACAGGCGTCAGCGACCTCCCGCAGGTTGTGCGAGGGTATATCCGTGGCCATGCCGACAGCGATGCCGCTAGCACCGTTGAGCAGCAGGTTTGGCAGCCGCGCCGGCAGCCGCTTGGGCTCTTCCAGGGTGCCGTCGAAGTTAGGTTGCCAATCCACCGTGCCTTGCTCCACCTCGGCCAGCAGGAGCTCGGCGTAAGGCGCCAGACGGGCCTCGGTGTAGCGCATGGCGGCGAAGGATTTGGGGTTGTCCGGTGAGCCCCAGTTGCCCTGGCCGTCGACCAGCGGGTAGCGATAGGAGAAGGCCTGGGCCATGAGCACCATGGCCTCGTAGCAGGCGGTATCGCCGTGGGGATGGAATTTGCCTAGCACATCGCCGACGGTACGGGCAGATTTCTTGAACTTGGCGGTCGCCGCCAAGCCCAGCTCGGACATGGCGTAGAGGATACGTCGCTGGACCGGCTTGAGACCGTCGCTCACATGGGGCAACGCCCGGTCCAGAATGACGTACATGGAGTAGTCCAGGTACGCTTTCTCACTGAACACATGGAGCGGCATCCGCTCCGGATCTGCGTCATCGTAGGTGGTTCGATCTATCATGCACGGCCTCATGCCTGTCCGCGTTCGGGCTGTGGATGATGCGCCAAACGCGGCTTGGAGCTCAACGGCAACTACCTCGGAAGGCCGTGGCTCCGGGTTTTACTTCGTAGCTCGATAAAGGGTGCTTGAATTTCTCAGGCTGCCCTTCGAGTCTCCCCAAAGCTCCGGGGATGAAATTTCTCCGAATTCCCCCAAATAGATCCCGATTCGAGGGCTCCTTGAAAAATTCAAGGTCCCTTCGAGCGTTATCGGTAATCGGCAGGAAAGATCACTCATGCGCACGGATAAACTTACGGCAAAGCTCCAATTAGCCTTGGTCGACGCTCAGAGTCTGGCAGTCGGGCGTGATCACCAGTTTGTCGAGCCCATTCACCTGATGTCGGCCTTGCTGGATCAGGAGGGTGGCACGGTCCGGCATTTGCTGACGTTGGCCGACGTCAACGTGAATCGATTGCGCTCTGGCCTCGGCGAGGCCTTGGAGCGGCTGCCTCGGGTCCAGGGGATGGCCGGCGATCTGCATATTTCCAACGAGCTCGGACAGCTGCTCAATCAGACCGACAAGCTGGCGCAGCAGAGAAGCGACCAGTACATCTCCTCCGAGCTCTTCGTGCTGGCGGCGGTGGGCGACAAAGGAACCCTCGGCAACCTGTTGCGCACCGCCGGGGCCGATAAGGGTGCCGTCGAGCAGGCCATCGACCAGGTGCGCGGCGGTCGGACGGTGGATGACGTCAATGCGGAGGAGCAACGTCAGGCCCTGGAAAAATACACCCTGGATCTGACGGAGAAGGCGGAGCAAGGCAAGCTCGACCCGGTCATCGGCCGTGACGACGAGATCCGCCGTACCATCCAGGTCCTGGCCCGGCGCACCAAGAACAACCCGGTTCTCATCGGTGAGCCCGGCGTGGGCAAGACGGCGATCGTGGAGGGCCTAGCCCAGCGCATCGTCAATGCCGAGGTGCCCGAAGGGCTCAAGTCCAAGCGGCTGCTGGCGCTGGATATGGCGGCCCTGATCGCCGGCGCCAAGTTTCGCGGCGAGTTCGAGGAGCGGCTCAAGGCCGTGCTCAACGACATCGCCAAGCAGGAGGGCGACCTGATCCTGTTTATCGACGAGCTGCACACCATGGTGGGGGCGGGCAAGGCCGAGGGCGCCATGGACGCGGGCAATATGCTCAAGCCAGCCTTGGCCCGGGGCGAGTTGCATTGTATCGGGGCCGCCACCCTGGACGAGTACCGCCGCTATGTGGAGAAGGACGCCGCCCTGGAGCGACGGTTCCAGAAGGTGTTGGTGGCCGAGCCCAACGTGGAGGACACCATCGCCATTCTACGCGGCCTGAAGGAGCGCTACGAGGTCCATCATGCGGTAGAGATCACGGACCCTGCCATCGTCGCCGCCGCGACCCTGTCCTATCGCTACATCAGCGATCGCCAGCTACCGGACAAGGCCATCGACCTGGTGGACGAGGCGGCCTCCCGGATCCGCATGGAGATCGACTCCATGCCCGAGGAAATGGACAAGCTGGACCGCCGCCTCATCCAGCTTAAGATCGAGCGCGAGGCCTTGAAAAAGGAGTCCGACGAGGCCTCCCGGAAGCGGCTCGCCGACTTGGAGGACCAGATCGGCCGCTTGGAACGTGAGTTTTCCGACCTGGACGAAGTGTGGAAGGCGGAAAAAGCCTCGGTCCAGGGGACCGCCCACGTCAAGGAAGAGCTCGATCGAGCGCGCCTGGAGCTGGAGGCGGCCCGCCGGGCTGGCGACTTGGCGCGCATGTCGGAGATCCAGTACGGGCGGGTTCCGGAGCTTCGGAAGCGGCTCGATACCGCCGTCCAGGCCGAGCACTTGGAGAAAAAGCTGCTGCGCAACAAGGTGACCGCCGAGGAGATCGCCGAGATCGTCTCCAAGTGGACCGGCATCCCCGTCTCCCGGATGCTGGAAGGGGAGCGTGAAAAGCTGTTGCGCATGGAGCAGGAGATCGGCAAGCGCGTAATCGGCCAGGACGAGGCGGTGGGTGCGGTGAGCGATGCCGTCCGTCACTCCCGGGCCGGGTTGGCGGACCCGACTCGGCCCCTGGGCTCCTTCCTGTTCCTGGGGCCCACCGGGGTGGGCAAGACCGAGCTCTGCAAGGCCCTGGCCGCTTTCCTGTTCGATACCGAGGAGGCCATGGTGCGGATCGACATGTCCGAATTCATGGAGAAGCACTCGGTGGCCCGGCTCATCGGCGCACCGCCGGGCTATGTGGGCTATGAAGAGGGTGGCTATTTCACCGAGGCTGTGCGCCGCCGGCCTTACTGCGTCATCCTGCTGGACGAGGTGGAGAAGGCGCATCCGGACGTCTTCAATGTGCTACTCCAGGTGCTGGACGACGGGCGCCTGACGGACGGCCAGGGCCGGACCGTGGACTTCCGGAACACGGTGATCGTCATCACCTCCAATCTGGGCTCGGACGTGATCCAACAGCAGGCGGGAGAAGCGCGCTATGCCGAGATGAAGGCGGCAGTGATGGCGGTGGTTCGGGAGGCCTTTCGACCCGAGTTCATCAACCGGCTCGATGAGATCCTGGTCTTCCATCCCCTGGAGCGGGAGCAGATCCGGGCCATTGCCGGTATCCAAATCCGCCATCTGCAAGAACGCCTAGCCGAACGCGAGATCCGGCTCCTGGTCGACGAGACCGCCCTGGATCATCTGGGCGAGGCGGGATTCGATCCGGTCTACGGGGCTCGGCCCCTCAAGCGCGCTATCCGTGTCCAATTGGAGAATCCCTTGGCCCAGGCTATTTTGGCCGGCCGATTCGGACCGGGCGATCCGGTCACGGTGGCACTGAACGACGGACGGCTCGAATTCGAGTAGGTGGCTACGGTGCTGCAACCGATTGAGCAGAGTGCGTGTTCAGGCCGGCTCCGGGGGAAAGAGGCTTTCGGTCGGTGGAATCAGGGCACGATTTCTCCGGTATCGAGCCTTCACCGGCGAAGATTAAATACCGGGGCTCACTAGTGTCCCAACGTTATGACCGGCAATCAGGATCACCCATACATTAGAAAAGAAATATTTGGAATTATGCCGGTTACCGACTTGAGCGGCGGTACGCTAAGGTGCTAGCCCCTCCCGCGAAATTGCGGGCTGAGAACAACGACGCATGTCCACAGGTATATTCGTCTTCTCGAGCTCGCCATTTCCGTCTATGTGCTCGTGGCCATTATCAAGAAGCGGCTGAAAATCGATGTCAGTTTCTACATAATTCCACAGACTCTGAGCCTCATCATCTTTAAATATTCAATTAAATCAGTCGATTAATGACGTAGCATACAATCCCGACGAGGGCGATCACGATAACCAACTGAATTTACTCAATGGAGGAGCACAGGAAAGCGAGGGAGCGTAAGCGACGAGCGGAGAGCGACGATCCCCGCGAAGGCGTAGGGCCGAGCGTTTCGTCGGAGTGCGGCGCGTGAGCGCCGGCGGAGACGAAAGGCCAAGCCATGCGACACGGCGTCCAGTCCTTGTGGGAGTCCGGGTGCCGCGCGGAGTGCGCGCCGGGACGGACGCAGGACGAACGTGAGCCACTGAAGGCCATGGCCGTCGCCTAATTTTGTGCACCCGACATCGGACGGACCCCATTTCGGGTTTTGCGAACAATGGCGACGCTCCGGAACCAAGCGCATGTGTCAGCGCTCAGATCCTCGGGTGAAGGCATCGGTAGTGCTTCAGGCTCTTGCCGGCGCGCTCGAATACCCGCGATCATGGCCCTGCGATGCTCGCCGGTGGTTGGCACCGGGATGCGCTACAGCTCCGCCACGGCCTGCTGTGTTAGGCTGCGGTGTTCTTGTTGGGCACGGAAGGCAAGGGCCTAGTAGAGGTCATTGGGCAAGTCAGGTATCTGAAGGGAAGGCATCTCGGAATGTCCGATTAGATGCATCGAAATGCATGCATTGTGATGATAGGCATTCGCCACATATCTTGCCACACCGATGAGAATGCTGAGTATGGCAAAAATACCGGATATATTCAGGTCGCGGTAGCGGCTAAATTTCAAGTGACAAGGCCCGATAGCTGAAACCCTCTTTATCTCCGACCTCCACCTAGCCCCCGACCGATCGGAGGTGGTGGAGCTCTTCCTTGAGCTTCTCCATACCCGGGCACGCCGGGCTCGGGCCCTCTATATCCTGGGTGATCTGTTCGATGCCTGGATCGGCGATGACGACGACCAGCCCCCGTATCCTGAGATCCGCACCGCACTGCGCAGGCTGACGGAGGGCGGGACTCGGGGGTATTTGCTGCATGGCAACCGGGATTTCCTGATCGGGCGTGCCTTTGTCCGCGATACCGGCTGCATGTTGCTCGCGGACCCCACACGGTTGGACTTGGCGGGGACACCCACCCTGCTTATGCACGGGGATCTTTTGTGTACGGACGATGTGCCCTATCAGAGGTTCCGCCAGCGTATTCGTAACCCCCTGGTCAAGCGTCTTTTTCTTTGGAGGTCCCTGTCGCGGCGGCGTGGCATCGCCGACGACTACCGCCGGAAGAGTGGTGTGGCCATGGCGGAGAAGATGCCGGCGATCATGGATGTGAGCCAGGGAACAGTGGAGGCGTATCTGCGCCGTTATCGGATCTACCGGCTGATCCATGGGCATACCCACCGGCCGGCGGACCACACCTTTGCGCTCGACGGTAGACCGGCGACCCGTCTGGTGCTTGCCGAATGGCACCCGAATCGGGGTGAATTGTTGGTCGTCTCGGAAGACGGCTGGCGGCGCGAGCGGATCGGGTCCGATGACACGATCCACATGGGCTCATAGCCTGAGACCCAATACTAGGTCCATCACATTGGTGCCGGTGGGCCCGGTGCGGATCAGATCGCCGGTGGCGGCCAGCAAGGAGCCCGCATCCGCCGCGGCCAGCGTGGTAGCGGCATCGAATCCTGCCTGCCGCGCCCGTTGGAGGGTGCCGCCGTCCACTAGGCCACCGGCATCGTCGGTGGGACCGTCGGTGCCGTCGGTGCCACTGCTGAGCAGGAAGCAATCGTCCCGGCCGGTCAGCTCCATCGCAGCGGCTAGGGCCAATTGCTGATTGCGCCCGCCACGGCCGGGACGTTCGGGCAGGCGCACGGTGGTTTCGCCGCCCCAAAGATGCAGCCCGGCCGGTCCCTCGAGCAGACTCCGGGCCAGGGTCCGACCGGATTCGGCGGCATCGCCGGCGAGTGGCTCCCGATGATGACGGACCGGGACCCCGGCCTCCCCGGCGGCTCTGGCGGCGGCGTCCTTGGTGCTGTCCACGGTAGCGACCAGCTCGATCGGCGGGCCTTGCTCCGGGATATCGATCCGCTCGGCCGCGGCTTGCTCGGTCCGGCTCCGCAGCCAGTCCGGTAGCTCCAGCTTGGCCAGCCGCGATGCGAGCTCGGGCTCGGGCACCAGGAGTCCGGAGCCGATGACCCCCGGATCGTCCCCAGGCACATCCGAGATGGCCAGCACCCGCGGCCGGTGTCCCCCGAGTCTGGCCAGGAGCCCCCCGCCTTTGATCCGGGAGACGGATTTGCGGACCAGATTCATGACGTCGATGGGTAGCCCGCTGCCCAGGAGCCACTGGTTGATGCGTGCCAGATCGGCGAGACCGAGGCCAGCGGCCGGCACCTCCACCAAGCTCGAGGCGCCGCCGGAGATCAGAAACAGCAAGGTCTGCGTATCCCGTCCCTCCACCAGTTGCAGCAGCCGTCGGCCCGCATCCAGGCTGCCGGCGGTCGGAACCGGGTGCCCGCCGACCACGCCTTGGAAGCCGAAGCGCGTCAATCTCTCGGTGATCAGATGGCCCGGCTTGGAGACGACCAGTCCGCCGCGGATCTGCTCCCCCAAGGCATCCCAGGCGCCTTCGGTCATGGATTGGGCCGCCTTGCCCAGGGCGATGAGTGTCACCGGGCCTGCAATTCCCCGCGCCGTCAGGGCCTGCCGCACGACCGATTGCCCCCGCACTGCCTCCAGGGCGCGGTGAAAGAGATCGGTGAGCAGGCGACGAGGGTCGGAATCGATATCCATTGGAAATCTCCGAAGGAGTCAGGTCGGGTGGTGGCGGGTGAAGATGGCCGTGAAATACGAATCTTCAGGTCTGACGCTGATCTTATCGTTCCGGAATCGGGTAGTGTTATTGCTTTGTTGGTTCTAGGATTCGATATCAGAAACGTCGGAGGAGCACAGGAAAGCGAGGCAGGAAAGCGAGGGAGCGTAAGCGACGAGCGGAGTGCGACGACCCCCGCCTAGCCGTAAAGCCGAGCCTTTCGTCGGAGTGCGGTGCGTGAGCGCCGGCGGAGACGAAAGGCCAAGCCATGCGATACGGCGTCAAGTCATTGCGGGAGTCCTGGTGCCGCGCGGATGCGCGCCGGGACGGACGCAGGATGAACGCGGGCCGCCGAAGGCCATGGCCGTCACCTAATTTTTTGCACCCGAAATCGGACGGACCCCATTTCGGGTTTCGCGAACAATGGCGACGCTCTAGTTTAGATCATGGATACCTGAAAGCAATCGAAATTATAGCACGACTAATTTCTCAAGGTGCTTTCTATCGATACCCACCGATAGCTTCGCCAGTGAACCCTCGATACCGGGGAATTGTGCCGTGATTCCACCCTGTTGGGGGTCTTACCCCAATGGCCATCTGCCGCTACCCTACCCCCGTCATCGTCCGCTGGACTCATAAAGACCAACTTGGCGGAAGAGGGATTGGGGAGAGCCCCTACGTGCTCCCTACCTACGGAGATCCTACCTTAGCGCCGGCAAGTCGGCGTCTACGTCCGATATCAGCTGGTAGGCGCGGGCTTGCCCGCGCTTCTCCCAGCTTTGTTATTTCCGGAATCCGATAGAGGGATTCCCTCACATTAGGCATACCCGGAAACAACAGAATTATAACGACGCCCATTCGCGTTCATTTGCGGCAGAAAAGAAAAAATCGAGTAAGTCCAATAGACTTGTACCAATTGGGTTCCCATTATATTCTAATTAATATAAGACTTTATAATTCTTAATGGAGATTTGAGCTCATGATCTACGAAAACTTCAGAAATCTCACGTAACTATTCAGCTACTCCAATTGGGGCATTAGGAGTTGCCCCTGGAAGGTCAGGACGAGCGAGTTAAACATATCACCGGATTGTTTGCGGAGAGTTGAGAGGTAGGAGCGGATGATGGCAAAGTCTCCGGCGCCGGTATCGGAGCGGAAGCAGCCAGAGACTTTCTGTTTGAGCTTGAGCATGCGAAGGTCACGTTCGGCATG
>Ga0209681_1000103_pt1 | contig 22014 bp, 21 predicted proteins | sample WorMetLIZISLAND2_3_FD_187416 | JGI IMG/M metagenome (GOLD analysis project Ga0209681, IMG submission 187416) | Marine gutless worms symbiont microbial communities from Max Planck institute for Marine Microbiology, Germany - Olavius clavatus LIZARD... ... | reverse complement strand
ACTCGCACCCAAGTGAAATCAGCGTGTTAGGACATGAAGCCCGAGTGTCAACGCCTGAAGCCTTCGCCGATATCCGGAGCGGCATCCAAAACTTCGACCTTGCGGATACATTACAATCCCTTGTCCTGTAAGACAGAAACGACTTTTCGGTCAAGCATTAGCTATCATTCATACTCTAGTGGTGATCATTATATGATCCGGCCGCGGAAAAATCTCTCGTTGCGTCCCCCTATCTCTCGGAGTTAAGGTCGAGGGAGTTGTAGTAGAATAAGAGGCTGGATTCTATAAACCTAGAGTATGGAATGAGTCGGACTGCCTAACGAGCGCCTTCGACCGACCGTCCCAAGAGCCGCTTGCTTCGCTCGCCGCTTTTCGGGCGGCGGTTGAGGCCAGCGTTGGTTTTTAGGCGGTCCCTGAAGGTTGAGCGACCAGAGAAAAAATGACGGACAAGATCACCATCGAGATCGACGGGCGCGTCTGCGCGGCGACTCCCGGGGAGACCATCATCGAGGTCGCCGACCGTGAAGGTATCCCTATCCCGCGTTTTTGTTATCATAAGAAGCTGTCCGTTGCTTCCAATTGCCGCATGTGTTTAGTAGAGGTCGAGCAGAACGGGCGTCCCTTCCCCAAGCCGGCGCACGCCTGTGGTACACCCGTCGCCGAAGGTATGCGGGTGCTGACCCGGTCCCCCCTGGCCATGGATGCCCAGCGAGGCACCATGGAGTTTCTGCTCATCAATCATCCGTTGGATTGCCCGATCTGCGATCAAGGCGGCGAATGCGAGCTGCAGGATGTAGCCATGGGTTATGGCGGGGATGTATCCCGGTACAGGGAACGCAAGCAGGTGGTCAAGGACGAAGACTTGGGGCCCTTAATCGCCACCGATATGACCCGCTGCATCCATTGCACCCGTTGCGTGCGTTTCGGGGCCGAGATCGCGGGCCTCCGCGAGCTAGGTGCCACCGGCCGCGGCGAGGACATGCGCATCGGTACCTATGTGGCACACACTATCTCCCATGAGCTCTCGGGTAATATCATCGATCTCTGCCCCGTGGGGGCCCTGACCTCTAAGCCCTTCCGCTTCACCGCCCGGTCCTGGGAGCTGACTCAGGCCGAGGGTATCGCCCCCCATGATGCGGTGGGATCGAACATCCGTTTCCACATCCGCGGTAATCGGATCATGCGGGTGCACCCCAAGGACAACGAGGCGGTGAACGAGACCTGGATCTCGGACCGGGATCGCTTCAGCTACCAGGGCTTGAATACCGATGACCGCTTGCTGCATCCTATGGTCAGGCAAGACGGGCAGTGGCGGACCGCGGATTGGCAAGAGGCCTTGGACCTAGTCGCCGATGGGCTCAAAACTAAAACGACCGGCGGCGATGAATTGGCCACCCTGGTCTCCCCGTCCGCTACCCTGGAAGAGATGTACCTGCTCCGGAAGATCGTGCAGGGCCTGGGCGGTAACAACATCGATACTCGCCTGCGGCAGCAGGACTTTCGCGACGATACTACGGAGCCCCCCCCCCTGCCCTGGCTCGGAGTGCCCATCGCCGAGCTGGAGCGGCAGCAGAGTCTACTACTGATCGGCACGGACATCCGTCAAGAACAGCCACTGTTGGCCCATCGCATCCGCAAGGCCGTCATGGGCGGGGCCCAAGTGGCCTTAGTCAATCCGCTCCGGCTCTCCTTGACCTTCCCGAGCACCCAGTACATCGGCCATCCGGCCCGGATGATCGAGGACCTAGGGGCCATCGCCAAGGCGCTGGGCGTATCCGGCCAGGGCCCGCTCGCGGACCTGATCGATGGGACCGAGCCGAAGGACTCCCACCAGGCGACAGCCCGGCGGTTGCAAGCGGCGGGGAAACGGGATTCCTGTCTGATCCTGCTCGGTGCACTGGCCGCCGCCCACCCGGACTACTGCCTGCTCGAGGCCCTAGCCCGAATGATTGCTGCGGTGACTAAGGCCCGGGTCGGCTACCTGCCGGTGGCCGCCAACAGCGTGGGGGCCTACTTGGCCGGAGCCCTGCCCCATGTGTTGCCCGGCGCGCAACTGAGCCCGACCGCTGGCATGTCCGCCGCCGCCATGCTGGAGCACCCCCGCAAGGCCTACCTCCTATGGGGCATCGAGCCAGGCTATGACCTGGGCAACCCGGCCCGGGCGATGAAGGCCCTCGACCAAGCCGACCTAGTCGTGGCCTGTGTCACCCATCGTGACCCGGCCCTGGAGCAAAGGGCCCACATCCTGTTGCCCATCGCGGCCTTCGCCGAGACCTCCGGCACCTTCGTCAACGCGGACATAAGCTGGCAGTCCTTCCGCGGAGCAGTGGCCCCGCCCGGTGAGGCACGGCCCGGCTGGAAGCTGCTGCGGGTCCTTGGCAATCGGCTCGATCTCCCCGGCTTCGAGCACATCAGCTCCACGGATGTGCTCACGGAGCTTGAGGGACTCTGCGATGATCGCAAGCCGGATCATCGATCCAAGACCGATAGCGAAGTAAAGCCGCGGGTAGTCGACAAAGAGTTCACCCGGATCGGCAACTTACCCATCTATGCCGGGGATGCCCTGGTGCGTCGTGCCCCGGCACTCCAAGGTACGCCGGCGGCCGGCCGCTTTGGCGCCTTTCTCTGCGGTAGCCAAGCCTCCGCACTCGGGCTGGCCGCAGGCGATCCGGTAGAGATACGCCAGAACGGCTTCTCCGCCAAGACGGAAGTGGGCCTGGACGAGGCGGTTCCCGCAGGTTGCGTGCGCATTTCGGCCGGGGTGGTCGGCAGCGAGACCTTGGGGGACCAGATCGGCCCCATATCCGTGACCAAAGTCCGAACGGATAAAAAACCATGATAGTGTTCTGGGACTCACTGCCGGAGATCATCCGGATCCTGATCAAGATCCTCGTGCTCATGGGGCCACTCATGGGCTTGGTGGCCTACTACACCCTGGCCGAGCGCAAGGTCATCGGCTACATACAGATCCGCATCGGCCCCAACCGGGTCGGGCCGCGGGGCCTCCTGCAACCCATCGCCGATGCGGTCAAGCTCATGTTCAAGGAGATCGTGCTTCCCTCCCAGGCGAACAAGCTCCTGTTCCTCATCGCCCCCATGCTCACCCTGGGCCCGGCCTTGGCCGCCTGGGCCGTATTCCCCTTCGATGCCGGATTGGTGCTGGCGAACATCGATGCCGGACTCCTCTACATCATCGCCCTGACCTCCCTGGGGATCTACGGCGTCATCATTGCCGGCTGGGCCTCCAACTCCAAGTACGGATTTCTCGGGGCCATGCGCTCGGCGGCCCAGATGGTCGCCTATGAGATCGCCATGGGCTTCGCCCTGGTGGGGGTCCTGGTAGCGGCCGGCAGCCTCAACCTCGGGGATATCGTGCACGCCCAGGAAGGTAACCTGCTGACTTGGTTCTGGTTGCCCCTGCTGCCCCTGTTCGGTATCTACTTCATCTCCGGCGTGGCGGAGACCAACCGCGCCCCCTTCGACGTCGCCGAGGGCGAATCCGAGATCGTGGCCGGCTTCCATGTCGAGTACTCGGGAATGGCCTTCGCGCTCTTCTTCCTCGGCGAATACGCCAACATGATCCTGATCTCGGCCCTATCGGCCCTGATCTTTCTCGGCGGCTGGCTCTCGCCCCTGCCGGCTACCTGGGTGGACGGGGTCTTTCTACTCGACGACGGCTTTCACTGGCTGCTGCTCAAGACCTTCTTCTTCATGTTCCTGTTCCTCTGGTTCCGGGCCACCTTCCCCCGCTACCGTTACGATCAGATCATGCGCTTGGGCTGGAAGGTATTCATCCCTATCACCATCGTCTGGATCCTGGTAGTAGGGCTGGCAGTGATCTATGAGCTGCCGCCCTGGTGGTCGGCATGATATTGCCGTGTTTGGGCTGCATAGGAGCTTCCCCATGACTTACGCTGTCACCGAAAGCTGCATCAAGTGCAAGTACACCGACTGCGTCGAGGTCTGTCCCGTAGATTGCTTCTACGAAGGCCCTAATTTTCTGGTCATCCACCCCGACGAGTGTATCGACTGCGGCGTATGTGAACCGGAGTGTCCGGTAGAAGCTATCTTCTCCGAGGATGACCTACCGGAAGATCAGCAGCACTTCTTGGAATTGAACGCCGAGCTAGCGGAGAAATGGCTGGTGATCACCGAAAAAAAAGACCCCCTACCCGATGCTGAAGAATGGGCAGGGGTTTCGGACAAGCTCCAACACCTGGAGCGTTGAGGGAGTGATACCGTATGGTCGGGTTCGTAGTGATCTACAAACTGCCTCCTTGGTGAAAGGAGATGCCCAAAATCAACGAAATAAACTAAATGTGACAGAGAAAATAGGGTCTTAGAGGGTCCCGTGAAATGCTGCAAGTCGCACGCGATTATTTGAAAAGCCTCCTGCTGACGGAACTCTTCAAGGGCTTGAGCGTCACTGGACGCTATCTGTTCAGCCGCAAGTTCACGGTCCAGTACCCGGAGGAAAAGGCACCCATCTCGCCCCGTTTCCGCGGTCTGCACGCCTTGCGTCGCTATCCGAACGGAGAGGAGCGGTGTATCGCCTGTAAGCTGTGCGAGGCGACCTGTCCGGCCCTGGCCATCACCATCGAGGCCGAGCCCCGTGCGGATGGCTCCCGGCGCACGACCCGCTACGACATCGACCTGTTTAAGTGCATCTTTTGCGGTTTCTGCGAGGAGTCCTGTCCCGTCGATTCCATCGTAGAGACAGGGACCTATGAATACTGCTTCGAAGAACGTGGCGAGCAGATCATGACCAAGGAAAAGCTCCTTGCGATCGGTGATAAATACGAAGCCGAAATCACCACTGCCCAGACCGCGGATGCACCCTATCGCTAGATTGAATAGAAATCGAAATAATATACTTGCTCCTATTGATAACCTATTAATTTTTATATATTTTAATTAAAGGCCTAATAAAATACCGGGTGCGGCTCTTTTGAAATGATGCGGCGAAACCCGGAGACAAGACTCAGCCGACCATAGGGTAGGCTGTGTTCACCATTGAGCTTACTCGATATCTCCTTTTTTGCCGCAAATGAACGCGAATGGACACAAATGAGCCGAATAATACTTGGCTGAGGTCTGCGTGCTCGGCCAGCTCGACGCACAAAGCTTTCTCGTACACGGACTCCAAAGGCCCAGGACCCAAGAACTTTGCCGACTTCAATACACACCCGAGAACACGCCGAGAGGTGGGGTCATCCTCGTCGACTTTTCTTGGATAGATTTGCGTTCATTGGCGTTTATTTGCGGCTGAATTTTCTCCCTGCAGCCTTTACTCGGCATTTTCCGGCAGGCACAGCCCACGCTACCAATCCCTGCAGGTACGGAGCTTTTCGAATCCACGGGGCGGCGTGGTATCGCTACGTCTCAGAGCGAGGTGGCGTGATAGGGACGGTGCGCAAGCTCCACAAGGTGTCCGAAAAACCGGCCTCGACTCTCGGATTTTGGACGCCCAGTGTCGTTTCAAAAGAGCCGCACCCTAAAGCACCTTGAATCATTAGGGACCCAACAGTCAGAAGGGCGCAAGTTCTATGCATACTCCATTGGAATTTATATGTGCAGTTACCTGAAGATTTATTTCGGTTAAAGTGGGAAGTTTGGATAATCAGGCGGAAGAATACCGATCCGGAGCGTCGCCATTGTTCGCGAAACCCGAAATAGGGCCCGTCCGATTTCGGGTGCACAAAATTAGGCGACGGCCATGGCCTTCGGCGGCCCATGTTCGTCCTGCGTCCGTCCCGGCGCGCACTCCGCGCGGCACCAGGACTCCCGCAATGACTAGACGCCGTGTCGCATGGCCTAGCCTTTCGTCTCCGCCGGCGCTTACGCTCCCTCGCTTTCCTGTGCTCCTCCTATGTAGATTCGAAATCAGGGAGACTTTCACTTTTCAACCGCAGGGACCAGCATCTCGGTAATTTCTGATGGAAGATATCAAAAGGTACGCAACTACCGGAAGGTCTGCATATTTCCCTCGATAATGGGAGTAGATCCGGGAAAAGTCACTATACTGTTCGCCCGATTTACAACATGCCTTTAAAAGAGTATTTGAAGAAACTCTGGGAATTGGAGCGATTGGCACATCCATGCTTCTTTGATGCAACCAATTTAGGTGGAGGATGATATAGTGAAACTCAACGTAATTGAGATCAGAACGTTAAAATACCATCTCTCTAAATCTTGGGAAAGAATCCCTTGGTAAAATGGATTAAGACTCCGAACGAATACATGGAGCTGGCAAATGACCTCATGGTTCTGGGCCTACTGATCAATAAAATAGCTGAAGAAGAGCCTGATGAATAAATTCAAACGACCTGGAAAAGCGTCGTTCCTTGGCTATGAATGCGTCCCTATTTTTAGGGAACCTTTATGCATTTTTTGTCCTCACGGTTAACAAAGCTACCCGGATGCAGTCATGGGCTTTGAAAAGATTCTCTTCTACATCTTCGGGACCATCACGGTGGTTACGGCCGGCATGGTGGTCACCCGTCGCAATCCGGTACATGCAGTGCTCTACTTGGTACTAGCCTTTGTGGCAAGCGCCGGGCTCTGGATGCTCTTGGAGGCGGAATTCCTCGCCATCGCTCTGGTGCTAGTCTATGTGGGTGCCGTGATGGTCCTATTCCTATTCGTGGTCATGATGCTGGACATCGACTTGGCGGCCATGCGTTCGCAGTTCATCCGTTATCTCCCGCTCGGACTCCTGATCGCCGTTGTCATGCTGGTCGAGATCTTCCTGGTCGTAGGCCCGGATACCTTCGGTTTGGAGCAATTTGCTAAGCCTGCGGCCCGGCCGGCGGACTACAGCAATACCTCCGAGCTGGGGATGGTCCTATACACCCTCTACATGTACCCATTCGAGATCGCGTCGGTAATCCTATTGGTCGCCATCGTTGCTGCAATTCGGTTGACCTTACGCCACCGTCCCGACACCAAATACGAGGACCCGGCGCGACAAGTTCGGGTCAGGAAGGGGCCGGATCGAATTCGAGTCGTCGAGGTACCAACGGAACCCAGGACAGTGCCCGCACCGGGCAAGGTGGAGACACCATGATTTCCTTGACCGAATATCTGTTATTGGGGGGGCTCCTGTTCTCCATCGGTGTTGCCGGGGTCTTCCTCAACCGGAAGAATATCATCATCCTGCTCATGTGCATCGAGCTCATGTTGTTAGCGGTGAATATGAACTTCATTGCCTTCTCCCACTTTTTGGGAAATATCACGGGGCAAATTTTCGTGTTTTTCATCCTCACGGTAGCGGCCGCAGAGGCCGCTATTGGCTTGGCGATCCTGGTGGTCTTGTTCCGTGCTCGTCAAACGATCAACGTAGCCGATCTGGACACACTGAAAGGTTGAGTAATTCTCCGCAGTTCATACTTGCGTTCTGTGAGTTCAAGGCTTTTGGTACGGTTCCGAAGGAAAGTGGAGGTTCGGTTGGTTAATGGCCTGATCGCAACAGGAATATCGGTTTGGTGATCGATTTTGGTAAAAGCGTGACAACGGAGGAGCACAGGAAAGCGAGGGAGCGTAAGCGACGAGCGGAGTGCGACGACCCCCGCGTAGGCGTAGGGTCGTGCGTTTTGTTGGAGTGCGGCGCGTGAGCGCCGGCGGAGACGGAAGGCCAAGCCACGCGACACGGCGTCCAGTCATTGCGGGAGTCCTGATGCCGCGCGGAGTGCGCGCCGGGACGGACGCAGGACGAACGCAGGCCGCCGAAGGCCATGGCCGTCGCCTAATTTTGTGCACCCGACATCGGACGGACCCCATTTCGAGTTTCGCGAAAACCTGAACAGAACACCCTAACCCATTCTCCGGAAAGCCCCGACGACGAGCTTAAGGCGGCTGCGTGAACGGGTGGCGGAGCAGGCTGCGATCATTGAGGGGCAAACTGCGACCATTGAGCAGATGCATGAGCGCATTCAGGAACTCGAAGCACGTCTGGCTAAGGATAGCCACAACTCCAGCCGGCCAACCATCCTCGGACTCACCGTTCAAGAAGCCACCACCACGTTCGCGGCGCCAACCCGGCGGGCGCACCCGGTGGACAACCGGGTCGGGCGCGGGCGGCACCGGGATCGCCACTACGGGGCTCACAGAGCGACGCCAAGTGGTCGAGGTGGTGATCCAAACGTGAGGTCATCGAGTACCGCATTGTCAGCGGGACTTGTGCCTGCGGGCGCGCGCAACGCAGCACGTTTCCCGCGGGGATCGAGGCCCTGGATGCATTCGGCCTTTTGTCCCAATTCGTGGGCATACTGGGACATCACCACCGGTCAGCCTATGAGCGCTACCAATGTCTGCATGCCTTCTGCAAGATCCATCATCTGCGCCAGCTGATCGCCATCGCTGAGAGGTCCCCGAGCCGGCCGTGGGCAACCGATATGATCACGCTGTTAGGCCAAGCCAATGCCCTGTCGGCGAGGTCCAGGACCAGGACCTTGAGACGCTGCCCGCCGGCAACGGCGAGCACTTGCGGGACCGCTACGACACCATCCTCAGCACAGCCGAAGCCGGCAATCCTCCCCGTCCCCGCCGTCCCGGCACCCGCGGGCGCGTCACACAATCCCCGGCCGGCCACCTCATTCGGCGGCTACGCGAGCGCCGCAACGAGGTCCTGCGCTTCCTCACCGACCTGCGCGTTCCCGGCGACAACAACCACGCCGAACGCGATCTTCGCATGCCCAAGCTCCAGCAGAAAGCCTCTGGCTGCTTCCGCTCCGATACCGGCGCCGGGAACTTTGCCATCATCCGCTCCTACCTCTCAACTCTCCGTAAACAATCCGACGATATGTTCAACTCGCTCGTCCTGACCTTCCAGGGCCGCCCCCCAATGCCCCAATTGGAGTACCTGAATAGTTACCACTGATCAATACATAACCGCCGTTGAGATTTTGCAGGTCGTTGGCAAAAGCGCAGAGGGTTTGGAGAACCTGGGGTCCCGTTTTGTCCTTGTTCCAGGATTTCTTCAGCTCCAGCCGCGCGGTTTCCACCGTTCTTCCCGACAGAAGATCCTCGATTCCGATGGTGAAGAATGCTGCTCATGCGCTAGGTCGTTAGGTGAATGGCACGGGATTTTCGGAAGATGGGAGAATAGCTTGAAAATTCCGGGGACCTTAAATTCAACACCGACTAACTCTCCAAGCCGCAAAGCGCAAACATGGTTTTTACTTTGCGGCAAGTTTCCAATCACTTGCATGCTTGAAGACCGACAGGGCATCCTTACCCTTCAGACAGTCCCTTAACGGTTTACGGCAAACGCGTGGCGTACATTGATGGCGATCAGGCCGTTGTCCTTTTGTTCGCTTTCGCCGAGATAGAACTCGAGGATGGTTTCACGGTTCATCAGCATATCTTCCGTCACCTCGTCGGCCACCTCGTTGGCGTGGCAAAAGACACTGATATAGGGGGAATTCAGCTCACGCGGATCCGTGACCCATAGGTTGGGCGAGATGTGGTCGATGACCCGCAAAAAGCCATAACCCTTGTCGGCAAACCACTTGGTACATACGCCGCGAACGCAGGAGCCGGGCTGCCCCCATTCGTTGCGGGGCTCGTAAGTGACGGGCAATAGATCGGGGATCAGGAAACCGGGGTAAAAGGCATCGACGGCTTGTTGCAGCTGGCGTGAGACGTTCCTGAATCCGATCAATTCCACCCGGCATCCGGTGTTCTGAAGGGCACCGACCACTTGCAGGAAATCCCCGTCTCCGGTGACCAGCAATACCTGATCCAGCTTGCCCGCTTGCAACATGGCGTCCACGGCCATATCCAGGTCCGCGTTGGCTTTGGTCGTAACATTGCCGTTTTCATCCGTGTAGCGTCGCACCTGTTTTACCGTGATCTTCCAGCCAAAATCACGAACCATTTGCTGATAGATTCTGGACTTCTTCCCGTACTCCAAGTCCTCCCTGGCACGTTCCGAGTCGTAAGCCAAATAGGTATTGAGTCGTTGCAGATGACCTCCCTCACGGGCTGCGAAGTTGCGCAATACATCGTAGCGCATCTGATAACCGCCATTGTACCTGACATTTTCAGCGTCGACGAACACGCCGACTCGTAGATTGGCACTCAAGAGATAAACCTCACTCGCTAAGCGACGGCTACGCAGGTGCGCCCCGTCATTTCAAGAAATAAAGGGTCCTCGACTCACGCCTTGCGGGGACCTTGCAAATCCGTCGGACAGCACAGGACCGGATTGCCGCCCAGAGTAACTCGCGAGGACCTTTATATGATCCGGGCCGGCCCTGGAATTTTCAGGGGACCTTGAGCAATTCCGTACTTAGAATTTCTCAAGCCTTGATACGAAAACGCGGTTTTCGCTCTGATCTCTCAAATAGTTACGTGCTTGAAAAATGGCGCACGGTACCCTTCGAAGAATTCAAGATACCCCCGAATCTCGCCCCGTCAGCCCAGCCAATAGAGGCCCGAGCCGCGGTTCGCTGTGGACCCGCCGCAACCGCTCGGCCCGTAGCAGACAAACTAAATCAGCCAGTGCGATATCGAAACGGTCGTTCACGACCAGATAATCGTACTCTTCGTAGTGCGACATCTCCGCCCACGCCGTGGCCATACGCTCGGCAATCACTCGATCGCTGTCCAGGTCGCGGCTGCGCAAACGCTGCTCTAGCACTTGCTCCGAGGGCGGCAGAACGAAGATGGAGACCGCTCGCGGAAAGCACGTGCGGACCTGCCTAGCCCCTTGCCAATCGATCTCCAGCACCAAGTCCCGCCCCTGCTCCAGCTGTGAACGCACGGTAGGCTCCGCCGTTCCGTAGCAGTTGCCGAAGACCTGAGCATGTTCCAGAAATTCGCCTGCGGCAACCATGCGCTGGAACCGTTCCGGTGAGATGAAATGGTAATGGACGCCATCTTGCTCCCCGGGCCTCGGTGCCCGCGTGGTAAAGGATACAGCCAAACGGAGACCAGACTCACGCTCGAGTAGTGCCCGGACAAGGCTCGTCTTTCCCGCCCCCGAGGCGGCCGAGAGGATGAACAAAATCCCCTCGACGTTCTGAACTTGCTTGCACATCCGCTTAAATGAAACCTCGAAAGATCCGATTTCCGCTCTTCTTGGGAACCTTCACCTCGAGGACACCTTGAAAAATTCAAGTGCCCGTGCGAAGCAGGAACGCCCCGCTATTTTTCAAGCAATGTGTGCCTGAAAAATGGGAGCGAAGCGAAAATCACATTTTCGCCTTACGACTTGAAACATTGCAGGGATGCAATTTTTCAAGGTCTTTTTGGAATTTGCTAAGGTGCCCATCCCTCGGGCATATTTGTAGGTTTGGAACGCACGTACCCAACCGACCATCCAGCTGGAATTGTAGGCGTAATCCCCGTCCATGAACAATCGGTAACCCCTACCGATGATTCTCGCATGCGACCGAACCGGTATTATGGGAACCATTGAGGCATGGCATCCTTTTGAATTTTTCAGGACACTCGGTAGATTGTACTCGTCACCCGTTGATTTTCCGCCGCGATGTGCCCATCTCTCATATCCGATAGCGGCGTTGCGACTCGTTGCAATAGGGGGCTGGTTATTCTTCCTCATTGCGCCTTGCTCTCGGGTACGATAAACGCCCCTCGCTTTCGCTTTCCGCAAAACCCATGGGCGACGGGTATGTTTCCTAATCGATAGACTTCCATGCGTAACACACCATGACACGAATAGGGATCGAGCAAACCGTCGAGTCGATTTGGGCACCGATTTGGGCACTGTTCCGGGAAACCGACCGGCAAATCAAAGAAAACAACCAACGCCTCGACCAGCACATAGAAGAAACCGACCGACGTCTCGATCAACGCTTCGAGCAAACCGACCGGCGCTTCGAAGAAACCCGGCGGGAGATCGCAGACCTCTCGGCGACAATCCGCGCGACCGAGAGCCTGTTCACCAGCCAGTGGGGGCGCTTGATGGAGGCCCTCGTGAAGCCGGGAGCGGTGAACCTATTCCGGGATCGAGGGATCCGGGTCACCCGCACCGCTGGAGCGGGTACGGGCACGCCGGGGCGGGGAGGAGGGCGGGGAGGAGATGGAGATCGACCTGTTGCTGGTGAACGGCGAATCCTTGGTAGTCGTGGAGGTCAAGAGCACCCTGCGGGTAGACGATGTCCGTGACCTGCTCGATGACCTGAAGGCGTTTCCGAGATTCTTCCCCGAATACCAGGGCTATCGCCTGTTCGGGGCCGTGGCCGCCCTGAACTTCGATGAATCTTCGGAACGCTATGCCTATCGCCAGGGGCTGTTCGTGCTGACCATGGGCCGACAAGAGCTGGTTACCCTACGCAATGACAAGGCCTTCCGGCCGCTGGATTTCATCCCCGGCGAGTACATCGAAATAATCGCTCCCGAGAGATCCGGATAAAAACCAGCACACTGGTCTTTAACCGGAAAAACTGCAATCGCATCCCGCTTTAAACGTCGCTTACCGCGATACCTAGCACGATTTTGCAGCGTCGGGGCCTATCTCAACCTTGTGGAAGATTTCCATGTCACTTGATCGTATCCAGGTTGAAAAGATCGCCCGGCTTGCACGACTAGCCATTTCCGATGAGGAACAGGACCACTATACCGTCGACTTGTCCAAGATCCTGGAGTTCGTGGAGCAGGTGAATCGGGTGGACACCGACGCAATCGCACCCATGGCCCATCCCCTGGATCAGGTGCAACGGCTGCGCCCGGACGAGCCCTCCGAGCCCGACCGACGGGACCTGTTTCAGCATATCGCGCCGGTGACCGAAAAAGGCCTATATCTGGTCCCGAAGGTGATCGAATAAGACCTTGTCGCTTGGTCGCAAGCGGTACCTCGAGGACACCTTAGAAATATTTGAGACACCCGTACGAGTCTTAAGGATGTCCCGCCAGCCTTCAATCACATCGGTAATCGAAAGTCGGGAGTAAAGCGAAAACCGCGTTCTCGTATCGAGATTCGTCTTCAAAGGTCCCAACATAAGGCGCTTGCCGGAAAATGGTGTACCGGATTGGGCCGGATTTTCGTTCGTATTCAAGGCGTGGCAACCGGTGCCTAGTGGACTCTGTAACGGTTGCCGCAACACAGAAGACGGACGAAAAGACCACCAAGCTGGTATTTCATTTGACAGAAATCGCCTTAAGTCTTCTCGGCCCGCATCCAGGACTATCACCCAATGCATCACATGACCCTCACCGAGCTGGCAGCCTGTCTGCACCGTGGCGATTTCACCAGCACCGAGCTTACCCGCCACTATCTGGCCCGGATCGAGCGCCGGGACCCGCGCCTCAACAGCTACATCAGCATCGACGCCGAAGGCGCTCTGGCGACGGCCGGTCGCGCGGATGCCGAGCTGCACCGGGGTGAAGGCGGTCCGCTGACCGGTATCCCCATCGCCCACAAGGACATCTTCTGCACTCGGGGGATCAAGACCAGCTGCGGCTCGCGTATGCTGAACAGCTTCATCGCGCCCTACGACGCTACGGTAGTGGAACGGCTCGCGCAGGCTGGGACCCCGGTGCTCGGCAAGACCAACCTGGATGAGTTCGCCATGGGCTCTTCCAACGAGACCAGCTTCTACGGACCGGTCAAGAACCCGTGGGACGAGCAACGGGTCCCCGGAGGCTCCTCCGGCGGCTCGGCAGCGGCGGTGGCTGCACGCCTGTGCGCGGCGGCGACCGGTACCGACACCGGGGGCTCGATTCGGCAGCCGGCCTCGTTTTGCGGGGTTACGGGCATCAAACCCACCTATGGGCGGGTGTCGCGCTACGGCATGATCGCCTACGGCTCATCCCTCGACCAAGGTGGCGTCATTGCCCGCAATGCGGAGGATTGCGCCCTGATCCTGCAAGCCATGGCCGGGTTCGATCCCAGGGATTCCACCAGCGTCGAGCGGCCCGTGCCCAGCTATCCGGCCAGCCTGGATAGGGACCTTGCCGGACTGCGCGTCGGAGTACCGGAAGAATGGCTCGGAGCAGGCCTGGACCCAGGGGTCCGAGCCGTCATTGCGGCCGCTGCGACCCAGCTCGAGTCCCTGAGTGCTCGGGTCGAGCACATCCGCCTCCCCCACAGCCCCCTGTGCATCGCCAGCTACTATGTGATTGCCATGTCCGAGGCCTCGTCCAACCTAGCCCGCTATGACGGGGTCCGCTTCGGGCACCGATGCCAAGACCCGAGCAACCTGTCGGACCTCTATCGACGCTCGCGGGCGGAGGGCTTCGGTACCGAGGTCAAACGGCGCATCATGATCGGCACCTATGCGCTCTCCACCGGCTACTACGACGCCTACTACCTGAAGGCTCAAAAGGTCCGCCGCTTGATCGCCGACGACTTCCGCAAGGCATTCGAGCAGGTCGATGTCATCCTGGGGCCGGTGGCCCCGACACCGGCCTTCCCCCTGGGTGCCAAGACCGACGACCCGGTCCAAATGTATCTGGGCGACATCCACACCCTGTCCCTCAATCTCGCCGGTCTCCCCGGCCTGTCCGTTCCGGCGGGGTTCAGCGCCGGTCTCCCCGTCGGTTTGCAACTCATCGGGAACTACTGGGAGGAAGAACGCCTGCTGACCGTCGCCCACCAGTGGCAGCAGGCTACGGATTGGCATCGGGCCTGTCCCCCCGGTTACGATGACGTCCTGTAACGCGGTCTCGGTCGACCCCATACCAGCTTCAAGGCCCTCATGATTATGCCGGTCACCCTTGCGGAATGGGACCTAAGAAGAATGACGCGATGACGAAAGATGTTCGGAAACGCCGTTTCGGACGGGAATCAAGCGGTTGTCCGCCCTTCCGTGAACGGATGGGTGGCTGGCTGTTATTGGTAGTGGCTTTGACGATTCCCATCCTAGGGGTAGTTGCCACCTATTTCTGGACCTCGGGATATTATGATGAAGCCCACTAGCGCCCCAACGTTTAGTTGAATAAATTCAGTTGGTTATCGTGATCGCGCTCGTCGGGGTTGTATGCCTCTTCGATAATATTTTGATTTCTCTGAGTTTATTCGAAGATGATGAGGCTTAAAATCTGTAGAACTGTGTAGAAACTGACATCGATTTTTAGCCACTTCTTGATAGGCGATTTCGAGAAGACGAATATACCTGTGGACATGCGTCGTTGTTCTCAGCCCGCAATTTCGCGGGAGAGGCTGTCACCTTAAGCGTACCGCAGTTCAAGTCGGTAACCGGCATAATTCCAAATATTTGTAGGAAGCAAATAAACTGTCCGGACTTGTAGCCCGTGATGTGTCCGGTTTCATTGGACGCCGATGAGGTGTCCAATGAGCCGAACGAACTTGCTGCAGGAGATTCGGAAGATGAGATTTGAAGAGGCGTATGGGGGTGGCAAGCAGGCCGCCTGAGACAGGAGGAGGCCCGGCTGCCCGGGGTATGCGAGCGGACCTTTCGGCGCTATGTTGACCGCTACGAGGACGAGGGTCTGCACGGGTTGATCGACAAGCGCCTGAAGCAGGTCTCGCACCGGCGGGCGCCAGTGGATGAGGTCATGGCGCTGGTGGAGCGCTACCGTCGACGACATACGGGCTGGGCGGATTGTTCGCCTCGCTCTACACCGATCGGGGCAGCCACTACTGGTATACCCCGGAAGCTGGCGGCAAGGTAGCCAAGAAGAACCCCACGCAATCTGGCAAGGCCATGGCCCGCTTGGGGATCGAGATGATCCCGGCCTACTCTCCTGAGGCACGAGGACGCTCAGAGCGCAATGTTCCGTACCCACCAGGGGCGTGTGTCTGCCACAGGAGTTGGCCATCGCCGGCATCCACGACATGACAGCGGCTAACCGCTACCTCGATGAAGTCTATCGACCGGCCTTCAATGCCGAGTTCATGCCGCCAGCGCTGGAGGAGGGATCGGCCTTCGTGCCCTGGATCGGCGGCCGGCTGGATGACTTCCTGTGTGAGACCTTCGGGCGTGTCGTCGGCAAAGACAACTGCGTGGCCTTCGAGGGGATGGCCTTGCAGGTCCCCTAAGGACCGCCACCGGATGCATTACAGGAAGGTCAAGGTGCGGGGGCATCGTTATCCCGATGATTTCCGGTCATAACCGTTGGGACACTAGTAGATGAAGCCGTCACTTTCGGCATTGTTGGATTCTGTTATTGTTTCCGGAGCGTCGCCATTGTTCGCGAAACCCGAAATGGGGTCCGTCCGATTTCGGGTGCAAAAAATTAGGCGACGGCCATGGGGCCATGGCCGTCGGCGGCCCGCGTTCGTCCTGCGTCCGTCCCGGCGCGCACTCCGCGCGACACCAGGACTCCCACAATGACTGGACGCCGTATCGCATGGCCGAGCCTTTCGTCTCCGCCGGCGTCACGCGCCGCACTCCGACGAAAGGCTCGCCCCTACGGCGGAGACAAGAGCGCTCGATGCGACCCCGGTGGGCAACACCGGAGAGCCTGGATCGCGGGCCGGCGAGTACGATTACCGCTGTCATCTCCCATATCTTCTTCCCCACCTACTACAGCCTGCTAGTGGTCGTGAGCACCATCTTTTTCAACTATCAAACCGAGGTCGAGGAGTGGATGAAGAAGCTTCGAAAAGACGCCCGAGAGTCGAATCGTTGGCACGCCGCCAGTGCCGTCTGCCTGATTATCGGCCTGACCGCCACTCTGCTCTACGCTTTCCCTCATCGCGGATGACGGGAAGATCGTCGAAGACCCGAGCCACAAGGCCAAGCTCTTCTTCGCGCTCACGGCCGCTTTGGTTCTACCACTGATCGCGGTCTGGATCCGCATGGGCCTGGAGGTGGCGGAGACCGAATCGACGGAGGAAACCATCTATGCCTATTGACCTGATCGTAGAAGTGGGCGCCGGCCTGATCGTCGGGCTACCCCTGGTAGCAGTGCTGATCTGGGCTACATCTTATGTAACTATTCAGGATCTCTTACCAAGCGGTAGGCTACACACGTAACCTATGCCATGCTGGAACAACCCACCCTAACCCATTCTCCGGAAAACCCTGACGACGAGCTTAAGCGGTTGCGTGAACGGGTTACGGAGCAGACGGCGCTCATTGCGCAGCTGCGCGAGCGCATCCGGGAGTTGGCAGCACGCCGGGCCAAGGATAGCCACAACTCCAGCCGGCCGCCATCCTCGGACTCTCCGTTCAAGAAGCCGCCACCACGCTCGCAGACGCCAAGTGGTCGAGGTGGTGATCCAGCGTAAGGTCATCGAGTACCGCCTGGCAGCTGAGCCACGACTACTTGGCCTGTGCGCCCGCTTGGCACCGTCCGTGAAGTGCCAAGATGATTCGGTCGCCGCCGAAGGTTGGTGGTACAAGTAGTTGGACATGGACCCGGATGCCCGCATCCTGGCCAAACAATTCGACCGCTACCCCCACCCGGGGACCCTGCTCAACGTAAGACGAGCAGCCCCACATCGCCATGCGGGTCAAGAGCTTTCATCCTGCTGATCGAAGAGCTGCTGAACGCCTGTCGGTCTGCCGGACCGGAGGCTCAACGAACCGCCCTAGCCACGGCCGGTCGGCGCTGCGGACGGGATTTCGCCGCGGAACTCAATGACATCTTCGGGCAGGACGGGAGCGAGCCGTCACTCTCGAAGCGCATCGGGTTTTGGGCGGAATTCGACTCGGGTGTTGGCCTGGGTGCTATCCACCCCGTGGAAATCCAAGAGGCCCCCCGGAGGTCTGGTTGCTGGTGGTCGGCGATGTCTTCGGTCTACACTCGAACTGGTTTCCCGGCGACCAAGGCAAAGACCTGCGCGGGTTCTTCGAGAGCTACCTAGCCGGCGTTATCGAGGGCATCCTGGGGGCAGTGACCGCGGCGGAGCCCCCCGTCCGGCTACAGGTCCGAGTCACGGCGGCAGACCGGCTGCCGGAGCTGATCCTGGCGCAAGCCCAGCGCTACACCGGACGTGCGACCAACAAAGGCCCGGTCAGCTACTACCGAGCCACGGCGGAGAATGCCAAGACCAACCAACCACAAGTCGGCGTCGATTGAGGAGACCTTGAAAAATCCCTCGAAATTTTCCAAGACCCCTATCAGAACTCCAGCAGTCAAAAACCCCTCTTTGCTCGCAGGATGAGGGTTGAGCGGTAGCTACGGGCTTGCCCGCGCTTCATTCGGCATCGCGCAGCAATGGTTCCATACCTACGGAGACCCCACCCATTTTGGGAGCCTATTCTTGATCTTGGAGGAATGCCCGGCCTTCAACCCGCATCCAAAAGCTCCAACCAATGCACCACCGGCGTCCGGGTCGCTACTTCCAGATGGAGCTGACAGCCGATATTCGCCGTGGCGATGATTTCGGGCATCCCCGACGTCAAGGCCGTGATCTTGCGATCCCGTAGCTGTTGTGAAAGCACCGGTTGGGTCAAAGAATAGGTCCCGGCAGATCCGCAGCACAGATGGGCCTCGGGCACGGGTGTGGGCACGAAACCAAGCCGGGTGAGGATGGGCTCCACCCGATCGTTCAGCTGCTGCCCGTGTTGCAGGGTACAGGGTGTGTGGAAGGCGACTTTGCGGCCATGGCCCGGCGTCCCCAGGGGTGTGAGGTCTATCTCGGCCAGTAGCTCGACCGGGTCCCGCGTCAGCGCCGAGACCCGTTCCGCCTTATCCGCATAATTCGGGTCCCGGTGCAGCAGCTCGCCGTACTCCTTGACCATGGCCCCGCAACCGCTGGCATTGACCAGGATCGCCTCGGCGCCGGCCTGGATTTGGGGCCACCAAGCATCGATATTGCGGCGCATGGCGTCGAGCCCCTGCGTTTGGGCATTCAGGTGATAGGCAGCGGCCCCGCAGCAGCCCGCATCGGGCACTTCCACCAGATCGATCCCGAGCCGTCCCAGAATCCGGGCCGCGGCGGTATTGGTGGCGGGGGTGGCTGCCGCCTGGACGCAACCTGCGAGGGCGAGCATCCGACGTTTGCCGGCCGGGGTAGGCCAAGCCCCGGCCGGGCGGGGCTTGGGCACCTTCACCTTGAGCGCCGCCGGCAGCAGGGGTTTGGCGAGCCTACCCAACTTCATCAGGGCACCGAAGCGGCTGGGATGAGGCACCAGAGCGACTAAGACCCGGCGCAGTAGCCGCTCGCCCAGCGGCCGGTCCACCCGGTCCTCGACTAGGCCGCGACCGATGTCCGCCAACCGAGCATAGCGCACACCGGAAGGGCAAGTGGTCTCGCAGGAACGGCAGGTAAGGCAGCGATCCAGATGGATCTGGGTGGTTCGGGTCGGGGTCTGGCCTTCCAGGACCCGTTTGATCTGATAGATGCGCCCCCGCGGTCCGTCCAGCTCATCCCCCAAGAGCTGATAGGTGGGACAAGTGGCGGTGCAGAAGCCACAGTGAACACAGGCGCGCAGGATGGCGTCGGCCTCTTGGCCCTCTGGCGTCCGTAAAAACTCCGGAATGATTTCGGTTTGCATATATCGAGGATCCTGTACTTCTGCATCATTACGTTGAATCCAAAAGGCCCACACAGCGGACTTTGCGGCTACTCCCGACCTGCGCGGGCTATTCCTTAGCCTTATCTTAAGGTTAGATGAGTCGTCGATGGGTAGGACCTAATCTTACACCACTGACGATGTCCTGCCGTTGCGGCTGTTCACGCCGCTACTATCCCGACCGTTGGGCCCGTCTCCCAGGTACTGGGGTGCAGTCCCGCCTCCAACGCATGTTCCACCAAGCGTTGCTGTGACGAATCGAGCAGACCGTACTCGTCCATGATATCTCTCGGGTCCATGCAGCCCCGCAGCCGCTCATCGAGCAGGGCGTCTTGCTCCAACCAACTTGTAGTCGACTTTGGTTCTCCTCTTTCGGCCCGAAGCGACCAAATACACGGTGAGTTGCACATCTCCGTCTGTTGAAGATACCCTTGTTTGATCGCAGGCTCCCCTCGACTCCCTCCTCGGTGAGCAGACGTAAGACCCTCTGGCCTGCAACGGAGGATAGCTCTTCCTTGGGTGGTGTTTTAATTTTGTTGTGTTCAGTGTATCCGGTACTGTGAACAATCCCACTTTCAAGGTTTCCTTGATTCGGCAAACAACAAGATTTGTAACACGACGAGAAATTCAAGGTCCCCTGCAGTGATGGTGCGATGGCGGCCTCGGGATGCCGCGCCCGAGCCCCTCTCCCCTGGCGGGAGAGGGGCTCGGGGAGAGGGGGAGTAAACAGGGGCCCGGCTCTATTCGGTAGTGTCGATATAAGGCACCTTGAAGAATTAGCCGTGCTGTAACTCGGTCGCTTTCAGGTATCCATAATCTAAAGACATTTCTGACATCAAATCCTAATACCAACAAAGCAACAACACCACCGTAGCCATGGGGATCAAAAATGAGATGAAGGTTCGCTGTACCGGAGCGTCGCCATTGTTCGCGAAACCCGAAATGGGGTCCGTCCGATTTCGGGTGCACAAAATGAGGCGACGGCCATGGCCTTCGGCGGCCCGCGTTCGTCCTGCGTCCGTCCCGGCGCGCACTCCGTGCGGCACCAGGACCCCCGCAATGACTGGACGCCGTGTCGCATGGCCTGGCCTTTCGTCTCTGCCGGCGCTCACGCGCCGCACTCCGACGAAAGGCTCGGCCCTACGCCTACGCGGGGGTCGTCGCACTTCGCTCATCGCTTACGCTCCCTCGCTTTCCTGTGCTCCTCCGTTGTTCGCTGGGAGAGACCGAGACAACAAGCCGTCGCAGACTTTAGCTCATTGTTCCCGAATGCATGGATGGAGATATTAGACTTGTTCCACTCAGAATATAATTTAAAATTCAGAATGTTACAGGATAAGCTTGTCGTCTAACCCTTTGTTTCTCGGTTAATCACTATCATGTCGGTTCCCCATTAAAAATAATGGATTGATTTTTAAGGGATTTATACCTGGAATAAGCCTATTCATGAATTTAAAAAAGCAGCAGTAGCTGTGGTATATAAGGCGTTTCGACGTATTTGACACGGCGATATGAATCATTCTCTTGGATGAACTTAAATGCAGGCGCAAGTGTTCAGTAAAGCGATTGAAGCAGGAGGGCGACTCACGGTTAAAAGCGCTCTTAATCCGATTCTGTGGTTGTGAGGGATTATCACTATCCCAACCTTAATCGCAGGGACGGTTAATCCGTCACTTCCATCCTGGGCAGTCATCATTGGTTTCGGGCCTGTCGCGGTAGCGTTATTTGGTTTCCTGATTACCCCGAAGGTTCAGCCAATCTAAGAAGCCACTCGGGCATTGGAGGGGTACGAGCTGCGATGTATCCGAGGCGCGGAATCATCGCCGGCAAATCGTAACTATTCGGGACCTCTTGCCAAGCAGCAGGCTACGTGCGTACCCACATGGAACCATACCTGAACAGCACGCCCTAATCCATTCTCCGGAAAGCCCCGACGACGAGCTTAAGCGGCTGCGTGAACGGGTGGCGGAGCAGGCTGCGATCATTGAGGGGCAAACTGCGACCATTGAGCAGATGCATGAGCGCATTCAGGAACTCGAAGCACGTCTGGCTAAGGATAGCTGCAACTCCAGCCGACCACCATCCTCAGACTGTCCGTTCAAGAAGCCACCACCACGTTCGCGGCGCCAACCCGGCGGGCGCAAGCCCGGTGGACAACCGGGTCGGCGCGGCGTCACCCGCTCCCTGGTCGAGGCCCCCGATCAGGGCATGATCATCCCGCTGCCGGGGACCTGTGCGGCGCGCGCAACGCAGCACGTTTCCCGCGGGAATCGAGGCCCCGGTGCAATACGGACCGGGCGGGTCGGCCTTTGCGGTGTACATGACTCCATATCCGCTGCGGCCCTACCAGCGCACCACCGAGGTGCTCAATGAGCGGGCCGGCCTGGCGATCTCACCGGGGACCCTCCAGCGCACCGTACGGGTGGTCGCCGCTCGCCTGGAGGCGCCAGTCACCGCGATTCGCGACGCACTCGTCGCCGCGCCGGTGGCCCCTGCCGATGAAACCGGCCGGCGCGTGAACGGCAACCTGTACCGGCTACACGTACTCAGCACCAACCGGCTTACGGCCTGCTGCCCTCATCCCAAACGCGGGGCCGAGGCCCTGGATGCATTCGGCCTT
>Ga0209681_1000102_pt1 | contig 22424 bp, 25 predicted proteins | sample WorMetLIZISLAND2_3_FD_187416 | JGI IMG/M metagenome (GOLD analysis project Ga0209681, IMG submission 187416) | Marine gutless worms symbiont microbial communities from Max Planck institute for Marine Microbiology, Germany - Olavius clavatus LIZARD... ... | reverse complement strand
AACCTCTCGTGCTGGTCATTCTGCTCTCCCCCTATCCGATGCGGTCATGGATGACCCTTGCCGCATTGATAAAAAAGGCAGGCTCACTGGCGTAATGACAGCGACACCTGCGACTCAAGAAGTCGATAACCCGGCAACTGTCGCACCAGTCGCAAGTGTCGCTGTCGCAGAGCATCCGGATCCATCCCTGAACGGTTACCAGAGGAAATTTACTATCTGAAAGATAATATATTTCGGTGTTGATCCTATTACGATAATGCTCGCTATCTTGTTGACTAGTTATTGCCAATGTACCCACTCTAAGATTGGCAGGCGAGCATGACTATACAGCTATTTACTTTTGCGGATTTCTCTTAACCAGAGATCAGGCCCATCACTGCCATGCTTCAAATATTCGCTCACTGCCTCTCGTACTTTTCTTTCTCCTTCAAGACCTGCATGAAATAAATTGGTGAATATTTTCCTGATCGCTTCTTCTGGATAATCTGGCGTGGATCTTTCTAACATTTTCATCCATATTTCATGGGCTTCGAATGGTTGCGTCTCGCTAATTTCTGAAATGCTTTTTAGCAACTCATAAGAATTATACGACTCATCAGAATATGTGGCTACCGAAAGTAATAGTTGTTTTCTCTCATCGTCGATCTGATCGACAAATACAGCCCAGTTGCATAGTTTTGAGGCTAGTATTTTCCCCTCCTTTTTATCACAATCAATACCTTGCAGTATTCTTGGCAACAATTCATAAATTTTATTTATTAATTCGTCATCACTTTCCTTTCTCATGGCCCACATGAACCAGATTAAATGCCCTATTTCGTCATGGATATTCCTTGCAATTAATTTATTGATAAGACTATCTTCATCTAGCAATTCAAAATCATTTGCATAAGCTACAGAAATATCCTGAATTAAGCTTTTTCTACCTCACCTGCAATGTTCTTATCATCCAGAGATTTTAATAAGTTTCCATGTTTCTTTAAATAGTTGTAAATACCTTGATACAATGTCCCTACATAAGCATACCCCTGCATAGCACAAAGCCATTTTAAGTAGTTATTTTGGTCAAACATTTTACTGATATTTTCAAGCACCCATTCTTTTGACATATACAGAAAGTTTGGAAGATGCATAGTTACAAGAGTAACAAATTCATATTCAGATAATTCTGAATATGAAGGATCTAGATATTTATCATAGTAGCGCTGAAATTGTGTCCAAACAGAAGAATGATTATTATCGTTATATTTATCTGATATTCTGCATGACCGTAATGTTAAATTAATCAGAGAACGTATACAGTGGCCACGCGGACTGTTCATCGAAATAGAGACAGCATCACTATCTCTTTATACGCGTTCCCTTTTTCTTTATCCAAGAGATATCTTAGTATATTCTCTAGATTCTCCAAGATACTTCTCACTGAATGCGTGATCATCCGATGCTGTACCTGTTTCTATAAGTCTACCGATACTGCTTACTATCCAATATCTATTTGCAACAAATGGACCACTCCGTTCTTCAAACTCTGAAATCCAAAATCTCCCTTGTTTGATAATATTAGAACAGAATTCGAGTAATTTTTGCCATATATCGTCCCACGGCAACTTGGCTTTCTCTGACCATAAATCACTATAGGCCTCTACGATCTCGTGAATATATGATAATTCGAGATCAAGGAATTTATTCAAGATTATATAATAATTATTCGGATTTGTTTTAATTAGTTGTCTAAAGACCTATACAAGGCCTTCTAAACCAGGCTCGTCAAACCTTTCGGACTCTTTGTAATTGCTTAAATAATCAATGATGTCTTCAATAGATAAAGCTTGCAACTCTTCGAGAGTTTTCGGTGATTTTCGACCTCCCTTACGTGACCACTTGTAAATAGAAAAATCCGGGGGATCTGGTTCTATTTTTGCTATTCCTGTACTTTCGGCATAGAGCTGCTCTTCCTTTTCACTATAATCGCGGATGGCTGAAAGCCAAGTGGCCTTAGCGTAGGAAGATGCGCCTATATGATATACTCCCTTGTCATCATATCTTATTATGTTAGATATTATCGCAATAATAGTTCTTCTTTGAAGATCAGAAAAAGAATGGTAGTTCTTTTTTAAGAAATGCCATACCTCATGTCTATAATTGTTATCCAAATACCTTCCATCTAATATTTCCTCCAAAATATCTGCAAATAAGTAAAAATTTCTGCCAATTTCGTATATAGCTAACCTCTGAATGGTCTGATATTTAGATCTAAGCATGGTTTTAACATATTTCGATGCGCCATCACGATCAGTTATAATATAACCATCTAATGAATCTCGATATGCTTGGATTAACACATTTCCTGCGTCTTCTTTATACTTATTTTGTTCATGATCTTCGATAGCTGGATGCCAGATTGAAGACCATAAATAATTTTTGATGTTGATCGAGAATAGATTTTAAATTTACATCAAATATGTTAATGGCTTGTATGCCAAGTTCCTTACCAGCCAGTTTAGCTACCTTTTTTGTTATTATTTTTGCATAGCAATAATCGAATCTGAGCAACGCTTCTTGTTTCTCTCCATATTTGCTTCTCACAAAGATAACTTTGTACAGGATACCGATAATTTTTTCGGCTAATTGTAATGAGTGTTTATCACGAGAAAGGAGCAACTTTGGCAGCCATTTTTCACCAATCTCTCGTGCGATGAGATCTTGCTCATACCTATCGTCTAGCCAGTAATCAACGATTATCTATTCTAGTGGAATGGTGTTATGAGGTATTTGTGAAATTACTTCTGCGAATCGCCACCATACACGATAATTGCTGATCCCATTTTTTTAGCATAAAATGTGGTATCTACAATGATTTGGAGAAATTTTCCAGAGTAATCTATAGTTTTTTCATCAGATAATTCGGGAGCTGTCTTAACAAGGTAATCAACAATAGGCCAAAGTGGTATATTAACATACCCTTCTTCTTTTGCAGGTACAGGTTTAGAAAAATTATCCGGTTTAAAATAGCCCCTGCCTGCAAGAGGACAGAACCATTTTAATCCCTTTACTTTGCAAGAAAATAAGGGCTGAAGCTCTTTCTTCTCGTCAACACGTTGCAACAAATCAAGTTCTTTTACTGATAATTTATGCACCATCAAGAACCTCATCCATAAATTCTTTATCATCTATCAATAGTGGTTTCCTTACATCAATTTGGGGTGCCCAATCTTTTATTATTTCCTCCAGATACTGGAAGCCCTTGTAATCTTTCACAAAACCTAGCAAGTGAACCCCAAATGATCTCTCATAGTAAGTATGAAGGTTTTCATATAGAAGTTGTTGGCTCAGAAAAAACCTCGTAGCGCAAAACGTCTTCTATTCTTTGTTCGTTCTACTGATCCTTTTCTTAAATATATGCTCCAATATTTCCTCTTCTTCTAAACCGTAACCCAGGAATAGCACAGTCTTTTTTTAAATAGTTCTTCAAGCAACACTTTCACCTTCTCACAAGCGTAATGATCAAGATATTCCCTAGTTGTTACTATCATTGTTTCTGGATTACTAATTGCGCCGTGCAAATGAATAACCGTTCCAGGTTCATTTAGTAATTTTGGGGAAAACTTTTCTTTTTCATATGCCCGATTAACTGAATCTGGAGTTGTTTGCCGGAGAGATGTTTAGTGAGATCTAATTTAATTCCATTACCATCAGCGATTGAGCGTGCGATTGACAGTTGTTTCTTAGGATCCAAGTCACTTAGTTGCTTAATTCCTGAATAATTCAAGTATCCATCTTGCCGTAAATCCTCAAGGGCCTTTGCCGCCAACCCTGACCAAGACGGCAAATCAAGAAGCCTAGATACGCCAGCGCCTACAAAAATAACAAGATTGCCATTCAGTCCTGCCTGATATACCTCGTCAGGTAGATCAAGTCTTTCACGTAACTCAGGTGCTTCCCCCATATTCTTCATTCCCGTTTAACGCAAAACGCATCTCTTTATTGTATGTATCCAATTCTATGACCGCGGTACCTGCCGGTTCTTGTAAGGATATCAGTACAGTGATACCGGCTGGACTCTCGATCAGAGAGTCCAAGGTTTTCGGGGATCTCAAGGGCGAATTGGTTTGTATTTTGAAACTGGCGCCGCACTGGGTAACACCTTGGCCGAATTGGAGGAAGTCGATCGAGCGTTCCTGATCCAGGCCAGCAAGCGCAAGGATATCCATATCAACCCGGCGTTGTTGAAAGGGGGCAAGGGCAATAACCCTTGCCGCATGGATCAACAGGGGCGGGCTTACCGGAGCTGCTACAGCTACAGTTGCTACAGCATCCAGTTGATGTGTAGCAGCTGTAGCAAAGTAACCGGAACCCCTCCCTGAACAGTCACCGGAGGCAGAATCAAACATCCGGGCTTGGCTGGCACACATCGGGGAAATCGACCCGGCCATCATTGACGAGGTGATGGATAAGCACCGTCATGACCCGGAGGCCCACCGTGACTATCTGAACTGGTCAAACGAAGGTCCGGGAAGGGCTGGCACCAATAATCTGGTGACCTGTGGTGATTGCGTCCATTTCGGACGTATCAGGAGTCCCAACGAGACTTCCCGTCAGCATCCCAACCTTGGCCACTGCGCCAAAGGCAAGCCGGAAGCCATCGCCGGATGGTGGGACACGGACCAGCGTTATTGCGAACGCTTTCTGCCCAGGCCGAAGTCAACTAACAACGACCAACCAAGGCCCGTAAGGGCCGAAGCCAACAGTAAATTTCCCAAATGATTTCGGTTAAAAACACGACTGTCGCACCAATCGCAACTATCGCTGGAGGACGCCATGGGCGGTATCGGTAGCGGACGGCCCCGGAGTTGGACCGCCACCACCGACGACTACCGATCCATCGACGTGCGGCGTTGGAACCGGGAGGGTCGGCTCGCCCCGCATCAAGCCTTCGATGTACGTGGTCCCGCCAGGGCGAGGTGGTGTCTTCCATCCGCGTGCGCACCGAACCGGACCGGGTGATCCTCACCGATCGCCACCGTAGCGGCGATGACGACCGGAAGGACGAAAGCTATCCCGTCTATCTTGACTGGACCGCCTGCAACCTTGGCGGGCAACGCCCCTGGTTCTTTTGTCCCGTCCGGGGTTGTGGTCGGCGGGTGGCGATCCTCTATGGTGGCGGTATCTTCGCCTGTCGTCACTGTTACCAATTGGCCTATCCCAGCCAGCGGGAAACCGGTTATAACCGGATGGCACGATGGGCGAACAAACTCCGCGACAAGCTGGGCTGGGAACCGGGATTTCTCAACGGCAACGGCGGGAAGCCCAAGGGGATGCACTGGAGCACCTTCGAGCGGTTGACAGCGCAGCACAATGCCTTTGTACAGACATCACTGGCCAGGATCGCGGCGCGTTATCGCCTACCCCTGCCTTGGTAATCGGCATGCCCAGGCCGTCAAGCGCCCGGACAGCGTGTCCGAAGAGGACTGGCTCGATTTTCAAGCGCACCGGGAAAGAGAGCACAAAGCCCCACGTTTCCCTCGGTTCCTCCTGGGAACGAAGACGGAACGCTGTTGCCTTATCCAGAAGAATAAACTAGGGGATAACCATGAAGCTCACTGCAAAGCGACTCAGAGTCAAGAATTACCGCAATATCGACGATAGTGGCTAGATTTCTCTCGAGCAGGTCACGGCCTTCGTTGGATGAAACGAATCAGGTAAAACCACACTGCTCAAAGCCCTACACAAATTCCATCCGGCCATTGAAGAACCATATAACGCGCAATGGGAATTCCCGCGTGACCGCTTCACAGAGGAATTCAAGGATGGTGCAGATTGGCCTGTCTGTCTGGTGGAATTCGATCTATCCGGGACTTTTCGAGAGGTCTTAAAGGACAAATTTAGCGGAAACCATATCCCGAAGACAGCGATATTCACCCGATACTATGACGGCCATTTTGATATCGAATATGACGCCAAAATTACCGATGATCCGGTCAAGCCCACAGGATTAGAAAAGGCACTGGATGAATCTGCCAAAGGTGCTCGGCGTACGACCCCCAGTCCTGAACAGAACGAAGAGGCACAGACTTTACGCACGACGCTCGCGAACTGGGCAGACGCAAAGAAAGCCGAGGTTACGGAATTACAAGACTTGCGTACTGACCGCGGCGTGAAACTCATTACTGCTGGTACAGCAGGAAGCGAACGATCATGCTCAACCGCTATCTGCCAACATTATTGAATCCCTGATTGTTACGGTAGATGATATACTCAGACGGGCGCAAACCACCCCGTTGCCACAGCAAATCGACGAAGCCGTGGAAGCTGCACTGTCTGTATTCATCTACTTCGAGAATTACGGAATTCTCGATAGTGCAGTTTATCTTCCCCAATTTCTTGAAAACCACGCAGAGATTCCTAACGATCCGCGTGTTCGCACGATCTATGCGATGTTCAAGCATGTAAAGCTCGAAGCTTCAGAAATCGCCGATTTAGGGAGAGAGGAAGCACAAAAGGATTTTGTAGCAGGGCAGTCTGTTCCGGCGGAAATTATTCAACACGATCAAGAGCGCAAAGCGCTTCGTAACGTCAAGCTTAATTCCGCAAGCATCAATATCACAAAGGAATTTAATGAGTGGTACAGTCAGCGGCGGCATAACATTCGCTATCAGGCAGATGGTGAATACTTCCGCATTTGGGTCTCCGATAATCGTCGCCCCGATGTTGAGATCGAGTTGGAAATCCGGAGCAAGGGCTTTCAGTGGTTTTTCTCGTTCTATTTGGTGTTCCTTGTTGAATCCGACGAAGGGCACAAGGACGCAATGCTGTTACTCGATGAGCCGGGGCTGCATTTGCACCCGACCGCGCAACAAGAACTGCTGACCTTCTTCGAGGAGCTGGCTGCCGACAATCCGTTGGTTTACACGACCCATTCTCCGTTTTTGATTGACGGCGAGCGAATTCATCGTGTGCGCCCCGTGACGGAGGATAAATCCGGTCATTCACGCATTAGTGCGTGATACATGACCACAAGACCGTGACACGATTTTTCCGCTGCAAGCGGCAGCGGGGTATGCGATGGTGCGCGGGCTTTTTCAGCACAAGAAGAACGTGCTCGTGGAAGGGATGTCAGATTATCTCTACCTCCATGCGTTGAATATGCACTGCCACGCGCTAGGCCAAACAGGTCTGCCGGATGACATTTACATCACGCCGTGCGGCGGAACGAAGCTCGTAGGGCATATCGCTTCACTGTTTCTTGGCCAAGAAGTACGGCCTGTAGTGTTGCTCGATGGAGACGACGCAGGCCGCGTGCGCCGCGATGCGCTGATGAAGGACCTCTATGCCGGACATGAGAAGGCCGTCTTGATGCTGAGCGGTGTTTTGAAAACCGAAAAATGCGAAATGGAAGATATCATCGGCGAATCTGAGTTGATGCTGGAGGCGAAGGCTGTGCTCGGCAACAAGCTACAACTGAATGAGGATGACCGGACCAAAGGTAGCTTAGTGGATCAGAGCAAGAGCGCAGCGGCGCGGCACGACATTGAGCTTGTTGATGGCTGGAAATCTGAGGTCGCACGCCGTTTGGTGGTTGCTTGGTCTAAAAGAAAACCGGAGAACATGCCGGAGGCATGTGATAGGCCGCGCCGTGGCATTGTTCGAAGAACTCAATATACGCTTCGCGGCACTCGATGAGTCGCAAGAAGCGAAGGGGATTTAGTTAGCCACAAGAGCGCCTGAACAATTCCCCTAGGCATATTGTGACGACGAAACACCCGACGCAAAACGAGCAACGAGCTTGGCCCTGTAAGACGCTGTTTCAGCGAGAAAGGGCGCGGTAGTGGGGATGCGTGCCGCGAGCACCTATCGTTGTGGGAGGCCATACCATGTGGAGCGGCCGCCTCCATGCCGGACCAGGAGGTTCTTCTCCACCAAGGAGCGGAACGTTGTTTTCAATGTGTTCGGGCTGGCACCCGCTTCCCATACCAGGTCGCGGTTTGTCACGCGGCCATGCTCGCGAACGTAATCAAGAATCGTGACGGCTAGCTCCGACAGGTCTGCAATAGCTCTTTGCTCGCGCTCCACCTTGACGGCCAAGCGGCGCTTCTGCTGCTGCATGGCCCGCATGAAGAACAGGAGCCATGGCTGCCAGTCCGGAGCTTCCATGCGGATGGTTCTCTGCGTCTGGCGCAAGGCTAGATAATAGCTTTCCTTGCTGTTCTCGATGATGCCTTCAAGCGACGAGTAGGGCACATAGGCATAGCCCACCTGCAACAGGAGCAGCGTGGTCAGGATGCGACTCAAGCGGCCATTGCCATCCTGGAATGGGTGGATTTCCAGAAACACCACGGCAAACACGGCGACGATCAACAAGGGATGCAAACGGCCTAGTTCCCGAGCATCACGCAACCAGGATACGAGCTCGGTCATGCGGTGCGGCGTATCGAAGGGCGTGGCCGTCTCGAACACGACGCCAACCATTTTCCCGGCCGCATCAAAGGCACCCACATCATTGCGCACGGTCTTATATTCGCCGCGATGCCGCTCATCCTTGACGCTGTAGCGCAGGAGATCGCGGTGAAGCTGCTTGATGTGGTTTTCGGTGATGGGGATGTCCTGCCATGCCTGGAAAACAGTCTCCATAACCTCGGCATAGCCCGCAACCTCCTGCTCATCGCGGGTCTTGAACTTGCGGACTTCCAGCTTGCCGAGTAGGCGCTCAACCTCCCGGTCACTGAGCGTGCTGCCCTCGATGCGCGTTGAAGACCCGATGCTCTCGATGGTCGCCACACGACGCAAGGCAATCAGCCGGTCAGGAGCCAGAGCGCCAAGGGCACGCCAAGCCCCCTTGAACTCGTCTATTTCAGACAGCAAGGTCAGCAATTCGGGCGTGATCTGGATGGTATCCGTCTTGATCATACCCGAAAATATACCGGATTAGACCCGATTAACCACCGGAATAGTTACCTACACTTAGCTCGCGCACCGGCTGTGCCGGACCAGAGTCCCGGCAAGCCTTGCGCCATGCTAGGTTCTGGCCGTCCTCGCCGGACCATTCGCGCCATTCTGCCCGGCAAAGATACGGAGGCACCCTGCCTGCTGTAACTCCGCCCGTTGCGTCGTCAACTCTTGCCCATCCGTGCTTACGCAGGCATAGCCCAACTTAGTCTCAACGGGCAAGCTCCCGGTAGATCGTCATCCGGTTCACTCTGAACAAGGCGGCTACCTCTCTTACCGGCTGCCCTTCCTCTACTAACGCCTTGGCATGGTTGCACTGATCCTCCGAGAGTGCCTTTTTCCTCCCGAATTTAACCCCTTTCTTTTTAGTCACATCCCTACCCCTTCGTGTCCGTTCGACAATCAAGGAGCGCTCAAATTCCGCAATCCCCGCGAAGACAATTAACACCATGCGGCCCGCTGGCGTTGTGGTGTCTGCCCATGGCTCGGCAAGGCTCCGCAGGCCCACTTGGCGGCTTTGGAGCCGCTCGGCAATATCCAGTAAGTTTTAGTACTCCGGGCCAGTCGGTCGAGCCGAGTTACCGTCACAACATCCCCTGGCCGTATATAGTCGAGTAGGCTTTCCAACTCGCTCTCACGAGCGTGCTCAGTGTAGCAGGACAGAGCCGCGACGGGTTCCTCCCTGCTGCCGTAGACAGCCTGCCGCGTGAAATCGCCGAAGATGGCCCAGCACCCTCCAAGCCGTGATCCCGGTGCCTCTGGTCTGTTCCTGCAGCCATTCACCGAGAATAGCGGACGACACCGCATCCGATTGGACACCGGGTCCCGGGAGCGCCTTCCCCAAACTGACGGACAATCGCTTTCCGCAGCGCGGACATCGAATCTCTGGCCTGCAGGAAGGGGTTCTTCTTGAGCACCGCCACATTCCCATGACGGTCCATCGTCCGCTATACCCCTGCCTCGCAGGACAAACGACCGCCTTTGACTTCCAGGCAGATGACGCCTTCCCCTGGGATGATGACGACAAAGTCGATTTCGCCATATGGCCCGGTCGCTCTGCGCGCGATACCCAGCGTGTGAAGCACGGTCCAATCCGTCATTGCGGGATCATTCTCGAGCAGGCCAAAGACTCGCCGTTCGCCGGCACTGACCTCGTCGTCATCGGATCCGGACCGGGATCATCTTCGCCATCCGTGATGCTCCCTCAGAACGCGCTGTCAGCGGCCCACAGGAGCCGATTGGCTTGGTTCGCGGGGTACTCCCGCCGCTTCGTCTCAACAGATTCCACCTGGACCACCCAGGCCTGCCCGTACCCGAGATCGAGCAGTGTTGGCTGGTCACCCAGTTCACTGAACCGACCATGGAGCTCGCCGAGGATAAGCCGCGTCAGTCGCCTTCCGGCAGCCCGATGTGCACTACGGATCCTAGAGATGGCGCCTCTTACCTCGTCTTTGATCGAAAGGAGTTCCATGTCCCCGGCTGCCTTCGCAATGGTTTCGATGTCGTCGTAGTCGCCCGGTCCTATACGGTCCGGGTTGCCGAGCCATTCGGCAATAGTCAGCAGCGTCCGCTCGACGCCATGGTCCGCCAGCCGCCGTTGAACCGCTGCAGGGCTGCCGCCAAAGCGGCGAAGTGTGGACTTCCACCGTTCGGAGGTGTCGCGGATGCGCCGATATTCCTCCACCCCGAGACGCTCCTCTGCAATCAGCCTTATGAATTCCTTGTCTCCACCAGCTCTGAAAAGCACGAAGTCACCGGTCGATAGGCGGGATGCCGTTGCGCTTGTAAGCTTCGCCTTGTCGCTCTTGCTGCTGTCGATCAGGTCATTCAGTCTAGGCAGTTCAGCCCACTCAGTGAGGGGGCATAGCAACCACCGAAGAACTGGACCAGCTGCGCTTCACGGCTGTCTTCGCCGCTTGCCGCGAGGAGCGGTTGTGTGACGCGGCGCCGGGCGACCCGCTCCTCAAGCCTGAATACCGGAAGGTCGAGCGGAATTTCCTTCGGGGGAGGCTCCTCCACCTCGTTCCCTACGCCGTCCAGGCTGGAGAGGAACCGGGGTTCAATCCCGAGAATTGAAGAACGCTTCTCGGCTTTCAGTCTGTTTGACTGCGCGCGCGTTCACGGGCCTTATGGCGCAACACCCACTTGCTTTCGAAGGGATAGGTCAGAATGCGGATCTCCGGTGTCACCGACAGATTTCTCAGGCGGGTGAATCTCTGATCATTGGGCCACGCCGGTACGATGATGCCGCTATACTCGTGATCGAGACTGATCGCTGACACCGGCAGGACTGGCAAGTCGGCCCCCAGGGCGTTCAGCTCCTCCCGAAGCCTTTCCGCAGTTCGGGGCGATCTTGCCGCTACGGCCCATTGTCCATCGTGGTCGGTGAGAATGCTCAGGAACGCATCGGCCTTTTGCCCGCCAGACCCGATGGCGACGGCGCGTTCCAAGGCGTCGACTGCATCTCGAAGCTCTTCGGCGACTGCTGGCTCCAGCCATCTCGCGTGACGTGCCGTCTGTTCCCGTGCGGCGCGCAGATCACTGACGGTGCCTTCGCCGACGCCGAAACAGCACTCGCTGCACTCGAAGAGGACCCTGAAGAATCGCGTCAGGGCTTCCTCGACCTCGAACGCCTCCTTGCTGTCCCCGATCATTTCCGCGACGCGCTCTAGGGATGTAGCTGCCGCTTGGAGGACATCGTCACGGCAGTCGACCGTACTCACATTGCTGCGAGGTCGCACATCAGCTGATCGGATGGTTGCGCCAACAAGGCTCGTGCGCATCCGCTTGCCGGCAGAAGCCTCGCCGATCAGCACTTCGCCTGCTGACATGTACCAGATGGGATAGCCCCGGTCCTTGAGCAGATCGAGCTCCTCGCCTTCGTCAGGCGAGGCCAGGACTACCATTCTCTGCCGGTCGGCGATGTCATCGAATGTCTGGAGGTCCTGCGCCAGTCTGCGGGCTCCGTCGACGAGTACGATTTTTGTACCGGCACCGCTGATGAGGAGGCCAGAGCCAAGTCCTCCGGTACGCCCGTTACCGAGACCAGCGGTTCCCCGGTCACCTGATAGGGATCGTTCGATTTCAGGGTACCGTCGCGTTTGATGGGACCCCAGGGCAGGAAGCGGGACAGCCGGGCAAAACTCTTGGCATGCCTTGGTGCGAGGATGATGGCGTCGGCGATTCTTGCGAACTGGGTCTGTGCCATCTGCACAAGGACGGCATTCTGGATCACGCTGTTGTTCCCACAGGTCGTGAGATCAAGCAGATGGTCGAGGGGGTTGCGCTTGAAAGCACCAAGGTCGGAACTGCCAGTTCCCTTTGGCCGGACATGATCGGTTGGTTCCAGTCTGAGCACATCGACGAGCGGAAAACTTCGCCAAGCATCCTCGCCGAGCAACTTCAGTTTGAAGAAGCTGGGAAAGTCCTCCCAAACGCCCTCGTACTCGTATACGAAGTCGTTGGGTCTCACTTTGACACGCTGTCCGTGTGCCAGCGCGGTCCGGGCATAACGTTCGACCAGATTGGGGAAATTGCGTTGAAGCCGTACAAGTCCTGCGAGAATCGCCGCGATCGCGGTCGTTCCCGGGGTCTTGTCCAGGACGAAGCAACATGCCCCGGACCCCGGCTTCGTGGCAGCCGCAAGGATGAACCCGAAGAACCATGGTATGCGCTCGCTTGGCATGTCTTCGCCGAACCGTCCGACGATCCTGTTGAACAGCGGAAAGCGCCGACGGAATTCGCCGACCAGCCCTAGGCTCCCATTGACCGTGGAACCGCTTCTCATTGCGATCTCCAAATGTTGCGATGTCCCAGTTATCAATGTTCAACCCAACAATGACAATAGCTACTTGACCTTGGACGGAGGTTTCGCGTGTCCAAAATTCGCTAGAGCAAACTGTGCTATGCCGGAATGCCACTTACGGGCGAGGGTCTTATTCCAGAGAAATTGTTCTTGATGAGTCTTCAGGTGGTCGAAAAATTCATTGCTTCAATGACTTTAGTGCGCGGAGAGAATCATAGTTGATGCTATGGACTTGCAGTCCGTAGTGGTTGATTGAACTTCGCATTATTTTCGCTTCAATTGTGAATCGTTCTCCGCGTGATTCCCAGGTGGTCTGCTGGATCGGCTGTGATTGGAAGTCTTGGTTCATAGAGTTGATCTTTCAAATATCTTGTGTATTCTCGACGAGCTTTTTCTGTCAATTTTGAAGATCGTATTTTTCATTCCTTGTGGTTAAGTGTAAAAACTCTCTTTAGCTATTTTATCATCTCTGATGAGGAGGTGTAGAACGGTCCACCATCTTGTCAGTACCCGCCCGGGTTTTTTGTGTGCTTGAGCGTATCTGGTTGTAACGATGGGCATCCGGTTGTGGATAGAAGAATATCTGAATAGTTGATATATACGATTAGAAAGGAATGACACTTACTCGTTTTTCGCATGACACTTATTATCCACAAGCAGGACCCTAGGCAAATCTGTTGCAGTATATTCTGTATATTCTGGCGTGAACGTCCGGAAGCAAGGTAAAAAAAGGGCCTTTCGGCCCGTTTCAGTGGTTGCGGGTAACAAACGCCCATAGCGGCGTTTCGTTCTCCGCCAACCGATCATTGTGCCCCGTGCTTTCGACACTAGGTAGGTAATGATTTGGGACTTCGGTAAACGCCCGGAAGTAATTTCTTAGCCTCCGCGTAGATCTTGTCTCGGCTCCAGTCCGGGTGTTCCATCAGGATAGCAAGCGCGAGTTTCGAGAGGAGCGCTTTGGCTTCGGGGTTGAGCTGATCGAGGTATTTGCTCACTGGATCGAGGCTGCGGGTGCCGGTCGTGGTGTCGATGACGGGCGTCGGCCAATTTTTAGATGTCTTCTCCCGAGCCTTTCCGTCTGCATGGCGGGCAGGACTTGTTGAGGCCATTCCGGTGATTTGCGCGGTCAGCCGCTTCATCATCGTTGCCCCTCTTTTGGCGCATGCCTTCTCATAGGCTTTCTGTTTTTTCCTGAACCGCTCTCTGGCTTTCGCGCGTTCCTTGTCAAGCCAGCCACGGAGTCCCAGAGCGTCGAAGAGCGTGGTGGAAACGATCTTGATCGCGGAAAGACTTCTGTAGGAGCCATCCTTCAACCGTTCCCGGATTTGGGACACGGCGAGATACCCCGCGTCCTTGGAGCGTCGCTACGATCCGCGCCGTGCGCCTTTCGCCTAACCCCGCCCAGGTCGCCAGGTGGTCCATGGTGTAGTTGAAGAAGCCATTTTCCGTCGGGAAGCCCACGCGTCCGGTAGCTAAATCCATATGCAGCACCAGCGCGGCGAGAAGCACGCCGATGCCATCACGGCGCTCGCTGCGGACTTTGCGTCCATCGGCGTGGAAATTTAAAACCGGCAGTAATCCGGTTTTTTCAACGTGTGACAGTAATTTTCTTGCCGCTGCCTGGATGAATTTTGGGCGATTTTCCGGTATCGGGATGTTGAGGAGCTGTGGATTTTTCGGATCATGCCCGCAGCGGTTACCGCTGCCACGGTGCCTCTCGCGAGGCGTAGGAGCCGGGGAATAGGTTGGAGTAAGGGTTGGAAGGAAGCGCGCTCGTGGGGCACTGAGGGCCGCCTAAGGCGGTTTCCGGACCCGACCCGAAGATGGCCTGCTTGAGGGAGGACTCGAAGGAATCCTGCTTCTTAAGAGCGGCCGCGATCTTCTTGGATAGCCTGGACTGGAAGGCGCTATTCTTCCATGATTTCCGGGACTTTCGGGATTTGGAGGCATCCCGGCTGCCCGCCGGCGCAGGGATGCCGACGGTAAAAAACCTGTTATCAACTAGGTTGAAACCTAGTTCAGGAGAGCATACGATTTTCATCGCTACTTGCTATCACAAATGTAGCTCTCCCGGCAGTGCTGACAACACTAACCGGGAAACCCAAAGGCCTAGTGACTTCGGTCACTGGGCCTTTGTTTTTTGCGGGATCGCCTCGCGACCTGAGAAGTTCAGGTACGGACGCTGAGAGGTTGCGGGACGGATAGGCGAACACTTCAATCACCGTTTGGAATCATTGGCATTGGTCTGATCTTGTCGTCCCGTGCTTTCGCCAACACGGCCTTCCCCACTCTCCTTTTTGTCCCTTAACGTTTCTTGTAATACCTTGGCCGCTTTATATTCCGGCGATCCCTTGGATAGATATTGTAAGGACCTGGATAGATTCTCTGCCGTGAGGGATGGTCTCAGCCTGATACCCAGATCCCCCCCGCTCCTTTGGCGTTATCTCCAGTACGGATTGTGCAAACCTTTTACCGCCCCTATACCCTAACTCGCGTTGCGCCAACCCGTCTTTCCTCTCCTTCCGTTCCTTCTTTTCCTTTTTCATCTTCCTGTTCTGCGACAGGAAGGCCGCCTTCTGCGATCACGAGACGCATTCATAACAGGGAATCGGGATACACCGCAAGCGATTGTGGAATTGGCACGGATGGAAGAATACCAAAAAGGATAGATGCGGGGCGAGCCAGCCCTCCCGTTCCCAGTACCGCACGTCGATGGATCGACAATCGTCAGTCGATATCGCAGACCAGCACCGCTGGCGTCCGCTACCGATACCGCCCATGACGGCCTCCCCTTCGTTTTCTTGTTGAAATCATTTGGGAAATTCACGCTTTCCACCGTGGCCCCTGGGGGCTTAAATCGCCAAAAGCCCCGGAGGGGGACTGACAGAACTGACAGAACCGCTTCCCCCCCTCAATGCCTGAGAGTACTCGCGGGCTTCCGGTGACAGTTCAGAGGGGGCGGCTGCGTGGCCACGGCGGCATGATCGTCTGGTGTGACAGCCGCCGGGGTGATGGGTAGGTCCTTGCAGACGATCTCCAAGGCATCGAGAAGGTCTGCCGGGCCCCGCCGTTGGGTTTGTACTTGAACATCTATTTTTTTGGTGGCACAGGTAGCACAGGTGGCACCATCAATGATGGCGCGGGGTTTGAGCGTGCCTACCCGTTTCCACTAGGTGGCACAGGTGGCACCATTTATGTGACTCTTTCCCCGGCGCCGATCCAAAAAGGGGTTGGTTGTCACTTTTGTTTGTCACACAATAAAATCTGTGTTCAGGAATTTTGTGACAATCGAAGGATGGCAAATCATGATATCAGTTGCACTGAGTGGCCCGGTTATCAGTGCAATCACATCGTGGTCTCTTTTAAAGAGATGCTTGTTGAAATCATTCCATGCTGCTTGAATTATTTCTTCGAAATCCTTGTCGTTTTTGGTAATTGTGATGGACTTCTTTATTTGCGCGAGCATCTTTTTCTCTGGGTTGGTAGCGAAAACGATTAGGTCATCGGTATCATAACCCTTATATTTCCCTTGCAATATGATCTTTTCGATCTTGGAATTTGGTAAGTAAGGGGAATACCCATCTGTGATCATTAATACGGAGAACGATGTTTAGACATCTATTTTAAAAGCCATGCCTCCACCACCAGTTGCAAGTGGTGAGGCGTTCTTTTTACTTATACTTTTCATTGGGAAGCTAACCTTTATTAGTGCATTTTGAATAGGCTAATATTCACTGTATAATTCCCGGGCCGCGTCATCTTTGCATACCTAGTTAGTTACTTTAATATTTCTTTGGGCATTCCATGCAGTACCATGTGATTATCAGACCACCTAGCTCTAGATTACTCTTGATGAGAATATGTCCGTACAGAGCTTAAACCCAAGGCAACTGGTGACTGCTCGTATAACAGTCTCCAAGTGCCGCCTTTGTAGGCGTTCTTGGACACCTTCCCCTTCCGACCTCAGTCTTAGGCCAGGTCGATTTTTCTCATTGAAATAGAGCCCTTTAAGGTAAGGACACACAACAGCACTTGGCTCACTCCCTGGAATGTCCCTGTGAGCCACAGACAGTCCCTCAAGCCCGCTCACGGTTCGGAGAAGAGGAGATCCGGCTATGTCAATACCTGCTTTTGTGCTCCCGCAGCACACGCGATAGCTCGCGCAACAGCCTCCAGGTGCCGCCTTTGTAGGCATTCCGGGATACCTTCGCCTTACCGGCCTCGGTCTTAGGCCCGGTCGATCTTTCCCGTTGAAACAGAGCCCTTAAGGCAAGGGGAACACAACAGTATGTGGCTCACGTCTCTGGAATTCCCCTGTGAGCCACAGACAGCCTCTAGATCGAAGGGGTCTTCTAGATTCTCTCAGGCACTTTTAAATCAACATTCCACCATCCACCACATGAGCATGTCCGGTAATAAACGATGCCCCCTCGGAGCATAACCACAAAGTCGCGGTAGCGACCTCTTCCGGTCGACCAAGCCGTCCCATTGGGTGTAGAGCTGTCATTTGTGCAGTTTTATTCTTATTCTGAGAAAGCATGGGTTCCACCCTCGGTGTCTTGATCACACCTGGGCAAACTGCATTGATACGAAGGCCTTGTGTAGCATACTCGTTCGCGGTTGCCTTGGTCAGCCCGATCACGCCATGCTTACTGGCGTAATAAGCTACTCCTAATCTTGCTGGTCCCCCTTTCAGGCCGGCTACGGATGACATATTCACAATGGCACCTTTTCCATACTTAAGCATTTCTGGGATTTCGTATTTCATACATAGCCATACCCCTTTGAGGTTTATGTCCACAACCTCGTCCCAAACCGCTTCCTCATATTCTGCTGCCTGGATTTCAGGCGTTCCTATAATGCCCGCATTGTTTACCGCATAGTCCAGCCTGCCATATTCAGTGATACAGGCAGCGACCATAGCCTTCGCTTCGGCTGCTTTCGAAACATCCGTTGGTACAAAATGGGCCTCACCGCCTTGTTTCCGGATCATCGTTACGGTCTCTTCACTCTCGGGAATACGGCGCGCAGCCAACACCACTTTGGCGCCTTCTCTGGAAAACGCCAAGGCGGTGGCTCGTCCGATACCTGAATTTCCACCGGTAACCAGTGCCACTTTTGATTTGAATCGACCGATCACTTTAAATTCCCCCGTTTAAATGGGCGTTGGGCAATCCCCGCCAGGGTTGATGATCCTCTATGACCCGATCATCCTGGTAGGGATTATGCCCTTGGTTTCCAATTGTTTTCCCATCTCGATTAATCGTATTTCTGCCATCTCGAGTGCAGATAAATTTCCACTTTCTAAGTGGAACCAGCCGCCGCCAACAACTCATCACTCTGTCAGGGTGCACAAACGGACAGCCCCGGTAAGCCCGCTCACGATCGAAGATAGGGGGACAAGCAGAGGCCCTATTAAGCGCGCTAGAGCACCGCACAGGGCTGTACACACGGATCAGGCTCTCGATGCCCCCTCTTCCCCGATGCGCTTGGAGATCGGACCAGATTCCCTTTGGACACGCTGTCCGGGCGCTTTAACGGCCTGGGCATGACGATGACCAAGGCAGGGGTAGGCGATAACGTGCCGTCACCTCGGCTAATGACCGCCGCACGAAAGCCTCGTGTTGCACCACCAATCGCTCGAACGTGTTCCAGTGCATTCCCTTGGGTTTGCAACCGTTGCTTGGTTTTACGATCAATAACAAAGTCACGGTATCGGGTGGCGCGCTATTCAGCGTTATCGCGGATAAGGATAAGGTAGCGGATGATAATTCTGGCATGCGAACGTCGCAAACCGACCTTGGTTTTGGGTTAGGTTACGCGGTCAGCAAGGATGTAACATTACACTTCAATATATTAGCGGATATAAGCAGGGATACAGGTGCCCAGACAGGATTTAATCTAATTTACAAAATGTAACTGCCACGAAAACTCTAGCCTTGTCTATTCCGAAATGAAGGAGTTATCATGAAACAAGAACTGAAATCTTTTATGATCGGCTTGCTGCTGATAGGAGTGCTTGGACAACCTGCGCTTGCGGATATGGGCAACCGGGATCATGGGTTAAGCCCAGAGGAGCTGGCCTTCGTTTTTGGCGATCCCAATGCGGATGGGTTCGAGATCCTGTCTCCGCAGGAAATGGCGGAAATCGAAGGCGAATATGGGTGGGTTACTGTGCTGCGGTTTATTAGTTATATGCGCAGTTTTCGACCAGTAGTACGCTATGATCGCAAACCCCATGAGATCTCGAGTCGTTGGGGACCCCTGCAAGGAAATAGACCCCATGTTCATATAGGTTACTATATAAAAGGGGTAAAGGGATCGAAGAGGGATATTGCTATTATTCCTATGGGACCTCGGACTACTCCTCACACAAATCCCAACAAAAAACCTTGATCCGGCCGGGAGTGCCGGGATCCAGGGCCAGGGATGGCAAAAATAGTGGGGGAGTCGAACCATCAATCCGCGCGACCATGTCACTTTTAACTCAACCACTAAATCCATATTAGTGAGTCACTAATCATGAGTAAAAAAAGTAGAGAACTATTATCCCAAGTCGCTGAAAGGAAGTTAGAAGAGATCGTATCTGGAAAAAATAGAGAACGAATTATGAATCTTCTTGAGGAAGAGGAACACGGTTTTATCACAAAAGAAGGGGAGGAATATGTGACCGAGACTATAAAAAAAGAGGGCGAGAAAGATATCTATATACTTAAAAAAAGTAATGGGGAAGACGCCAATTCCTGGAATTCGGACTGCGGTTATGAGTATCAATTTGAGGTAGCTGCTTTTTATGAGGATAGGACAAAAAAACAAATCCGGATATTCGTTTCTGTAGACCATCCGGAGGGGTTTATATTATTTCCTGTATCTGCAGATACAATTTTAAATGCACATGACTTAAGCATATATGAACTACCGAAAGACAACGATGGTGATCGGAAATTCAAGCCCAAAAAGAAGAATAGGAAAGCAACAGCACGTAAAATTGCGAAGGATAAAATAAAGGAAATAATGTCTGGCCTTGGCTACAAATAGTAGGCTGTTTTTTCATAAAGTTAATGACGCACAAACCCAACCCAAAAGAACCCCTCCAAATCTCCTGTCCCGCGCCGGAACACGGCGGGGAGAAGGCGCTCTTAACGTTTAGACAGCGCCACGGCAGGTGGTTGGTATCTTGCCCTGGCTGCACGAAGGAACGCCTTCGAGCGGTTCTGGACGCACAGGGTTGGTGGACGGAAATTGCCGCTTCTCCTGCCAAGACGCCGGGCCAGGGGGGGCGCTGCGACCCGCAGGGTCGACGCTTGCAATAACCCCATCCTTAAGCCGCAACCACGTTGGGCCGACCCTGCGCTGAGAGGCTCTGAGAGCCTCACGGAGGCCCTAGGGGGGGGGTACCTTAGGGTTATAACCTAGGAGCAATGCCGATCAGGCCATCAGCGGCACCTTCGAACCAAACTGTCGGAAAAGGATATTGAACACGCGCAAACCCTGGTAGAGCCAGTCAAACCTGTGCAAAAAATTGCCGCCCTGTTCAACGTGCACTGGACCACGCTTTACCGGGCATCTCCGCAGGAACAGTTGGGGTATCTATCATGTTCTTATTACCCTATTGTAGTTGAAAAATACAGGGGGGGGTCCGGTCTTTTCAGTTTTCTTATGATCTTGCAGAAGTCTGTAGAGCGGTTTTTTCTTTCCTTTCCACCAACCCACTCCAAACAGTCTGTAATCACCTGAGAGAGGCTCTGAGGTCCTTTCAGGCGGTTCTGCGCGTTGCGCACCTTCCTGTAACGGCCTCTACGGGCCTTTCCTTGCTGAGGAAGAAGCATTCTCTTGGTGAGACCGAGTGGCATTCCCTTGGAGCCGACGCTTATCAGGATTTGCGCGTGCAGAATGGAGATGGAGATCACCCCAAGGGGTCTGAAAGGACGGCGTAGTCAAAAATTCTCCTTGTCTATTTTAGCTTACTGATGAAGGAGGATAGAGACGGTCCACCGTCTTGCCAATATCCGTTGGGGTTTTTGTTTGCTTGAGTGTGTCTGGTTGCAGCAATGGGTATCCGGTTGTGGATAGAAAAAGCTATCTGAATAGTTAAAATCTGATTAAAAAGAAATGACACTGACTCGTTTTCTGCATGACGCTTATTCTCCACAGGGAGAACCCTGAGCCGGGTTGCTTCAGTCTATTCTGCATATTCCGGTGTGAACGTCCGGAAGCAAACCCCAAAAAAGGGTCTTTCGGCCCGTTCAGGTGGTTGCGGGCAACAGGCACCCGTAGCGGCGTCGCGTTGGCCGCTGGTCGATCCACCTGCCCCGTGATGCGACGCTAGGCAGGTACCGATTGGGGACTGCGGTGGACGTCCGGAAGCAATTTCTTGGCTTCCGCTCTTGTTCTCTGATGGTTCAGAGATTCCATGTGCTACCAGTTCATACTTTCATTCCTCAAGTGGAAACCCACTTGGTGGGGCGAAGACGACATCCTACCTAGATGTTAACTATTTTCTCGACCCCGGACGTAAGCCAGATGTAGTCACCCCGGAGGACGGCGTGGCCGTAAGAAATGTCCCTTACGGAGTATTTATCTCCCATTTACTTATGAGACGTGTTTTAGCGTTACTAGTTTATGGCGTGTGGTGAGTTATTGACGCGTAATGCGCAAACTAGCTTAGGTAATAGGAGACGTATCTTCCTATTTGTTTTATCGATCTTTCAGAGATTATAAGTGATTCTTTTTCTTCTTCTGAGGGCCATTTGGTAAATGGCCATCACCCAGAGTAGAATTATATTTACTATGGGAATTATGTCTAGTAATGCCCACCATCCAGAAAATCCTGCTTTAAGTGCGATTGGCCGGTAAACCAATAGAGGGATTATAAAGATTATTGCAATTGCTAGAAAAATTTCCATAATTAATCCTCAGTTTTAGATTCCACGTTCCAGGTTGATGCTGCAAGAATTATAAGCGCTATGAAACTACCTATAAACGGAATCAAGACTAGCAAGTGATAACCACTTGTTAAGGCCGGCACGTTTAAAAATTCATCCATGATGGCATTAGAAATAACATTGCCTTTACGATCATTGTTTCTTTACTCCTCTAGTGACATCTGCAAATTACCTAGGTCAAGTGGAATCGTGTCGAATGGTAGTATGGTAGTTTAGATCGTGTTCGTTTAGTGATCGACTAAACTCCTAAGAAAAGTTGACTGAGTATGAAAGGGAAGGTCTATCTAGCAGGTAGATTATAGTGATAGTTCTTGGTTGGGGATAGATTAACTAAGTATTCAACGTCTATCTTATCTACCTGTTAATTTAGCGTATATAATGAGCTACTGTCTTGTCGGGATCAGTCGGTGGTTTTTTCTTAGGCGTATTTGATTGTAGCGACGGCATTTGGTTGTGGATAAAAAAGTATTTTGAATTTTAGGTTTGATTAAGGAATGACACTTATTCGTTTTTTACAAGACACTTATTATCCACAGAGAGGACCTGTGGCAGGGTTGCTTCAGTCTATTCTGCATATTCTGGCGTGAACGCCCGGAAGTAAGCGAAAAAAAGGGCCGTTCGGCCCGTTTCGGTAGCTGCGGGTAATGAATGTCCGTAGCGGCGTTTCGTTCTCCGCTCATTGATCCCTGTCCCCCGTGATTCGACGCTAGGTCGGTAACGATTGGGGACTT
>Ga0209681_1000101_pt1 | contig 22643 bp, 19 predicted proteins | sample WorMetLIZISLAND2_3_FD_187416 | JGI IMG/M metagenome (GOLD analysis project Ga0209681, IMG submission 187416) | Marine gutless worms symbiont microbial communities from Max Planck institute for Marine Microbiology, Germany - Olavius clavatus LIZARD... ... | reverse complement strand
TAAAAAGACAGGTGATTCTGACAAAGGGGAAATTTCTATAGAAGCGAAACCCAAAAAGACGGTCCCGGAGCCGGAACCGGGGGAGAAGCCAAAAAGCGGGGAAAAACCCTCGTTGATGAGAGAGGTGGAAGCGGTTGCTCCGGCGGCGCCCTCGGTCCGCCGTTTCGCCAGGGAAATCGGTGTTGATATTCATCGGGTGCCGGGAAACGGTCCGGGTGGCAGAATCTCTATGGAGGATGTCAAAAAATATGCCCGGTCACATCGGGTGCCGGAAGGGGCCTTCTCCGATCTTCTAAGGCCGGTTGCAAATGAACCGCTACCCGATTTTGCACAGTGGGGCGAAATACGAAAAGAGCCCATCTCCATGGTTCGCAAAATAACGGCGGCTCATGTGGGGTATGCCTGGAGCACCATCCCCCAGGTGACGCAATTTGACCAAGCTGATATGACGGAGTTGGAAAATTTTCGAAAAAAGTATGGTCCCAAGGTGCAGGCTGCAGGGGGAAAACTGACCGTCACCGCCATATTGATGAAGATTGTTGCAGGCGCTATGAGCGTCTTTCCTCATTTTAACGCCGCGATTGACATGGACCATGAGGCGATCATTTATAAAAAGTACTTTCATATCGGGGTGGCCGTTGATACCGGGCGCGGTTTGTTGGTGCCGGTGGTCCGTCATGTGGACCGGATGAACCTCATTGAGATATCAACGGCGGTAAGCCAAAAGGCTCAGAAAGCCCGCGACGGCAAGCTGTCGCCGGATGAAATGAAGGGCGGAAACTTCACCATCTCAAATCTCGGTGGGATCGGCGGAACCGCATTTACTCCGATTATCAACGCCCCCGAGGTGGCCATCCTGGGTGTGTCACGCTCATCCTGGCAACCACGGTATGCTATGGAAAAGCAACCGGAACCCCGTTTAATATTGCCGCTTTCGCTGACCTATGACCATCGGATTATCGATGGGGTTGCGGGGGCTCGTTTTTTACGATGGATTGTAGACGCGATTGAACAGCCCCTGTTGTTGACACTGGAAGGTTGATCCATAGGCATGAACCCGGGGTACCCATCATTGAATTTAATAAGCTGTAAAGCTCGATATTGTAGGGAACCGTAAGAGGACGCTATTTTGGGAAATAAATCAACAAAAGCGGATTTGGTGGTTATTGGCGCCGGTCCAGGGGGGTATGCAGCGGCTTTTTTGGCTGCAGACCTCGGGCTGGCGGTGACATTGGTGGATCTTGAAGCAACCCCCGGGGGTGTCTGCCTGCATCGGGGGTGTATTCCTTCCAAAACGCTTTTGCACGCCGCCCGGTTGATTGAAGATGGCAAGCATGCCAAAGCTTGGGGGATTAATTTTAAAGCACCCGCAATCGATGTCAGGGTGCTTCGCTCAAAGACCGCTCAAGTGGTGGAACAATTGACCCAGGGCCTGGGGCAGCTCTGCCGTCAACGCAACATAGAATATAGTAAGGGCCGGGCGCGATTTATCCATTCAAACGCTGTAACGATAGTTGGGCCGTCAAACCAGAGCTCCACGCTTGAATTTGAACACGCTATTATCGCCACAGGCTCATCCCCGGTCACCCTTGGGGCCTTTGAGATGGGAGGTGCGCGGGTTATGGATTCCACCCTGGCGCTGCAATTAAAAACGGTTCCAAAGCGCTTGTTGGTGATCGGCGGCGGTTATATTGGCCTTGAACTGGGTAGCGTCTATGGGGCTCTGGGTAGTGAAGTGACAGTGGTGGAAATGCTGCCCGGCTTACTGTGGGGTGTTGATGGCGACCTGGCTCGTGTTTTGACCCGAAAGCTGAAATCCCAATTTGCCGCCGTTTATGTCAATACAAAAGTGGTGGCTGCCGAAAAGAGCCGCGACGGCGTCCAATGCTGCTTCGCCAATACGGATGGCGAAACAATGGAGCAAACCTTTGACCGGGTGATCGTCGCCGTCGGCCGGCGCCCGCGGTCCGCGGATCTGGGTCTTGAAAACACCGCCGTTGAGATCGACGACAGCGGTCGTATCAAAACCGACGCCCAAAAAAGAACAGCGGCGCCTCACATCTTTGCCGTTGGTGATGTCACCGGGCAGCCGATGTTGGCCCATAAGGCGAGCCATGAGGGCCGGGTGGCCGCGGAGATCATCGCGGGAAAAGAGGCCGTTTTCGAACCCCGCGCCATCCCGGCGGTCGTCTTTACCAATCCGGAGATCGCCTGGTGCGGTTTGACCGAATCTGAGGCTCAAGCACAAAAACGGCCCTTCGAGGTGGCCCGCTTTCCCTGGGCCGCTTCAGGAAGGGCGTTGACCCAGGGTGTTACCGACGGCTTGACCAAAATCATCGTCGATCCTCTTTCTCAAAGGGTTTTAGGTATGGGTATTGTCGGCGCCGGAGCGGGAGAACTGATTGCCGAAGGCGTGCTGGCCATCGAGATGGCCGCCCTTGCGTCGGATCTTAAGATGACGATCCATCCCCACCCCACGTTGTCTGAAACCGTCATGGAAGCGGCGGAAGTTTTTTACGGGCAAAGTACCCATTTGTATCGACCCAAAAGGATGCGCTAAACAGGCTTGGGCCTTCAGGAAGGGGTTCATACCGCCCGGGTGATATCGCGCTCCAATGATATCTCGGGTTCAACTGTAAAAGCGGGAAAACTTTCCCGCTTTTACAGTGTCAGTTGCCTTACGCGTCCGATCTTCCCGGTTTGGATATGTTCACGCAAACATAGAGGATTGAACGGGTAGACGATCAGACAGCCGCCTGATAATACTGATTGACCTTCTCCCAGTGAATGATCCTGAAGAAAGACTCGATATATTCCGGTCTCCGGTTTTGATATTTCAGGTAATACGCATGCTCCCAGACATCGATACCGAGGATCGGCTGTTTCCCTTGGCTGACCGGGTTGTCCTGGTTGGGGGTTGTCACAATTTCAAGTTTATCCTGATCCAGCACCAACCATGCCCAACCGCTGCCAAATAGTAACGTGGCCGCGTCGGAGAATGATTTTTTAAAGCCTTCAAAATCGCCAAATGTGGCGCAAATGGCATCCGCCGCCGGACCGGTAAAGGCGACCTCTTTTTTTAGCATCGGCCAGAAGAAGGAGTGATTCGCATGCCCGCCGCCGTGATTACGAACAGCGGTTCGAATATCCTCCGGAATGTCGTCCAGCATTTTTAGCAAATCCACAGGCGACTTTTCCTGAAGCGTGCTGTGGTTCTCCAAAGCTGCGTTTAGCTTGTCGATATAGGTTTGATGGTGTTTGGTATGATGGATGCGCATGGTCTGTTCGTCAATATAAGGTTCCAGCGCATCGTAAGAGTAGGGTAAAGATTCCAATTGATGGATCATCCTGTTCCTCCAGATTTTTAATAAAATCGGCAAGTTGCCGATTGATTTGATTAAATTCACGGATCACCACGCCCACGTCCGCAAGGTGTTATGTATTTATGGTCGTGGTGAACACACGTCGTCCGTATCAACAATTTACAGATAATGGACTGAACTGATATTATTCATTCCGATGGTTTCGTCAATGTTGCCCTACAAACGGAAAGCCGCCGCATGGGGTCTCGATTTGAATTATAGGCAAAAGTGCTTAGGCTACGGAAGCGTTCGATCGTTATTGCAATGATCCGGCTATTGCTGATCTACACCAACACCGAGTCGACGGGACAGATCAAATAAAATTTCATGCAAAATTCGGGGTAAGTACTGTTTCTAAAACCCACCGCCGGTACGGAAGCCGCCGCCACGGGAACCGCCTCTTGAAATGCGCCCCCGACTGCCCAAATTGCCGCCGAAACCGCCGCTGAGGGGACCCCGACGGCGCCGGCGACGATAGTGGCTGCGGCCGATACGGTCGCGGATACCGCCGCTGCTCAAGGTTCCCCGAAGAAGCTCCCCTAACAAAACAGACAAGTCAAAACCGGAAGGAAACCGGATCATCTGAGAGTCGTAGTTGCGGCGGCGATACCAGCCGCGTAGATCCTCCAGTTTGGAATAATCGTTGCGGCGGCGGTTTTCTTCGGATTTTAAACCGGCCAACTCTTTTTCCAACTGTTCTTTTTCCTCATTAAGCGCACCGATCCTTGAAACCACCACATCATCCTTGGGGGTCGCCGTCACGCGCGCTTCATGATAGAGATCAAGCATATCCTTACGCTTCAGTTGAGCGGATTGCAAATCGATGGCCTCCTGGCTGTAGCGATCTTTGTCCGCGGCATAGGCGGCGTGCTCATTCATGAGCGTCTGATATTTTTTTTCCTTTTCTTCAGTCTCTTTTTCCAACTGCTGGATTTTCTGATCCATCCGGTCCAACGTATTTTGTACCGCGCCGAGCCCACCCTTTTCAAAGGCCTTCCGGCGCATCGCCTCCAGCTCTTTTTCCAGCGCGGCGGCCTTTTCTTCAACCCGTCGGGCATGGGCCGCCAAATGGTCGGGCAGTTGCAGTAACATATGATAATTGGCGCGGTTCTCATCGTAGTGAACCATTTTAGCCACCCGGCGGTCCAAGGGCTTGCTTAAAAAGCCGCCTTTGTAGTCAGGGGTCGCAAAACGGCGGTTCCAAAGATACATAAAAAGCGGATCCGATTCGTAGGGTTTACCCTTTTCCTTACGGTCGGAGAGGGCGTGAGCGGCTTTTTCTTTTGCCTTTTGGGCCTGGGATAAGGTGGTCTCAAGAGCAGTTTCGCCTTTTTTAAACGCATTGGTTTCAACCAGTTCGGCCTCAATCGCATCCATCTGTTCATCCATTTGGGCGAGTAGTTGATCCCGCTCGCGGCCCAGGGCGTCACGCTCTTGATTGAGCGGCGCCAAACGGTCCCGGTTAGCGGCAAGCTCCTGCTCCAAGGCTTCAACCGCTTCCCTTTTCCGGGCCAGCAGCTTGAGTACGGTCCGATTGGTGCTGTCCAGGTCGCCGATGATTCGCTGGGCCTCCAGTTCATCCAGCCGCACACCGGCCAGCCTGCGGTACTGATCACTCAGATCCTGCCGCAACACTTCCAGCTTCCGGCCCAGCTGAGTCATGCGTTGATGCACCGAGCTCAGTTTATTGCGGACGAGCCCCAAATTTTGCTCTAATATTTCGAATGAATGACGTCCGTCGAACATTTCTCAAATCCTTAATTCCATCTCATTGTCAAAGCAGGCTACCACTCAAGAATCGCCGCGCCTGTCGTTGGAATCATATACTCAAACGACAGGCGCCCCTTTTTCTTTACTCCAAAAAGGTTATTCTGGATGATCCCATCATCCATTTTATCCCGCCGGACCCGGTCGTAATCATCTTTGGCGACCCGAAATCCCCATTTGCTCACCACGCGCTTTTCGCCATCTTCCTCGCTGGTAATGGGTAACGTCACCTTTTCACCGTCAGGGGTCATCGCTTCAACAATAATATAGTAATTTTGCGCCAAACGGTTATTGGGCGGAATCCGTATGGCGCCACTGGACTCGTTGGGCCGGGAGACGATGTTCAATCGATACTCTGCCTGTAAGACCGTTTCCAGCTGGGCCAGATCCTTCGCGGCCGTCGCGGCGGCCTCTATATTCCCGCGTTCCAAAGCCGTCCGGCCTTTCTCATAGTGGTCATTGGCAATCTCACGGGCCCGTTTTTCTTTGGCCGCGGCCAGCGACTGTTTGTGGCCGTTGTCAAGCTGTACAGGGAGTGTGGAAAGCAGCTCCAGCGCTTTGGTCTCAGTGGCAGCCGTTTCGATGTCCCCTTTGGCCAGCGCTTTTTTCGCCGCCGCATAACGCGCCTGACCCGCGGCGGTGATGGATGCCGCCGGCCGGCTTTTCCGGAATTGCGCCCAAGTGGTCTCGATTGCCCGGGATGCCTGGGTCTGACGGCGCTTGGCAGGACCTGTCACAAACCACTGATAGGCCATCACCCCACAGAAAAGAAGGGCCAATGTGATGAGAACCGTCTTGGTCCAGAACCCACGTTTAACATAGAGCCGCGCCAGCGCTGTGTTGGCGTCTTTATCCGGGGGCTTGTAGGTAAAACGCTCTTCGCGCAGCGCCGCCACGGCTTCGGCGATGATCTGCTCGGAGACTTCGATCCCCTGGGCCTCGTACATCCGCCGCACCTTATCAATCAACGCGCGATCCATGTCCGCGGCGGAAAGCTCCCGTTCAATGAGTTGTTCCTGGTACCGCAGCGTGTCGGCCACATCCATGGTCAACATGACATCGTTTAGATCAATGCGGTCCGCCTGCTCTTTTTTATCTGATGATAGTGTCAATGGCCGCCCTTGTCGTTTGAAGTCATCACCAAGTGTACTGATATTTATTTGGCGCTGAAAGGGTCCCCATTACAATGTTACAAAGGGTTAACGCTGTGTTTCACAAGGCTCATAGCGTTGGCGCTCTTTATCCCATTGGGAGGAACAAGTGCTTTCAAACAATTTCAAGCCCGGCGGTGAGTTCGGACATCCGTTTTTTGCCCGCCTCCACCGCCTCGCGGATTTCAACTTCATTTTGGGCGCTGACGGTCCGCATCTCGTTGATCAGCGAGCGGGAACGTTCCTGAAAACCGATCACCGCATCCACCAGTTTTTTCACCGATTCCGCCTTCAAAGTGGGCCCGTATCCGGCACGGATGGCCCGTTCCTGAACGTTGTCACCCACCTCGGCAATGGTTTCCAGACTTTGGTTCATCCCGTCTTTCATGGCCTCCAAAGTGCTGGTGCTCTCGTGGAGCCCCTGCAAATTGGTAAAAGAGGCGTTGAGCGCGGTAAACACCGTTTCATTGGTGCTGAAAAAGGTGACAGCCTGGGCGTAAACCCGCTCTTTGATTTCAGTTGATTGCATCAGCCGCGCCATGATCACTTCCGTGGTGTGATAGCTGACCGACAGGTTCTCAGCGAGATCCTTGGCAATCTGGTAACGTTTATCTTCGTCCTGCAGCTCGCGCAGCCGCTGATCACGGTGCATTTCCAGTTTGGCGATCATCTCGCGGTCTTCACTGGTGTTCTCTTCAATAGCCCCGGAAGCGTCGGAAAGACGCGCTTTGGCCACTTCCAAAACCGTTTCGGCTTTTTTCAGGAGTTGGAACCCCATCACTTCGGCCTCTTTTAAAGCGCCTCGGAAATCACGATAGGCTTCGATGATACGGTTTTCGCGTTCGATTTGATCCTTGGTATCATCGGTGACACCGAGATAGGTCTCTTTGATCTTTTCAAACCGGCTGGGAATGTTCCCCCGGGTGACGGTCATCCACATGTTCCCCAGCCGTTCAAAAGTGCTGATTTTTCCGTCTTCAATCTGATCCACCATCGATTTGGCGTCGTCGCGAATGCTGTTAAACGCCTCGGTGATGGTTTCATAGCGCTCACCCATTTTCATGGCGGAGACCTGCTCGCGCACCACCTCGTTGAAAAGGCTGGTGTGGCTCAGAGTACGGGCGATGGCCAAGGTGTTTTCTTCGTCCAGGTCAGAGATCTGATTGATCAGATTCACCACGGGGGCTTCATCCGGCTTTTCCGGCATGACGCCGATATCCCGTAAAATCGTGACCGCTTTATCCAATTGTTTCATCGGGTTTACCACCAGGTCGGATACATTCATGTCAAATTCTCCTCATTTCGGTTAGCTGTTGGTATACATTCAATTTCGTCGATGATGACTTTTCGGCGGAAAAAGTGGCTTCCCAAGTATAAGGTCATGTGAAATCTCAACATCCCTTAGAGCAACCCCGACCCTGTTTTTCCAAGGGCCTTACTTAAAACCCCATTTTTTCGGGTGGGCGGCGCTCGGGCACATGTTCATGGGGGATCTTTTCTTCGTTCCACTCTTTGGAAACGTATAAATTGCAATAGCAGCTGCCAAATTCCGCCACGTCGGGTTCGCGGTATTCACAGGGGCAGATGATATCTTTGTCTTCCTTGCGATCACCGCTGGCCAACCGGCAGGGGCAGACCATGTAGCCATAGCGTTCTTTATTGATGATCAAGGCTTCGATCAACTCCCGAACGCGTTCCTGGTCGTTACTGAAAAAGTATCCTTTCGCTTCCTGAATTTTGCGGAGCTGTTCAAGCAGTGCATCAACTTTCATCAATATCCAGCGCCTCCTTAATTTGATCTTCCTTGTAACCGACAATCACCTTATCGCCGATAATGGTCGTGGGAAAAGAACACTTGGGATTATGTTTACGGATATCGGCCAATATCGCTTTGCGCTCATCCCCTGTCAAGGTATCGACATCAACAAAATCATATTGGATCGTACACTCATCCAACATCTTTTTGGTGGACTTGCAGTGACTGCAGGTACTCAGAGAATAGATCCGGACTTTCCTGTCCCTATTTTCCGACATGAAACAGCTCCTTTCAGCAGCAGCCCCATGGCCGGGGAATGCTACAAGAGATGTAAAAGTCTTCATCCCCAATATAGGGTGCGTGCTGCTGAAGGTGAAGACCTCCCATAAAAGGTGTATTTAACTGACCTCCATGGCCGTAAACAGCCACAACGAACGATGAAAGTCTTTCTTTTGTACATATTATTGGTAAGACTTTTCATATAAATAATACATATCCAATTGGGTTTCAATGGCTCATTCAGATGGCGGGTGGGCTTGACAAAGCCCTTTGATGACGTTAAAAAGTTTCTAAATAGGAACTATTACTAATAACGCTTATAATAGGAGGAAGCCCCATGGCCGAGAAGACAGTGATTACCAAAAAAGCCCCGAAACTGTCGGAGCCGCGCGATATTACCACCTGCGAGGCCACCGCTCAGATGATCGCCAAGGCGCGCAAAGATGGCGTTGAAACCGCTTTTGAGCGGGCCGCCGCCATGAAAGCGTGTCCCATCGGTGCAGATTCCGCTTGTTGTAAACATTGCTCTATGGGCCCTTGCCGACTGAACGCCCGAGATCCATACGGCAAGGTGGGCGTCTGCGGCGCTACCATCGACACCGTTATGGCCCGTAACTTCGGCCGAATGGTGGCTTGCGGCACCGCTTCCCATACCGACCACGGTATGGCCATGCTGGACCTGTTCCGTGAGGTGGTCACCGGTCATAATCAAGATTACAAAATTAAAGATCCTTTGAAAATGCGCAATGTGGCCAACTCGGTGGGTATTGAAACCGAAGGCCGCACCGATGATGAAGTGGCCACCGATCTGTACAAGGAGCTGGAACGGACCTACACCCAGGTGGAAGGCGAAATTCCTTTTGCCAAGCGGGTCCCGGAAAAGACCCTGGAAATCTGGCGCAAGTACGACGTGGTGCCGCGCGGCGCTATGCGTGAAATCATGGAGATGATGCACCGCACCCATATGGGCGTGGATCAGCATTACGAAAACATCACCCGCCAATGCAGCCGCACCTCTCTGGCCGACGGTTGGGGCGGTTCCATGGTTGCCACGGAAATTTCCGATATCCTCTTTGGGACCCCCTCCCCGGTCAACGTGGAAGTGAATATGGGCGTGCTCAAGGAAGATATGGTCAACGTGATTGTCCATGGCCATGAGCCCAACCTGTTTGAATCGGTGCTCGTCTCCGTTACCGAACCTTCGTTGGTGGAAGAGGCCAAAAAAGCGGGCGCCGCGGGTATCAATCTGGTGGGGATGTGTTGCTCGGGCGCCGAGATGATGTCCCGTCACGGGGTTCCCCATGCCGGCAACTTCATGTCGACCGAAGCCATTATTGTCACCGGCGCCGTCGACGCCATGGTGGTTGACGTACAGTGCATCAAACAAGGCCTGGTGGAAGTGGCCAAATGCTACGACACCGAACTGATCACGACCAACCCGCGCTGCAAAATCGAAGGCGCCGTCCATGTGGAATTCCATGAAAATGAGCCCCTGGACTGCACCGATGAAGTGGTGATTAAAGCCATTACCCGCTTTAAAAACCGCAACAAACCCGTTGAAATCCCGCAGTACCGCAACGCGGGCGTACACGGCTTCTCCCATGAGTACATCAACTACATGCTGGGCGGCAGCTTCCGCGGCTCTTACACCCCGCTGAACGACAACATTATCAACGGCCGTATCCGTGGTGTGGCCGGTGTGGTGGGCTGCACCAACCCGCGCGTGAAGCAAGATTACGTTCATGTGGAGTTGGTTAAAGAGTTGATTAAAAACGATGTCCTGGTGCTTCAGACCGGATGCTCCCAGGTGGCCCTGGCCAAAAACGGCCTCTACACCCCGGAAGCAGCCCATCTCGCCGGACCGGGTCTCCAGGAGGTGTGTGAAACTGTTGGAATGCCGCCTTGTTTGGGTATCGGCTCCTGTGCCGACAACAGTCGCATCCTCATCGCCGCCTCGGAGATGGTGCGCATCGGCGGCCTGGGTAATTGCCTGGCTGATCTGCCGGTTGCCGGCGCCGCCCCGGAATGGATGAGTGAAAAAGCCGTCGCCATCGGCCAATACTTTGTCACCTCGGGTGTCTTCACCGTCTTTGGCGTTGCCTTTCCGATTATCAAGGAGACCAAGTTCCACAAACTGCTCTTTGAAGAGCTGGAGAACGAAGGCTTCGGCAAATGGGGCTTTGCCCGGGATCCTTACGAAATGGCCAGGATGATGATCGCTCACATTGACAAGAAACGTAAAGCCTTGGGTATCGACAAGACCCGCGAACGGACATTGATGACCATGGCCGATCGTCAGAAGCTGGACGCCGCTTAAATTAACCGGCCGCCTGAAACATCAATTACAAAAGGGTCCCTCATTTAAGAGGGGCCTTTTGGGGTAGAACCTGTTTGAAAGAGTCAAGGGCAGACTTGATCCCTTTTTCTTTCTGACCCAACCAACTATGGGAGATTAAACCACGAAAATAAAAGGGTTCTTTGCAGCTTTATTCATAGTGGGGTTTATGCATGTTCTTATACTGTCAGCAGATGCTCAACAATTAGATTGCAGCCGTCTTGGTGATTATGACTATTATACTGGAATGCTAGACAAGTATGGTGGTCAATGGCTGTTTGATGCAACACTTACGCAGTGTACTACGGAAGGTGGCAATTCATCTTCAAAATATGGATCATCAATGAATGCGGTGGACGATCCTTATCATTATTATAAAGCACCTGTACACGATCATCCTGGATATAACTATCCTGGTGGATGGAATTCACCAAAGAATACTTTAGGGGAGAATTGCATATCCGTACAACCACTCAAAACTTTAAATGTAAATTCATCACCAGGATTTGATGGTTGCATTGAAACTCAACGGGACTTCGATTCCCCCTGTACGGATAACGCGTTTGCATTTAGATTCTCCAATGTATGCGATGGAACCATGGATGTTAGGTACATCTTTCCTAATTCGACAATGAGCAAATACGCTATGTTTTCTATAACAAGAACTGAAACAATAACAAAGGCATGCCGTCAAAAAAAGCATAAATGCGATGGATTTATCAAATATGAATGGAGGAAAAGCTATCAGTATTAGGCCATTGTAAGAGTCACATACTGTACAGTTGTACAGTGATAGTATTTAGTGCTTCCTGAAAAACCCCAAAAGCGGTCAATATCAGTTCCGGCAACCGATTTGGCTAGGGTAAAATGCACCATCGGGCTCCAAAGGGAGGCTCTGACCAGATAAGTATATAAATGCCGGGTGCCGCTGACAAAGCTTGGGGGTGGGTGGCCCAGGCAACAAGTTGCCTGGGTTGCGAAGCAACAAGAGGAACAAACGTAAACGCTTTTATCGAATACATCCGGAAAACGACTGTGCGAAATTAAATGTAAAGGATGCCCTGTGGCAGCCGAAATACGACGCTTTCAACATTTTCAGTGAAGCCAGGCTGAACGGGAAGTTGGCTTACATGCACAATCATCTGGTTCAAGCGGGATTGGTGAATGATGCCAAAGACTGGAAGCTTGGTTCAGCCCCGTCATGATCTGTTGGATCAATCGGTCGGGGCGCCGATAACAGCACCAGGTTGAGAAACCTCTTGTTGCGTTGCAACACCGGCAACAAGTTGCCGGTGCCACCCGCGTTTCACGGTCTGAAAACGGCCTTGTTTCGCGATCTGGTTATGCTGGGCGGCGTTGCGCTGATGTACGGGTATCGCCGCTTTCGCCACCCGTGGGTGTGAGAGCATTGAGTTGATCAACGATGATGGCGTCGTAAAAAACTCATCAACAATACAAAGAAAGGAAAAGCAAGATGCGCTTGGGATTATCCATGGTAAGATTTTTTATGATCATCGTTTTTGTGGCTGGATCGGCAACCCCCGGCGGAGCCTTTATGGGAAACAAATTTGAAAAAGAAATTGAAAAAGAGACCGGTGCTGTCAAGCTGGTCCGTGAAGTGCAACGCGGTGGCTACGATCTGGTTACCACCGACGAGCTCAAGAAATGGATTGACTCCGGGAAAGAGATGCTGATCGTCGATACCATGCCGTATGCGGAGAGCTATAAAAAGCAACATGTCCCTGGCGCAGCGCAGTTCCTCTTCCCGATTGCGGGTATGCCTCAATGGGATTCGGCGCAAACCGACGGCAAATCCCAGGATGACTTTATCCGGTTATTGGGCGACGACAAGGAAAAGACAATTGTGATTTATTGCGGATTTGTCAAATGCACCCGTAGCCACAATGGCGCGCTGTGGGCCAAAAAACTGGGTTACCGGAATGTGTACCGTTATCCCGGTGGTATCTTTGCCTGGAAAGGGGCCGACAACCCAGTGGGAAAAAAGGAGTAGATTTTTTAACGGCGCTGGATCACGCAAATAGGGACGCCACCCAAGTGAATGTGCTGGTGAACAAGATTCAACGGAACGACCGAAATCTCTATACATACCGGCACCTTATGTGCGCCGAGGCGGTTTTGCGCACCTTGAGCGAAGCCCAATCCGTTGCCATGGCGGCACCTGCTGACGGGTTATCTCCCGTAAATTTGAAAACGCACCTAAAGCTCATTTTCAGCCCTGCGCCGATTTAACGGGAAATATCCCGTTTTAAAAACATACTGCTATCTAAGGATCCGTTTCTTTTGGAACTGCTTAGAACCGCCAACGTGTTTTCATGCGGAACTTTCAGCAATTAAAATCCTGCAACGGAACAAGGCTATCGAAGGCTTGTATATGAGGGATCTGCTCTTTTACTTCATCAGTATTGTCCATATATTCGCACTTACCCCCTTTGCAGAAGAAATCTGGCTGGAAGAGCGCTATAATGATGAGTACCTTCAATACAAGAGAAGGGTTCCACGCTTTTTATAGTTAGCATCTGTAGAAAACCCCATTACCCTGAAACTTATATTTTAATCGGCAACCTGCGATTGATGCGAATCTGTTCCATATCAATCACCACATCGTAGGCCAACGCTTCAACTCCGACCTTTACAGCCGCGTCTAAACCATTGGCGTAGTTCGGATCGATCTGGGCCGCCGGCTCAAACCGTTTGGCGTCGGAACGCTGGATCAGATAAAAGATGACCGCCCGGTGGCCTTCACTTTTAAGCCTTATCAGTTCTTTCAAATGTTTCTGCCCCCGGGTTGTTACCGCGTCGGGAAACATGGCTACACCCTTTTCAACCAGCGTACAATTTTTCACCTCGATATAACACACCGTTTCATCCATTTGACGATACAGCGCCATATCCAGCCGCGATCCGGGGCTGGTGGTCACTTCACGCTTGAGATCAGCGTAACCGTCAAGTTCGGGAATCCGGCCGTTTAAAATCCCGTGGGCCACCAGCCGATTGGGTACAAGGGTGTTGACCCCCACTAGGGAACTGCCCATATTGATGATTTCCCAGGTATATTTTAGTTTACGCTTGGGGCTTTCGGCCCGGCTGATATATACCGGGCGGCCCGGCTCCGAGCAGGCTTTCATACTGCCCGAGTTGGGGCAGTGGGCCGTCACCGTTTCACCCGAATCGAGCTTCACATCTGCCAGAAAACGCTTGTAGCGCTCGATTAGAGTGCCTCGCAGCAGTGGCGGCCACGTCAATCCCTCATTTTTTTCTTTTACGCTCATGAAAAGACCTTTGCTGTGGTAAATGGAGGTTTTTACGACGTCCTGACGGGAAGGTCAAATTATTCATTTTTTTCTTGCGAAAAACGGCGGCGAGCCTGATTTATCGTTTCCCGAAAGCCTTGCAATTCAATCCGGTCTGCGGCTTTTACCTTGACAAAACCAACGGTTAGACTAAGGTACTGATTCATCGCAAACAGTGTCTTAACGGGCAAAAACCCCACTTACGGAAAGGATTTGGTTCATACCATGAAAGTACTTGTCAGCGATGCCTTAGGCGATATCGGCATTGAAATGTTTGAGGCGGAAGAAGACCTCGAGGTTGATGTTAAAACCGGACTTTCCCCTGAAACGTTACAAGAGATTATCGGCGACTACCATGCGCTGGTGATCCGTAGCGCCACCAAGGTGACCGAGGAGCTGTTAGAGGCCGCCGACAATTTAAAAGTGATCGGCCGGGCCGGTATCGGCCTGGACAATGTGGATATCCCCGCCGCCACCAAGCGGGGTATTGTGGTGATGAATACCCCCGGCGGAAATGTGGTCACCACCGCCGAACATGCCATCGCCATGATGCTGTCGTTGACCCGGAACATCCCCCGCGGCACCAGCACCCTCAAGTCGGGCGAATGGGCCAAGAAGAAGTTGCAGGGCCGGGAAATATACAACAAAGTGCTGGGTGTCATCGGATACGGCAAAATCGGCGCCATTGTGGCCAACCGTGCCCGGGGCCTGAAGATGCAAGTGATCGTCTATGACCCCTTTGTCACCTGTGAAAAGATCGAAAACGACGGCTATCAGTGTGTTACCCTGGATGGACTCTATGAGCAGGCCGACTACATTACCGTCCATGTCCCCAAAATGAAAGAGACGCTGGGACTGCTGAACAAGGCGGCCTTTGAACGGATGAAAACCGGCGTGATGGTCATCAACTGCGCCCGTGGCGGTATTTGCAACGAAGACGATCTCTACGACGCCATTGTTTCCGGCAAAGTGGCCGGTGCGGCGTTGGATGTGTTTGCGACAGAGCCGCCGGGTAAGATGAAGCTGCTGGAGCTTGATCAGGTGATCGGAACCCCGCATCTGGGGGCCTCCACCCGTGAGGCGCAGACCAATGTGGCCAAAGCGGTGGCCGGGCAGATCATCCGCTATTTGAAAACAGGCACTATTTTAAACGCGGTGAACGCACCGTCCATTTCAGGCGAGCTGTTGCAGAAATTGGGCCCCTACCTCAAATTGGGCGAACAGATCGGCATGTTACAGGCGCAACTGGTCAATCAGCCCATTGCTGAAATTTCCATCGAATATGCCGGTGATTTTAAGGGGCTGGATCTTTCTTCGGTCACCACGGCGGCCCTGAAAGGCTTTTTGACTCACCGGGTACAAGATCAGGTTAACTTTGTGAACGCCGATTCTCTGGCCAGGGAATTAGGAATCAAGGTGACCGAATCGGTTAGCTCCGAATCGGCTGAATATATCAACCTGATTACGGTCAAGGCCAAGACCAACGGCTATGTACAGACGGTGTCCGGGACAATCTTCGGCAAAAAGGATACCCGCATCGTCCGTATAAACTCTTTCAGGCTGGAGATGGTGCCCATCGGTCACATGGCCTTGATTCACAATATCGACAAACCCGGCTCCATCGGTCAGATTGGAACAACCCTGGGCAAGCACAATATCAATATCGGCCGCATGCAAGTGGGCCAAGAAGAGGAAGGCGATCGGAATATTATCTTTATGTGTACTGACACGCCGATCCCCGATGAAATTGTGGAGGAACTGAAAGGACTGCCGTTGGTAAAAACGGTCACACCCCTGGAATTTTAACGGTTTTGGCTTGGAGCGCCTTATGAATGACACCCGGAAAAAAGCGGAAGCACAAACCGGCCAAATGCCGGAAATGAACTTTGCCACCTTCATTTTCTCATTAAACCACTCCGCCCTGGTTCACCTGGGAGCGGTTAAAGACCCGGCATCCGGTGACACCACTAAAGATTTACCCCTGGCTAAGCAGACCATCGAGATTCTGGCGATGTTACAGGATAAAACGCAAGGAAATTTGACCGGGGAAGAGGCCAAGATGCTGGAGAACATTCTTTACGATTTGCGAATTATCTATGTTCGTGAAAAAGGCTGATATTTGCCAATTTCAACCGAAATTTTTTAGTTCATGACCACCCTGACCCTGCAGGCCCCGGCCAAAATCAATCTCTATTTGGCCGTGACCGGCAAACGGCCTGACGGCTACCACACGCTCCATTCCCTCTTTTGTCCGGTGGGGTTGGCCGATACGGTCTCTCTCAAACCGACCGGCGACAAGATTCGCGTCTCCTGTAACCACCCGCTTGTCCCCACGGACAGAACCAATCTTGCATATGTCGCAGCCCAGGCCTTTTTGGACAGAACCCGAATCAATTCCGGGTTGCATATCCATATTCACAAACGGATCCCCGTGGCGGGCGGTCTGGGCGGCGGCAGCAGCAATGCGGCGGCGGTGTTAAAAGGGCTCAACCGTTTTTACCAATCGCCGCTGTCCGGTCGGCAACTTCACACCCTCGCCACCACTATCGGTGCGGATGTGCCCTTTTTTTTGGACTGCGCTGCAGCCTGGGCAACAGGTGTTGGCGATCAGTTGACTCCGGCCAAAGATATTTCTTCCCTGCCGGTCATTTTGGTCAATCCGGGAGTGCCTCTTGCGACAGCGCAAATATTCGAAAAGCTCAATTTAAGATTGACAAAATGCACCCAAAAGCATAAAAATCTGAGTTTTAAAAAGCTCCTCTCCAATCAGGGGCATGCGCTTTGCAATGATTTAGAGCCGGTGGCTGTAAAGCAGTGCCCGGCAATTGCCGACATCAAAACACGATTGCTTCGGCTGGGGGCCGCGGGTGCAATGATGTCAGGCAGTGGGCCAACGATTTTCGGGCTCTTTTATAAAAAAGTCACGGCGCGGCGGGCCTTTGATCAACTGGTCGCGTCCACCGCCGGAACTCTATTTTTAACTACCGTAAGGGGTTCACGCTTGGAAAAGGACGTGTGAGAGAAAATTATTTGACAATTGCAGTATAAATTACTGGGGCGTCGTCAAGTGGTAAGACACAAGGTTTTGGTCCTTGCATTCGGGGGTTCGAATCCTCCCGCCCCAGCCATTTTTTGGGTCACGGTGAAACCAGGGAAAGGGAATGAACGACTACATCATCTTTAGCGGCAACTCCAACCCGGAACTGGCTCGGAAAATCTGCCGATTTCTGGATGTTCAGGCAGGGTCTGCTAAAATTGACACGTTTAGTGACGGCGAAATACAAATTGAGATCAACGCCAATGTACGCGGCCGGGATGTCTTTGCCGTTCAGTCCACCTGTCGGCCGGTCAACGATAATATTGTCGAGTTGTTGTTACTGCTGGACGCTTTTAAGCGCGCCTCGGCGCGGCGCATCACAGCGGTCATCCCCTACTATGGCTACTCCCGGCAGGACAAAAAGGTGACGCCACGGGTGCCGATCAGCGCCAAGCTGATAGCCGACCTGTTAACCACTGCCGGCGCCAACCGGGTGATCACCCTGGATCTGCACGCCGGTCAGATTCAGGGTTTTTTCGATATCCCGGTGGACAATCTTTTTGCCGCACCGGTGATTCTGGACTATATACGGAACAATTTTAATTCGGGTATCGTTATCGTTTCTCCCGACGCCGGCGGGGTGGAACGGGGCCGCGCGTTTGCCAAGCGGCTGGATGCCGGCCTGGCCATTATCGATAAAAGACGCGACCGGCCCAACGAGGCCAAAGCTATGGGCGTTATCGGTGAAGTGAAAGATAAGACGGTGATCATCCTGGACGATATGGCCGATACGGCCGGGACGTTGACCGAAGCCGCCGGGGCGGTGATGGAAAAAGGCGCCAAAAAGATTTACGCCTGCTGCACCCACCCGGTGCTCTCCGGGCCGGCGGTTAAACGCATTGCCTCGTCCGTCATTGAAAAGGTGATCGTCACCGACACGATCCCCCTTAGCGAACCGGCGATGGAAAGCGGTAAATTCCATGTGCTGACCATTGCCGATCTCTTTGGTGAAGCGATCTTACGCAGCCATCGAGGTGATTCAGTGGCAAAACTGTTTGTCTGAAAACATATGGTAACAAGCTGAAATATCAAATATAAATGATTTTCCAGTAAAATTTCATGCAAAATTCGGGTTGAAAACGGATGTGCCGTTTTACCCTGCCGACAAGGAGGTTTATTTGAATAACATTGCGATTACCGCTGTCAACCGTGAGCCCAAAGGAAAGGGAGGCGCCAGGAAACTGCGCCAGGGGGGACAGCTTCCCGCTGTATTGTATGGAGCCAAAACCGATGAGCCCGTCACTTTGGCGATCAATACCAGTGATTTTATGTTGAAAATGGGCGAAATGGGTCAGTCCTTGATCGATTTAACCTTGGAGGACGACACCACTGTTACCAAAACGGTCATGCTGAAAGAGGTTCAAACGGATCCGGTCAGCCGTAAACCGTTGCACGTCGATTTTTATGAAGTTGACATGAAACAGACCATCACCGTGGATGTGCCCGTTGTTACCGTCGGCAAGGCCCTGGGCGAGGAAGAGGGGGGGATGATTCAGATGATCAGGCGCGAACTGGCCGTTACCTGTCTCCCCGCGAACATTCCTGAAAGTATCGAGGTGGATGTGACCGGGCTGACCATGGGCGATTCACTCCATCTTTCCGAGGTGAAACTACCCGAGGGTGTTGAAGTCTTGTCCGAGGCCGACTTTACGGTATTGACCATCGTCAGCAGCAAGATGGCCGAAATCGAAATCGAGGAAGAGGTCGAGGAAGAACCGGAAGAAGGTGTCGAAGCCGCCGAGGGTGAAGCTGCTGAAGGTGAAGCGGACGAAGCCCCGGAATCTGAGTAACGGACACCCTGGTTTTATTGTAACCGGCGCCCAAAGGATGCCTGAGGCTGCCATTGGATACGCAAGAATTTTTCGCCGAAACGGAATCCCGGGTCCGATTGGTGGTCGGGCTGGGAAATCCCGGGCGGCGATACCAACATACCCGCCATAATGTCGGTTTTATGGTGGTAGACGCATTGGCTGAAAATCGGGGCATTTCCCTGGGCCGGCATTGCGGCGAACTGGTATACGGTAGCGGCCGCATTGGTTATGCCAATGTCTATTTGGCAAAACCGCTGGCGTACATGAACAGAAGCGGTGTACCGACTCAAGTACTGGCGCGCCGTTTAGGGCTTGATGTACAGGAGATGTTGGTCATCCATGACGACATCGATCTGGTATTTGGAAAATTGAAAATTAAAAGGAAAGGGGGGAGCGGGGGACACAACGGAATTAAATCTTTGAAAGCAGCCTTTGGCGGAGGAGACTTCGTACGCCTTCGCATCGGGGTCGGACGTCCGGAAAAAGAGGGACATGTCACCCGACATGTTCTGGGATGTTTTTCCGGCACTGAAAAAAAGAGTCTGGACGCGGTGATTGGTGCGGCCCAAGAGGCGGTCATGGCCATCATTGACCAGGGTGCCGCAGAGGCAATGAATCAATGTAACGGTAAAGATGTGATCTCTACTTAACATGTAAGATGGAGGATAGGATGGAGTTTATTGCAGAAAATATAGCCTTGGTCTGCACGCTCGTCGGTATCGCCGGCGTGGTTTTTTCCATTATTCTGGCCGGTATTGTCAGAGGCGCCCCCGCCGGAAATGAAAAAATGCAAAAGATTGCCAACGCCATTAAAGAAGGGGCAGTGGCCTACTTGAACCGTCAGATGAAAAGCATGGGCGTGGCAGGAATTATTATTTTCGTGGTGATCTTTGCCACCATGGGCGCCAAAACCGCCATCGGCTTTGCCGTGGGCGCGGTGGCCTCCTTTCTGGCCGGCTATATCGGCATGCGCGTTTCCGTGTTGGCCAACGTCCGTACCGCCGAAGCGGCCCGCAACGGAATGCCCGCCGGGCTCTCCATGGCATTCAAGGGCGGTAGCGTCACCGGCATGATCGTGGCCGGCCTGGCCTTGACCTCGGTGGCCGGGTACTACTACTTCACTCATGATGTGATCGCGCTGGTCGCCCTGGGTTTCGGCGGCAGCCTGATTTCCATTTTCGCTCGACTGGGCGGCGGTATCTTCACCAAGGGCGCCGACGTGGGCGCCGACCTGGTGGGTAAGGTGGAGGCGGGTATTCCCGAGGATGATCCCCGCAACCCGGCCACCATCGCCGACAACGTTGGCGACAATGTGGGTGACTGCGCCGGTATGGCCGCTGATCTCTTTGAGACCTACGCGGTAACCGCCGTGGCGGCGATGCTGATCGGTCATCTACTCTTCCCCGACAACGCCATTGCCACTCAATTCCCGCTGATCCTGGGCGCCATCTCCATTATCGCCTCTATTATCGCAGTCTTTTTTGTCCGCCTGGGCAAAAGCGAATACATCATGGGCGCGCTTTATAAAGGGATGTTCGGCTCGGCAATATTGGCCGGCGTCGCTTTCTATTTTGCCTGTCAATATTTTATGACCGGTATCGGCGATTTTAGCGCGATGAACATCTGGGTCTGTACGCTGATCGGCCTGGTGCTGACCGTTGTCATCGTTATCATTACCGAATATTACACGGGTATCTTTGGCCCGGTGAAAGCCATTGCCGAGGCTTCCACCACCGGCCATGGTACGAACATTATCTCAGGTTTGGCCGTTTCCATGCAGGCCACCGCGGCGCCGGTGCTGGCCATCTGCCTGGCCATCTACCTGGCGTACAGCTTTGCCGGCCTCTACGGTATTGCCATGGCCGCCATGTCCATGCTCTCCATGACCGGTATGGTTATTGCCATTGATGCTTACGGGCCCATTACCGACAACGCCGGCGGGATTGCCGAAATGGCCGAAATGGATGAGTCCGTCCGCGCTGTTACCGATCCGCTGGATGCCGTGGGCAATACAACCAAGGCCGTTACCAAGGGGTACGCCATTGGTTCCGCCGGTCTGGCCGCGCTGGTTTTGTTCGCAGCGTATGTCATGGAATTCCAGATCAAGGGTGGCGACGCCGCCGATCTGAAATTTGACCTCTCAAACGTCAACGTGATTATCGGCCTCTTTATCGGTGGTCTGCTCCCTTACCTGTTTGCCTCCATCGCCATGAAAGCGGTAGGCAATGCGGGTGGCGCGGTGGTTGATGAAGTTCGTCGCCAGTTCCGTGAAATCCCGGGCATTATGGAAGGCGCCGCCAAACCGGATTACGGTGCATGCGTTGATATCGTTACCAAGTTCGCCCTTAAAGAGATGCTGATTCCGGCGCTGCTGCCCGTTGTGGCGCCGCTGCTGGTGGGCTTCTTGTTGGGCAAGATCGCCCTGGGCGGCCTGCTCATCGGTTCCATCGTGACCGGTGTATTTGTCGCGCTCTCCATGACCACGGGCGGCGCCGCGTGGGATAACGCCAAAAAATATATCGAGGATGGTCACCTGGGCGGCAAGGGCAGTGATGCGCATAAAGCCGCCGTTACCGGCGACACCGTAGGCGACCCCTACAAGGATACGGCCGGCCCGGCAGTGAACCCGATGATTAAAATCCTCAACGTAGTGGCCCTGCTGATGGTGCCCTTCCTGCTGTAATCTTTACCGCACTCCCTGCTGCGGGCAATTGGCGTAAAAAAGGATTGACGTCACTCGGCGTCAATCCTTTTTTCATATATACTTCACCATCCTCCCTAATTATGTTGCCATAAAGCCGGATTTTGCATGGCAACTTTTCTATTGGCGTAAAAAGCGGCGATTCATCGTTTTTATGTGGAAGAATGAAGAAGGCCTTATGGTAATTCGAGCCTTCGTTCATCTGGTAAAAGCAGGGCGGCAACCCTTTGCCGCCGATGAGGGTGGTAGGGCGGCAATCCTTTGCCGCCAAGCAAGGCGTCGGCGCGTGCAGGTTGCACACCCCGCTTGTCGGCATGAGGATGCCGGCCTACATATAGACGTTTATATGAAAAGTCTTACCAAATATGTACAAAAAGAAAGACTTTCATCGTTCGTTGTGGCTGTTTACAGCCATGAGGGTTAGTATAGATAAACACAGATTCCCTGTGAAAAACAGATCACCAAAAGGGTGCACTATGAAACGTAACGGAATGGGCTATGGCGAAAGTTGGTTTTGGCGATGGTGAGGGTCTGTCTCATGAACCCGTTGTCCGTTATATGACTTGGCGGATATGTCCGATAAGCCTGTTATTCAGGGCCGTTACATCCATGCAAAAATTTTGCTTGCAATGTTCTGTTGTATGGTCTATACATCACACAACCGCACGTCGGTGACCAATGAAATACGGTGAAACAACATCATTCACCTACGACGCCATGAACAACATCACCTCCCGCACCGACGCCCTGGGAGAGACCCGGGAATTTTCCTACGACGCCAACGGCAACCGGATACGGATTGTCCGGGAAGACGGTGCTGCACGGGAGATTGCATACAACAGCCGGGGCCTGGCCGTTTCCGTGACCGACGAAAACGGTCACACCACCCGGCTGACCTATGATCCGAGAGCTTTGAAAAATCACCCATTCCGATCCTTTTAGAGCGCTTGTCAACTTTTTCAAAAATTGTGCGGCCAAATTCTACAAATAGTGCAAAAACAACCCGAGTGTGCCAATGTTTAGGCTAAAAAACGGTTGGACAATCAGGTTCAATTGAGGTGTTTTACCCCAAT
>Ga0209681_1000099_pt1 | contig 22924 bp, 17 predicted proteins | sample WorMetLIZISLAND2_3_FD_187416 | JGI IMG/M metagenome (GOLD analysis project Ga0209681, IMG submission 187416) | Marine gutless worms symbiont microbial communities from Max Planck institute for Marine Microbiology, Germany - Olavius clavatus LIZARD... ... | reverse complement strand
ATGCCTTGAGGTTCTGGGCCTCGCCGACCAGGGCATTGGCCTGGCACAACAGCGCGATCATATCGGTTGCCCACGGCTGGCTTGGGGACCTCTCAGCGATAGCGGTTAGCTCACGTAGATGATGGGCCTTGCAGAAGGCCTGCCAACATGAGTAGCGCTGGCAGGCTGATCAGTGATCATGCACGAGTACGCCAGCGAACGGCGCCAACAAGCCGAACGCATCCGGGGCCTCGGCCCCACGTTTAGGATGAGGGCAGCAGGCCGTAAGCCGGTCGGTGCTGAGTACGTGTAGCCGGTACAGGTTGCCGTTCACGCGCCGGCCGGTTTCGTCGGCATGGGCCACTGGCGCCGCGACGAGTGCGCGGCGAATCGCGTTGGCTGTCGTCTCCAGGCGGGTGGCGGCCATCAACCCGCCGCAAACAGTCCGACGATATTTTTAACTCGCTCGTCCTAACCTTCCAGGGGCAACCCCCAATGCCCCAATTGGAGTAGCTGAATAGTTACTCCCTTTCCAGCATAAAAAACGAATAGGCCAATTGCCCAATAAAGTGCTGGCTCCAGTGATCCACGGATTCCACTGTGGAGCCGGAAAATCCCATTGTTCATGTTGCTCGGTAATCGAATAGCGGAGTACGTGGAGTGGATAGGATACGCCCGCTATGGCTTGACGATTGCACTCCCGGTACCGTGCCGTACCCGTCATCGCGTGATAGACTGCCGCTCATGACCGAGGCATGAATCGATGGAACAGGTCATCCGCTGGTCGATCCATAATCGCTTCCTGGTCCTACTCGGTACCCTGTTGCTCACCGGTTGGGGCCTGATCTCCGTTCGCCAGGCACCGTTGGATGCCATACCGGACCTGTCGGATGTGCAGGTTATCATCCGCACCAACTTTCCGGGTCAATCCCCGCGGGTGGTGGAGGAGCAGGTCACCTATCCGATCACCACCACCATGCTGGCGGTGCCCGGAGCGCAGACAGTGCGGGGCTACTCCTTTTTTGGGGACTCCTACGTCTACGTCATCTTCGAGGATGGCACGGACCTTTACTGGGCGCGTTCCCGGGTCCTGGAGTACCTGAGCCAAGCGGCGCAGGACCTGCCCGCCGGTGTCCGGCCGCGGCTCGGTCCTGACGCCACCGGCGTAGGCTGGATCTACAGCTATGCCCTGGTCGATCCCAGCGGCCGTCATGACCTAGCCCAGCTACGCAGCCTGCAGGACTGGTTCCTCAAATCGGAGCTACAGACCGTCCCTGGCGTGGCGGAGGTCGCCACCATCGGTGGCATGGTCCGCCAGTATCAGATCGTCGTGGATCCGGAGAAGCTACGCGCCTATGGTATCCCGCTCTCACGACTGACCGCCGCCGTGCGTGCCGCCAACCGAGAGGTGGGTGGCTCGGTGGTGGAGCTGGCGGAGGCCGAGTACATGATCCGCACCCGCGGCTACCTGCGCGGCCTGGAGGACATCCGTACCATCCCCATCGACGTGAATGCCCGGGGTACGCCCCTCCTGCTGCGGGACCTGGCGACGGTCCGCATCGGTCCCGAGATGCGGCGGGTGGTAGCAGACCTGGACGGGGCGGGGGAGATCACCGGCGGCATCCTGGTCATGCGTTATGGAGAGAATGCCCTGAGCACCATCTCGGCCGTCGAGCGCAAGCTCGCGGAGCTCGAGCAAGGTCTGCCGGAGGGGGTGGAGGTCCTGGAGACCTACGACCGCTCTGAGCTGATCCTGAGCGCCGTGGACAACCTAAAGGAGAAGCTGATCGAGGAGTTCGCGGTGGTGGCCCTGGTGTGCCTGATCTTCTTGCTCCACCTGCGCTCCGCCCTGGTGGCCGTCGTCACCCTGCCATTGGGGGTACTGGTGGCCTTCATCGTCATGCGCTATCAGGGCATCAACGCCAACATCATGTCCCTGGGAGGCATCGCCATTGCCATCGGAGCCATGGTGGATGCGGCCATCGTCATGATTGAGAACGCCCACAAGCACCTGGAGCGTTTCCACCAATCCCACGGGCGGGCACCGCAAGGGGACGCGCGCTGGTCGGTGATCGCTAGGGCGGCCTGCGAGGTGGGACCGGCTCTCTTTTTCTCCCTGCTCATCATTACCCTGAGCTTTCTGCCGGTATTCGCCCTCGAGGCCCAGGCAGGGCGGCTGTTCGTGCCCCTGGCCTACACCAAAACCTATGCCATGGCCGCCGCGGCCGGGCTGGCGGTGACCCTGGTGCCGGTGCTCATGGGCCATTTCATCTGCGGCCGCATCCCCCGCGAGGAGACCAATCCCCTCAACCGGCTGCTGATCCAGGTCTACCGACCACTGCTGCGAGGCGTGCTGAGGGCACCCTGGACAACCATCCTGTTATCCGTTGCCATCCTGTTCAGTCTGCTGATCCCGATCCATGGCATCAGCGGTCACCTGGAGCCGCTGAAGTGGCCCTTCCAGGCCGTGGGCTTAGTGCTCGGGGAGGGTCCCCACCAGCGCGCCATCGCTAAGATCGAGGACTGGCAGGCCGGGTTCGTGCGGTCCTGGCAGGAGGCGACCCGAGGGATTCCCGTGCTGGAGCATCTGGGTACGGGTCTGGGCTCGGAGTTCATGCCCGAGCTCTACGAGGGCGACCTCATGTACATGCCCACCACCCTGCCGGGCATTTCCATCGGCAAGGCGCGGGAGCTCCTGCAGCAGACCGACCGCCTGATCGCCACCGTGCCGGAGGTGGAGCGGGTCTTCGGTAAGGTCGGCCGGGCCGACACGGCCACGGACCCGGCGCCCCTGACCATGATCGAGACCCTGATCCGGCTCAAGCCAGAATCCGAGTGGCGTCCGAGCATGACCATCGACAAGCTGATCGCCGAGCTGGATCGGACCGTCGCCTTCCCCGGCGTCACCAACGCCTGGGTGATGCCGATCAAAACCCGTATCGACATGTTAGCCACCGGCATCAAGACTCCCGTAGGCGTCAAGGTCGCGGGGCCGGACATCCGGGAGATCGAGCGCATCGGCCAGGACATCGAGCGGGTGGTGCTCGGGATTCCGGGGACCACCTCCGCCTTCTCAGAACGGGTCGCGGGGGGGCGCTATCTGGAGATCCGCCCCGACCGAATTGAGGCGGCCCGGGTCGGACTCAACATAGACGACATCAACCAAGTGGTCGCCGCCGCCGTAGGGGGCATCAACATCACCCGGACGGTGGAAGGATTGGAACGCTATCCGGTCAATCTCCGCTTTCCCCGGGAGCGGCGCAACGACCTAGTCAAGCTGCGGGAGCTGCCCCTGGTGACCCCGACCGGTGCCCAGGTACCTCTGGGCCAAGTGGCCACGGTGGAGGTAGTCGACGGCGCGCCCATGCTCAAGAGCGAGAACGCGCGCCTGAACGGCTGGACCTTCATCGATATCCGGGGCGTGGATGTGGGTACCTACGTCCGGCAGGCCCAAGCAGCGGTACGCGACCGGGTGCGGCTGCCCCCCGGCTACTCCATTACTTGGTCCGGCCAGTACGAGTACATGCTCCGGGCCCAGGAGCGGCTCGCCCAGGTGATCCCCTTTACCCTCGTCATCACCTTCAGCCTGCTCTATCTCACCTTCCGCCGCGCCGGTGAGGCCCTGCTCGTCATGCTCTCCCTACCCTTCGCCCTGGCTGGCGGCTTCTGGCTCGTCTATCTGCTGGACTACGACCTGTCGGTGGCGGTGGCAGTGGGCTTCATCGCCCTGGCCGGGGTGGCGGCGGAGTTCGGCGTCGTGATGCTGGTGTATCTGGACAATGCCCTACGGGAATTCCGGGACGCTGGCCGCTCGATCCGGGTCGCCGATCTCGAGGCGGCCATCATGGAAGGCGCGGTCATGCGTGTGCGGCCCAAGGCCATGACCGTAGCCGTCATCATCGCCGGATTGCTCCCCATCATGCTCGGTCAGGGCACCGGCTCCGATGTCATGCGCCGCATCGCCGCTCCCATGGTGGGAGGCATGATTACAGCCCCCCTGTTGTCCCTGTTCGTGATCCCGGCTATCTATCTGGTGTGGCGGCGGCGAGAGATCCTCGCCGCGGGGAGCCCGTCGGAAGCCGTATCTAAGGAACCGCTGATCTAAGCAGCATTTCTGCAGATCACGCACAGCGTGATCGATGGAAGAGCACAGGAAAGTGAGGGAGCGTAAGCGACGAGCGGAGTACGACGACCCTCGCGTAGGCGTAAGGTCGTGCGTTTCGTCGGAGTGCGGCGCGTGAGCGCTGGCGGAGACGAAAGGCCGGCCCATGCGACACGGCGCAGTCATTGCGGGAGTCCTGGTGCCGCGCGGAGTGCGCGCCGGGACGGACGCAGGACGAACGCGGGCCGCCGAAGGCCATGGCCGTCGCCTCATTTTGTGCACCCAAAATCGGACGGACCCCATTTCGGGTTTCGCGAAAAATGCCGACGCTCCGGTAATCAATATATTGCGGTTTTTTGTCCTGTACTATGAGAAACTGGAATGGACACGTCATGGTTAGTATCAGAGACCAGCCCAAACGTAAGAGAGCCCAAAACATGCCTTCGGCTGTACCCCGTGTGATGATGGTCTTATCGCAATACCCCTACCCGGTGGTGGGCGGACTGGAGCGACAGGCGCATGAGTTAGCTAAGGCGCTGCGCGAGCAGAGCATAAAGGTACAGGTACTCTCCGGTAAGGTTCACGCGACACAGCCTACGCTGGAAGCTGTCGAGGGTGTACCGGTGTATCGCATACGCTGGTCACCGCACAAATCGGAATGGCTACGCTTTCCTCGAACATCCTTTGACTTGTTCAGGGTACTTTACACCCGACGTAGTACCTATGATGTTATCCATTTGCATCAACATAGTTGGTTTGGCCTATTCATCATCGTAGCTGCGAGGATACTTGGCAAGCCTATTCTGACAAAGCTGCCGAATGTTGGCGAATTCGGCATACCGGGTTTGCTTGCACAGCGCTTCGGGCGACTCAAGCTGGCTATTTTGACGCGTTCGGATGGTCTGGTGGCCATGTCGCAAGAGAGCCTTGATGAATTCCGACACATTGGCTATCCGGTAGGACGTATTTTGACAACGCCAAACGGGATCAGGCTGAGTATGCGACGATCTGTGGCCACAATGGATAGGCCACAACCCCATATTGCCTGTAGGGTGGTGTTCGTGGGCCGATTGGACGAACAAAAAGGGATCGATATCCTGCTTGAGGCTTGGCGTGAGGCGGTCAACCTTGCCAAAGCGGCTCCGGTTTTGGAACTCTGGGGAGACGGGCCGCTGCTATCGGAGCTACGAAAGCTTTGTGTTGACTTGGGTATCAGTGATTCCGTGATATTACGTGGTTACGTGGATGATGTACGTGACCGTTTGGGTCTCATGGATGTCTTCGTGTTGCCGTCCCGAGCCGAGGGCAACTCGAATGTAATATTGGAAGCCATGGATGCCGGTTTGCCCATTGTCAGTACCCGTGTCGGCGGTACGCCCATGCTGGTGGGCAGGGATGGGGATCACTTCTTGTGTCAACCAAACGATGCGGGTACGCTGACGATGAGATTGATCGAATTGATCGATAATCCGGATTTGCGCGCAACCCTCGGCGAAGCCATGCGACGCCGAGTGGCGCGGCACTTCAATATACACCAGGTGGCACAAACCTATGGAACGGCCTATCGTTTTTTCGCCCTGGGTCAACGAGAACGTGTCCATGAGGCGAGCAATCCGGTCATCTTGGACGAGCCGTCGCGTGCAGATTAGCCGGAATATTCGCTTATTGCTCTGAAGCACCACCGGTCGGTCCGTCCGAATTGCTATGTATACGTGACAGATGGTGACTCGAGGTTCGGACGGTGCGGGCCTGTGGTTGGTCGATGATCTTTGTGTGGGACTTGCTCACTGCAGGCTCTCTTCATTATCGACCTCACAGATGGCGGTGCCCAGCCCATGCTGGAACAGATGACCGGCAACCGCATCGTTTTCAATGCAGAGTTAGGAATCCACGTCCTGTGGACGTGGTCAGAGTGCTGAGGCTTTACCGATAGCACGACTCAATGGTACTCCTAAGCCTGAGCTGTCCCCACAGTCTCGAACGAGGAGTACACTAATGAGTCGTTTTCGCAAGCGATCACAGGCTATCTGGCCTTGTCAGTACCCTCTTGTTTGGACGCCCAGATATCGCTTTCGGACCTTGAGTGGTCCGGTGGCGGAGGAAGTGAGCCGCGGTATCCGAACGTTTTCGGAGCAGTTCACGTGTGAGGCGGTGGAGTTAAACGTACAAATCGACCATGTACACCTGTTGGTGATGATTCCGCCAAAGATTTCGGTATCGGATTATGTTGGGACGGTGAAGGATCGAACGGCGATTCGAGTCTTCAACCGATTTTAGCATTTGAAACGTAAGCTCTATTGGGGCAATCACTTTTGGGTCAAGGGTTACTGCGCCGACACGGTTGGGCTCGATGCCGAGAAGATTCGGGCTTACATCCAGTACCAAGAGAAACGGGAACGCCTGATGGAGCACGGTAGGCTAAAGTTCTAACTGACCGAACTCTAATCCTGGGGACCGCCGGACCTTGCCTCCTCTGGAGGCAAAGCCCCCCTTTCTAAAAGGGGGGCTTTTTTACTGGTGAAATCTATAACTATCAAAAGCTGCGTCAGGACTTGGAAGCTGCCGGCCATCGGTTCAGGTCCACATCCGACACCGAGGTATTCGAGGTATTGCTCGGACTCTATGCCGTCCACATTTCGTCTCCGCCGGCGCTCACGCGCCGCACTCCGACGAAACGCACGACCCTACGCCTACGCGGGGATCGTCGCACTCCGCTCGTCGCTTACGCTCCCTCGATTTCCTATGCTCCTCCTTGCTCGTGATCCTTTTGGCATCAAGCCGCTCTATTTGGCCGATGATGGCAAGACTCTACGTTTTGCCTCACAAGTCAAAGCCCTGCTCGCCAGCGACGAGGTAGACACTGCGCCCGACGCCGCCGGTCACTGTGGTTTTTTGGCTCTCTTGCGTTTGGTGTGGGTAGCGGGCCGCGACCTGACTCAAGTCGTGATGGGAAGCCCCGACTTGACGACGAACGGAGAAGTCGGCAGCCGGGTCAACTTACCCGCCACAAGGTAGAGGATGGTAATCAGGTGCCTGGTGGTCCCGTAGCCGCGGGCCCTGGCTTTGGCGGCCTGGATGAGCGAAGTGACCGCCTCGACACGGCCGTTGGTGAGCCTGGAATCGAACGCATTGAGGAGGCCTGGCCAGTACTTCTTAAGCGTCTTGGCCACCGCCTTGATCGGCTCCGGGCGGCAAACGGCGCGCCCAGCTGTACCATCTGTCGAGGAGCGGCTCAGCCTGCGCCGCGCTCTGAGCGCTGTGGAAGAGCTCGCGTAACGTCTCCTGGATCCGGAAGCCACGGTGTGTCTTGGGGTTTTGGCGCTTGAGTTCCGCAAACCGGCTTTCTGGCAGTTACTCCAAGCGTGCTTGTCCTTGAGCCAGATATAGCGTGTACGCCGCAGCTCCGGGGCCCTTTTGACTTTTTGGCGACGCACTGCGTCAATCGCCCTGTTGACGAGCTGAATGACGTGAAACTCATCGAAGGTGATCGCCGCCCAGGGCAGATGCTCACACACGCCAGCCTGGTAGCTTGCCGACATATCCATACAGACCGCGCAGCTGTTCCCGGCACAGGCGCCATGAGCCTCGAGCACATCGGCAAACTGGGCTACGACCCGGGCTTTTCGCCCTTCGCAGGCATAGAGCACACGCTGGGCGTCGAGATCGTGAAACAAGCTGATGTCATTGTGTCCGCGCCGTGAGGCGGTCTCGTCGAGACCAGCCGAGGTGACGGTCGAGAAGTCCTCCTGAGCGTGTGCCTGATCGACGTAATGATCGAGGGCGCGCCAGACGTGCCCGTCGCTGACGCCAGGCAATTTGAGTGACCTGAGAGACCGCCATCGTCTTACAGAGGGTGACCAGTAAGACCTCCATCCGTAGGCTGAAGCCGCTGTTGGGGCGCGCCCAGGGCACCACGACCTGGGTAGTCCTGGCGCAGGTCCCGCAGCGCACACGGGGCACCTTGGCGTGGATGGAGGCTTGGAATTGAAAGCAGTTTAGGTGACGCCAGTCGCACTCAAGCGTGTCGTGGACCGGCGGGCGTTCTGCCCCACACTGCGGACAAGAACATCGTGTCCCCGGAGCGAAGGCGCGGTGGAAATCGATCCGGCCCGATTGGGGATCGAAGGCCACGTCGATGACCTCCCAGGGAGTCGGAAGGCCGAGCGCAAGGGTAAACAACGACAACGGGTCCATGATAAAAACCGCCGCCGTTTGGCCTGGCGACAGGTCCGAGCCTACAGGCAAAAAGAAGGGCACAGAGTAGGCTTGGCGCGGGCTACCCTACGCGATGGGTAAAATAGCCCTACCCACACCAAACGCAAGAGAGCCTGAAAAACTGGCACCAAAAACAGCCCAACCTGTTCAAAAAACGCGTCTATAATCTGGCGGGACTTGACAAGCAGCTAACACCACAACCCATAGGTATCGATCACGATCTTCTCCTGTAACGCCTGCTACGAGAGCTTCCGGAACCTCTTGTGTGCGACCAACCCGAGCACGATGTCCGCCACTGCCAGTGCCTCCTCCGTACCACAAAGCCGAATACTGGCCTTAGCCGGTGGGATCGACAATACCCCAATGCGAAAAGGCGACGGGGATATCTCATTGCGCACGGCCCTTCGGTCGTAACCAGGAAGCTCCCCGCCGCGCGGGGCACTGCCGCTGGGCGTATTCCTGTTACTCGGCCCCCTATCTCAAGTGTTTTCAACCCGTCTCATCGAATGATCTCGAATGTCGGTTATAGGCACTCGTCACCGTCGGTTGGTGTGGACTGCGCCTAGCGCAAGACATGCAACCAAGCGGCGCCGTCGGGACAAGTAAGGAGTGCATCACCGAGAGCCTCCAGCCGCAGGGGATCGGATATCGCCGTCAAGAGCGGCTCGGCTTGCGCGGCAGTCGCGGGGCCGAAGCGGCGACGGGCTTGGCAAGTGAGCAGGTGGCGTATCTCCCGGCGGCCTGGCTCCAGACCCTCGCGTTTCCATTGGTCCGTCCAACTTTCGACGCGATTGGACAACATGTTGCGCACCTCACGTAAATCGGTCATGAGCTCGAGCTCGACGCCCGGAAGCCGCTTGGGAAGAAATACCCGGTCGAGCCAGACGGTAAAGACCCGTCGCAGACCGATCTGCTCCAGTGCCGCAAGCCATTCGACCAGAGCACGGAGGATTGTCAGCACTTCCGCCGGTGTTCGGCTGGCTTCGAGCCGGAAGAGTGCGGCGCTTAAATTGCGCTGTGGCAGATTGCCTTGCTCAGCGACGCGCTGCTCGTCGATCAGGAAATACGCCTGTTGCGGCCGGTATTCGTGCAATACGGACGGAGCCGACTCGATCAGGTCATCGAGAGTCTCCGCTGCATTCCAAGGGTCGGCCCCATTGTAAAGCACGATGGGAAGCACCGACGGCAGTAGACCGGCTTTACTCAGCTGCCGCGTGCGGATCAGGTCCTGGTGGAGAAGAATGCTGGATTGGAATTTGAGCAACAGGTAAATACAGAGCCAGCCACGGCCCCAGCGCACGCGCCAGATCAGGTCATCCGCACGGTCACGCAGGTCGTCGCTGACGTAGCTGCCGCTGCATTTCTCCAAGGTTGCCAGATCCAGCTCGTCTATCCAGGTGCCTAGTACAAATCCTCGCAACAGATCACTGACCATGGCAACGTGCGAATACATCAGCTTATAGCTGCTGTCGTGAATCGGACCGCGGCGCGACGAGACGAAGGCATCTTTTTTCGCCACTTTACCGCCACATCCTGCAAGTATCGATCACGATCTTTCCCTGCAACGCCTGCCGCGAGAGCTTCCGAAACCTCTTGTGTGCGACCAACCCGAGCACGATGTCCGCCGCGGCCAGTGCCTCCTCCGCACCGCAGAGCCGGACGCCAGCCTCGGCCAATGGTGTCGGCAGTATTTCGATATGGGGCTCGACGGCAAGTAGACATCCGTTCCCTTCCCGAGCCAAATGCAGCACGATCTCGATGGCCGGGCTCTCGCGCAAGTCGTCGATGTCCGCCTTGTAGGCGAGACCAAAGCAGGCGATGGTCGGGTTTCGGATGCGAGCGGCCTTGGCACGTGCCTTGGCCACCACAAATTCCGGCTGGGCGGTGTTGACCGCGCGGGCGGTGCGGATAAGCCGGCTGTGCTCGGGAGCGGAATGGATGATGAACCAAGGATCTACGGCGATACAATGTCCCCCGACACCAGGACCGGGACTCAGGATCTCGACCCGGGGGTGATGGTTGGCCAGCCGGATCAACTCCCAGACGTCGACGCCTAGGTGGTCGCAGATTTGGGACAGCTCATTGGCCAGGGCGATGTTAACATCGCGGAAGCTGTTCTCGGTGAGCTTGGTCAGCTCGGCGGTACGGCTGTCGGTGGTGAGGACCTTGCCGGCGACGAACTCGTAGTAGAAGTCCGCGGCGGCGGTAGTGGAGGCCGCATCGACACCGCCGACGATGCGGTCGTTATCGACCAGCTCGCGGATGATGCGTCCGGGCAAGACACGCTCGGGACAATGAGCAACCCGGATGGCCCCGTCGGACTCGACTTGGCGATCGTCATGGCCAGCGATGATGAGCTCCGGGCGTTCTTCCGCCAGCCAGTGGGCGACCTGCTCGGTGGTGCCGACCGGACTGGTGGACTCCAGAATCACCAGGTTGCCCGGTGCCAGATGGGGGGCAACGGCACGAGTGGCGGCCTCCACATACTCGAGGTTGGGCACATAGCCGTCTTGGAACGGCGTGGGGACAGTGAGGATGAAAATGCCCGCCGCAGTGGGTTGCAGGGCAGCCTCGAGGCGTCCGCTCTGCACCGCGGATTTGACCAGCAGGTCGAGCTCGGGCTCACGAATATGAATACGGCCGGCGTTGATGGTCTCGACCACTGCGGGGTCGACATCGACACCCTGGACCTCGAAGCCCTTGCTGGCGAGGAGGCTGGCGGTGGGCAGACCGATGTAGCCGAGTCCCATAACGCACAGCTTGCGACGTTGCGGATCACTCATAGCGGGCCTTCAGAGTAGCTAGGATGCGAGCGGCCGCGTGCCCATCGCCGTACGGGTTGTGGGCACCGGACATGGCACGATAGGCGGATTCATCGTCCAGCAGCTTATTCGCTTCGGCCACGATGGTAGCGATATCGGTACCGACCAGGCGTGCGGTACCGGCATCGATGGCCTCAGGACGTTCGGTCGTATCACGCATAACTAGAACTGGCTTGCCGAGGGCGGGGGCTTCTTCCTGGATCCCGCCCGAGTCCGTGATCAGGAGATGCGCGCGGTCCACGAGGGCAACGAACGACAGATAGTCCAAGGGTGCGCTGAGGTAGATATTGTCCACTCCGTCCAATAGGCGATGAACGGGCCCCTGAACGTTGAGATTGAGGTGAACCGGATAGAGGATCTGCACGTCGGGTCTTCGGGCCAGGGTGGCCAAGGCCCGGCATATACGCTCGAAGCCGGGACCGAAGCTTTCCCGCCGATGACCCGTAACCAAAATGAGGCGGCGAGCAGGATCGAGGAAATCGAACGGACTCTCCACCTTACGACGGAGCCCGGGCTCGGTGCGCAGCTGCCGTACCACCTCCAGCAGGGCATCGATGACGGTATTGCCGGTCACGACGATACGGCCGTCGTCCACTCCTTCGCGCAGCAGATTGAGGCGTGCCTGCTCGGTAGGCGCAAAGTGCAGCTCGGCCAAGCTACCGGTGAGACGGCGGTTCATCTCCTCGGGCCAGGGAGCGTAGCGATTGCCGGTACGCAGGCCGGCTTCCACATGGCCTACGGCAATGTGCTGGTAGTAGGCAACCAGGGCCGCGGCCCAGGTCGTAGTGGTATCACCTTGCACCAGGACAAGATCCGGTTCGTAGTCCTGTAAGACCGGCTGCAAACCGGTCAGCACATTGGCCGTAAGCTCGGTAAGGCCTTGATCCGGCTGCATGAGATCGAGATCGTAATCCGGGCGGATGGCAAAGAGCCGGAGTATCTGATCGAGCATCTGCCGGTGTTGGGCCGTGACGCAGACACGACTGGTAATAGTCTCCTGTGCGACTAGTGCTTGAACGACAGGCGCCATCTTGATCGCTTCTGGTCGGGTACCGATCACCGTGAGGACCCGCAGGTACGGTGGCATTTCCGAGTCGAGTCGTGTCATCGCCTAGCCAGCTAGCCTTCATGCCATTCCGGAAATTGGTGCCAATCTCGGGACTGGCACAAAGACCGCTTTCTCAAGAGCAGCCCCCCGTCCCGTGGCCACCCGGTCAGTAAGCGGTCTTACCGGTAAAGCCACACCGCAAGGTTAGAAGCACGATCTTGATGTCCAACCACAACGACCAGTTGTGGATGTACCAGAGATCGTGCTCGACGCGCCTCACCATCTTATCCAGAGTATCGGTCTCGCCGCGCCAGCCGTTGATCTGCGCCCAGCCGGTGATACCGGGCCGCACCTTGTGTCGCAGCATATAGCCCTTGATCTGTTTGCGGTAAAGCTCATTGTGGGCAACGGCGTGGGGGCGTGGACCGACAATGGACATATCGCCCCGCAGCACATTGAGGAACTGGGGTAGCTCGTCCAATGAGGTGCGACGTAGGAAGACGCCGAGCCTAGTCACCCGCGGATCGTTTTTTTCGGCCTGCCGGACCTGTCCCCCATCCTCGTGGACAAACATGGTGCGGAACTTCCAGACATCGATATCCCTCCCGTTCATGCCATAGCGGCGTTGCTTGAACAACACGGGGCCGGGAGAGGCGAGCTTGACCGCTGCAGCGATGACCAGCATCGGGATGGCCGTGACGAGCAGGATGAGGCTGGAGAGGATGACATCCTGCGCCCGCTTGACCCAATCGTCGACGCCCCAGAAAGGGGTATCGTAGATGCTGATGAGCGGTATGCCTTCCAGGTTCGACCACTTGCTGTGGAAGAGAGTGGTCGTGAAGTAATCCGGTACCATGTAGACTGAAACCGTGCTGTCCGCAAGCCGCTCGACGACCTTACCGACCCTCGACCGGGCCGTGATCGGCAGGGCGATGTAGAGGATATCGAACTCCCCCCGTTTTGCTTGGCGCACGATACGTTCGATCTGGTCGGGATCTTCTGCTGATTGTTCCAAAGCATCGCCCGGCGGGTAATCGACGGCTTCACTCTTGAAGTGTGCCTTGAGATCGAGACCCAACCAGGGCGACTGCTCGATAGTGCGGGCCAGCTGGTCACCGAGCTCCGAGTTACCCCAAACAAGCGCACTGCGCCGGTTCCCGTTCTGCGCGCAGAGGTAGGAAAAGACGAGTTTCCCAATAACGCGCCAACCACTCAAGAGAAACGGCGTGGCGACCAACCAAACACCGGCAACGACGCGTGAGTAGGAGCTGCTCGTTTTGAAAGCATATGCTAATAATAATAGGATAAAGAAGGTCGTCGACCACACGAAGAAGATCTGGAAGAACCGGCGCTTGAACGTCTCGCCACGCCACGGCCGGTACAGGCCCGATACCTCGGCGACCAAAAGGAATAGGATCGCGGCCACCAATGCCGCCATGCCGTATTGCGGGTACCAAATGGGCCCATATAAGGTACTCACTCCGATCGGCACCAAGCTGATGATCGCAGCATCCAGACACTTGGACAGCAAGGTCAACCCTTGCTCCAAACGAGGTATACCGTGATAGTGGATCGGATCGGTGTCGACGGAGCTATGTAATACCAGGGGCGACAGCGAGGGAGGGGGGTGCTTATTCATGATGGTTGCCGGTAAAATTGCACAGACCTCGGAGACCTTGCGACACCATCGGCCGGAGCCTTTACCGACAGCTGTCGGTAAAGGCTTTGGATGCGGCTCTTATGGAACGACGCGGAGGAACCTAGAAACAAAGGCTTAGAGAGGTGTTAGCGCGAAGATCGGGTGCGAAAAATTAGGCGACGGCCATGGCCTTCGGCAGCCCGCGTTCGTCCTGCGTCCGTCCCGGCGCGCACTCCGCGCGGCACCAGGACTCCCACAAGGACTGGACGCCGTGTCGCATGGCTTGGCCTTTCGTCTCCGCCGGCGCTCACGCGCCGCACTCCGACGAAAGGCTCGGCCCTATGCCTACGCGGGGGTCGTCGCTCTTCGCTCGTCGCTTACGTTCCCTCGCTTTCCTGGGCTCCTCCGTAGCAACAGGGTAAGCACCTGCCATCGACGGTACGCCGTCGGACTACGCACCCCAACCGGTGAACGCAGAGTCTTCCAATCGCGAGGAGGTTTCCGAATGAGGCTGCCGGCGTACCGAGCCCCAATGCCATGGGGCCGACACCGAGGAGAGGAGATGGGACAGGACACCGGTGCGAATCTTCGCCCCTAGGCACCCATGAAAACACGCGCAGGTAAACTTTGAGTGATAACGACTCGAAGCAGGAGCGTAAACACCGATTCCGGAATACCTAGGATTACCCCATAGGTCAGATTTACCTATACCATAGGGAGCTATGAGGAAATCCAAGGCTCTCATACGGTGCAAAGACGTACCGCTATTGATCGAGTAATGAAGCAAAGCGAAAACGTAACTATTCAGGACCTCTTGCCAAGAAGTAGGCTACGCGTATACCCAATGGAACCATGCCTGAACAGCACGCCCTAATCCATTCTCCAGAAAGCCCTGACGACGAGCTTAAGCGGCTGCGTGAACGGGTGGCGGAGCAGGCTGCGATCATTCTTACGGCCTGCTGCCCTCATCCCAAACGCGGGGCCGAGGCCCTGGATGCGTTCGGCCTTTTGTCCCAATTCGTGGGCATACTGGGGCATCACCACCAGTCAGCCTACGAGCGCTACCAATGTCTGCATGCCTTCTGCAAGATCCATCATCTGCGCCAGCTGATCGCCATCGCTGAGAGGTCCCCGAGCCGGCCGTGGGCAACCGATATGATCACGCTGTTTAGGCTAAGCCAATGCCCTGTCGGCGAGGTCCAGGACCAGGACCTTACGCTGCCCGCCGGCAACGGCGAGCACTTGCGGACCCGCTACGACACCATCCTCAGCACAGCCGAAGCCGGCAATCCTCCCATCCCGCCGTCCCGGCACCCGCGGGCGTGTCACACAATCCCCGGCCGGCAACCTCATTCGGCGGCTACGCGAGCGCCGCAACGAGGTCCTGCGCTTCCTCACCGACCTGCGCGTTCCCGGCGACAACAACCACGCCGAACGCGACCTTCGCATGCCCAAGCTCGAGCAGAAAGTCCCCGGTTGTTTCCGCTCCAATACCGGCGCCAGGGACTTTGCCATTATCCGCTCCTACCTCTCAACGGAGGAGCACAGGAAAGCGAGGGAGCGTAAGCGACGAGCGGAGTGCGTGCCGGGACGGACGCAGGACGAACGCGGGCCGCCGAAGGCCATGGCCGTCGCCTAATTTTGTGCACCCGAAATCGGACGGATCCCATTTCGGGTTTCGCGAACAATGGCGACGCTCCGGTCTCCGCAAACAATCCGTCGATATTTTCAACCCGTCTCGTCCTGACCTTCCAGGGCCGCTCCCCAATGCCCCAGAGTAGCTGAATAGTTACGCGAAAACCGTGTTTTCGCTTTGCGTAAGGGAAAATTCCAAGGATGGAATTTTCCCATTCTAAACCGAAGAAAAACCCCAAGGGCGGAATTTCTCTACGTTCCCTACGGAGACACCGTTGGTCCGGATAACAGACGGATTCGATCGCTTGTCTATCAGCCCGAACCCCCACCGGTTGCCGACACACTCGGACCTAGTGGTCTGCCTCATCGGTGATCGGCAAAGCTTCCGACGTCGCCAGCATAGCCTAAGCCGACGGGCGCAACGCGGTCAACCCATCGCTCGGGAGCTGATCGAGCTCTGGCAGGCCATCGGAAAATCCCAGGCCCTGTTCAAGCACCGCCGGGCCCAGGTCCCGACGATCACCTATCCTCCGGAGCTCCCCGTCAGCGAACGCCGCGACGAGGTCGCAGGGCTGATCTGCAACCATCAGGTAGTGGTGGTGTGTGGCGAGACCGGCTCCGGCAAATCCACCCAATTGCCCAAGATTTGCCTCGACCTGGGCCGGGGGGTCGCCGGGCGCATCGGTCATACCCAACCGCGGCGGATCGCCGCCCGCAGCCTAGCCGACCGATTATCCCAGGAGCTCGGGACCGCGCCCGGAACCCTGGTAGGCTACAAGGTACGTTTCCGGGACCAAGTGCGACCCGAGACCTCCATCAAGCTGCTGACCGACGGTCTGCTGCTAGCGGAAATCCAGTCGGATCAGTCGCTCGGCCAATACGACACCCTGATCATCGATGAAGCCCATGAGCGCAGCCTCGACATCGACTTTCTACTGGGCTATTTGAAGGGTCTGCTACCGCGGCGACCCGATCTCAAGTTGATTATCACCTCGGCCACCATCGATCCCGGACGCTTCGCCACCTATTTCGCGACCGCCGCCGGGGCTCCGGCACCGATCATCGAGATCTCGGGGCGCACCTATCCGGTCGCGGTGCGTTATCGACCGCTGGGGGATGAGTCGGCGGACGAGCGGGACGACGCCATGCAGCTCGCTATTGTCGCGGCCCTGGACGAGCTGGCGCGGGTGGGTTGGGGCGATGTCCTGGTGTTTCTCTCCGGCGAGCGGGTAATCCGCGAGACCGCCGAGACCCTGCGCCGGCACTATTCGCCGTCCACCGAGATCCTGCCCCTCTATGCCCGCCAGAGTCCCCGTGAGCAGGCGCGCGTGTTCCGGCCCCATAGCACCCGCCGCGTAATCTTGGCCACCAATGTGGCCGAGACGTCGTTGACGGTCCCCAGCATCCATTATGTCATCGATCCGGGATTTGCCCGCATCAGCCGCTACAGCCATCGTGGCCGGATCCAACGCCTGCCGGTGGAGCGGATCTCCCAGGCCGCGGCCAACCAGCGCATGGGCCGCTGTGGGCGGGTGGCGCAGGGACTCTGCATTCGGCTTTACTCGGAAGACAATTTCGCGGCCCGGATACCCTTCACCGAACCGGAGATCCGGCGTACCAACCTAGCTGCGGTCATCCTACGGATGAAACGGCTGGGATTCGGCACCGCCGAGGCGTTTCCCTTTCTCGACGCACCGGATCCCAAGCTGATCTCCGACGGCTATCGAACCCTGGCGGAGCTAGCGGCCCTGGACGACGCGGGCCGCTTGACACCCATCGGGGAACAGCTTGCCCGCTTGCCCGTGGACCCGCGCATCGGCCGTATGCTGCTGGCCGCCAAGGACCACCATTGCCTGACCGAGCTACTGATCATCGCCGCGGCCCTGAGCGTTCAGGACCCGCGGGAACGGCCCCCGGACCAGCAGCAGACAGCGGACCAGATCCACGCCACCTTCTCTCATGCGGACTCGGACTTTCTTACCTTCTCGAACCTGTGGCGATTCTTGGAGAAAGAACGCGGTCGGCTCTCCAAAAACCAGCTCGCAAAGCTCTGCCGGCGACATTTCCTATCCTGGAATCGGGTCCGGGAGTGGCGCGATACCCAGGCCCAACTCCGCCTCATGATGCATGAGATGGGCTACAAGGAGAGCCAAGCCGCCGGAAGCTACGAAGAGATCCACCGCGCCCTGCTGACGGGCCTGCTGAACAATATCGGCTGCAAGGAAGGACCGCGGGAATACCAGGGCGCCAGTAACAGTCGCTTCGCCATCCATCCGAGCTCCAGTCTGTTCTCGGTGCCCCCCAAGTGGATCGTCGCGGCAGAACGGGTCGAGACCAACCGTCACTACGGGCGTATCGTCGCCAAGGTCCAACCGAAATGGATCGAGCAAGCCGCCGTCCACCTGACTCAGCGCAGCTATTCGGGACCCCATTGGCAATCCGGGTCCGGCCAGGTAGCGGCCTACGAACGGGTCACCCTGTACGGCCTGACCATTGTCCCCAAGCGCCGCGTCAACTACGGACCCATCGACCCGAACGAGGCACGGGAAATCTTCCTGCGCCGTGCCCTGGTGGCCGGGGACTTCGAGACCCGCGCCCCCTTCTGGCGCCACAACCGGAAGCTTATCGAATACGTCCGGTACCTGGAAGCCAAATCTCGGCGACGGGATATCCTGGTGGACGAGGAGGCCATCTACGCCTTCTATGCCCAGCGGATCCCAGGGGGCATCTACTCCCGCCCTCAATTGGAGACTTGGCTGCGCCGGGCAACGCGCGAAAACCCCAAGCTCCTGCATCTACGCATGCCGGATGTCATGCAGAGAGACGCGGCGGAAATCACCCATCGGGCGTTTCCCGACAATCTTCAGGTCGGGGCCACCCGATTGCCCCTCGAGTATCGATTCGATCCGGGGACCGATGCGGATGGGGTGACCCTGACCCTCCCTCTGGCACTGATCAACCAAGTTTCGCCCCAACGCTGCGAGTGGCTGGTCCCCGGTCTCCTGGAAGAACGACTCGTCGCCCTGCTGCGGGGCCTACCCAAACAGATACGCAAGGCCTTCGTCCCCATCCCGGAAACGGCGAGACGGCTGGTCGAACGCCTGACACCCTCGGAACGGCCCTTGATCCGGGCGGTTGCCGAGACCCTTCGAGAGATGACCGGAGTCTCGGTACCCGAGGAGGCCTGGGACGAGTCCGCCGTACCGGCACACCTGCGCATGAAGTTCCGGGTGGTGAACGACCAGGGACAACCGATCGCATCGGACAACGACCTCCTCCGCCTCAGGCAGCGCTACGGCGGGGCGGGACAACAGGTCTTCGCCGCGATTCCATCCCCTGAATTGGAACGGACAGGGATCCGGCACTGGGACTTCGACGCCCTGCCGGAAAGCCTGGATCGAGATTGCGGCGGCATTCGACTGCGCGGCTACCCTGCCTTAGTCGACCAAGGCGACAGTGTCGCCATCCGCATACTGGATTCGGAGACGAACGCCACCGCGGCCATGCGCGCCGGGTTGCGCCGGTTGTTGATGCTCCATCCGGAGGTAGACCTACGACGGCTGCGCAAGGGCCTATCAGGATTGGATCGCATGCGCCTCCAATACGCCAAGGCCCCGCAACCGCAGGGACAGGGCCAGACCCCAAGCAGCCCCCAATCGGTCGACCTAGCCGACGAGCTGGTGGCCCTAATCCTGGATCGCACCTTCCTGGAAGGCCGGGCACCAATCCGGGACCGGCGGACCTTCAACGCGCGCCTGGAGGAAAACCGGTCGCGACTGGCCTCCATCACCGAGGATACCCACGCCCTGACCGAGCACCTACTCACTCGTTACCAGACCATCCGCAAACAGCTCGCAGATACCACTCAGGCCAGTCGGATCGCTTCGGTCGAGGACATGCGCGGACACCTGGACGCGCTGATCTTTCGCGGCTTCCTGCAACAGGTCCCCTATGAGCACCTTCAAGACTACCCGCGGTACCTGAAAGCCCTGGCGGTACGGGCCGAAAAGTTCCCATACGCCGCCGCCAAAGACCGGCAAGGCATGCAAGAGATGGCCGCTATCCAACACAAATGGCAGAAACGCACCACCGCCGCACGGGAAGCCGAACGGCAGGACACCCGCCTGGAAGAGATCCGCTGGCTATTGGAAGAGCTACGGATCTCCCTCTTCGCTCAGCAGATCGGGACCGCCTATCCGATCTCCGTCAAGCGGATCGAGACCCGATGGCGCGAGCTGGGGTTGTGAGCAGGGCTACCGACAGCCATACCATACCGATAACATCGGCTCAGCTCTTCTATCGGAAGCTCTTTTTTGCCGCCAATGAACGCCAATCAACGCGAACCGGTCGAGATCGGCCCGCCATCGGCGACGCTTCCCGGCCCCTTAGAACCTGCCTTTTTAGACAGGCTCTAAGCATCTGAAATCGACAAGCCGTTGCTTTCTATCGAATTATCATTCGGTAGCCCTAGTGTAAACTGAGAGGTCCCGAATCATCCGATTCGGAATTTGCTAAACTAGTGAATTTTCGAATCTCGGCCTTTCAGCAAGCGACGGTAAGCGCAACACCATGGCCCTGAACACCATCGAAGAAATCGCACAAGACCTGCGCCAAGGTAAGCTGGTCGTCATCATGGACGACGAAGAGCGGGAAAACGAAGGCGACCTACTGCTGGCAGCACAAAAGGTGACACCCGATGCGATCAACTTCATGGCCAAGTTCGGACGGGGCCTGATCTGCCTCACCCTGACCAAAGAACGCTGCCAACGCCTGCACCTGCCGCTTATGGTCAACGACAACCAGAGCCGGCACGGCACCGCCTTCACCGTCTCCGTCGAGGCCGCCCGGGGCGTAACCACTGGCATTTCTGCCGCCGATCGAGCAACCACCGTTATCGCTGCCGTGGCCGCCGATGCCATGCCCCACGACCTAGTACAACCCGGCCACATCTTTCCCTTGATGGCGGAGCCCGGCGGGGTCCTGGTCCGTGCCGGCCATACGGAAGCCGGCTGCGACCTGGCCCAGCTGGCCGGCCTGGAGCCGGCGGCGGTCATCGCCGAGATCCTGAACGAAGACGGCACCATGGCCCGGCGCCCGGATCTCGAGACCTTCGCTGCGACCCATAACATCAAGATCGGCACCATCGCCGACCTGATCCAGCATCGGGTCCGCCACGAAAGGACAGTACGGCGCGAATGCACCTGCGAGCTACCCACCGAGGCCGGCAGCTTCCAGCTATCCGCCTATCGGGACGCCATCGACAATGACCTCCACTTCGCCCTGACCCTGGGCGACATAACACCGACGCGGCCGACCCTCGTCCGGGTCCACCTCCAAAACAGCCTATGCGACCTGTTCGGCACCAACCACAGCGGGTGTGGCTGGCCCCTGCGGGACGTCATGCGCAAAATCGCCGCGGCCGGCGAGGGCGCCATCGTAGTCCTACGCAACCGGGACCATACGGAAGACCTCCTGGCCCGGTTCGAAAAACTCGGTCGCCGCGATCCGAAACCGCTGGGCCGGCCGCGCCGCCGGGACCGCAACGAGCTGCGGTCCTATGGCATCGGGGCCCAAATCCTGGCCGACCTCGGGGTGCGTAAAATGCGGGTCATGAGCACACCCAAGGCCATGCACGGCATCTCCGGGTTCGATCTGGAAGTGGTGGAATACGTGAGCGGCGGCGACCTCTGAGGCGATTGACGGAAAATGATGTACCGGATTGGGGCGGATTTTGGTTCGTATTCAAGGCGCGGCAACCGGCGCCTAGTGGACCCGGAGCGTCGCCATTGTTCGCGAAACCCGACATCGGACGGACCCCATTTCGGGTTTCGCGAACAATGGCGACGCTCCGGATTCCAGATATTTCTCTTTCAATGTATGGGTGATCCTGAATTGCCGGTCATAATGTTGGGACACTAGTGCAGCAAAATGGTATTTCATTCGACAGAAATCGCCTAAGCCCCGCCGGAAAGAGCTCCGATAGGACAGGCACGGCGGACGAACCGAAAGCCCCTCTCCATGTGAGAGAAATCGGGAAGAGCGCAAGCGAAAGATCCCCTCGATCCGTCAGGATGCAACACTTACCGATCCGGAAACCCGATACGAACGTCCGCCCGATCCCGGGGGACCTCAACCTACAAGGGAGAAATCAGTCCCATGGCAATCCATACCGTCGAAGGCGCACTGCGCGTCAACAATGCCCGTTTCTGTCTCGTAGCCTCCCGCTTCAACAGCTTCGTGGTGGAAAGCCTACTGACAGGCGCGGTAGACACCCTGAAGCGTCACGGCGCCCAAGACGCGGACCTGACCATCGTGCGCGTCCCCGGGGCCTTCGAGATGCCGGTAACCATCGAGCACATTGCCACCCTGGGCAAATACGACGCCATCGTGGCCATCAGCGCCGTAATCCGCGGCGGTACACCGCACTTCGACTATGTAGCCGGTGAATGCGTCAAGGGCCTAGCACACACGAGCCTGAAACACCGGGTCCCCGTCTCGTTCGGCGTGCTCACCGTGGACACCATCGAGCAAGCCATCGAACGCGCCGGCACCAAGGCCGGCAACAAAGGGGCCAACGCCGCCCTATCCGCGATCGAAATGGTGAACCTGCTGCGGCAGTTAGACTGAAATGGGTGGACACCGTAGCCGGGCACGCCGTTATACTGTGCTGGCCCTCTACCAATGGCAGCTCACCGGGCAAGACCCGCAGACGATCGGCGCTCACTTTCTTCAGGATACCGCTTGGGCCGGCGAGATCGCGGCCTCCTTTAGCGACCGCACGGATACCTCGGATACCGGTGATCGAATCCAACAGTCCTACGACCGAGAGCTATTCCGGCAGCTCCTCTACGGCGTTCCCGCGCGCCAGGAAGAAGTGGACGCCTGCCTCCAACCGACCCTCGATCGCCCCATTGCCCATGTGGACCCGGTAGAACGCGCAATCCTCCGGATAGGCACCTACGAGCTACTCTATAGCCCCGCCATACCCTATCGCGTAATCATCAACGAAGCAGTGGACTCGACCAAGCTGCTCGGGGCCGAGCAAGGCCACCGCTACGTCAATGGCGTACTCGACCAGATCGCCCGCAGCGTGCGTGCCGACGAGATCGGTGCCCGACCGGCCGGTGAGTAGAGCGCCTTGAAAAGAAACCTACGGTGAAGACCATCCCGATGCTGCGCTAAACCGCAACAATTCAGGATCGGTCTGGCAGGCACTTGGGAAGTACGAACAGGACCCGGAAACTTTCGACAGTCTGCTCGAACCGTAACTATTCAGAACCTCTTGCCAAGTGGCAGGCTACACACGTAACCTAGGCCCATGCTGGAACACCCCACCCTAACCCATTCTCCGAAAAAACCTGACGACGAGCTTAAGCGGTTGCGTGAACGGGTTGCGGAGCAGACGGCGCTCATTGCGCAGCTGCGCGAGCGCATCCGGGAGTTGGAAGCGCGCCTAGCCAAGGATAGCCACAACTCCAGCCGGC
>Ga0209681_1000096_pt1 | contig 23206 bp, 22 predicted proteins | sample WorMetLIZISLAND2_3_FD_187416 | JGI IMG/M metagenome (GOLD analysis project Ga0209681, IMG submission 187416) | Marine gutless worms symbiont microbial communities from Max Planck institute for Marine Microbiology, Germany - Olavius clavatus LIZARD... ... | reverse complement strand
TTCAGACACCCCGTTTCCGGTGAGGCCCTTGCCTGGTTGACGTCGTCCTTCCGTCCGGTAACGGTGAACCATTTTGTCCCAGGCTTCGCCTGGAACGGCGGCCTGTGCGTCATGCCAGGCACACGCTTTGCGCTTCGGGGTGCCTCGAAGGCACCCCGAAGCGCACTCGGGTAAATCTTGGCACGCGATCGAATCTCGGGGTGGCCCATACCCCTGACCGGGACATCCCCGGACCCCGGCAGCCCGACCTGATGTATATCAGCTCATCTGAAAATACGGTCCCTCCTAGCCGTCCAAGCTCTGGCCGGGGGAGGACGAGACCGGTATCTTAACGAATTCTGATATACTTGTGGGCTTGTGCCCCGCCTCAACCGAACAACCCACCCCGTTTCCATCGGCAATGTCCAGGTTGGATTGTTCGCTAGAACTGTTCCGCGAAGACGGAGGAGAGTCCATGACGGAAGTTGTCGCAACCAACGAAACCATCTTGGTAGTCGGTGGTGGCATCAGTGGCATGACCGCAGCGCTGGAGGCCGCCGAAACCGGGAAACAGGTCGTGCTGGTCGAAAAGCGTTCCTACCTGGGTGGGCGCGTTTCCCAGCTCTACAAATACTTCCCCAAGCTGTGCTTCCCCACCTGTGGCTTGGAGATCAACCAACGCCGCGCCAAGATGAACCCTAACCTCAGGGTGCTCACCATGGCCGAGGTGACGGATATCAAAGGCCAACCGGGAAGCTACACCGTATCCGTCAAGCTCTCCCCCCGTTACATCAACGAGAACTGTACTGCCTGCGGCGACTGCGAGAAGGCTGTCGAGACCGAGTTCGATGATGAGTACAACTATGGGCTCGGCAAGCGCAAAGGGGCCTATCTCCCCTACCGCATGGCGCATCCCCAACGCTATGTGCTGGACCCGGCCCTCGTCGGCACCGATGAGGGTCGGAAGGCCAAGGATGCATGCAAGTACGACGCTATCGACCTGGAGATGAGCGAAGAAACCATCGGCTTTCCCTGTGGCGCCGTGGTTTGGGCCACCGGCTGGCGTCCCTACGACGCGGCCAAGATCCAACCCTATGGTTACGATCGGATCGCCAACGTCATTACCAGCGTGGAATTCGAGCGCATGGCTGATCCGTCCGGTCCCACCGGCGGCAAGCTGGTGCGCCCCTCCGACGGCAAGGAGGCCAAGAAGATCGCCTTCATCCAGTGTGCCGGCTCCCGTGACCACAACTACCTGATGCACTGCTCGCGTATCTGCTGCATGGCCTCCCTCAAGCAATGTACCTATGTGAGCGATGCCTATGGGGCGGACGCCGACATCAGCGTCTACTACATCGACATCCGCGCCATCGATCGTTTCGAGGACTTCTATCAAAAGGTCAAGCAGATCGAGCAGGTCAAGTTCATCAAATCCAAGCCCGCCGCCGTGGTCGCGGACAAGGAAGGCAACCCGGTGGTCCACGGGGTGGATACCGAAGGCTACAAACGCTTCGAGGACACGCACGATCTGGTGGTCCTGGCCATCGGCATGGAGCCATCCGTGGATAAGGACAGCTTCCCGGTCGGCATCTCGATCAACCGCGAGGGCTTCATCGAAGCCAAGCCGGAGAACGGAGGCATCTTTGCCGCTGGCTGCACATCCGATGCTCTCGACGTGAACCGTGCCGTTCAGCACGCCACCGGAGCGGCGCTACGCGCCATCCAGACCATCAGCGGTGCCGTCGGAGTGGAGGGTTAAAAAGATGGCAGACGAGAAAAAATTCGCAGGCTACATCTGCACTGGCTGTGACATCGGTAAGCGCCTGGACGCGGGTCAGCTCGAGAGTACAGCCCAGCGTGACGGCAAGATGGCCGAGGTCAAACAGCACGAGATGCTGTGCTCCGCGGAAGGCGTCAAGACGATCCGCGACGACATCGAGGCCGGGGCCACCCACATCATGATCGCCGCCTGCTCACGTCGGGCCAAGGTAGAAGCCTTCAACTTTACCGATGTGGCCCTCTCCCGCGCCAACCTGCGCGAGGGCGTCATCTGGCTGCGTCCGGAGGGCGACGATCACCAAGAGACCACACAGGAAATGGCGGATGACTACATCCGCATGGCCTGCGCCGAAGTCAAATACATGAACGTGCCCACCGCATCCGGCGAGCAGGAGGTCAACAAGACCCTGCTGGTGGTGGGTGGCGGCACCACCGGCATGACCGCGGCCCTCGATGCCGCCAAGGCCGGATATTCGGCGCATCTGGTCGCCGAGGAGGCCAAGCTGGGCGGGGTCTGGATAGATCTCTACAAGCGAGTCCCCTTCCATGCCGCGGCCAAGGACGTCCCCAATGGCCGTGATGAAGACCTGCCCAAGCCGGAAGACCCGGGCGTCGAAGCCTTGGCCGCCGAGGTCGAGGCCAAGGATCGGATCACCGTCCATACCAACGCCAAGATCACCAAGACCTCCGGGGCTCCGGGGCGCTTCTCGGTCGACATCGCCACCGAATCCGGCAGCACCGTCACCGAAAATGTCGGCGCCATCATTCAGGCCACCGATTATAAGCCCTACGACGCCAGTCAGCTGCCTGAATTCGCCTACGGCAAGACCCCGGACGTAGTCACCAACTTCGAGCTGGAGAAGCTGGCCAAAGAGGCTGCCGGTGGACCTATCAAGCGCCCCTCCGACGGCAAGGAAGTCCAATCCGTAGCCTTCATCCAGTGCGCCGGACAACGCTCGGACAAAGCAGGGCACTTGCCCTACTGCTCCGGCTTTTGCTGCACCGAATCCATCAAGCAGGCCATATACTTCAAGGAACAGAACAAGGGTTGTGATACCACCATCCTGTTCGACGACCTGCGTACCCCCGGGGCTGCGGGAGAAGACTTCTACCGCTCCGGACAGCAGGCCCTGGTCACCTTCTCCAAGGGCCAAGCCTCCGAAGTCGTCGCCAACGGCGGACTCAAGGTCAAATTCAAGGACCTGATCCTGGACGAGGACACCGAGATGGGCTGCGACTTGGTGGTGCTGGCCACCGGCCAAGTGCCCAACGTGGGCCCGGACCCCTACGCCCAGCTCGCGGTCGAAGAGGCCGAGGACGAAGCAGAGAAGGCCAAGGCCCAAGCCATACTGGAGAACGCCCCGCCCTCCATCCTCAACCTGGACTATCGTCAGGGCACCGACCTGCCCCAGCTCAAGCACGGCTTCGTCGACTCCCACTTCATCTGCTTCCCTTACGAGACCCGCCGTACCGGCATCTACGCCGCCGGTCCCGTGCGGCGTCCCATGGACATGAAGCAAGCTATGGAAGACGCTGTGGGTGCCACCATGAAGGCCATCCAGTCCGTCGAGAACGCGGGCCAAAGCCGGGCCGTCCACCCACGGGTCGGTGACCTCAGCTACCCGAGCTTCCGCAAGGAAGGCTGCACCCAGTGCAAGCGCTGCACCGTGGAATGCCCCTTCGGCGCCATCAACGAAGACGAAGAGAAGTACCCCATGTTCAACGAGTCCCGCTGTCGGCGGTGCGGGACCTGCATGGGCGCCTGTCCGGTGCGCGTGATCTCCTTCGAGAACTACTCCATCGACACCGTGGGCCAACAGCTCAAGAATGTGGAGATCCCCGACGAGTTCGAGGAAAAGCCACGCATCCTGGCCCTAGCCTGCGAGAACGACGCCTACCCCGCCCTGGACATGGCCGCCCAGGCTGGCGAAGAGCTCACCCCCTGGGCGCGCGTCATCCCGATCCGTTGCTTGGGCTCGGTGAGCCTGTCCTGGATCACGGACGCCCTCAACAGCGGTTACGACGGCATCGTGCTTATGGGCTGCCGCCGCGACGACGACTACCAATGCCACTTCGTGCGCGGATCGGCCATAGCCGCCGAGCGCATGAGCAAGGTCGGCGATACCCTCCAGTCCCTGAATCTGGAGCCCGAACGGGTTGCCGTCCATGAGGTGGCCATCACCGACCTTAAGCGTGTGCCGCAGCTGATCAACGACATGGCTGAGACTGTGGAAAAGATCGGCTTGAGCCCATTCAAGTTCTAAGTGAAACCGAGAGCCGCAAGAGACGCGGAGAGCGCAGAATTCGGATCGGCATGGCTCCGAGCAAGCCGATACTGCGACCGCTCCGAAAAGACCGGGTTACGCTAGAGCCTGGTCTGGAAAAACCCTCCGTTACTCCCTATGTTTCTGCGGCTTAAGAAGATTACGGAGATAGGTCGATGACCGAGAAATATCGCAACAGCTTCCTTGAGGAAGTCGAGGCGAACGTCGAAGAAGGCGAGTGGGTGAAGATGTGCATGCAGTGCGGCGTGTGCTCTGGCTCTTGCCCGCTGGGAAAATTTTGGGACCACCCGCCCCAGGAAATCTTCATGATGATCCGCGCCGGCAAGCGCGGAGAGGTCCTGGGCTCGGACTCCATGTGGATGTGCACCTCCTGCTACAACTGCATCGTGCGCTGCCCGCGGCAGCTCCCCATCACCCATATCATGCACGGCCTAGCCCACTATGCCAAGCGTCAGGGACTGGTGCCCGCCAACCAGCCTACCTTCAAGTTCGCCCAGAAATTCTGGAACAACCTCATGACCAAGGGGCGGGTCAACGAGCTCAAGCTGGGGCTCGGCCTCTACTTCATGAACGGCTTCGGCGAAGGCATCAAAGTCGCTATGAAAAACCAAAAGCTCGGGATGAACATGATGAAGGCCAAGCGCATGAATCCCATGGAGATCATGGGTGGTCACGCGGTCAAAGACCTGAACGGCTTCCAAAAAGCGATCAAGAGGGCCACCGAGCTGGAGGACGCCCGGATGGCACAGTAGCAGACACCCGGCCCACATGGCACGAGCAATTGGCACTCTGGTGCTGTTCGACGCGCTCAAACCCTCCTAGGACCAAGCCCGTGTGTTGTCCAAAGCCCTGCGCCAAGTAGAAGAGGCACAGCTCGAGGAGCTGGTTACCAAGCAGGACCTGATCAATCCGGAGACGCGGATAGATGCCAAGCTTGTCGCCTTCGAAGCCAAGATCATCAAGTGGATAGTCGGTCTGGCCGTCGCCCTGTTCTCCGCATTGATTGCGATCCTGTTGAAACTCCCATAGGACCCTAGCCATGGCGAAACGCGAATACGCTTTCTATCCCGGGTGCTCCTCCCAAAAGGGCGCCTCCTCCTCCAACCTCATGACCTCGGTGCAGACCATGTGCGAAGAGCTGGACATCCAGCTCAACGAGATCCCGGACTGGAACTGCTGCGCCGCCTCCATCGGCTACGCCGGCGGCGGCGAGCTACCCCGGCTCACCCTCTCGGCGCGCAACATCGCCCTCTCCGAAAAGCACTGCGCGGGCCAAGACCTGATCGCTACCTGCGCCGCCTGCTGGCTCTCCACCCGCGAGGCCGCCGAGCGTCTGGAAGAAGACAAGACCCTAATGAACGAGGTCAACCAAGCCCTAGCCGAGGCCAGCCTCGAGCTCGAGAACAAGACCCCCATCAAGCATATGGTCGAGGTTTTGATCGAAGACATCGGCTACGAAGAAATCGGCGCCAAGGTCAAAAAGCCCCTCGAAGGCATCAAGATCGCCAGCTACGTGGGTTGCCAGACCAACCGCCCCTTCGGGATCGCCGGCGAATCCTTCGAGAACCCCGTCTATCTGGACAAGATGATCGACACCCTCGGTGGCGAGTCCATCCCCGGCTACGAGAAAAAGGTCCAATGCTGCGGCGGTGCGCTCGCCTTCTCCGAGCCCGAGAAGTCCCAGGAGATGGTCAAAGGCATCATTGAGGTGGCCTACGAACACGGGGCCGACATGATCGCCACCCCCTGCCCTGTGTGCCAGATGAACGTCGAGGTCTACCAGGACCAGATCAACCAAACCTACTCCACCAAGTTCGCCATGCCGGTGGTCTACTACTCCAGCCTCATGGCCGTGGCCTACGGCCGCAACGCCAAGGACGCGGCCCTCGACGGGCAGGTCATCCCAGCCAAGAAGCTGGATGAGTTGGCAGCAAAGTAACCTTAGCTCGGCGTTCTGCTAAACTTGGGAGGCTCGCACAGGAGCGGGTCTTTTTCGTACTTCAGTGAACCTGCCATGAATCTCCAAACTGCCGTTGAAAAATTGAGCGCCCTCCCGGAAGAGAAACAGGCCACAGTGCTGGACTTCATCGAGTTCCTGAGCAGTCGCCCGCCCACGAGCGCTCTGCGGACGAAAGATGCCAATCGGCCCTTAGTGATGAGCCTTTTATCGGTATGTGGGCGGATCGGGAAGACCTATCGGACGATGCCGCATGGGTTCGCGCGTTACGCGTAATGAATGGTATCAATGACTCCCCATGTTCTGGTCGACTCCGATATTCTGATCGACGTCTCCCGCAACCTCGATCCAGCCGTAAGATTCTTGGACGACCTCGAGCGTCAGGGAACGTCTGGCATCAGCTTGGTGACCGTGCTGGAGCTGTACGCTGGCTATCACAGCAAACGGGAGTTCGCCTCTACCGAAGCCTTTACTCAACGCTACCTCCGCATCGATATCGATGGCGCGATCAGCAACATCGCCATGACTTTGTTTCGAGAATATCGTCTTAGTCATGGCTTGATGATTGCTGGTTGCCTGATCGCAGCGACAGCAATTGATCTTCGCATTCCTCTCGCGACAATGTACCAATAACGCTCCTCGTGATTCTGGAACAAACCGCGTCTGGCATTTATAAAATTGTCGGTTTTAATCTGGATGGTAACGGTGAAGAAAAAGAACCAAGCGGATCTACCACTTGAAATCTAGCCACTACCCTGAAAGAGAGAAGAGCACGCACGGAGAAAGAGCGACTCGAATTCCATCTGCGCGAGGATCAACCCAAGTTCGTCAAGAACTTCCGCTTCGAGTTCGATGAAGACCTGGACGGCGATCCGGCGGTATTAGGTTTGGGTCATTGCCGAGGACGGCGAAGTCGAAGCCGAGGACTTTCCGGAGCATATGAAAATCACGAGAAGCTGGATCTCGACCACATTTTCGGAGACACAGATCGAGCACTGGCCCTACATGAATTTCCACGCCGAATCCAAAAGTGCTATGAGTTTGCCCCAAGATCTTCTGGCACAAGCCCAGCGTCTTGCGACAACAGAGCCAAGGCCATCCCAAAGACGCCAAGCCTACCGCCGGGTCGTTTCGACCGCATGCTACGCCATCTTTCATCTTCTGACAGACAAAGCCAGCCGGTTTCTGATCAGCGGCGGCAATCGGGACCAGCTACGCAATCATCCGGGGCCTGACACTAGACACCAATTTCAATCAATCGGAGCCATACATGCAAGTTAAAGATAAATATCTCAATCCCTTTACGGATTTTGGCTTCAAGAAGTTATTCGGCATAGAGCCGAATAAAGACATTCTGATCGATTTTCTTACCGAGCTGCTGCGTCCGGAGCGTCGCCATTTTTCGCGAAACCCGGAATGGGGTCCGTCCGATTTCGGGTGCACAAAATTAGGCGACGGCCATGGCCTTCGGCGGCCCGCGTTCGTCCCGGCGCGCACTCCGCGCGGCACCAGGACTCCCGCAATGACTGGACACCGTGTCGCATGGCCGAGCCTTTCGTCTCCGCCGGTGCTCACGCGCCGCACTCCGACGAAACGCTCAGCCCTACGCCTTCGCGGGGGTCGTCGCTTACGCTCCCTCGCTTTCCTGTGCTCCTCACCATAAGGTCTTCTGTGACAAATTAACCTATATCTATCTTGAAATGCCCAAATTCACAAAGACAATCGACGAGTTGGAAACCCATTTCGACAAATGGCTATATGTGCTGAAAAATCTCGAGAATTTGACAGATAGACCCGCGAAGTTGCGGGAAAGCGTCTTTAACAAGCTTTTTGAGCAAGCGGAAATTGCGAATTTCAACGATGAAGAATATGGTGAATATGAAGAGAGCTTGAAGGCCTATCATGATTTGAAGAATATCAATTGATACGGCGAGAGAAGAGGGTAGAGAAGAAAAAATCGCGATAGCCGAAAAATTGAAACGACAAAATGGACCACATGAGATCATTTCTTGAAGTCCCGGCATGACGATAGAAGAAATCGAGAAATTATAATCTGGAACCGTGACTTGACTCGCTTTTACAGGGCTGCCGAATGATCTTGCCGTTATGCCCCATCCCGCTAGGTGTCGGACCGATATCCCCGCAGGCGCTGCTTTTCCTCGTCGTCGAGCTCCGACGGGCTCAGGCGGCGGCACAGAGTATCCAGCTCGGCATCTTTGGCCTCTTTGTTGAGGGCCACTACGATACCCAGCAGATCGGCCTTTCTGCCGTCTTCGGGAATATCCCGAAGCAGCGTCGGGTCGGTCAGCCGGGCCAAGTTGCGTTGGTTCAACTCATCTTCCAGGTGGTGAACCAGCTGTCCCATCGTGATCTCGGGGTGGGCGGCGATCCGTGCCAGGAGATCAGATAGGAGCCGGACGCCGGGCTTGTCGAGTCTCTCCCAGCCGTCGTCCAGGTTCGATACCGATGCGGCAAGCTGCGGATGTTGCAGTATCAGGGCGACCGCAAGCCACTCCCGCGATGGCCGCTGGTGGAGCTCCGGTGCCGCGATGCGTCTATTCCCGCTGCCCGCACCCGTATCGAGCCGGTTGCGTGCCACTCCGACTAGGTCGGCGAGTCGGGTACCCAGCATGTCGCGAAATACGCCGGTGGGAACCTTGTCCAGCAGGGGCTTGGCCAGTGTCGCTAAGCGTGCCCGACCGTCCAGGCTGGACATGTCGACCTGGGCCGTAAGCTGATCGAATAGAAAATCGGATAAGGGTGCCGCAGCGCTCAGCTGTTGCTCGAATTGGTCGCGGCCGGCGCGCCGAATCAGGGTATCCGGGTCCTCTCCTTCGGGCAGGAACAGAAAGTGTATCTGCTGGCGGCCGGTAACCAAGGGCAAGGCGGTCTCCAGGGCCTTCCAAGCGGCATCACGCCCGGCGCGGTCGCCGTCGAAGCAGAACACCAGCTCCGGTGCGATACGCAGGAGCAGCCGCAGGTGCTCGGTGCTGGTGGCGGTACCCAGGGTCGCCACGGTATCGGTAAGGCCGAATTGGGCCAGGGCGATGACATCCAGATAACCCTCGACTACGAGCAGACGTTCCAGCTTCCGGTTGGCCTGTCGGGCCTCGTAGAGCCCGTAGAGCTCGCGTCCTTTGTGAAAGACCGGAGTCTCCGGCGAGTTTAGGTACTTGGGGCGTTCGTCGCCGAGTACGCGGCCACCGAAGCCGATCACCCGACCCCGGCGGTCTCGGATGGGAAATATGATGCGATCGCGAAAGCGGTCGTAGCGTCGGCCATCCTGCTCGATCACGAGCCCGCTCCGGAACAGATGATCACGGACCTGGGCGTTGCCGCCGAGGGTACCGAGCAGGAAATCCCAACCGGGCGGTGCAAACCCGAGCCCGAAGCCGGCGGTCATCGCACCGGTCAACCCGCGGCCCTTGAGATAATCCACAGCCCGTTGGGCCTGGGGGTGGTGGCGCAGCTGAAGACGATAGAGCACGGCCGCCCGGTCGAGCAGGTCGTAGAGGGGACGCGGATCCGGACCGCTACGGGCGACCTCCCCGGCCGTGGGGACAAGCATACCGGCTTGTTGCGCCAGCTCTTCCACTGCCTCGTGAAAGTGCTGGTGCTCGTATTCCATCAGGAAGCCGATGGCACTACCGTGGGCACCGCAGCCGAAGCAATGGTAGAACTGCTTTTCAGGACTGACGGTAAAGGAGGGGGTCTTCTCGTCGTGAAACGGGCAACAGGCTTGGTAATCCTTCCCCGCTTTGCGCAGGGAGACCCGGCTATCGATGAGGGTAACAATATCGATGCGGGCGAGTAGCGCATCAATGAATTCGGATGGGATCCTGCCGGCCATAGGCTGAGAGCGAGCAGAAGCCGTGGATCGATTACGGCGTCAGCCGGTGAGACGCTCCTTGACCAGCCGGCTGACGGCACCCATGTCTACCCGGCCCTGGGCCTGGGGCTTGATCCACCCCATGACCTTGCCCATATCCTGCATCGACTTGGCCCCCACGGCGTCGATGGCGGCATTAATCAAGGCCGTTATCGCGTCCTCGCTCAGGGCCTCGGGCAGGTATTCCCGGCACACACCGATCTCGTAGTCCTCCTGCTCGGCCAAGTCCTTCCGGTCTGCCTCGGTGTACTGCTCGGCAGAGTCGCGCCTTTGTTTGACCAGCTTGTCGAGCACCTCCAGGACCTGGGTATCGTCCAGCTTGATCCGCTCGTCCACCTCCCGCTGCTTGATCGCGGCGAGTATGAGGCGGATGACGCCGAGCCGGCGTTTGTCGCCCGACTTCAGCGCGGTCTTCATATCATCCCGGATACGTTGTTCGAACATAGCTGCCACGGTAGATAGAACCTGAAATCAGTAGGTGCGATCCCAGCGTCGGTTCTCGCGCTGTAATTTCTTGTGGTAGCGTTTGACGGCGGCGGCCTTTTTACGTTTGCGCTCCGCGGTCGGCTTCTCGTAGAACTCGCGGCGACGCACCTCCGCCAATATGCCGGCCTTCTCACAGGAGCGCTTGAAGCGGCGTATGGCGATTTCGAAAGGTTCGTTTTCCTTGATACGGACGTTGGGCATGAAAGAAAATTCCCACTGTGATCGCTCATAACGACTGGTAGAAGATTCGATATGATACGCGAATCTTCCAAACCTTGGCAAAGCCTGTATGGTGGTAAGTAGATTGCATGGTTGCTCGATCTTCGAAAAATTCCAGGAATGGGATTTTTCAAGGTCTCTTTCGGAAGATGTCTGTCTCGGGCTGCCGATGACCACCATACGAAAAAGGCATTCCTATGCGCGTACTCGGAATCGAGACCTCCTGTGATGAAACCGGGATCGGCGTGTTCGACGGCGACCCGGGCCTACTCGCCCACGCCGTATACAGCCAAGTGGCGATCCACGCCGAGTACGGCGGTGTGGTGCCGGAGCTTGCCTCCCGCGACCATGTGCGCAAGACCTTGCCGCTCATCCGTCAGGTCCTGGGCGAAGCCGGACTGGCCAAGGAATCCATCGACGGCGTGGCCTTTACCGCCGGCCCCGGCCTAATTGGTGCCCTGTTGGTGGGGGCCGCCGTCGGCCGCTCCCTAGCCTGGGCTTGGAGAGTACCCGCGATCGGCGTCCATCACATGGAGGGACACTTGCTCGCTCCCATGCTGGACGAGCCGGCGCCCGCCTTCCCCTTCGTCGCCTTGTTGGTCTCCGGTGGTCATACCCAGCTGGTGGCCGCCGAAGCCATCGGTCGCTACCGGCTGCTCGGGGAGTCCCTGGACGACGCTGCCGGAGAGGCCTTCGACAAGACCGCCAAGATCCTGGACCTGCCCTACCCTGGAGGTCCCGCCCTAGCGCGGCTGGCGGAATCCGGGGACCCGGGGCGCTATCGGTTCCCGCGGCCCATGACCGACCGCCCGGGATTGGATTTCAGCTTCAGTGGGCTCAAGACCTTCACCCTCAACACCCTGCAGCGGGAGATGGCACAGACTCGTGATCCAGACCGGACCCGCGCCGATATCGCTCGGGCCTTCGAGGAAGCGGTGGTGGATACCCTGGTCATCAAGTGCCGACGCGCCCTGCGTCAAGGCGTGAGCAACCGTCTGGTGGTAGCCGGCGGCGTCAGTGCCAATCGCCGCCTACGGGCACGGATGGACAAGATGGCTGCTCAGGAGAAGAGCCAAGTGTTTTATCCCCGGCCGGCCTTCTGCACCGACAACGGGGCCATGATCGCCTGTGCCGGCTGGCACAGGCTACGGGCTGGCCACAGCAATCCCCTGGCTATCCAACCCAAGACGCGTTGGCTCATGGAGGACCTGCCCCCGCTATGAGCGACTTTGGGTACGGCTCTTTTGAAATGACACCGGGCGTCGAAAATCCGAGAGTCGAGCCCGGTTTTTCAGACACCTTGTGGAGCTTGCGCACTGTCCCGATCACGCCGCCTTGCTCTGAGATGTAGCGATCCACGCTGCTCCGTGGATTCGAAAAGCTCCGTGGCCAAGTTGGCCGCACTGGCGGGGATTGCCTAGGGTAGCTGCGGCCTACCGGAAAATATCGAGTAAAGGCTACGGGAGAAAATTCAGCCGCAAATAAACGCCAATGAACGCAAATCTATTCAAGAAACAGTCGACGAGGATGCCCCCACCTCTCGGCGTGTTATCGGATATGCATTTGAAGTTGGTAAAGTCTTAGAAGCCGTCTAAAAATCAACTAACCTGTAGGGTTGGCTGTGCCCACCAAATGCTATGCTTGACCGGTGGGCACAGCCAACCCTACAGATACTTTTTTTGAAAATCAATAGGTTAATTCTTAGACGGCTTCTTAGGTCATGAGTCTTTGGAGTCCGTGTACGAGAAGGCTTTGTGCGTCGAGCTGGCCGAACGCGGACCTTAGCCGAGTATTTTTCAGCTCATTCGCGTTCATTTGCGGCAAAAAAGAAAATATCGAGTAAACGCAAGGGTAGGCACAGCCCACCCACCCTCTGGTCGGCTGAACCTTTGTCTCCAGGTTTCTCCGCGTCGTTCCAAAAGAGCCGCACCCAACAGCCTTCCGCGGGAATCGCAGGGCGCTTTGAAAAATTGCAGGGACGAAATTGTTCGAGATGCCCGGGTTAGGAAAGAATCAGGGCCCGGTATCGGTATCGGTATCGGTATCGGTATCGGTGAGCTTACCCTCGGAGCCGGATATCAGGTTGCGGATGTTACTGTGGTGGCGCCAGAATAGGGTCAGGCTGATCAGTATCTGCATCCCGACCAGTATTAGCTGTGGCTGGAAGGCCCAGACCACGAACGGTGCTAGGGCCATGCAGACTAAGGCGGAAAGCGACGAGATCTTGAGCACCTTAGCGACGAACAGCCAGACCGCGGCTACCGTAAGCCCGATAGGCCAGTAAAGTCCGAGCTGTATCCCGAGGGTCGTCGCTACCCCCTTGCCGCCCCGAAAACCGAAGAATATCGGGTACAGATGGCCAAGGAAGGCCGCAAGTCCTGTCGCTGCCAGTAACGTCGGGCCCACGTCGAGCAGGTGGCCGACCAACATCGGCAGCAATCCCTTGAGGCCATCCCCCGCCAGGGTAATGCCTGCGGCCATCTTGCCGCCGATGCGCAGCACGTTGGTGGCCCCGGGGTTGCTCGAACCCTGGGTGCGCGGGTCCGGTAGGCCCATCAGCCGACATACAATGATTGCGCTGGAGATGGAACCCAGCAGATAGGCACCGGTAACCAGGATGAGGTCGATGATCATGGTGTGCCATTGGAATCCCAATCGGGGCGCGGGTCAAGCCGGCCAAGCCCCCCCGGGGAGCTTGAGTGGGAACCTTGAAAAAATTTGGTAGTGTTCATTAAGCCCAAACATTTAGTTAAATAAATTCAGTTATTTATCACAGAAACTCTCGTCTGGATTGTATGTTTAGTAGTTAATCGATTGATTTAATTGAATTTATTCGAAGATGACAAGGCTCAGAATCTGTAGAATTAGTGTAGCTTTTCCGTCATGTTGAATAAAATCGCTCTTAGCCAGTCCAAACCATACCTGAAAATACTGATGGCCGGACGGTAATGACTCTTGATTGGGATCGGTTTTTGCTCGTGTAACCATTCCCCGAGGAGATGCGCCCAGCAGAAGGCGATCGCTAACAAGGCCAGAAGCCTCTCAATACGATCCAACCCGGTCAGATGGGTTGCTTCAAAATCGAATCCTCGGCTCTTCAAGGCTTTGAATAAGGTTTCGATTTCCCAACGCCGTTTATCGTCGCCCAGGATGGCGGTGACCCGAGAGGCATCCAGACTGAGAATGGTGAGGGATTCACCACTCATCAAGCGCATTCCCGTGACCGAGAGCTTCTGACCCCAAACAGCCCGTTGTCCCCTCAGTTGGATGACTTCGCCGCGTGGCAAGTTACGAAAGAAATTATAGGCCGGTGCCGTGCCATTCCGGCACCGAGCGACGCGTGTATTGTGCTGAATGCGAATCCTGAGTTTTATTTCATTTTTAATGAGATAGCGAACGAATTCCGTACAATTCCGTACCGATGAATTCTCTATCGGCGAGGTAGCCATCAATTTTTTCCACCCTGAATAGCTCAATAAATCTGTTGATGGGTGGAATGCGTTCGTCCGTATTGGAATTGCCTATTTTATCTGACAGGATCGATAACACGGGGATCGCCACACCTTGCTGGACGATCGCCAAGCACAGAATATTGATATGGGTTTGACCGAATTTCCAGTTGGTCCGACCCAGGGTCAGTAGATACTGACCCTCGGGCAACTAACTGGCAATAAACCGAGCCACGGTGGAGAAGTCGAGAGGAAAGGTTCTGAACAGGCGTTGAATATGTTTATACTTCGAGTCTTTCAAGGCGCCACCGGGAAGAGCAGTGGCTAATTGCGCGAAATTGACGGTCCTGACCTTGATCAAAGCGATAATCAGACCGGCCAGGCATTTGGTTCTGACCAAGTTCCAACCGAAACAGCCAGGCAACAGAGGCACAAGAGCGGCGACATTCTGGTCCATCGTTGGAGCCCTCCGAGGAGGAGCACAGGAAAGCGAGGGAGCGTAAGCGACGAGCGGAGTGCGACGCGTGAGCGTCGGCGGAGATGAAAGGCCCGGCCATGCGATACGGCGTCCAGTCATTGCGGAGTCCTGGCGCAGCGCGGAGTGCGCGCCGGGACGGACGCAGGACGAATGCGGGCCGCCGAAGGCCATGGCCGTCGCCTGATTTTTTGCACCTGACATCGGACGGACCCCATTTCGGGTTTCGCGAACAATGGCGACGCTCCGGTTAAGATAACCATCTGAAATTCAGTCCGTTAAACGGATCGAAATCCATGGGCAATAAAATTGGAACACCACCGACGGCGGGTAGCTGGTACCGTGCCTAAGCTTCGAATGAGAATCTTGAAAAACTCTCGCCCCTGGAATTTTTCAAGTCTCGATACGAAAACGTGATTTTCGCGTTGCTCCTAGCCCTTGAGTACTTGCGTGCTCGAGAGCTGGCGGGCATCTCTGCTCTGTACGGGCACCTTGGATTTTTCAAGGTGCTCTTCGTCCCATACCTGGATCCCACAATGTCTCCAATTTCTCGCTTTTCAGCCCGTCCTTACTGCTCGGCCCCCATCCGAATACGGGGGAAATCCGTATCTCGTTGCCGTTCTGCCGCTACTCGCCGATGGCTGTATGGAGTCTCGATCCTGGCCATGGCGGTGGTTGTTACGCTCGCTGGCTGCGCCAGCAAACCGGAGCGGATCTGGGCCGACCAGGTCGTGGTCTGGAAATCGAAGCGGAAGATGGCGTTGTTGCGCAATGACGAGGTACTGCGCGAATACCGTATCGCGCTCGGTGAACGGCCATGGGGCCACAAAATGCGGGCAGGCGATGAACGCACGCCGGAAGGCGACTATATTCTCGACTGGCGCAATCCCAATAGCCGCTTTCACAAGTCCATCCACATTTCATATCCCAATGCGCGGGACGTTGAGGCCGCACGTGCCAGGGGCGACCACCCGGGCAGCCTGATCATGATCCATGGCCAACCTGACATCCGCTCCCGCAAATTCAGGGAAAGGTATCTGAGTCGGGATTGGACCAACGGCTGCATTGCCGTCCGGAACCCCGAAATGGATGAGATCTGGCAGCTGGTGCGTGACGGCACACCGATCAAGATCCTACCCTGACCGCGCGGGATACCGCCGGTTGCCGAGCTCGAGCCCGCAGGGATGCCGAGACGGGACAGTAGGGCACCTTTGAATTTCTCAAGGCGCCCTTCTTAGAGCGGGAAAATTCCCTCCCTGGAATTTTCCCTTGCGTCCTCGCACCGCACGGCACTTTAGAATTACGGTGCCCGCTATACCGGCATACAACAAAATTAGAACGCCACCTAATAGGCACTTGAGAAATTGCAGGGACGTGATTTTTCGAGGTCCCCTATAGGAATCCTGACATTTTTACAGGGAATTCCGATCAGCCATGACTGTCCGCACTCGTTTTGCCCCTTCGCCGACCGGTTATTTGCACGTGGGTGGGGTTCGCACGGCGCTGTTTTCCTATCTCTTTGCCCGCAGGCACGGCGGGGTCTTCGTCTTGCGCATCGAAGATACGGACCGGGAGCGTTCCAGCACCGATTCGGTGAATGCCATCCTGGAAGGGATGACTTGGTTGGGGCTGGAGTACGGCGAAGGGCCCTTCTACCAGACTGAGCGCCTCGAGCGTTACAACCAAGTGATCGAGGATCTGATCGAGAAGGGATTGGCTTATCGTTGTGACTGCTCCATGGCGCGTTTGGCCACCCTGCGCGAAGAGCAGATGGCCCGGAAGGATAAGCCACGTTATGACGGTCACTGCCGCCACCGGGACCTGGGACCGGAGCAGACGCATGTGGTACGTTTCCGCAACCCCGACGCGGGGCTGGTGGTGGTGGACGATCTGATCCGTGGCCATGTGGTGTTCGACAATGAGGAGCTGGACGATCTGATCATCCGCCGCAGCGACGGTGCACCGACCTATAACCTGACGGTGGTGGTGGATGACTGGGATATGGGGATTACCCATGTCATCCGTGGCGATGACCATCTCAACAATACCCCGCGCCAAATCAATATCCTGCGGGCCTTGGGCCAAGAGCCATCGCATTATGCCCATGTCCCCATGATCTTGGGCGGCGATGGGGCGCGTCTATCCAAGCGGCACGGAGCCGTGAGTGTCGTTGCCTACCGGGATCAGGGCTATTTGCCCGAGGCCTTGCTGAATTATCTGGCGCGTCTCGGCTGGTCCCACGGCGATCGGGAGATTTTCTCCTTGGATGAGCTGGTCGAGCTGTTCGATATCGATCAGGTCAACAGGGCCGCTTCCAGCTTCGATATGGATAAGCTGACTTGGCTCAACCAGTACTATATCCAACACGGTGATCCCAAGCACATCGCCCACTTGTTGAGCCCGCATATGGGGCGGCTGGGCATTGACCCCGCACCGGCTCCCGATCTAGTCGCCGTGGTCCTAGCCCAGCAGACACGGGCCAAGACCCTGGTAGAGCTGGCGGCGATCAGTGCTTTCTTCTATCGGGATTGCAACGATTACGATGAATCGGCGGCCAAGAAACACCTGCGGCCGGTAGCCAAGGAGACCCTGGAGCAGTTGCGTGCCGAGCTCGATATGTTGGCCTTGGACGATTGGGAGCCGGTGACCCTGGAGCATACCGTGGAGCAGGTCGCACGCGAGCTGGATGTCAAACTGGGCAAGGTCGCCCAGCCGCTGCGTGTGGCCCTGACGGGGCGGGCCGCCTCGCCGGGTATCGATGTGACCCTGCACTTGGTGGGAAAGGCGGCGACTCTGCGCCGTATCGACAAGGCCCTCGCATTCATTCGTGAGCGGGCCGCAGGGACTGAGGTCTAGGGGGTGTTGACGGGGGGACCCTTATCAGGTCCCGAGTGATCATGTTCTTCTCCTCCCCGGCGTAATCGGGTCCCGAGCGGAAATCCATCTAAGGCGTAAACACGTGCATAAGGCGACCCCCTGGTTTTGGGACCTTCCATAATCGGATTATTTTGTCTCTTATAGTTCATAGGTAGCGGATACTCCCTATGGAGTGCCGATAGCCCACTGGATGAGGTAAGATCACAGGCCAGCGTCTTCTGTTGACTGAAGCAGACGGCGAATGTGTTTTGCAGGTACTGCCAGACAATTATCTGCTCGAGCTCGATGTGGGCCTGCCGTGTTATTTTCAGCGCATGGAGGGGATGTTTCTTATTGAAAGTTTCCCGCGGGTCTCGGTGGATCGCATATTCGCCGTCATTGGAACATCTCTAAACGAGGAGATGCGCAATTCGTTTGGACTGGACCCCGGCATTGTGTGCGCTGGGAAAGCCCAAGGTATCGTTATCGACTAAGGTAAGCTTGTGCCTGTCGACCGGATCGCAGACGGCAGTGTTTGGTGCCGTGATAAAGGTGTCGACCGCAAACGCTACTGGGAGTTTGCAGAAACCTTTCAAGGGAGCGGCGGACCTTGAAAAGAAACTCGATAAGACGTGGCTCGTTCCCACGCTCCGGAAGCTGTGAAACTACTCGAAAAATATCCACGTAATCATCCGGGACCTGACACCGGTACGGTACCGATGCGAAGCCTCATTGTACGTCGTCAGGATATGGGTTGTCGTTTTACTGGCTGCCTGCGGTTCCGGCCCCGAGAAGGTCACGAACCTGTGCCTCGGCATGTGCGGGCGACGGATCGGGTACCCCCCGGGTGGCCGCCTCTCCGGCTTCCGGCCGGACATCCGACCCGATCCCACAAGCTCATCGTCCGCCGCCTCCGGTGATTACGGGGGATATCTGACTGCTGCCCGGTTGACCGATAAGCTGGTGCGGGGGGAGAGCTTCGAGCGGGCGTATCTGGAGTGGGTTTTGGCTCGGGTCGAGCGCCGACAAGGGATTCTCGATCTCGTCGATCGCCCTTGGGCCAAGCGAGCGACGGAATCACGATTGACTGGGGCCTGGAGCCGTTGTCGCGCCAAGTTCCTCACCCGGGACCACTAGTGTCCCAACGTTATGACCGGCAATTCAGGATCACCCATACATTGGAAAAGAAATATTTGGAATTATGCCGGTTACCGACTTGAACTAGCGGTACGCTAAGGTGACAGCCTCTCCCGCGAAATTGCGAGCTGAGAACAGCGACGCATGTACACAGGTATATGCATCTTCTCGAACTCGCCAGTTCCGTCTATGTGCTCATGGCCATTATCAAGAAGCGGCTGAAAATCGATGTCAGTTTCTACACAATTCTACAGATTCTAAGCTTCATCATCTTCGAATAAATTCAATGAAATAAATCTGTTAATGACTAGGCATGCGCTCCCGACGAGCGCGGCCACGATAACCAATTGAATTTGTTTAACTAAACGTTGGGACACTAGTGACCCGGGACAATATCTCGAACGGTATCGGCTTTTGGCGCTGCTACGGTGATGCATTGCGGCGGGCCCAGGCCCAGTACGGGGTGCCACCCGAGTATGTGGTTGCTATCATCGGTGTCGAGACCCGTTACGACGGCTATTTGGGCGAGTATCGGGTGATCGATGCCTTGGCGACCCTGGCCTTTGACTATCCGCGCCGCTCCGAGCTCTTCACGGGGGAGCTCGAGTCCTTTCTGATCATGGCCCGCGACGAGGGGTTGGATCCCTTCGCGCCCAGGGGGGGCCTATGCCGGTGCCATGGGACTGGGTCAGTTCATGCCCTCCAGCTTTCACCGGTGGGCGGTGGATTTCGACGGTAATGGCCGGCGTGATCTGTGGCACCCGGTGGATGCGATCGGTAGCATCGCCAATTACCTCGTATCCCATGGTTGGCGCAAGGGTGAGCCCGTCACGGTCCGGGTGTTTGCGAGGGGTGCGGAGGTCCGGGCCATGAAGACAGGCTACGATACCCGCTATCGTCCCGCCACGCTGAGCCGGAACGGGGTCCGGGTGCCGACCGGGCTCGACAGTGCCGGGAAGCCAGCCTAATCGGGTTGGATGTCGGCAGCGGTTACGAATATTGGCTCGGGTTGAAAAATTTCTTTGTCATCACGCGCTATAACCACAGCAGCTACTATGCTATAGCGGTACACCAATTGGCGCGCGCCCTGAGGTCCTAGCGAGATGTCGCCGAGTCTGTTTGGGTCCAGGGTGGGTCCGGGGTGACCCAAGGGGACCTACGGAGGGTTATTCGCTGGCCCTGAGGGTGAGGAGCGGCTATTCCCCGCCGAGGGTCACGGTCATCCGGCGGTGATGGCCATGGGTGCGGTGCTCGTACAGGTAGATTCCCTGCCAAGTTCCGAGAGCGCAATGCCCCTCGCTGACCGGTAAGCTGAGGTCCATCTTGGTGAGGATAGCACGCACATGGGCCGGCATGTCGTCCGGTCCCTCTTGGGTATGATTGAACAAGGCATCTCCGTCCGGAACCAAGCGGGCCATGAAGGCCTCCAGGTCGTGCCGGACCTTGATGTCGGCGTTCTCGCACAGGATCAGCGAGGCGCTGGTGTGATGCACGAAGATGTGGCAAAGGCCTGTCTTCAGGCCGCTTGCACGCACCGCTTGCGCGACATCTCCGGTAATCTCATAGGTGCCCCGTCCTCGGGTGGTGATGGTCAGCTGTTGTTGGATGATCATGGCGTCGGCTTTCCTCCAAAGGTTCGGTTCGGTTCGGCTAGCCTACATGCTTAACCGATCGGAAGAAACTTGGAAACCAGCAAGACCCAGGTGTTGAGCCGGGTGTCCGTGACCGGACTCCGCGGCGTGGGTCCGAGGGTCGCAGAGCGGCTCGCCAAGGTCGGTGTCGCCTCGGTCCAGGACCTGCTGTTCTATCTGCCGCTGCGTTATCAGGATCGCACCCGGGTGGTGCCGCTTGCCGCCTTGCAGCTCGGTACCGAGGTCCTAGTGGCCGGGGAGGTCCAGGATACCGATATCGGTTACGGCCGCCGTCGCTCGCTCAAGGTCTGGCTGGCGGATGCCTCGGAGCAGGCCGGGATCCTGCTACGATTTTTTCACTTCTCCGGCAATCAGATCGCTGCCTTGAGGCCGGGAACCCGGTTGCGTTGCTTCGGGGAGGTCCGCCAGGGTCCCCAATCCCTAGAGATGGTGCATCCGGAATATCAGTGTGGCGACCCCGACCAATTACCGCCCCTGGAGTCTGCCCTGACTCCCGTCTATCCGACTACCGAGGGGTTGCAGCAATCTTCCTGGCACGCCCTTATGGATCAAGCGTTGGCGCTGCTGGAACAGGACGACGGCCTGCTGGAAGAGTGGCTGCCCTGGGATGTCTTGCAGCGCTTCCGGTTTCCGCACCTGGCTGCGGCCCTGCGTTTGCTCCACCGGCCCCCGAGCTCGATCTCGTTGGCCGATCTACGCGATCGTCGTCACCCCGCCCTGCGCCGGCTGGCGTTCGATGAGCTGGTGGCCCACCAGCTCGGGCTGCGTCGTCTCAGACGCCACCGAAAGCGGATTCGGGCGCCGAGGTTGAGCGGAGACTCGAGTTTGCGGGCTCGATTGCTGGCTGGTCTACCCTTCGAGCTGACTGCCGCCCAGCACCGAGTGACGGAGGAGATTGCGGCGGACCTACGGCAGCCGCGTCCTATGCTGCGCCTGTTGCAGGGCGATGTGGGCTCGGGCAAGACGGTGGTCGCGGCCTTGGCCGCCTTGCAGGCCGTGGAGGCCGGGCACCAAGTCGCCCTCATGGCACCCACCGAGCTCTTGTCCGAGCAGCATCTGCGCAACTTGCGTGCTTGGTTGCAACCCCTGGGGTTGGACCCCCTGTGGCTGACCGGTCGTCACAAGGGTCGGGAACGGGCGGAATTAGTGGCACGCATTGCCGGGGACCAAGCCCCCGTGTTGGTGGGGACCCATGCCTTGTTCCAGGACGATGTCCGGTTCCGGGGCCTGGGGTTGGCCATTGTCGACGAGCAGCACAGGTTCGGTGTCCATCAGCGCATGCAGCTGCAGGAGAAGGGGACGCGAGAGGCACAGGCCCCTCACCAGCTGATTATGACCGCCACGCCTATCCCGCGCTCTCTGGCCATGACCCTGTATGCCGACCTCGACCTCTCGGTGATCGACGAGCTGCCGCCGGGCCGTACCCCGGTCACTACCGTGGCCGTCCCCGACAGCCGACGCGAAGAGGTGATCGATCGGGTGCGGGAGGCCTGTGCCCAGGGGCGTCAGGCCTACTGGGTCTGTACCCTTATCGACGAGTCCGAGGTCTTGCAGTGCCGGGCCGCCGAGGATACCGCTGTGGCCCTAGCCGAGGCCCTGCCCGGATTGCGGGTAGGTCTGGTTCACGGGCGTTTGAAGGCCACCGAGCGCGAGCCCCTGATGGCGGATTTCACTGCCGGTAGGCTGGACTTGCTGGTAGCGACGACCGTGATCGAGGTCGGGGTGGATGTCCCGAACGCCAGCCTGATGATTATCGAAAACCCGGAGCGGCTCGGGTTGGCCCAGCTCCATCAGCTCCGCGGCCGGGTCGGGCGCGGGGCGATCCGGAGCCATTGCGTGATGCTCTATCATGCCCCCCTGTCCCGATCGGCGCGGACGCGGTTGGCGATCCTGCGCGAGAGTAATGACGGCTTCGAGATCGCCCGTAAGGATCTGAAGCTCCGCGGACCCGGGGAGGTCCTGGGGACCAAGCAGACCGGGGATATCCGGTTCCGGATCGCCGATCCTGCCGGCGATGAGGCCCTGTTGCCCGCAGCCCAGCAGACTGCGGACAGGATTCTGGAGCAGTATCCGGGGCATGTACGTCCCCTGATCGATCGCTGGCTCGGGGGGCGGATGGAGTATGGACGAGTATGATCCTGCCGGGGATCTGAAAAGATTGCATCCCTGTGATTTTTCAGGGTCCTCGAATAGGGCACCTTGAAAAAAATCAAGGCCCGTGCGGTGCAAGGACGCACCGCCATTTTCAATCGGGTCACCGATTGAAAATGAAGCCCAGTCGAAATCGCATTTCGACTGGACGTAAGGGAAAATTCCAGGGAGGGAATTTTCCCGCTCTAAACAAAGAAAAATTAGCTCTCTTGCGTCGCGTCTGGCGTACCCTCGACCATTCGCTCAGGAGGACTTCTCGACCGTCATCTCGGCCGGAGCGCCGCCATTGTTCGCGAAACCCAAAATGGGGTCCGTCCGATTTCGGGTGCACAAAATTAGGCGACGGCCGTGGCCTTCGGCGGCCCGCGTTCGTCCTGCGTCCGTCCCGGCGCGCACTCCGCGCGGCACCAGGACTCCCGCAATGACTGGACGCCGTGTCGCATCTACGCCTACGCGGGGGTCGTCGCATTCCGCTCGTCGCTTACGCTCCCTCGCTTTCCTGGGCTCCTCCTATGTCGGCAAGCTACCAGGCTGGCGTGTGTGAGCATCTGCCCTGGGCGGCGATCACCTTCGATGAGTTTCACGTCATTCAGCTCGTCAACAGGGCGATTGACGCAGTGCGTCGCCAAGAAGTCAAAAGGGCCCCGGAGCGGCGGCGTACACGCTATATCTGGCTCCAGGACAAGCACGCTTGGAGTAACCGCCAGAAAGCCCGGTTTGCGGAACTCAAGCGCCGAAACCTCAAGACACACCGTGGCTTCCGGATCCAGGAGACGTTACGCGAGCTCTTCCACAGCGCTCAGAGCGCGGTGCAGGCCGAGCCGCTCCTCGACAGATGGTACAGCTGGGCGCGCCGTTGCCGCCCGAAGCCGATCAAAGCGGTGGCCAAGAC